>Ga0066372_10000039_pt1 | contig 37794 bp, 35 predicted proteins | sample Knorr_S15_td_250_FD_77011 | JGI IMG/M metagenome (GOLD analysis project Ga0066372, IMG submission 77011) | Marine microbial communities from Southern Atlantic Ocean transect - Knorr_S15_td_250_ad_251m_LV_A | ecosystem: Environmental > Aquatic > Marine > Oceanic | place: Southern Atlantic ocean... | reverse complement strand
TGAAAATATTATTTATAATTGACATCGAGTCACCCCTATGATTACCGACCATAGAGTTTCCTTCAATGCCTTGATCAGTTTTAATTCTTAAAATTCCTTGATGAACTATACCTCCTGTTATTGCAGATGCACCTCTGTGATCTTGCACATTATCTCCAACAAATTCTAAATTTCTCTCAACTATATCAATGTTAATATCAGTAATTTTCATAATTTTAATTTACACTATTAATTCAGATTTATGTCCATTGGAGGAGATAATTATAAATTATGGAAGTATCAAACTTAATATTGGTAAGGCATGGTCAGAGCGAATGGAACAAACAAGATAAATTTACAGGATGGGTCGATGTAAATCTTTCTAGCAAAGGCATTGAAGAGGCCAAAGAAGCTGGCTTAAAAATAAAGCAAGCTAATATTCAATTTAATCGTATTTATACCTCTGTTTTGACAAGATCCATCCAGACATTTAAAGAAATCAACAAAATATGTAAGTTTTCTGCTCCGATTGAACAAGAATGGAGATTGAATGAGCGACATTATGGAGGGTTGCAGGGGTTAAACAAGCAAAAAATGAGAGAAATGCATGGGGATGATCAGGTTTTAACTTGGAGAAGAAGTTACAAGACTAGACCACCTGAACTGAGTGATGCTGCAACATCCAAATTAATGAACCAAGAATGTTTTCTGGGAGAAGTGATTAAACAATTTCCAAAATGTGAATCGCTTTTCGATACTTTTAATCGAATAAAACCCTTCTTAACTCAACAGTTACTTCCATCAATAAAGAATAAAGATAACTTATTGATTTCAGCCCACGGCAACAGTATCAGAGCGATGTTAAAATTTTTTGAAAAAATATCTGACGATGATATTGTTAAACTAGAAATTCCTACTGGAAAGCCACTTCATTTGGCTATAAGATCCGATATGCATATAGTTAAAAAAGAATATCTTTGATTATATTAAAGTTTGCCTCTTCCTCATTTCTGAGATGTCAAAATCAAGACCAATACCAGCACTTTCTGGTACATTGATCATGCCATTCTTTGCTTCAAAATTATTTCTGATTATGGGATTTTCTCTTATTGAAATTTTTTCTATATTGTATTCAAGAGGTAAAGTTAAATCCTCATCATTTGTAAGAAAATGTACGTGGACTGCAGTAGAAATCAGAGGTTGAGTGTTATGTATCATTATTGATTTATTTTGTGACTTAATGAATGGAAATATTTTCAAAAATTCTGTTATACCTCCAGTTTTAACTACGTCTGGTTGTACAATATCAGGATTACCTTGCTTGATCAGATGCTTGAAATCACCTACCGTATAGCAACACTCACCGCTAGCAACTGGAATATCAAGTGAATCAGAAACCTGTTTTAATCCATCTAAATCTGTTACGTGAACAGGTTGTTCGAATTGGAAAACATTTAAATCTTGTAAGTGTTTCCCGATTTCAATTGCTTTTTTTGTAGAATAAGCTCCATTTACATCGACCATAACTTCTAATTTATCCCCTAGTTTTTTTCTGATAGCTTCAACATGCTGAATAGTTCTATCTCTGGGTGAATCAATTTCTTCAGGATAAGCAGAGTGCATTTTGTAGAAAGAATAACCTTGATCATAATATGATGCTGCTCTGTCTGCCTCTTCTTCAGGTGACATGTCTCTTTTCATTGAACTAGCATACAATTTAATTTGATTTTTTTTCTTGGAGCCTAATATTGAATGTAATGGAATCGAAGAGACTTGAAGATTTATATCCCAAATCGCTATATCTATACCTGAAATAGCAGTAAGTAAGCTTCCATATGGCCCACAAACTGAAGCAGCTTCATATAACTGATTCCAAATATTGCTACTATCCGTCGGATCTTTCCCCAGTACTATTTCAGAGAAGACTGTTTCAATAGCAGATTTAATAACCCACGGTGCTCTTCTAAAACATTCTCCCACGCCAGTTATTCCTTGATCAGTATCAATGATTACGTAAGGATAGAGCCCATCAACTACCAAGCACTCAATGTTCGATATTTTCATTTTTTAGTCTACCATCTCTTTTGGCAGTTTAAACTGTATATTTTCTGAAGGTCCACCGATATATTCTACTGAAACAGGATTTATAGCTTTAATGACTTTTTGAACCATTTTTTCTGGAGTGGAAGCACCAGATGTTATACCTACAACATTTATATTTTTCAACCAATCATAATTTATTTCTTCGGGGCCCAAAATTAAGTGAGAAAGAACCCCTTTTTGTCTTGCGACTTCTTTCAACCTTTGGCAATTTGAACTGTTATCTGCCCCTATTACTAAGACCAAATCACTTAATTCTGCCAATAATTCTGTTGCACTCTGACGATTTGTGGTGGCATAGCATATATCATTTCTTATCAGAGCCTTAGGAGCTAATTTTTTTATTTGATTGATTGCTTTTGAAGTATCGTTTACTGAGAGAGTTGTTTGTGTTATGACAGCCACATCTTGCAAATCTTGGATCTTATCGGTCGGAAAGTCCTCTCTTTCATCGACCAATATCATTTCAGCTTGCCCCATTGTTCCAATTACTTCTTGATGGCCTTTATGGCCAACCAGAATGATAGATTTATTTTCTTTAACGTATTTTTTTGCTTCATTATGAACTTTGGTGACAAGCGGGCAGGTTGCATCAATAACTTTCAAGTTTTTAGTTTTGGCAATATTGTAATCTTCTGGAGCAGACCCATGGGCAGAAAATACAACGACACTACCCTCTGGAATGTCTGATACATTTTCAACAGTTATTGCTCCTTGATCTTCAACATCTTTAACAACGTTTGGATTATGAACAATCTGATGCTTTACGTATACAGGAGATCCAAACTTTTCTAATGCCAATTCTACAATATCTATAGCTCTGACCACGCCTGCACAGAAACCTCTTGGGCTTGTAACTAAAACTTTCAATAATCAATTTCCTTTCTTTATTTTTTTATCATTGAAGCAGTCATAGGTGCAACTAAGAAACAAATCCCTGCTAGAGATATTAAAGCAAAGTAACCTAGATTGTCCCTATAGTTGTTGAGATAATCTATAAGTACCCCAGAACCTCTTGCACCAAGGCTTGAAAATAGAAAACTGAAAGCCAACCATCCGATCTGATTTCCAGCATTCTTCCTTGATATTATATCGTTGGTTAGCGCCCAAATTGTTCCAAACATAGTTCCAACTGCCAATCCAATTCCTCCACAAAGAATTAATACCATAATCTGGCTATGAAAAATTGTCATTATAAAACAGCTTGCACAACCAATTAAACCACCTCCAAATATGATGTATTTTCTATTAAATTTATCTGACAATTGTCCAGCTGGAATCATTGCCAATCCGATACTTACTCCAAGTACTACGATTATATAAGTCATCATTGTCGTTGGATTTTCGAGGTTAAGGACATCTCTTACAAAGAACATAGCATATGATTGTAAAGACGAAAAAGCAGTCAGCGTGATGCTCAATGTAATCACTATTAAGATCAAGTTAATTTTTCTAGATTTAACTTTAATATCACCTGGCTGAATCTTTTCTTCTATTTTTATTGATTTTGAATTTTTTAGGCTTAAGTAACTCCAAATTGTGGAGATAGAAATAAGAAAAGATAGTAATATAATTGATCCTAATACCCAAAGATAATTTCCTGTGGAATAGTACAAGTTCATAAGTTGTAAAACCAAAATCAATGTAAATATCGACCCTAAAACTCTAAGAAGATTGAATTGACCTGAAGCAACTCCAAACTTTTTTTCATCGACGTGATCTTTTAGTAGAGCATTTGCAGGCCCTTCTCCTAAGTTTGCAAAGAATTGGATTACAATCCAAGAAATTATCAATGTATAAAATGAACTAGCAAAGTATAGAGCAAAAAGAGAAATAGCGGTGCCAAACCCTCCAATTAAAATGAAAGGGAGTCTTTGCCCCATCGAACTTTTCAGTCGGTCGCTTAGATAGCCTGCTGCTGGCTGGGTGATTACGGCTATTATCACTCCCGAAATTAGTAAAATTCCTAAAGCACCATTTTTTTCTATATTATTGAAGCCTAAGAAATTAATTGAGCCATCTGATACTATCTCCAGAATCTTGAAAGGAGCCATAACTACCACTAAGCAAATAATAGTTCCTGAAATTCCGAAGATAAAAGATCCTAAGTTGGGCACACTACTTGCGCCTTTAGCCAACCGGTTGTTAATGAAAGAAAACATAGCCAAATTTTACATCATCTCTCCACCTTTAGTTATATATACTAGTCTGATGTTCCCAAAACCTCTTCTTTGCTTGTATACTTTGATCTGTTATCTAGACCGAGAACTATATATAAGGATCAAATGTCAGGCAGATTTGGTGAAATAAAAGTTTTCTCAGGGACTTCACACCCTCAGTTGACTGCAGATATATGTTCAAACTTAGGAATTGAGCCATCAAAAGCTGAAGTTTTTAAATTCGATAACGATAATACATTCGTAAGGATATTGAATAACGTTAGAGAGCAAGACGTATTCATAGTTCAGCCAACTTCTAAGCCTAGTAATGACAGCATTATGGAACTGTTGATCTTTATCGACGCTGCCAAGAGGGCTTCTGCAGCAAGAATAACAGCAGTATTGCCTTATTTTGGATATGGGAGAACCGATAAGAAGGATCAACCGAGAGTTCCAATTACGGCTCGATTAGTTGCAGATTTGATCACAACTGCAGGTGCTGATCGTGTTTTAACCATGGATCTGCACGCTCCTCAAATTCAAGGATTCTTTAATATACCTGTAGACGAGTTGACCGCCACACCGATCTTGGTGGAATATTTTAAAAAGAAAAAAGAAGAATTCGTTGTTGTTGCAACAGACGTGGGCATTAGCAAAAAAGCAAGAGATTTTGCTGCTAGATTATCATCTCCTTTAGCCATAATTGAAAAGAGACGTTCAGATAATAGCGGTAATGTTGAATTACTCAATGTAATTGGAGAAGTACGAGGCAAGATAGCGCTAACTTTCGATGATGAAATTGATACTGGCAGTACCTTGGTTCAAGGGATTGCCGCCCTCGAAGCATCAGGCGTGACTAAAGTGTACAGTTGTGCTACCCATGGAATTTTCTCTAATGATGCTATCGAAAAATTAACTTCGGTGGACATACTGAAAGAAATTGTCGTAACAGACACCGTAAATATGAAATACAACGGTAAAGTAAAATGCCTTTCCACATCCTCTCTAATGGCTGAAGCCATATCACGAATACAGAGCGGCCGATCTGTGGGAGAATTGTTCAGATAGAGTTCAGTATTTAAATGAGTTTGTTATCGAAGATTCTAGGAGATCCTAACAAAAAGATTCTCAATAGATTACAAGGGCATGTAGACGCTATAAACGATAAAGAATCTGAATATCTTGAAATGTCAGATTCTGATTTAAAAAATCGTTCCCAAGATTTAAAACTCCAGGCAAGTAATTCCCAAGATATTGATTCTGTTTTGGAAGAAGCTTTTGCACTTGTGAGAGAGACATCTAAAAGACTGATAGGCCTTAGGCATTTTGATGTTCAGTTAATGGGTGGAATAGTTTTGCATCAAGGGAAAATATCTGAAATGAAAACAGGCGAAGGAAAGACTTTGGTTGCCACATTACCTACTTACCTTAATTCTATTTTGGATACCTCCGTTCACGTCATAACAGTTAATGACTACTTAGCCAAGAGAGATGCTGAATGGATGGGTCCAATATATTCTTTCTTAGGTCAAACTGTGGGTTGTCTTCAGAGTGAAAAATCATTTTTATTTGAGTACGATCAAAATTTAAATAGAGGAGAAATGATTGAGTCAGACAGAAAGACGGTTTACGAGTGTGATATTTTGTATGGTACAAATAATGAATTTGGGTTTGATTATTTAAGAGACAATATGATTCTTGATGTTGAGAAGCAGGTACAGAAACAATTAAGTTTCGCTATTGTAGATGAAGTAGATAATATCTTAATCGATGAAGCGAGAACGCCTCTGATAATAAGTGGCCCAGCAAGAGACAGATCTCAGGAATATAGACAATATGCTGTGTTAGTTAGATCTCTAAGTCGCGATAAAGACTTTATAATTGATGAAAAGCACAAGAATGTGACACTTGCTGAAGAAGGTGTATCCAAGATCGAGAACGCTTTAAATGTCGAGAATCTTTATGATATTGAAAATTCCGACACTACTCACTTTATTGAGAATGCTCTAAAGGCTGAATTTTTATTCAAAAGAGATCAAGAATATGTTCTTAATCAACAACAAGTGATTCTAGTAGATGAATTTACGGGTAGACTGATGCAAGGGAGGAGATTATCTGATGGACTGCATCAAGCTCTTGAAGCAAAAGAAAATGTAAAGATCTTATCAGAATCAGTGACCTTCGCTACCATAACCCTTCAGAATTTTTTTAGAATGTATCCAAAATTATCTGGCATGACCGGGACAGCTTTAACTGAAGCCGAGGAGTTCTATAAGATTTATAAACTAGAAGTTGTTGAGGTTCCTACAAATGCAGAAATAAAAAGAAAAGATGTTTCTGATTTGATTTTTAAGAATGAGAAATCAAAATTTAGCCATATAGTAGAGAGAGTTTCAGAATTACAAAAAGAAGGATCTCCCATTTTAATAGGAACCACCAGCATTGAGAAATCAGAAACATTGAGTACATTGTTGAGAAAGAAGAATGTTTCTCACAATGTACTCAATGCCAAGCATCATGAAAAGGAAGCTGAAATTATTGCTGAAGCAGGGAGGCCTGGGTTTGTCACAGTGGCAACTAATATGGCAGGCAGAGGAACAGATATTGTATTGGGAGGTTCTGAGAAGACACTAGAAGATTGGGGCCAAGCTCATAAAAATGTTGTTAATAGTGGAGGACTAAGAGTAATCGGAACTGAGCGGCACGAAAGTAGGAGAATTGATAACCAATTAAGAGGGAGATCAGGAAGGCAAGGCGACCCTGGATTTACTCAATTTTATATATCACTTGAAGACGATTTGATGAGACGCTTTGGTGGAGATCGAATTAAATCATTGATGGATTTAGTGGGCATGGAAGAAGATGTTCCCATTGAAAATAAAATGTTGACTCGAGCCGTAGAAAATGCTCAATCTAAGGTGGAAGGATTCAACTTTGAAATTAGGAAAGCTTTAGTGGAGTATGACGATGTGATGAATAAGCAGAGAGAAATAATTTATGACATCAGGAATAAATCTTTAAAGATGGAGCATAATTTTAAGGAATGGGAACTTGAAATTAAAGAAAATATACACGATATTTTTAATTCGTATGTAGACGAAAAGAATGAGATTTTAGATAAAACTCGACTTTTAGAAGATTTAGGAAGAATTTTCAATATGAACCCTAACGATGTTTCGAAAAACCTTAGTAAATTAGATGGAAATTTTTCTAGAGACGAAGTCTCTGAATTTATTGACAATAGAATAGATTTTTTTGAAAAAGAAAATAATGAACAAGAAATTTCAGAATGGATATCTTCTTTATTCTTACGATTTATTGACTTGCACTGGGTAGAACATCTGACAACTATGGATAATATGAGACAAGGCATTGGGCTTCAAGCGGCAGGACAAAGAGATCCTCTTTTACAGTATAAAAAAGCTGGCTTTGACATGTTTGAAAGCCTTTTAATAAGGATTAAGAAAGACGTTAGTTTTAATATATTTAGATTTTCATCTTTGAACTCAGGATTAAATAATAACTCTAGCCAACAAAATGTAACTAGAGGAAATTCTATGAAGAAAATTCGTTTAAAGAACGATAAGAAGATTGGCAGAAACGATCCTTGTCCATGTGGCAGTGGGCTAAAATATAAGAAATGCTTTGGAACACCAAAATGCAGTCTCTAATTGAAAACTTCTCAGGTTTAGATAAAAAAAAAGATCAAGATATGACTAACTCCCTAAAAGCTTTAGAAAACAGTATCAATATTATGAAGGCATACCTTGAGAAAAATAAAAAATTTAACTTCATTTTTCAGGAGGCGTTGAATTGGAAAGCAACATGTAAGATTATTTTGATGAAAACACAAGACAACCTTTTGGACAAAATAGAGTCTGATATATTTGAACTTAAGAATCTGGATAAAACTTCTAGAGATGAAATAAGAAGTTTTCTAGGACCTAATCTTTTTTCAGCACACTTGAACTACTACTATGGAGTCATTGTTGAACAAGCTATAAGAGAAGTCCTTAAAAATAAATATGCTAAGCGAGAAAATTATTCGTTGGATAGTGAGTCTGAGAAATTAGATGATAAAATTTTTAAAGATTTATATAACCAAAATATTAAAGAACTCTGGTCGGAATTCGCAAAATCGGAGAGATTACAGAATAAGAGTTATTATGTACCAACTAAAATATATTGTTACGAGATGGATTGTTTTAATTATTGGTTATCAAAAAAGAGAATACTGAGGAGTACGCCAGAATTAAACGGGAGTTTAATCTCAAGAGGATTAGAATATCTAAAAAAAATTGGAATAGAAAATGAAATATATTGAATTTAGAGACCTACCTAAAAATTATAAACACGCTGAAGTTGAAGGCAGGGTAATTAGAGATTGGGAAAAAGAGAAATTATTTTCTAAATTTAATAAAGATACTAATAAACGTATCTTTTCTATAGATACACCTCCTCCAACAGCTAGTGGATATTTACATATTGGACATGTCTTTTCCTATTCACATCAAGATTTTATAGCTCGATACCGGAGGATGATAGGTGACGAAGTATTTTATCCTATGGGATGGGATGATAACGGCTTACCTACCGAAAGAAGAGTACAAGATTTTTTTAATGTTAGATGTGATCCTTCAGAAAAGACTGTCCCTAATATTACTAATAAAATGAAGAATCATAAAAAGAGTTCATCTCCACTTAAGGTATCTAGACAGAACTTTATCGAATTGTGCCACTTAGTTACTGCTGAAGATGAAAAGGTATTCAAAGAACTTTTTATGAGAATTGGTCTTTCTGTAGATTGGAATCATGAATACACAACAATACAGGATATACCTAGGGAGTTGGCCCAAAAAAGCTTCATAGATTTATACGAAAAGGGTCATGTTTATAATACCGATAACCCATCTCTTTGGGATCCAGAGTTTCAAACTGCCGTAGCTCAAGCTGAAATTGAAGATAGAGAAACTGAAGGAGCTTTTCACGATATTAAATTTGATGTCGAAAATGGTAGTAATTTTATTATATCTACCACAAGGCCAGAATTACTTCCAGCATGTGTTGGAGTGGTTGCCCATCCTAAAGATGATCGTTTTAAGGATTTAATTGGAAAAAATGCCATTACTCCACTTTTTGGAGTCAAAGTTCCAATTTTTGCTAGTGAACTAGTTGATATGGAGAAAGGGACTGGGATACTAATGGTGTGCACATTCGGTGATAACGTTGATGTTCAATGGTGGCAAGAAAATAAACTCTCTACAAGAATAATTGTAAATAAATACGGTCGGTTGCGTTCGATTAATTTTGGAAAAGAAGGATGGGAGACTTTGGATTCGATGAAGGCAAACTTTTTCTACGAACAACTCGAAGGGAAAAATTTAAAACAGGCAAAGAATTCGATAGTCGAAATGTTGAGAGACACAAAGAATTTTGAAGAAGGCATTGCTTTAGTAGGGGAACCAAGAAAAATTACCCATAGTGTTAGGTTTTATGAACGCAGTAAGACTCCTTTAGAAATTTTAAGCACTAGGCAATGGTTTGTTGAGCTTTTAGATAAGAAAAAATTATTAATTAAGAAATCGGAACAGATCAAATGGCACCCTGATTTTATGAGAAAGAGATTTGAAAATTGGACGGAGAACTTACAACTTGATTGGTGTATTAGTAGGCAGCGGTTTTTTGGAGTTCCATTTCCGCTTTGGTATCGATTGGATGCAAATTTAATGCCCGACTATGATGATCCTATATTAGCTGATTTGAAAGACCTACCTGTTGATCCTATGGAGGATACTCCAACGGGATACTCTGAAAGTCAAAGGGGTAAGGCGGGCGGATTTGCAGGAGAACAAGACGTTTTTGATACTTGGTTCACAAGTTCCTTAACTCCTCAGATTGGTGGCAAATGGGACAAAGAAGGAGATTTTTTTCATAAAGTCTTCCCATACGATGTTAGACCGCAAAGCCATGAGATTATTAGAACCTGGGCATTTTATACTGTAGTGAAATCTGCTCTACATCATGACGATATACCGTGGAAAAATATAATGATCAGCGGATGGGTATTAGACCCTGATAGAAAAAAGATGAGCAAAAGCAAAGGCAATGTAATTGTTCCCATTGATTTAATTGAAGCTTATGGAGCTGATGCGGTAAGATATTGGGCTGCTAATGCTAGATTGGGAAGTGATACAGCAATGGATGAGCAAGTATTTAAAGTGGGAAAAAAATTGGTTGTTAAATTGTTTAACGCTAGTAAATTTGTTTTAAATGAATCAGTAGACCAAATTGATACAAAGAAGATTTCTGAACCTCTAGATCTCTCTTTAATTTATATATTCAATAAGTATCTAAAGCGTATAACTGCCCATATGAATAAATTTGCATTTGCAGAAGCACTTGCTTTACTTGAGGACTTCTTTTGGAATCATTTTACAGACAATTATATCGAACTAGTGAAGAACAGAGCTAAAAACAAAAATGAATTTGATAAAGCAGTTTCTGGTTCTGTCACATTAAGGATTATTCTAGAAAATATTTTACTATTATTTTCTCCTTTCATTCCAATGGTTACGGAGGAAATTTGGGGATGGATATATAGAGGTAAAAGTACTAGATATAGATCGATTCATCTAGAAGAATGGCCGGAAGAAATAAAGATTGACTATAAAGGTAATGATGACAGTACATTTAATCTTGCACGAGAATCTATTGGATGTGTTCGTAAAGAAAAGACTAGTTTGGGGTTAAGCTTAGGAGCCAATGTCTCCAAAGTGTTACTAAAAATAAACTCTGATGATGAAACTCTCCTTAAAAGTATTTTAAATGATATTAAAGACGCATCTCACTGTGAGGTTATCTTAATAGAATCGTCAGAAGATCCAAAGAACTTGGTAGCAGAGATTAGTTGATCGACTGAATTTCAGGATTTAGTTCTATGTCAACCCCAAAAAAGTCTATCCAAGGTTTGAATTGTTCTACAAAACTTTTCCCCTCTTCAACTGTGGTTAGTCCTTTTACTGCTCTTCCAGGATCGTACCCTTGAGTTTTTGCCATCGCTTCAATACCTTTTTTTGTTAAACGGACACCTCCAACGATAAATTCATCATCATTATCGTCTAATACAATTAGGTCAAGTCCGCTATTCTTTTCTTTCCAATATAATTCCATTAAGTAACCTCTTTTATAACAATTCAGAAACGTGATTTAAAATTTTGTCGGCAATCACTCGCTTTGTTTCTATTTCGGTATTTTCAACAATACCATCTTTATTTAGAATATTTACCTTATTATAATCAGAATCAAATCCTATTCTATGATCTGAGACATCGTTGATTACGATAAGATCCAACCCCTTGGATTTCAATTTATTCATGCCATTTTCAATATGATTATCTGTTTCAGCTGCAAATCCTACTTTCAAACATTTCTTATTTTTAATATTACTTAGTATGTCAGGAGTTTTTTCTAATTCTATATTTAAGTTGATGAGTAATTCCTTTTTTATTTTTTTATTTACTATATTTTTTGGAGCAAAATCTGAAACGGCAGCCGCCATTATGATAGAGTCTTGATTATCTATCCTATTTATTATTTCTTCATTCATTTCTTGTGCAGTCTCAATATCTATTTTTTTAATACCAGAACTAGCTGTGATCCCCGAAGACGATACTAAAGTTATATCTGCTCCTCTTTGAAACCCAGCTTCAGCTATCTCATGTCCCATTTTTCCTGATGATCTATTTCCGATGAACCTTACGGCATCTAAAGGCTCTCTGGTTCCGCCTGCCGATACTAGAATTTTTTTATTGTTCAGGTCATATTTTTTTGTTAGAAGAGAGGTTAATTTTTCAGATATCTTTTCCAAATCTGCCAATCTTCCTTTACCGAAAACTCCTGATGCAAGATATCCATTTTCAGGTTCTAAAATTACAACGCCATTTTTCTTTAATTTTGATATATTCTCTCGAATTGCGAAATGATCATACATGTTTCCATCCATTGCGGGTGCGATCAAAACAGGCTTAGTAGTTGCAATTACAGTCGTTGAAATTACATCGTCGCAGATTCCTCGAGCTATTTTTGAGATAATGTTAGCGGTTGCAGGAGCTACCACTATAACGTCGGAGTTTTTTGCTATATCCAAATGATCTATATTTGAATCTAAAGTATTCTCCCAGAACGAATCAATCACCTTGTTATGGGTAATTCCTTCAAAACTTGCCTTTCCTATGAACTGTTTAGATGACTCAGTCATAAGAACTTGAACGTAGGCTCCAGCTTGTGTCCATTGGCTTGCCAAATGAATTGATTTATAAGCAGAAATACTTCCACTTACACATAAAGCTATTTTCTTGTCTTTTAATATACTCAAATTATCTCTCATTTATTTAGTTCATAAATTATTCTTAGTCCTTCTAAAGTTAAATTAGGCTCTATCTTATCAAAAACTGGAGTTTGATTGCTTATTAGGGAAGCAAATCCCCCAGTTCCGATAACAAAAGCCTTACTTCTAGGAGTATTTAATTCATTTAATATTTTATCTATCATTCCTTCGGTAAGTGAAATGTACCCCCAAAATAGAGATGATTTGAGAGACTGATTTGTAGAATTTCCTATGATTTTTTCGTCACTACCAATTTCTTCGAAGTTTATTTTTTCAAGAAGAGAAGTTTTTTTGAACAACGCTTCTGACGAAACTTCTAATCCAGGAAATATTGACCCACCTAAGAATTCTCCTTTACTAGAGATAATTTCAAAAACTGTTGCAGTTCCGAAATCTACGACTATCTTAGTTAAATTATTTTGGTATAGGTTATTAACGGCCACAGAATCAGCTATCCTGTCTGCGCCTATTGCATCAATTGGATTGTAATTAAATGTAACACCTGTTTTTAATTTTACGTCCACAATCATAGGCTTAATTCTAAATTTTTCTCTAAACAATTGGATAACGGGCTCATCGAGGCTTGGTACTACGGAGCCAATGATTACTTCTGGTTTAGATCTTGAAGATTTAATAATTAAGCTGAGAGATTTTGAAAAGCTGTCATAATCTTTTTCAATACTAGAGACTTCAATATCAAAATTTGTAGGGTGATTTTTATACACCCCTATCTTTATTGCACTATTACCAATGTCTATCGCAATTAACATATTGAGCTAATTTTCTATATATTTAAATATCTGCGGTATGAAAGATATCACATCTGATGATGTCATTGAAGTTGAGCCGTATTTATCTCTTGCCAATTTGCCTGCCATGCTATGAATAAATACGCCTAAAGCCGTTGCGTCTGACAAAGGAATTTGAGGATTTGATGCTAAACTGCCAATGATGCCTGTTAAGACATCCCCCATGCCTGGCTTAGACATTCCTCCATTAGGCTTTGTATTAACTTTTATTGAGCCATCTGGAAATGCTACTGCAGTGTTTGGGCCCTTCATAACAATTATTTTCTTCCAGTCTTTCGCAAGAGATGAAATTACCTGCAAATTTATATTCTTCTTATCAATTTTCGCAAGTTTTTCTATTTCTCCTAAGTGCGGTGTAATAGTGGTTGTTTCAGGAAAACTTTCCCACCAATAAGTCTTTTCACTTAATATGTTTAACGCGTCAGCATCGATTACTATATTTTGATCTATTGATGAATTAGTTAAATATTCTTCCAATGATGAGAGGATGATTTTTGATAATTCAGATGTTCCGAGCCCGCTACCTATAGATAGGGAATCATATTTATCAATTTTGCTAAAAAAAGAATCTGTATTTTCCTTTATATCGGTTAAGGAAATGAACATAACTTCTGGTACTACTGCAACTGCCTCTTCTATAATTCTTGACGTTGATGCAAGAGTAGTATATCCAGCTCCACTTTTATTAGATGCTCTGGCGCAAAGGATCCCAGCGCCAGGATATTTGGAAGAACCAGCAATGATAAGGTGTGAACCAAATCTATTTTTATGTAAAGCATCAGATCTTTCTGGGTAAATATTATTAGCAAGGGTTGTAGTTATTACTTGAGTATTATTTATATTTAATTCCGATAAATCTTGTTCTAGTACACCTAAATCTATATATTGACTAGATGTGAACCGTGCTGGATCAGAAAGGGTCTGTGAAGTTTGGTATCCCAAAAAAAATACTTCTTCTGCCACTATAGTGTTGGGGTCGCTTTGTCCAGACTCTGGGTCAAATCCACTCGGAAGGTCTAATGAGATTAAATATGAAGATGTTTTTAATTTTAAGTCATTTATTAACTTTAGTTTTTCTGAGATTTGCGGCCTCATAGGTAATCTAGATGAAATTCCTAAGATCGCATCTATTATCAAGTAATTCTTCATGTTTAATTTATTCAACGAAGACTCATCTGCAGCTTCTAGAGGAATGTTTAAACTTTCTGCTATCACAAGGTTATTTGTTGAGGACTTTGAGCTTGCGATACTCAAAAATTTAACTTGTATTTCTTCAATGTCATCCTGTATTTTTTTTCCAATAAGAAGCCCATCTTTTCCATTGAGGCCTGTTCCAACTAATATGATTAAAGAGGAATAAGAACTCAATCTAGGTTTTAACAGCTTGACTACACCATCAACAGCTTTTGCTTGCAATAAATTATTATCTTCATTTTTTTGGAGTAAGTGATTTTCTAAAATCTTAATTTCTGAAGGTTCAATAACAGGTATCATGAGGCCATATGGACTATCGCTGTTGCTAAGTTTTTTGAGTGACTAATACTTAACTCTATAGATTGTATGTGCATTTTTTCTGCTCTTATTTTAGCTCTCCCATGTAGTATTATGTATGGTTTTCCTCCAGGGTGCCTTTGTACTTCAACTTCTTTCCATCCGACCCCTCTAATGCCAGTCCCCAATGCCTTCATAGTAGCTTCTTTAGAAGCAAATCTAGCTGCCAGTTGAGCAGGTCTGCCCCTACAATAGTTTATTTCATAACTTGTAAAGATTTTTTCTAAAAATCTAGTAGGGTGTTTTTTCAGTACAGAGGCTATTCTGTCTATTTCTATTATGTCTATCCCTATGTGCATTTTTTTTTGGCAATGGTAAATTGTAGACTTGAATTATATAAACAAGTATTGTAACTCTCTGATGTTAATCGATGGAAAACAAATTTCAAAAAAAATTATGGAAGAGCTTTCTTCTGAGATAAAGACAATTACAAGCAAATTGGGAAGAGCTCCCTATTTATCCATCATTCTTATTGGCAATAATCCTGCTTCAGAAGTATACGTACGCGAAAAATTGAAAGCTTGTAAATATGTAGGCATTTTTGGAAATTTAACTCGTTTTGATTCATCTGCTTCAGAAGAAGAAATTGAAAGTGATATAAAGAAAAAAAATGATAATAAGGATGTGGACGGAATTTTACTGCAACTGCCTCTACCAGATCACCTTGACTCGGAGAAACTGATTGAATTTATAGACCCAAACAAGGATGTCGACGGCCTTACCACAGAAAATATTGGATTATTAGTCTCTGGTAATCCACGATTTGTACCCGCTACACCGCTTGGAATAATTGAATTGATAAATAGAATGGGGGTAGAGTTAAAAGGTCGAAATGTGGTTATTGTAGGCAGAAGTAAAATTGTAGGCAGACCATTGTCTATTATAATGAGTGGCAAAGGAGCCAATTCTAATGCAACTGTCACTTTATGCCATAGCTGGACTAGTAATTTGATTGACTTTACCTCGCAAGCTGACGTTTTAATTGTTTCGACTGGATCAGCGAATACGATTAACGGTTCGATGATTAAAAAAGGTGCGATAGTTATTGATGTAGGTATTAATAAAATAGAAGATCAAACAAAAAAATCTGGATATCGCTTAGTCGGTGATGTTGATTTTGATAGCGCAAAAACTAAAGCATCGATGATTACTCCTGTTCCAGGAGGTGTAGGCCCTATGACTATAGCGATGTTAATGAAAAATGTTTCCTTATCAACGAAGTTGTGATTTTTTGTTTCATTATGAAGCTTGATGTATTGTATGATTGTTTCAGAAGTAACTATAAGTTAGATGTTAAATATGCAGAAATCTGAATATTTAGAATTGTATAGAAAAATGTATCTCATCCGGCGGTTTGAGGAGTCTTGCGGGGAAAACTATTCCAGAGGCTTAATTAGGGGCTTTTTACATTTATACACCGGCGAAGAAGCCATTGCTGTAGGATCGATATCTGCTCTCCGAGAAGATGATTTTATTGTTACCCACTATAGAGATCATGGGCATGCTATTGCGAGAGGTCTTGATCCGAGCGCTCTAATGGCTGAGCTTTTCGGAAAAAAGACAGGTGTAAGTAGAGGTAAAGGAGGTTCTATGCATTTATTTGATGCTAAGAAGAATTTTATGGGAGGCCACGCAATTGTGGGGGCTCAAATACCTTTAGCCGCAGGATTTGCTCTTGCTTCTCAATATAGACATCAGGATACTGTTACCGTGGTGTTCTTCGGAGATGGTGCTACCAACCAAGGAACATTTCATGAAACTATGAATCTAGCGAGCGTATGGAAATTGCCAATTCTATTTTTTTTAGAGAATAATTTTTATGGAATGGGTACAAGAGTTGAAAATATACGCTCAAATGGAAAATCCTTCAGTAATTTGGCAGATGGGTATGACATTACAAGCTCACAAGTTGATGGTATGGATGTTCTAGCGGTTAAAGAGACCACCGAAGAGGCGATAAAAAAAATAAGACAAGGGCAAGGCCCGTGCTTTATAGAAGCTACAACGTTCAGGTTCCAAGGTCATTCTATGGCCGATCCAGCTAAATATAGGAATGAAAAAGAAGTTGAAGGGTGGAAACAGAAAGATCCTTTGATCACCTTTCCAAAATATTTAATTAGCGAAGGTATTGCAACTCAATCTGAAATGAATTCTATAATCAATGATATTGATCAGATTATAGATGAAGCAGTAAGATTTGCTAGTGAAAGCCCTGAACCTGACTTGAAAGAATTAAACAATGACATTTATGCTTAATGACTGAGATTACTCTAAGACAATCTATTCAACGAGGTTTAATAGAGGCACTGGATGGTGACCCTGATGTCTTTATCATGGGTGAAGATGTAGGTGCTTATGGTGGGGCGTACGCAATAACTTCTGGATTTCTTGAAAAATACGGGCCTGAAAGAATAAAAGACACTCCAATATCTGAAGCCTCTTTTATTGGAGCTGGAATAGGAAGCGCTGCATCTGGATTGAAACCTATAGTAGAACTAATGTCGATGAGCTTTGCTCTAGTAGGTTTTGACCAAATAGTGAATATGGCTGCAAACATCAGGTATATGTCTGGGGGACAAATTAATGTTCCGATGGTTATAAGAGCACCTACAGGCGCAGGGATGCAATTAGGTGCGACTCACTCTCAAAGCTTTGAAACTTGGCTTTGTGAAATCCCAGGATTAAAGGTAGTAGCACCATCAAATCCTTCAGATGCCTTAGGACTTTTGAGAGCCTCCATCAAAGATCCTAACCCTGTAATATTTGCTGAGTCCGCAGGATTGTATGGTTTAAAAGGCGAGGTTAGTGATGAGTATTTTGAAGTTGAAATTGGAAAAGCAATGATCAGAAAGCAAGGTACTGACGTTACTCTAGTATCCTACGGACATGGAATGCCGATGATTGAGAAAGCTCAAGAGGAGTTACAAAAGAAAGATATTGATGCTGAAGTAATAGATCTTAGAAGCCTAAATCCTTTAGATCTTGAAACGATAATTTCATCAGTTCAAAAGACAGGTAGACTTTTACTTCTAGATACTGCAAGAAAAACAGGGGGAGTAATGGCAGAAGTGGCCGCTTCTGTACAATCAGAGAGCGGTGATTATTTAGACGGACCTATAATTAGAGTGGGAAGTGAAGATGTACCTTGGCCGTACAGTAGAAAGCTTGAGCAACACGCTATGGCAAGCGTTCCTAAAATAATAAAAGCATTAGAAATCGGATATAGTCTATAGAATAGAGGGAATAATGATTAACGAAGTAACAATGCCAAGTATGGGCGCAGACATGACTGAAGGCACGATTGTTAAATGGCTAAAGAGCGAAGGCGACGAAGTAAAACGAGGGGATAAACTTGCAGAAATTGAAACAGACAAAACAGTCGTTGAGATGGAATCTTATGGAGATGGTATTCTAAAAAAAATAGTAGTCCCTGAAGGACAAGTAGTTCCAGTAGGACAGCTGATCGCGTACGTAGGTGAAGAGGAAGATGAAATCCCTGTAATTGAGAACGATACTTCACCTGAAGAACCAGTTGTTCAGGTGCCCGATACTTCAGAAGTCGGTCTTTCAAGTAACGTAACATCAAGTATTCCTCAAGTCAGTTCCAGAGTGAAAGCATCTCCCATCGCAAAAAAACTTGCTAAGGATTTAGGTGTTGATATTTCTAAAGTTCAAGGAACTGGACCAGGAGGCAGGATAACAAAAGAAGATGTGGAAGCATTTTCTGGATCTGCGTCCTCATCTGGCAATTCTGTAACTCCAGAAGGTAATCAAATACCCCTTACCTCCATGAGAAAGGCCATTGCCGGAGTAGTTAGTAAAAGTAAAAGTGAAATTCCTCATTTTTATATAAGTAATGCGGTTGACATGATTTCAACTGTCAAGGCTAGAGAAAAATATAATTCTAACTCTAATTCAAAAGTTTCTATAAATGACGTTATTTTGTTCGCGTCTTCTCAGGCATTAAAAAAGTTTCCAAAATTCAATTCCTCATTCAGTGAAGGTAATTTGATAGAACATCAAAACATAAACATTGGGATTGCAATTGCTTTACCTGAAGGATTAATCGTTCCTGCTGTACTAGACTGTGGAAGTAAAAATTTATTAGAAATTTCAGAGGCAGCTAAAGATCTAGCTACTCGTGCTAAAGGAGAAGGTGCACCGCTTTCACAAGAAGAAAACACTGGAGGAACATTCAGTGTAAGTAATCTAGGAATGTTTGATATAGAGGAATTTACTGCGATTATAGTACCACCTCAAAGTGCAATACTTTCTGTTGGAAAAATTAAAGAAGAGGCGGTTGTTAATGCTGGTAAAGTAGGTGTTTCTCAAATTATGAAGATGACCTTATCGGTTGACCATAGAGTTAATGACGGCGCAGAAGCAGCAATGTTCTTAGGGGAACTTAAGCAACTATTAGAGACGCCTGACCAAATATTTACATAGAAAATAAACCGATTAATTGTATTACCAGGAAGAATTTAACGCAGAGGAAAAAAAGATTCTTTTGAATCATTTTACTAATATTGATAAACCTGTTTTTTGCTTAATCAATCTTCCCGAAGTTGTCAAAGGGGCACTTTTTGCAAGATATAGCAGATCTCCTAAATCTCTACGGAGGTTATTTTTAGACGAATTTTGGAATGATGGAGATACTGTTGATTCTTATAAAATGGATAGCTCTAAAGCCGAGGATTTATATGACAGAGTATTCAATCAATATGGAGATGATTCCGTAGCTCAGCTTGGAGCAGCCCATATAGCTTGTGAACAATCCTCAAATATACTAACTAAAGTATTAGAATGGGGAAGAATGGCTTCCTATCTTGAACAAAGTACCAGATATATTTATTACGACAGAAAACTTGGCGACAATTACAGATATGTAATTCCCCCTGAAATAGGTAATTCACATCTAAAGGAGAAATATGTAGAGGTTATGAATGAGATTTTTCTTCTTTATTCTGAGCTGGTCAGGTCCTTAGTTGCTGTATACAGAGAAAAATTCCCTAAGGAAGAAGGTGTCAGCACAATGGCATATAACGGAACAATGAGAGCTAAGGCCTGTGATGTTGCTAGGTATTTTCTTCCTACCTCAACTATGTCTAACGTAGGAATCTTTGCAAGTGGGCAGTCCTATGAACAGATGATTATGAAAATGAGAATTCATCATTCTAAAGAAGTAAGGCAGTACGCAGATATGATGTTAATCGAACTCAGAAAAGTCATACCATCTTTTCTCAAAAGAGTGGACGTAGAAAATCGAGGCATTGAGTGGTCCAATTATATGAGATCAAATCTAGAAAACATCGAGAATTACGCTAATAATACGTTAGGAACAGATGTTGGTGACACATCTCAAGATGTCGTGCTAGTTGACTGGGAAAGGAATGCTGAAAGAAAAATCGCTGCCTCCTGCTTGTATTCAGTTTCCTCTAAATCAGTACAGGATCTTAACAGGTATGTTGATAAATTAACTGATGAAGAAGTAAGAAAAATTCTATTAGAGTATTCAGGTAAGAGAAATAATAGAAGGCATAAGCCCGGAAGGGCTTTTGAAAGTTCATATTATACTTTTGATATTTTATCTGATTACGGAGCATTTAGAGATCTTCAGAGACACAGGCTTATGACCATAGAGTGGCAAAAAATGTCACCTGGCTTGGGCTTTGATATGCCGGAAGAGGTTTCTGAAGTTGGAATGAAAGAAGATTGTGAAAAATTAGTTGCAACTTCAGAGGATCTACATGATTTACTTTCAAGAGATATGCCTGATTTGAGAGAATACGCTCTTCTCTTAGGTCATAAAGTCAGATATTCGATAACTATGAATGTAAGACAAGCCTTTCATTTGATTGAACTTAGAACTTCTAAGCAAGGACATGTTTCTTATAGAAATATATGCAGAAAGATGCATGAACTAATTTCTGAAGAGGCCGATCACAAAGTCATCTCAGAATTGATGTCATTTGTGGATCATGATGATTATGAACTTCAAAGACTCGAAGCTGAAAAAAAGCAAGATAAAAAAAGAATAAAAAAATAGTAATAGTGCGACCTCGAGCAGATTTGAACTACCGATCTCCTTTATTTTTCTTTAGAGTAATTGCAAGAGATAGCGGGACGGCAACTAAAGTTACTAAGAGTCCGATCAGAAAAAATTCTTGAAATACATCTAGTCCGGCATTTAGGCTCGCATCTGTCATTTTCTTTTGTGCAATCGGGTCTAGAGAGAATCCTTCAAGACCGCTAGTAAATTTAGCAAATCTAGTAGTCCCCCAAGCTGTAAGGGATGAAAGCCCTATGGTCATTCCGAGCATCCTTGAGACAGTTAGAAGAGCAGAGGCAGAACCTCTGTCAGAATCTTTTATTTCTTTCATGGCTGTATCGGTAATAGGTGAAATGCAGAGACCGAATCCCAAACCTGATATTGCTAGGTGTATCGTCATGGATGGATCAGCTAATTTTAGATCCCATCCAAACATAAAATAAAACCCTATTGCGATTAGCACAAATCCAAGTATCAATGGAATCCTTGCTCCTAATCTTTGTGTCAGCACTCCGCCTAGAAATGCACCTATCGAAAGTGCTATTGTCAGCCTCAATAATCTCAGTCCTGCTTCAAGCGGAGATGCTCCTAAAATTGTTTCAGCCATTACTGGGACGGTAATAATTGCAATTATTAATGTAATACCAATAAAAAAGTGAGTAAGATTTGCAAGCATAAATAATTTATTTTTTATTATTAGCTTAGGAATAATAAACTCTTTTGAAGCTTTGTATAAAAATATTCCTCCAATTAATGTTGCAAATGAAATAACAGCAAAAATTATTAAGAGTTCATTAGATTTGGTAATTTGAGCACATGCTAGTGATAATGTTGCAATAAATAAGAAGAAGATAATTGATCCGAGATAATCAATCTTCAAATCTCGGAAGGTACTCTTTGGTATCCAAATTATAACAGCAATGATAATTAATATTGTTGGAGGAAGATTGATCCAGAAAGCCCATTCCCAGGATAGAAACTCGGTAAGGGCTCCTCCTACTAATGGACCGAAAACAGCTCCTGCCTCAGCGCTTGCACCAATCAAACCATAAGCTATCGGCAATTTATTTCTAGGAACAAGAAATCCAGCTGCTGCTATAGAAATCGGAACCAGAGCTCCTCCTCCAATTGACTGAATGAATCTTGTAGCTAGTATCCAATTTACGTTTGGTTCCCGATGAAAGATCTTTGAAATTTCTGGACTTAGAGCAGTTAACACTGAACCGATTAAAAAAATTATTAAAGATATGATAAATAAATTTCTGAATCCGAACTTATCTGAAAGTCTTCCCGTAAAAGGCATAACGGCTGTGTAACCTATCAAGTAAATAACTATAAGCCACGAGGCAGTATCAAGACTAGTAATTGGAATTTCGAAGTCGATCATTATTTGAGGGAGAATAGTTACCACCTTAGTTTGATCGTCAGCTCCTAGAAATACACCCAAACAAAAAGGAAGCAGTAGCAGATAAGGTTTGATTACATTGTATATTTGGTTCTTCAAAGTGGAGGATCTACTGAAAATTCTGCATCTACGTCCCATATATCAATGATTCTGATTACTCCTTCTTCATCTAGGGGGTTCACCTGTCCTTCAATGCGAGCAGAGATCACATTCATTGTCTCAAGATCAATCGATAGAACTACATCAGCTATCTTACTGGGGTCTGATATACCGACCAGAGGTTCAAACACTTTAGCCTCAACTCTTCCACTTATCTCCTGTATATTTCCTGACGCATTATTTATTTTTTCAGGATTTTGCATACTTCCTAGAATGTCCAAAATAACTTCACTTACATCAAAACTCCCAAAAGGACTTTGCCCTTCAGGAATTTCACTCCATTTATGATTTATCGGATTTGTCCAGAAGCTACTCTCGTCAATGAGCACTATATCGAGCTTAACAAGTTGCCCGAAAGTAATTACGTTTGTCTCTAATTTAACTCTCCTAGGAAGCACTACCTCTCCTCTAACGGATTTCAATTGATAGAAACCATCTGAAAGAGTAGTTATGCCTTCTTCGTGTACAAGTCCAAATCGAAACGATTTCCAGGTACTTAGTTTTTCTGAAGCAGAATCAAGAATTTGTAGCGCAGTCAGGTCATTTTCTATACTTTCCTTGCAAGAATAAACAGAAGGTAATAATAAAAATAATATTAAATAACGGAGACTAATTTTTTTAATAATTATCTGTAACATTTTAAGGGTCTGAGCAGTCTCTTATATATCCACAGTTATCACATTTTATTTTACAATGAATTTTCAAAATTACTGCTCCACAAATTATACAATTATGTTTTTTTTCTGAATCCATATTTGTCTTTTCCTAGTTTAATATCATAGTTTTCTCCCTTGATAATACAAAAAAAATACTTTAAAATTATCTTTGTATGAGGGGAGCGATTATGCTGAGAGGGCTCTTTGAGGCCGACCCATATAACCTGATATCTGGATAATACCAGCGTAGGGAACTCATGAAAACCTGTTTAAAAGTTTCAAATTTACAAAAAACCTTTGAGGAAAGGGTACTATTTTCTGACATCTCCTTTAATCTTAAAGAAAATGAAATTCTTACTCTGATTGGGTCTAGTGGGTGCGGAAAATCTAGTTTATTAAATATTATTTCTGGAATAGACAAAGATTATTCTGGAGATGTTTTAATCGACTCTTCCCTAGGAGGCCAAGAAAAAAGAAATTATATCTCATTTGCCCAACAAAAAGACCTTCTAATACCTTGGAAAAACCTACTAGAAAACGCGATTTTCGGTTTAGAAATTGAAGGTAGAGATAAAAGAAGATCCCAATCATTAGCTTTTGAGCTTTTAAAGAAATTCAACCTTGAAGGCTCTGAAGATAAGTTTCCACATCAGTTATCTGGTGGAATGAGGCAAAGAGTTTCACTAATGCGATCTGTACTACTTCAGAAGCCAATTTTGCTTTTGGATGAACCATTTGCATCATTAGATTCGATTACAAGAGAAAATCTTCAGAACTGGCTTATAGGATTATTGGATGAATTTCAGTTCTCAGTAATTTTAGTTACTCACGATATTCAAGAAGCAATAAAAATTTCTGATCGTATTTTAGTTTTAGGTGGTTCTCCTAGTGAAATTGTAGATGAAATTATAGTCAAAAAAACTAATAATGAGGCAATATACAGGAAGATAAGAAAGAACCTCTCAAGAGAGGTAGCAGATGTTTAAAAAATCATCACGATTCCTCCCTCCCTTCATTTTATTATTTATCCTTTTTTCTCTTTGGGAAATATCTGTAAGATTATTGGATGTACCAGATTGGTTTCTCCCGCCTCCAACGTTAATAATAAACGAACTTTTTGCTTCATTTGGATTACTTTTAAGTCACTTTGCTTTGACATCAATTGAAGTTGTTATTGGACTGATATTTTCAATGATTATAGCGGTAAATTTCTCTATACTAATTTTCTTTTTCAAAACTGTAGAAAAAAGTGTCTATCCATTATTGATTGCTTCTCAGACGATACCGGTTATAACGTTATCTCCTCTACTCCTTGTATGGTTTGGACCAAACATTCTATCTAAAGTAATTATAGTAGCAATAATTTCTTTCTTTCCGATAATAGTAAATTTTCTCGATGGCCTTAGATCTGCTGACCCAGATATTTTAAAGATGTCTGAACAGATAGGGGCCAGTAAGTTTCAACTATTTATAAAGATACAATTACCATTCTCTTTCCCATATCTAATTTCTGGACTTAAGATTGCTTCTGTCTCCTCGGTTATAGGGGCAGTTGTAGGTGAATGGGTAGGAGCTAGTGGCGGACTAGGATGGCTTATAAAAACTTCTTCACCTCAGTTTCTTACCGAAAGAGTATTTGCTTCAATTATTGTATTATCTCTACTTGCGATAGCCTTATTTTCTATTTTTTATTTGATTGAAAAAATTGTACTAAATAAATATCCAATACACGGAGGATGAAATGAAAAAAGTTATTACAGGAATTTTAATTCTAATATCTCTAATTTCTTGTTCGAACCAACAAGAGGTCACTAAAGTATCTCTGGCATTGGACTGGTATCCTAATTCGAATCACGCAGGAATTTTTTATGCCAAGGACTTAGGATTGTTTTCTTCTGCGAATTTAGAAGTAGAAGTATATACTCCATCTGACCCCTCAACCATATTGCAGACTGTTGGAGCTGGTCGAGATCAGTTTGGAATAAGTTATCAACCTGATTTACTACTTGCTAGAAACGAAGGAGTTCCAGTAGTTGCAGTTTCTTCAATTGTAAGATCTCCTCTAAATTCAATAATGACTTTAGGCTCTTCCGGCATCTCTAGTCCTGCCGAGCTCAAAGGAAGAACAGTAGGATACCCTGGAATCCCTCTTAACATAGGCATCCTCGAGAGCATCCTAGATGGACAAGGTTTGACGATGAACGATATTGAATTAATTGACGTTGGATTTGATCTTGTTCCTGCTTTACTGAGCAAAAGGGTTGATGCAGTTATCGGGGCATTCTGGTCCCACGAATCAATTTTGATAGAACTGGAAGGAAAAGAAGTGAATATTCTTAAATTTCAAGATTGGGGAATACCCGAATATCATGAACTTGTATTGGTTACAAGTGAAGATTATCTAGCAAAGAATGAAGACATAGTTATGGCGTTTATTAAGGCATTTAATCAGGGATTTGAATCCTCCATTAAGGATAATGAAGCTGCAATGGATTCTTTGGTTAAGGCCTTTCCTGAAGTGAATGTTGAACTAGAAAAAAGAGGTATCAAATTACTTTCTCCACTTTGGGAAGAAAGTAGATCTTCAAAAAACTTAGATAGTTGGAACAAATTTGGGGATTGGATGAAATCAAAGGGGCTGATTAATTCAGATCTAGATATCGCAGCATCATTTAATCAATAATCCAGTAGAAATATCAATTTTTAATAATTATTCCAGTTGTTAAGACTTTGCTTATATTGATCAGGGGTATTCAAATCAATTGTGGCACTTTCATCGCTGGTTTTGTACTTATAAATTGATCCTTCATTCTCTTTAATGATTTGCCTTATTCCTTGGGTGTCTTCTTTAATTAAAAGGAGATCTTTAAAAAATAAATTTGAAAAAATAATTGGATGTCCAGATTTTTTCTGATAAACCGGCATAGTTATCTTTTTCACATGTGGAAGTTCTAAATGAAAATCTATAACTTTTCCTACCAAATCTTTAGTCCTCGGTTGGTCGCAAGCCAAAATTAACACGTCGTTATTTTTATTTGAAATAGAATTTAAACCTTTTATGATCGAGGTAGTTTTTCCTAGTTTAAAATCTTTATTTTCAACAACTTTGAATTTAGTTTCGTGTATAGTATCACTTATTTCATTCGCTCTTGAGCCAAGCACAATAATTATCTCTTCTACTTTCGTATTGTCTAGAATGCTTATCTGATAATTAATTAAATTCGAATCTCCCCAATTCATTAAGGGCTTCGGTGATTTCATTCTTCTAGATTCACCAGCAGCAAGAATTATTGCAGAAATCATTGACAATTTAGTTTTTTGAGTTAGCCACTATCTTTTTGAAAAGCTTTTCGTCTAGCTTCATAGGTTCAGACGATGCACTGTTTCTAAAACCTATCATCTCTGCAACTATGCTCACCGCAATCTCATTCGGGGTGCGAGCTCCTATGCTTAATCCTGCAGGAGACCTCACTTCTTTTAACCTTTCCTCTGGTATACCTTTTCGTAGTAAAGATTCGTAAATTAGTATCGCTTTTCTTTTACTTCCAAGTAAGGCGACATATTTTGCCTCAGTCTTTACAGCATTTTCTAATACCACATCGTCAAAATTATGTCCTCTCGTAGCGATGACTATAAAGGTATTTTTTCGTATGGGTAACTCATCAAAAGCTCTATTAAAATTACCGTTCACTATTTTTTCTGCCTCTGGAAACCTTTCTTCATTAGCAAAATCTTTTCTGTCGTCCACGATCCATACCTTGAATCCAGAATTAGAAGCTATAGGCGCTATTGCTTTTCCAACGTGGCCTCCACCTGCAATTAGCACTGCAGGATCAGTGGTAATTCCTTCTATAAATAATTGAGTACTTTCCTCTTCAATATGAATAGAGGTACCAAAACTTATTAATTTTGGAGCCTCTTGTACGATTCTTGTTATTAATTTTTCGTCACTCAGGTTACCAATCAATTCTCCATTTTCCTTAATGATGATTTTCTGTCCTATTTTTGATTCGTCAGTACTGTTTACAACTGTCGCTAAAACCATTGCAAATTCTCCAGAATATGCTTTGGTTACTTCAGAAAGAATCTGTTTGTCGAGATCTGAATCTTTTGATCTGTACGGATCAATCAAGAAGTACATTGTTCCTCCACAAACGAGTCCATCACTCGCAGCGAGGTCCTCATTTAGAATATAATCTTGGTATTTTGCATTATCTCCGTTCGCAAGAATTTCTTTTGCTGCAAACCATATGTCACCCTCTACACAACCACCACCAAGAGTTCCAACTGTTGTTCCATCTTTCCTTACCAATAACTTTGATCCAGGTTTTTGAGGAGTAGATCCTGATGTTTTCACGACTGAAGCAACTACAAACTCATTATTACTAGATAACTCTTCTAGTGCGTTTTCAAATACTTCTTTCATAACTATAATTCTACTTCATTAAGCATTTATTGTAGAAGTTGTTTTCAAAATCCTATTTACTCATTATGATATTGGCTAGCGCTTTTTATGGGGGCCCGTAGCTCAGCGGTCAGAGCAGTCGGCTCATAACCGATTGGTCGCAGGTTCAAATCCTGCCGGGCCCACCAGCGCTTTTAAGTTCAAAACCCCGTTTATTATTATTTCGAAATCTACTGGCAATTATAGAGTGGAGATGTTTTATCGATTGCTTGGATAAAAGAACGAGGCGTTGTAAGAAAGAGTAGTTTCAAATATCAAATTTTATTATCCATATACTTCATAGTGAAGATCATTCTAGACGTGTTAGTACACTAAAGTTGTGGTGATTTACAGTTAATAAGATAATGGAATAGTCAAATAAAAATAATTATGAAGAAAATATTATTAATATTAATAGGAATTGTTGTTTTAGTAGGATGTTCTTCTGAAACAATTGAAGAACCCACGATAGATAAAATTACACCCTCTGATGCTGTGTTAGATTACGATGTATTAAATGCTGTAGGATTCAAGAAAGCAAAGAAATATAAGGTTGACGGCTTGCCCAAAGCAAACAGCGCCTACATGGGGTTTTTGAAAGAAAATCCTGAAACAGACTATGAAGTTAGATTTTACGATTCTCACCAGGATGCTGTAGATCATGGCACTACCTATGCGGAAGAACGAACAGGAGAAGATGCAGTAGTGAAGAAAGAAAACGCTATGTGGAAGGAAGGTGTGAAGGACGGTAGAACTTGCGCTGGAGACACCCACAGTGGAAAAACGTCTTATTTGTCAGCTCACGGAGCTGCAACGTGCACGACTCCTAAATATATGGATTACATAATATATGGAAATATGGTTCTTTTGTGTCAAGGAGTAGATTCACCGCATTCAATGTTGAATTGTCAGAACATAGTAAATAAATTAACGTCAACCGATTAAACTTTTCACATCTCAAAAAGTTTTAATTGATCACCTCTTTGAGCTGAAATCATTATCCTATGAGGTATGACGAGTTCTTCATTACAGAGATCACAACATATGCCGGAGGTTAAAGGCTTTGGATCGTATCCAAAACCTTCTACTTCATTCCAGCATAATGAGCACTTGTTATCTTCTGTTTCTTGTATTTGCATAACGCCATTATATTTCTAATACTCAAAACCACAACAATTATTAAAAATTGTCTAAGAATATTTTTTCTATATATGATGTGGGTACAAACGGAATAATTTACCTATTAAGAATTTAAACAAGGAAATAAAGAATAGTGAAATCAGGATTAATAATGAAAGTCGTGCTTATAGCTTCTATATTGCTGCTAGCTCTGAGTTGCTCTTCAGAGGAGTCGCTTAAAGAAACCACCAAGATTTATTCAATGGAAGACGTTGCCACAGCTGGTTTTAAGGTGAAAAAAAGTTTTGTAACTGAATTCCCTGAATCAACTGACGCTAAGTGGGGGTTTTTTAAAGGGAGAGATGTTTCGGTAATAAGATACCCGACTGTTGAGCTTGCCAAAACTCTAGGCAAAGTTGCTGGAGAAGAGCAAACAGAAGAAATAGAAGTAGTCGTAAAGAATATAGCTTATGGACCCAAAGTTGAGAAAACAGAATGCAGGGGTCATAAAGCAAATAAACCGAACTCATCTGATGTTTACATGCTTGCATTCAGAGACAAATTGAACCTAGAAAACACCTTGATATTAAATAGAATAGAATTATTTGAAAGTAATACCGAATTGTTTCCACGAAAACCAAGCTGGATGGAGTGTGTCAGGCGAGCCCCAATGTATACAGAGTTCATCATCCACGGCAATCTAGTGATTATGGGAGAACCTTTAGCTACCGAAGATTCTGACGGAACAGTCAAATTTTTACAAGAAACAGCAAAAAGCTTGCCGTAAAACAAATAAAGATTGATTTTATGAGCTCACTGAAAAAAATAACTGTACTTGGAGCTGGAACTCCTACGCCTACTAAGGACCGTTTTGGCTCTTCAATTGTAGTAAAAGTTAATGACGAATTGATCATGTTTGATTGCGGGCCAGCCACCACACATAAGCTCATCAAGGCCGGAATCTCAATCACTAAGGTGGATTACTTGTTCTTTTCTCATCATCATTTTGATCATGACGTAGACTATCCGTGCTTTCTTCTTACGCGATGGGATCAAGGAGCCGGAAAAGAGAAAACTTTAAGAGTTTTGGGACCTAATCCAACAGAAGAGTTCACAGAAAATTTGATTGGGGAAGAAGGAGTGTTTTCTCACGATTGGAAAGCCAGAGTAGGTCATCCGGTCAGCCAGCAAATATATGTTAACAGAGGCGGAACTCTCCCGAGGAAACCTCCTGTAGTCAATGCAGAAAATATCAAACCTGATTCTACTTACAAATTCAACGGCTGGGACATACATACAGCTGAGGCAAAACACGTTCAGCCGTATCTGGACTCTTTAGCATACAGGATGGAAACTGATGATTTTAGTTTGGTGTATACGGGTGATACCGAGCCTTGTGAATCAGTTGAAAAATTATCTCAAGGTGCTGATATGATGATTTGCATGTGCTGGGATGAACAGAGCGTTATGGACAAGGAAAAAGAAAATACCGGACAATGCGGAACTCTTGGAGCGGCAAGCATGGCTGCTACTGCAGAAGTAAAACATCTGGTTTTGACCCATATGGGACCTAATATAAGCAAGGCCGAAAATATGAAAAAAAGCCTTAGAGAAATTCGCGAAGTATATTCAGGAAAAGTCACTTTTGCAGATGAAATTACTGATGTAAATTTAAATTACTGAAATTCTTCATTGCCACAAAATATCTGATGCTATACTATAAATACACGTCAATTATCTGAAGTTTTTTAGCGATAAACGCTAATGACCGGAAGATTTTTATTGATAAACACCAATGACCAAAAAAATGTTTAAAGAATTCGATTAGAAGGGGTTTTCATTATGAACATATCTAAATTTACATTTATTCTTGCAATTATATCAACAGTTTTCGTATTTGCATGTGGAAGTGAAGTAATTAAAGAGGTGCCGGTAGAAGTAGTTAAAGAAGTACAAGTTGATAAAATCGTAAAAGAAACTGTTGTTCAAGTAGAAGAGAAAGTAATAACAGTTACACCAACAGCTATCCCAGGAGGAGGCACAGCTATATCGGTAGATATGTCTGATTTCGTACTGGAATCAAACGAGCCTAATCCAGTTCGGGGAGGAATCCTTAGAATGACTTTTGGTGTTAGCGTAAAACACACTGATCATCATCAAATGCCTGTTGCACAAGGGGCTGGTCCTCATAATTTGACGGTAATGTATAACGGACTTATTAGAATGAATCCAAATACCGGTATGACTACTATAATGCCTGATTTGGCTGATAAGTGGGAAATATCTGCAGATGGAATGATTTATAAATTTCATTTAAGAGAAGGGGTTAAGTTTCACGATGGTTCACTTTTGACTCCAGATGATGTTGTAGCTACGTTTGAAAGGATTGTTAATCCTCCAGATCATATAGCTATCGGAATTCAGTCTTTGTTCACTGAGATAGATACCATAAAAGACGGTGGAGATAACTGGGTTATATTTACCTTGAAAAGACCGAGTGCTCATCAATTCAATGCTTTTACAATGTTGAATGCCACAATTCTCCCAAAGAAATGTTTGGAAGACAACAATTATGATGTCAGAGAAGTTGTGTGCCCAGGGACTGGTCCATTCAAATTTGTTGATTATATTCCTGGAGAATATATGACGTTTGAGAAGAATGAAGATTACTGGAATCCAAATTTACCTTACATAGATGGTATTAAGATGATTCACGCTGGTGGTACCGCTAGGGGAGTTAACGTAATAACAGATGTTGCTGATTTTGCTTGGAACACATCGGAAGATGGATATGCTCAAGCTCAAGCAGATGACAGAGTACACTCGAAAAGAATGCCGAACACCGGTAGTAACTACTTTGGGTGGAATAACGCAGTTGCTCCTTTTAATGACATAAACGTTAGAAAAGCGTTTCATTTAGCGACTAACAAACATAACTTTACAAGAGTTTCACTAGGTTCTGCTAAGCCAAGCCGTTGGATTCCAACGCTTGCAGAAGGAGCTACTCCGGAAGAAGAATTCTTTAATCTTGCCGGATGGAGGGATGATAATGCCGCAGATATAAAAGCGGCTCAGCAACTGATGGCTGATGCAGGCTATCCAAATTGTGAAGGCTTCCCTGTAAAAACTATGGTGGGTTACAAACCTGACGGTGCTGGTCCTGTATCATTCATGGATATGATCAACACTAATTTAGGATGTGATATACAGCCTAGAGCAGTTGAGAGAGCATTGGTTCAAGATCAGTATGCAGGAGATGCATTTAAGGCTGGTACTGAAATAGTGATGCATCTTGTTCCAGTTCAAGCGATCAAGAACTACACTCCATTTATGTTAGGATTGTACGGCACAGGTTCATCACAGAACTTTACCAATTACTCTAATCCTGAAGTGGACGTTTTGTTAGACACAATGCTTGGTGAACTTGACCCTACAACCAGAGCTGCATTCACCCGACTTGTTCAATCAAAGCTTGATGAAAATCCTCCTTTGATATTGTTTGGTTTTGATAGCCACAGAGCAGTTTGGGGCCCACATGTACATTTCCCTATGGATAGAAGAACTCAAAGTATATGGGGTAGAGTTGACACAATATGGATGGATAAAAGATAGGATAGAAAATATCGATCTTAAATATCAAACTCGGCATCTAAAAATCGAAATTAGATGCCGAGGTTGAGAATATGTATAAATACATTTTCAGGAGAGTTTTAATTGCAATTCCAACTTTGGTTGGAGTAAGTCTTGTAATATTCTTCTTCATGCGCATTTTACCCGGTGATGTTGTAGATGCAATGGTAACTGATGAAACAGGAGCTATGGTATTTACCGAGCAACAAAGAGAATCTATAAATGAAAGCCTAGGTTTAAATAGACCTCTTTACGTTCAGTATGGAGGTTGGATGAAGGATGTTTTCACCGGTGATATGGGATATTCTTTTTGGACTAAAATATCAGTGGGAGAACATATTAGAAGAAGAGCTCCTATGACAATTGAGATAACCGTTCTCTCTTTAATTATTTCGTGGGTTATTGGTTTGCCAGTTGGCATTTTGGCTGCAGTCAATAGAAATAGTATTGGGGATTATTTTTCTAGAGGAATAGTTATTTTCTTTTTAGCTGTTCCTTCCTTTTATGCTGCTTTAGGATTTTTAATATTTTTTGTTCTTGTGTTTACCTGGAGACCACCAGTTGATGTTATATTCTTTTGGCAAAACCCTATACAAAGCTTGTATGTAGCCTTGCCTGCAGCAGTCGCCATAGGCACAGGTATGGCTGCAGTAATTGCAAGGATGGCTAGGTCGAGCATTTTAGAAGTGATAAGAGAAGATTATGTACGAACTGCAAGATCAAAAGGACTTGCCAATAATGTTGTCATCACTAAGCATGTTCTCAAAAACGCACTAATACCCGTTGTAACAATTTCTGGATTACAATTTGGGAATTTGCTATCAGGCTCTATTGCTGTTGAAATGGCACTATCGATACCAGGACTTGGAGCATTATTAGCTCAGGGTTTAGCTGACAGGGACTGGATGATTATACAAAACCTTGTTCTTATTTTTGCCTTTGCTTTCATAGTAATCAACTTAATAGTTGATATAATTTATTCCACAATTGATCCTAGGATTAGATATGATTAGGATAAAGAATTTATTAATAATTATTAAAAGCAACCCTCTTACTCTCTTTGCTACTATCATTTTGATTGTAATGCTTGTTTTAGCGCTTTTCCCATCTCAAATTGCCCCCATGGATCCCCAGAAAGCTCATTATGATGCACTGAGATCTCCTCCCACAATGCAGCATCTTTTAGGTACTGATTATGCAGGAAGAGACGTAGCTAGCCGGATGATTCATGGAGTCAGAACAACTCTTATTATTGCTTTTTCGGCAGTAATACTCTCAAAAACAATTGGTTTTTTTTGGGGGATGACATCAGGTTATTTTGGAGGTTGGTTTGACCTACTTACCCAACGAATTATTGAAGTAATGTTATCGATTCCTAGTTTAATACTTGCTTTGCTTTTATTGGCTGGGTTAGGGAGCGGTAGACTTACTGTAATTATTGCCATAGCTGTGGGGGGGATAGCAGGAACAGTGAGGATAATAAGGTCTTCTGTGCTAACTATAAAAAATATGGCTTATGTTGAAGCTGCTAAAGCTATGGGGACTCATCCGATAATTATTATATTCAGGCATATAGCCCCTCAGTGCTTTGCACCGCTATTGGTAGTGGCCAGTGTCAGCCTGGGTGGTGCAATATTTGCTGAAGCCGCCTTGAGTTTCTTAGGTTTGGGGATAACTCCTAATGCACCAACTTGGGGAAGCATGATGTCTGTCGTAGCTGAGAATTATTTACGTCCGCTGTGGTGGATTGCGATTTTCCCGGGCATAGCATTAACCCTCACTATAATGTCTTTTAATTTGATAGGTGATGAACTAAGAGACCGTTTGGATCCAAAATTAAAAGGTGAAGTAAAGGATAATTAATGACTACTAAACCAGTAAAGGAAAAGAAATCTAAATTGTTGGAAGTAAGGAATTTAAGAACCGTATTCAGGAAAGACGATGAGGATATAATCGCAGTAAATAACCTGTCTTTTGATTTGAACCCTGGCGAAATTGTAGGCCTTGTAGGGGAGAGTGGCTGTGGGAAGAGCGTGACCGCTCTGTCTTTGATGGGTTTGGTCCCCGATCCACCAGGAAAAATTATGGGAGGGGAAGTTCTTCTTGAAGGAAAAAATTTGATAAATCTTTCTGAAAACAACATGCAGAAAGTAAGAGGCAAAGAAATCAGCATGATTTTTCAAGAACCTATGACTTCTTTAAATCCAGTGTTGACTATAGGGGAACAGATTACTGAAATATTGGAATTGCACGGTGGATTGAGTTCAAAGGAGGCTATTAAGGAAGCAATTAGTTTGCTTAAGTTGGTAGGTTTACCAGATCCTGAATTAAGAATTAATGAACATCCACATAAATTAAGTGGAGGACAGAGACAAAGAGTCATGATCGCTATTGCTTTAAGTTGTAACCCTAAAATTCTCATTGCAGATGAACCAACTACCGCTCTTGATGTGACAATTCAAACTCAGATATTAGAGTTGATACAAAAATTGACCAAAGATATAGGTACATCAGTCATATTGATTACTCATAACTTGGGAATACTTGCTCGTTACGCAAGTAAGATTCACGTGATGTATGCGGGAAACCTTATAGAGTCTGGTTCGACAGATGAAATATTTTATAATCCGAAACATCCATATACTCTAGGATTACTAAATTCTGTTCCTAGACTAGATTTTGATCCTAAAATGGAATTATCTACTATATTAGGTGAAGTACCAGATTTAACACTAAAACCTGGTTGTAGTTTTGCACCTAGATGTCAATTGGCTACAAAAAAATGTATTTCTATAGTGCCACCATTGACTGAGTCAAAAAAGGGGCACATGGTAGCATGTTGGGAATCCTCTAAGGTAACGAGAAAATTAAGATGAGTGATAAAAAAGTTCTAGAGATAAAAAATTTGAAAGTGTACTACGAGTCTGGTGGGCAATATCTGTTTTTTAAAAATAAGAAAAAAATAAAGGCGGTTGACGGAGTAGACATTAGTATTAACAGCGGAGAAACTTTTGGGTTAGTTGGTGAAAGCGGCTCAGGTAAAAGTACTCTGGCAAAAGCTATACTGAATTTGGTTAAACCACAGTCAGGGGTTATAAACATAGATAACGATAATATATTATCCCTAAGGGGAAGCTCACTGAGAAAGAAACAAAAGGACATAGGAGCTATCTTTCAGGATCCTTATAGTTCATTAAATCCAAGAATGAAAGTTAGAGATATCATTGCAGAACCTATGAGGGCTCAAAAGCAATATACAGAACTAAAAGACGAAGTCAAATCACTGCTCACTACTGTAGGCTTAGATCAGATGTCGAAAGATCGTTTTCCACACGAATTTAGCGGAGGGCAAAGGCAAAGAATAGGGATTGCCAGAGCTATTTCAACAAATCCAAAATTAATAATTTGTGATGAGCCGGTATCAGCTCTTGATGTGTCTGTACAGGCCCAAATATTAAATTTATTAAAAAATTTGCAGAAAAATCTTCAAATATCTTATTTATTTATTGCTCACGATTTAGCTGTAGTGAAATACTTAAGTTCGAGGATAGCTGTAATGTACTTAGGAAAAATAGTTGAGGTAGGATCTAGTGAATCATTATTTTCAAACCCACAGCATCCATATACGAAAGCGCTCATTGATTCCATCCCCTTTCCAGATCCGAGGAAAGAGAGAAAAGGATCAACTAAAACAATAGAAGGAGACATACCAAGTGCTGCAAATCCACCGTCAGGATGTGTTTTTCGGACCCGATGTCCAATAGCTGACGATAAATGCTCGCAGATCATACCTAAATTGGAAACGTATAAATCGGGTCACCAAGTCGCTTGTTTAAAAGTAAAAACAAATTTTGTTTAATCAAGGAGAAATTTATGAAAAAACCTAATTTAATTTATATACAATCCGATCAGCACAATCCAGCAATAATGGGATGTGCTGGAGATCCGATTATCGATACTCCTAACCTAGATAAATTAGCTAATAGGGGCACAATTATCCAAAATGCTTATGCTGCTTCTCCTATATGTGTTCCATCCAGAATGGCGGCAATAACAGGCCTGAAACCTCACCAAAGCGAAGTTTGGACAAATGATCAAATTTTAAATTCTGCAATTCCTACCTATGCTCACTCGTTGGGAGCAAATGGATATAAACCTGTTCAAGTTGGCAGAATGCATTTTAATGGGATTGATCAATATCATGGTTTTTCTGAAAGATTAGTAGGAGATCATGGTCATAATCATTTGGGATCCTCAAAAAATCCTGGAACTCATGGTGAGCTTAATGGGACAGCAGGACCAAACAGAATAAGCTTAAAAGCTTCTGGAATTGGGCAAACTGCTTATCAAGTTCATGATGAAATAGTTACTGCAGAGACGGTAAAGTATATAGATGATTTAGGGAATAAAAAAATTGATAATCAACCAATTTCTCTATCCATAGGACTTATGCTACCTCATCAGCCATTTATCGCCTCAAAAGAAGATTATGAGAAATATGAAAAAAAAGTTGGTATGCCAAAAATACCTCCAACTTTATTAGATGAATGTCATCCATATATAAAATGGTGGCGTCAAAGAACAGGAATTGAAGAGGTAACAGAGGAAGAGATAGTGCGGTGTAGAATTGCATATTACGCTTTAGTTGACAGAATGGACAAAATTATTGGTAGTATACTCGATTCTCTTGAGAGAAATGGATTAATGGAAAATACAATGATTGTTTATACATCTGACCATGGCGAACAATTGGGAGAGCATGGTCTATGGTGGAAACAAACATTTTACGAAAATTCTGTTAAAGTCCCCGCAATTATTTCATGGCCGGGTCATCTACCCGAAGGACAGGTATTAAACTCAGTAGTAAATCAATATGATTTGATTGCAACTATGCTTGACGCCTCAAATTCACCAAAATTACCAAGATCAAACGGAAAAAGCCTCCTAGAGCATTTAAAAGATCCAAAGAATTCTGAATGGGAGAATATTGCTTTTTCAGAATACTGCATGGATGATTCTTCGGTTAATGATTTTTCAGGAAATCTGATGGGTAATGATGTCCATGCAAAAGAAGGAGGGGTTCAAAATAGAATGATTAGAAAAGATAATTATAAATTAATTTATTATCACGGCTATGAAGCTCAACTTTTTGATTTAGATAGTGACCCTGATGAATTAAATGACCTTTCTAATAATAATAATTACTTAGATAAAAAGAATGAACTATTAGGATTATTACTCAAAGATTGGGATCCTGAAAAAATTCATAAAAGAATGATAGTGCTTAAGGATGAGCAAAAAATTCAGCAGGGCTGGGCACGTAATACTAACCCTGATGACACATTAAG
>Ga0066372_10000038_pt1 | contig 37930 bp, 36 predicted proteins | sample Knorr_S15_td_250_FD_77011 | JGI IMG/M metagenome (GOLD analysis project Ga0066372, IMG submission 77011) | Marine microbial communities from Southern Atlantic Ocean transect - Knorr_S15_td_250_ad_251m_LV_A | ecosystem: Environmental > Aquatic > Marine > Oceanic | place: Southern Atlantic ocean... | reverse complement strand
GTCCGGTCCGTCCGGGTAGCCCACCAGGGTGAGGACCACCTGGTCGTGGATCGACCGGATCTCCTCGGGCATCGACTGGGCGTTGCTGAGGACTGCGAACGTGAGCGACCTGCCTCCGAGGGTCTCGACTCGACCCGCCAGGCTCACGGCGTCGTTGAGGGTGCCCGTCTGGGCAGCGACGCGACCCTCGGCAGATGTCCCGACGAGGCGCTTGCTCATCGTCCCAGATTCGCGGGCGACGGCGAGGCCGGTGCCTAGGAGGCTTCCCGGTTCATCGGTCGACGTTTCGAGGATCGACACGAGGAGAGCACAGGACACCTGGTTGCCGGCGTCCAGCCCGGAGCCATCGGCGCTGGTCGATCCAGCGAGGTCGAGGCCGAGGTCCTCGAGGGCGCCGCGCATCGCGGTCAGCCCGCCTGCCGTGCTGCCGGGGGCTTCGACCTGCGCTCCCAGCGCCTTGACGAGGAGTTCGGCGGTCATGTTGTCGCTCGTGAGGAGCATCTGGCGGACGATGTCGCCGAGGGGCGGCGACTCGATCATCGCCAGTTCGACCGTCGCATCGAGCGGGACTACCCCCGCCTGGGCGACTCGGCGGATCACCAGGTTCCGGGCCTCGAGGAGGTCGTCGAAGAACGCCGCGGCGAATGCCGCCGGTTCGGCCGCAGGGGTGTTGTAGCCGTATGCGGTCCGCTCCGGCTCCCAGCGGGTGAACCCGTCGTTGACGGTGAGGGCGCTCAGGGGGCCGGCCTGCGACTGGTTCCCGGGTCGGAAGCGCTCCGGCCAGGTCTCGACCCAGCGAAGTCCGTCGAACCGGCTCTCGTCGCCGATGACGGCGCCGGTGATGGTCGTGATCCCGGCGTCGGCGACCTGCCCGGCCAGGAGGTCGATGTCGGTGTAGGGCAGGGAATCGTCGAAGCGGTCCGAGTAGCCCGCGGTCGAGAGCAGCGGATCTCCCGATCCCACCAGCCAGATGTCGCCGTCGATCACCCCTTCGACGGGCTCGGCCCGGGCCATCAACCGCGTGGTGAAGCGGTGGTCGGGTCCGAGGAGGGCGAGCGCTGCTGCGCCGGTGAGGAGCTTCTGCGTGCTGGCGGGAACGAGCGCACGATCGGCGAGGTGGCCATAGCGGGCACGTCCGGATTCCGAGACCGCCACGCAACTGTCATCGGGAAGGGCGATGGCCGACTCCTCGAGGGAGACGATCAGACGGCGGTCCGCCTCGGGCTCCTGGAGGAAGACCGGCACCCGACGAACGGAGAAGAGAGGCGTACGAACCTCGGGCGGAGGGATCGCCGAGGGCTCGCGCGGCGGGCGGTCGTGCTCCTCGTCGGATGCCCGCGCCTGCCACGCTGAGCCCACGGCGAGTGCCACGAGCAGCAGCGGGAGTGCGATGCGCCTGATCACGGGGCGCATCGTAGAGGTGTGCGGTCCCACAGGTGGTGCGGCTTCGGCCAGCCTTCCGCTGGCCCATCGTCGGCACCGGTCCGCCGGGATGCCGTCTAGGTTTGTCCTGCATGGAGATCCTCGCCGCACTCTTCTTCGAGGGGCTCGAGCTCCGTCCCGCTTCGGGTGGCGTCACCAAGATCGACCTGACCGGCATCCACTTCAGCATGGCCGCCCCCACGCCCGTGCCCATCACGGTCGCTCCCCACCTGATGGTCCTCGTGCACTGTCCTGAAGGCGCCTCACCGACAGCGGCGCTCGAGGTCATCTTCACGAAGGACGGGGAACGGGTTGCACGCAACGCACAGTCGCTCCAGGTCGAGCCTGGACGCTTCGGGTACCGCCTCGTCCGTGCTGAGGTCGAGATCGAGGACTACGGCACCATCGAGGCCCACTGTCGGATCGACCAGGGACCGGCGACCGTCGTACCCTTCACCATCCTGCCCCCAGTCCCTGCCGATCCTCCTTCCGACCCGGGCCCGGAGGCCTCCTGACCCGGTGCGCTACGCGGTCGCCCTGTCCGAGCATCACGACACCGGCATCGCCCTCGGCGAGGTCGTCGGCCAGGTCCTCGACCGGCTTGGGCCCGCTCCCGACGTCGCTGTCCTGTTCCTGACCGGGCACCACGTCGACCGGTGCGACGAACTCGGCAGGACGGTGCGGCAGACGCTTGGCGCCCGACACCTGATCGGAGGGACCGCAGTGTCCGTCCTCGCCCATCGTCAGGAGGTAGAGGAGTCTCCGGCGATCGTCCTGTGGGCCGGACACACCGGTCCTGTCGAGGTCTTCCGGCCGTCGCCGGAGGGCGGGCTACCCGACGACCTCGTCGACGACACGACCGTCGTCGTCCTGGCCGATCCGTTCTCGTACGACGCCGTCAAACTTGCCGGCAACGTCCCACCGCAGGTCACGCTGGTCGGCGGGCTGGCATCTGCAGCGGGCCGGCCCGGTGGCAACAGACTCTTCCTCGACGATGAGGTCCAGACGGGCGGGGCCGTCGCCCTGGCGCTCCCTCCGGGCCTCAGCGCCCGTCCCCTCGTCTCCCAGGGCTGTCGCCCGGTCGGCGAGCCGATGACCGTCACGTCCAGTGAGGGCAGCCTGCTGCGAACGCTCGGTGGCCGTCCCGCACTCGAGCGCCTGAAGGCCATCTCCGAGGCCGCCGGGCCCTCCGAGCGCTCCCTGCTCTCGCGGGGCCTCCAGGTGGGGCTCGTGGTCGACGAGCACCGCGAGGTGTTCAGGCCCGGCGACTTCCTGGTACGGGGCGTGCTGGGCGCAGACCGCACGACGGGCGCCGTGGCCATCGGCGACCACGCCCCGATCGGCTCCACGGTGCAGTTCCAGGTCCGAGACGCCGACGCCGCCATCGCCGAACTCCGGCAGATGGCGGCCGCCTGGCATGCCGACTCGGCCCTCGTCTTCACGTGCAACGGCCGGGGCTCCAACCTGTTCGGCAGACCGGGACCCGACGCGGAGGCACTGGTCGACGGCCTCGACACGACCGCCGTGGCCGGAATGTTCTGCGCCGGCGAGATCGGCCCCATCGGTGCCAGGCACTTCCTCCACGGCTTCACGGCCTCCGCCCTCCTGCTGGGCGCCGAGCCCGCCACCTGAATCGCCGTTCGGCGACCGAACGGTGCCCGGCCGCTCCGGAGCGCGCGGATAGGGTGAGCGATCACGTCCCCGACCGGAGCCACATCGCCAATGAGCGCCCCCCTGGACGCCGCCCTCGAAGCCCGGGCCGTCAACGTCATCCGCGGCCTCTCGATGGATGGCCCCCATGCCGCCCGGTCCGGCCACCAGGGGACCGCCATGGCGCTGGCTCCACTGGCCCACATCCTGTGGACCCGGGTACTCACCTATGACGCCGCCGATCCCGAGTGGCCCGACCGCGACCGCTTCATCCTCTCGGCCGGACACGCGTCGATCCTCCTCTACTCGATGCTGCACCTCACAGGCCACGGCCTGACCCTCGAGGACCTGCGCCAGTTCCGGCAGTGGGGTTCCGCCACACCCGGCCATCCTGAGGTCGGGGGTACGGCGGGCGTCGAGGTCACGACCGGCCCCCTCGGCCAGGGCCTAGCCAATGCAGTCGGCATGGCCATCGCCGAACGCAACCTGCGCGCACGCTTCGGTGCCGACGTCTGCGACCACCACACCTTCGTCGTCTGCGGAGACGGCGACCTCGCCGAGGGCATCAGCCACGAGGCCGCATCGCTCGCCGGGCACCTCGGCCTGGGGCGCCTCGTCGCCGTCTACGACGACAACCACGTCACGATCGATGGCCCGACCGAATTGGCGCTCTCCGACGACGCCCCGGTCCGGTTCAGCGCCTACGGCTGGCACGTGATCGACCTCGGCGAGGCCGCCGAGGACCTCGATGGCATGGAAGTGGCCCTGCGTGCCGCCATGGCCGAGGACGACCGACCCTCGCTGATCGTGCTCCGCAGCCACATCGCCGCCCCCTCCCCCGACGTCGACTCGCCGGCCGCCCACGGCTACTCCCTCACCGACGACGGCATCGCCGAAACGAAGCGCCGCATGGGCCTCCCGGACGACGAGTCCTTCCACGTCCCCGACGAGGTTCTCTCGATGTACCGCTCTGCTGGCGCCCGGGGTGCCGCCGCACGTGGGGCCTGGCAGCAGCGCTTCGACGCATGGGACGGCGACCGTGACGGGTGGAAGGCCTGCTTGGGCCAGTCAGGCCGTGACGGCTGGGCAGACGCCCTCCCGAGTTGGGAGCCCGGCGAGACGGTCGCCACCCGCAAGGCCGGCAACGCCTGCCTCTCTGCGCTCCTCGACAAGGTCCCCGGCCTGGTCGGTGGGGGTGCCGACCTGACCGGCAACACCGGCACCACCATCAGCGGCCACGGGGTCCAGGGCGCCGACTGCCCCGAGGGCCGGCAGATCTTCTTCGGTGTCCGCGAGCACGCAATGGGTGCCATCTGCAACGGCATGGCCCTCCACGGCGGAATCCTCCCCGTGGGTGGGACCTTCCTCGTCTTCAGCGACTACATGCGGGGCGCCGTGCGCCTGGCGGCGCTCAGCGGCGCCAAGACGCTCTTCGTCTGGACGCACGATTCGGTCGGGGTCGGTGAGGACGGGCCGACCCACCAGCCCGTCGAGCACGCCGCGGCCCTGCGGGCGATCCCCGGGCTGCGGGTCTTCCGACCCGCCGACGCCAACGAGACCGCCGGGGCCTGGAGGGCGGCGATCTCGGGTGACGGACCCACCGCCTTCCTGTTGACCCGCCAGGACGTCCCGGTCCTGGTCGGCACGGACGACCATGCGGCGGTGGCCCGGGGCGCCTATGTCCTCGTGGACGCCGACGGACCACCGGACGTCGTGCTCATCGGCACCGGGAGCGAGGTCGCGGTCGCCCTAGACGCCGCAGCCTCCCTCACCGCCGGCGGCACTTCCGTCCGTGTGGTGTCCATGCCCTCGATGGACCTCTTCGGCGCACAGGACACCGCCTATCGTGCATCCGTGCTTCCCCCGGGTGTGCCTGTCGTGTCGGTCGAGGCCGGCGTCACGTTCGGCTGGGGCGCCTGGGCGGATGCGTCGGTCGGCATCGACCGCTTCGGAGCATCAGCTCCCGGCGCCGAGGTCATGGAACACCTCGGGATCACGCCGGCGGCGGTGGCCGCGGCGGCCCGCGGACTCCTCGAACACAGGGAAGGTGCGGCATGAGCCGACTGCAAGAACTCTTCGACCAGCACGGCCAGAGCCCCTGGCTGGACAACCTGCGGCGGGGCTGGATCTCCTCCGGTGAACTACAGGTACTCATCGACCGGGGCGTGCGCGGTATCACGTCGAACCCGTCGATCTTCCAGAAGGCGATGACCGGGACCGACGACTACGACGAGCAACTCAGCGCCCTTGCCGGAGCGGGACGATCGATCGAAGACTCCTACTGGGAGCTGGTGACCCGCGACATCGTCGATGCGCTCGACCTGCTGCGACCGGTCCACGAGGCGACCCACGGCCTCGACGGCTTCGTCTCGGTTGAGGTGGATCCCAGCCTGGCGGCCGACACCGGGGGCACCGAGGCGGCGGCCCGCCACCTCAGCCGGATCATCGACCGGCCCAACCTCTTCGTGAAGATCCCGGCCACCGCCGAGGGGATCCCCGCCATCCGCACGATGATCGGCGAAGGGTGCAGCGTCAACGTCACGCTCATCTTCTCCCTCGACCGCTACGAGGACGTCATGGAGGCGTACATCGCAGGACTCGAGGCCCACGAGGGCGACCTGTCGGGAACCTCGTCGGTCGCCTCGTTCTTCATCAGCCGCACCGACACCGAAATCGACCGGCGCCTCGAGGCCGTCGGCACACCCGAGGCCCTCGCCCTCCGCGGTCGTGCAGCCGTCGCCCAGGGACAGGTCGCCTACGACCTCTTCCGGCAGGCCTTTTCCGGACCTCGTTGGGAGGCACTCGTCGCACGGGGGGCGAGGGTCCAACGCCCCCTCTGGGCGTCCACCTCCACGAAGAACCCCGCCTATCACGACACGCTCTACGTCGACGCCCTGATCGGCCCCGACACCGTCAACACGCTCCCCGAGGCGACCCTCGAGGCGTTCGACGAACACGGCACCCTGGCCCGCACGGTGGACGCCGACCCCGAGGGGGCTCGAGCCACGTTGGCTGCCGTCCAGGCAGCCGGTATCGACCTCGACGACGTCTCCCGGGTCCTCGAGGAGGAGGGGGTCGGCGCCTTCGTCAAGTCCTTCGACGAACTCCTCGACACCCTCGGGCAGAAGGCCGAAACCCTCATCTGATTGCCTTCCGAGTCCGTTGCAATTCGCAACGGACTGTTATGGTCCGGTCATGCCCGGCGAGTTGCTCCCCCCGCTCGAGGACCGCTGTTCGATCGCCCGCACCCTCGAGGCCGTCGGCGACAGATGGACCCTGTTGATCCTGCGAGACCTGTTCCGGGGCGTCCGTCGCTTCGAGCGTCTCCACGAGGACCTCGGCATCGCCCGGAACCTCCTCACCGACCGCCTCCGACGATTGGAGGACGCCGAGATCATCCAGCGGGTGCCCTACCAGCAACGCCCGCTCCGCCATGAGTACCGACTCACCGCCAGTGGACGCGACCTGTCCCCGGCGTTGATCGCCCTCATGTCCTGGGGTGACCGTTGGCAGGCAGAGGACGGACCACCCACCCTGCTCATCCACGACGCCTGCGAAACCCCGATCCAATACACCGTCCGATGCCCGTCATGCGACGAGCCGGTGGCTGCCCACCACATCCGGAGCCGACCCGGCCCCGGACGCCACTCCCTCTCCACTGGCGTCGCCCGATGACCGTCGACCAGCTATCCGACCGAGACCGCGAGTTACTTGAACTCCCGCTACCCGAGTTACTCGCCGCTGCCCGTGAACGCCGGGACCGGGTGCACGGCAGTCGCGTCACCTACAGCCCAAAGGTCTTCATCCCCCTCACCATGCTCTGCCGTGACCGCTGCGGCTACTGCACCTTCGCGCAACCGCCGGCCCGACTGGCCGCCCCGTACCTCCTGCCCGAGGAGGTCCTCGACATCGCCCGGCGGGGAGCTTCGATGGGATGCCACGAGGCCCTGTTCACCCTGGGTGAGCGGCCGGAGGAGCGCTATCCGGTTGCGAAGGACTGGCTCAACCGGCACGGCTACAACTCGACGATCGACTACCTGGCCGACGTCTCCCGGCTCGTACTCGAAGAGACCGGCCTCCTCCCCCACTCCAATGCCGGCGCCCTCTTCGAGGACGAACTGGCACAACTCCGCGAGGTCTCCGCCTCACAGGGAATGATGATCGAAACGCTGCGCCCGGACCTCGACTGCCACCGGGGCGCCCCCGACAAGTTGCCCGAACGTCGCCTTGCCACACTCGAGGCCGCCGGGCGACTGCACATTCCGTTCACCACGGGCATCCTCGTCGGCATCGGCGAGGGCCGCATCGACCGGATCGTCGCCCTGGAGGCGATCGCCGAATCGCACCGCCGCCACGGCCACGTGCAGGAAGTCATCGTCCAGAACTTCCTCCCGAAGGCCGGCACCGCCATGCACGCGGTGCCGCCGTGTCCCGAGCACGCCTACCTCGAGGCCATCGCACTGGCCCGCCTGGTCCTCCCGGATGCGGTCCACGTTCAGGCGCCGCCAAACCTCTCCGACGACTTCGGCCCGCTTCTGGAGGCGGGCATCGACGACTGGGGCGGCGTCTCCCCGGTGACGGCCGACCACGTCAACCCGGAGCGGCCCTGGCCCGCCCTCGACCGCCTCCGGGCCGAGACCGAGAAGCATGGCTTCGCCCTCGCCCCCCGGCTCACCCTCCATCCGGAGTTCGTACGGCACCCGGAGGCCTGGCTCGACGAGGCGCTGCGCTTCCCCGTCATGGATCGGGCGGATGCCGAGGGCCTCGGACGGGACGATCCGGGTGCGGTCTTCCCCGAGCGCATCGAGGCCATCACCGCAGAGGACGGTGCAGAGGTCCGCCAGATCGGGCACGACTCGACGGCCTGGTACTCGGGTGCGCCTGTGTCGCCTTCCGACCTGCTCGGGGGCCCGGCGGCCGCAGGGGGCCGCCTCCGAGAGGTCCTCGACGGCGTACTCGAAGGCCAGGAGGCCGGAGCCGACGAACTCCTCACCCTCTTCGCTGCACGCGGCCCGGAGGTGCGTGCCGTGGCCGAGGTCGCCGACGAGCTCCGGCGACGGGTCGTCGGCGATGTCGTTACCTGGGTCGCCAACCGCAACATCAACTACACGAACGTCTGCACCTACAAGTGCCGGTTCTGCGGCTTCTCCAAGGGGCCCCTTTCGCTGAACCTCCGAGGCACCCCCTATCTCCTCGACATCGACGAGATCGCCGGCCGTGCCGCCGATGCCGCACGCATGGGGGCCACCGAGGTCTGCCTCCAGGGCGGCATCCATCCCAACTTCGACGGCGACTTCTACATCGACGTCACCCGGGCGGTCCGCGATGCCGTGCCGAACATCCACGTCCACGGCTTCACCGCCCTCGAAGTCACCGAAGGGGCGAGACGCCTCGGCGAGCCGTTGGAGGACTACCTGCGGCGCCTCATGGATGCCGGGCTGAGCTCCCTGCCCGGGACCGCCGCCGAGATCCTCGACGACGGGATCCGGGCCGAACTCTGCCCCGACAAGATCAACACCGAGGAATGGCTCGAGGCCCACCGCACGGCACATAGGGTCGGACTGCGCTCCAACATCACGATCATGTTCGGGTCCATCGAGGGCACCGAGCACTGGGTTCGGCACCTGCTCGTGTGCCGCGACCTCCAGAAGGAAACCGGTGGCTTCACCGAGTTCGTGGGGCTGCCGTTCGTGCACATGGCGTCGCCGATCTACCTGCAGCGCCGGGCACGCCGTGGCCCGACTTTCCGCGAGACGCTCCTGATGCACGCCGTTGCCCGGATCGCCCTGCACGGACTCATCGACAACATCCAGGGTTCGTGGGTGAAGATCGGCTTCGACGGCATCCGCCAGATGCTCCAGGCCGGGTGCAACGACCTCGGCGGAACGCTCGTCGACGAAAACATCTCACGTGCCGCCGGCGCCGAGCACGGTCAGTCCGCCCACGAGTCCGACTTCCGGACGCTCGTCGAGCCGCTTGGCCGCACGCTCGCCCAGCGCAGCACGCTCTACGGAAGCGTGGACGTCGGCAGTCGTCTCGAGGTCAACCGTTCCGACGACGGCCGCTTACTGATCCCGGTGGTCGGCGCCTGAGCCGACTCGAAGTCGACGGTTACTACACGGACACCATCGGTAGGGTGCGAGAATGAGCCTGCGGAACTACCGGACCGGGGACGACGGCATCGACGCCGCCATCGAGGAATTGGCCCAGGCGACGGGACGTCGGGACGACCTGGACATGATCTCGGAACTTCTCGTCAGCGCAGTCCGGCTCGCACGCGAGGGCGTCGGCCGCGGCGACCTGAAGCTCGTCAACAGCGCCCTCAAGGAACTCCGGCACGCCTTCTCGGTCTTCGAGCCGTACCGGACCGTCCGCAAGGCCACCGTGTTCGGTTCCGCCCGCATCGCCGAGGGCGACCCCGCCTATGCGGCCGCACGCGACTTCGGGGCCGCCATGGCTGCACACGACTGGATGGTCATGACCGGGGCCGGACCAGGGATCATGGCGGCCGGCCTCGAGGGAGCGGGCCGCGACCGCTCCTTCGGCATCAACATCCAGCTCCCCTTCGAGGCCGAGGCCAACGAGTTCATCCTCGACGACCCCAAGCTCGTCAACTTCAAGTACTTCTTCACTCGCAAGGTCACCTTCATGCGCGAGTCCCACGGGTACGCCCTACTCCCCGGGGGCTTCGGCACCATGGACGAGGCCTTCGAACTGCTCACCCTGATGCAGACCGGGAAGACGCACCTCGCTCCCGTCGTGCTGCTCGACCCTCCGGGCGACACCTACTGGTCACACTGGACCGAGTTCATCCAGGCTGAGCTGGTGGCCAGGAACCTGGTCTCCCCGCACGACCTGTCCCTCATCCACGCCACCGACGACCCCCGAGCCGCCGCCGAGCACGTCCGGGACTTCTACCGCACCTACCACTCCATGCGGTACGTGGGCCGCCACCTCGTCCTGCGCCTTGAACGCGAGGTGGACGACGCCGAGGTGGCGACGCTCGACGAAGAGTTCGGCGACCTGCTGGTGGACGGTCACATCGAACGCTGCGAAACGACCTCGCACGAACTCCGGGACGACGACGAGGTGGCCCGGCCTCGCCTGCGCCTCCACTTCGACCGCCGTTCCCACGCCCGGCTCCGACAGTTGATCGACGCCCTCAACGACGCCACGCCCGACTAGCCGTCGGCCCACCCGGAATCGTCGGGCTCCTGGAGGAGGTTGATGGCCTTCTCGACCGCACGACGGGCCCTCGTGAGGCGGCGCTCGTCGACCGGCAACTCGTTGCCGCCAGCATCGATCGACTCCCGGAGTCGGATGATCGCCAGGTCGGCCAACTCCTCGGCAATCCCCTCGAGCTTCGCTCGGATCTCCTCGAACTCACCCGCCATGGGCACCTCCCTGCGGTCCCCGAATCCTCTCGGCGACGACCTCCAGAGGGTGTCGAACAACGTGGCCGGCGGCCGCCAGGTAGATGGCGCATCCCGGGTTGGCGCTGACCACGGTCGCGGCACCCGTGGTGGCCATCGCCCGCTTGATGGATGCCGTCTTACGAAGGCGGACTTCGGACGCCAGTTCCGACTGGAGCACGGAGAAGGCCCCACCAGCACCGCAGCACAGTCCCTCGTCGTCGAGTTCGACCGTCTCCGCATAGGGAGCCAGGACGGAGCGCACGCTGGCATGGCAACCCTGGGCGTGGCGAAGGTGGCAGGGGTCCTGGACGATCACAGTCGTGCGCTCCCCCACCGGCGCCGGCATCCGGTGGATGTTCTCTGCCAGCCACTCATGGACGTCCCGCACCCTGGAGGCGAAGGCGACCGCCTCCGGCGTGCCGACGAGCGATCCGTACGCGCGCAGCGCCGCCCCGCACCCGGCCGAGTCCACGAGCACCGGGACATCCGCCGGGATCGCCGCCATGACGCGTCCGGCGAGTGCTCGTGCCGCCGCGTCAAGGCCGGCATGAGCGTGCAGGGCGCCACAGCAGCCTGCCGCATCTCCGGAACGTAGGACCGTCGTTCCGGAAGACTCGAGGACCTCCTCGGCCGCCGCATGGACCTCGGGCTGCCAGGCGTCCATCACGCAGCCCGTGAACAGGACCACATCGCCTCCGATCCTCCCCTTCTGCCGGGGATCCCGCAGGGGCAGTCGAACGGGCAGGGGCAGTCGTCCGGGGAGGAGGCGCAGTCGCTGCAGCAGGGCGAGGACCCGGCTCACCCAACGGAGTAGACGCGGGCGGACCAGGACGGAAAGGCCGACGCGGAGCCGGAACGGCACCCGACGTCCGGCCGCCACGACTGTCCGCGTATCGGTCATCAGTTCACCGAAGGGCACTGCCGAGGGGCACGCCGTCTCACATCCACGACAAAGGATGCACGTGTCCATCGACTCGAGCCATTCGGCATCGGGGACCATCACGCCTTCCTCGACGGAACGCATGAGGGCAATGCGCCCCCGGGGCGAGTACCGCTCGTCACCGGTGACCCGGTAGGTCGGGCAGTGGGGCAGGCAGAGGCCGCAGGCGACACATGACGCCAGCGCATCGTCACGGAGGCCGAGGATCCCCCCGGTGCGGGAGGACGAGGAGTCGGTCATGCTGCGATCCGATACGGGTCGCGGCCGGGGTTCAGGCGTCCATCCGGATCGAAGCCGGTCCTGATCCTGGCGGCGAGGGTGACGACCCCCGGTCCGGGTATGCCGGCCTCCACCTCGACCGGTCCATGGACCACTCCGGTACCCACCTCGAGGATGCACCCCTCCGGAAGTCGGCCGGTCCAGCGACTCCGGTGCGGCGGCAGCGCCGGAGCGGCCGCGGCCACCTCAAGGCCGAGATGTGAGCCGAGCGCCGCCGCCTCCGCCTCGACATCCCCGTCGTACCCCTCCAGGCATACGCTGACCCGCTGGCCATCCCACAGCGCGCTCGACGGGCGAAAGCACATGTCCCGGACCGCCTCGGGTGTCGCCGACCCCTGCATCCAGAGCACCCGCTCCGGTGACGGCCAGGTCCGCAGGATCACCTGCCCGATGAGGGCCAGGGTGCCGAGCGACCCGACGAGAAGGCGGCACAGGTCGTAGCCCGTCACGTTCTTGACCGTCGGTCCACCGGCGGTGAAGAGGGCTCCGTCGGCACCCACACAGTCCGCCTGGAGGAGCGCATCGCGCACCGCTCCGATCCGTGGACGCCGAAGACTGCTCCGTCCGACGGCGAGCACGCCACCGACTGTCGCTCCTGGCGGTCCCTCGAGCGCCACCTCCTGCCGATGCTCGGCCAACGCCCCGGCGAGGTCGGCGAGGGGCGTTCCGGCACCCACGACAACGGTCATCTCCGCCGGATCGAAGGCAACGACTCCGGTGGGCGCCCGAACCTCCCGGCTCCCGCCGGCCGGAGGGCCACCCAGTTCCCAGCGGGTCCCTCCCCCGCGGACACAGACCGGGCCAGAGTGCCCGACCTCGTCCCGGAAGTCCGCGAGCCCGCTCACACCCATACACCTTCCGGAATCTCGGGCAGTCCCTGGACGTCGCCGCAACTCGATCCGGAGGGCAGCACCTTGTGGGGGTTCGCCACTCCGTCCGGGTCAAAGGCGTCACGCAGCACCCGTTGCGCAACCAGATCCTCTTCGGAGAAGAGCAGCGGCATGAACCGACGTTTCTCGAGTCCTATGCCGTGCTCTCCGGACAGGACCCCGCCGACCTCGACGGACAGTCGGACGATCTCCTCGCCGGCGGCCAAGACACGCTCCATGACCCCGGGCTCACGATGGTCGAAGACAAGGAGTGGGTGCAGGTTGCCGTCGCCGGCGTGGAAGACGTTCATCACGATCAGGCCATGACGCTCAGCAATGGCGTTCACGCCGGTGACCACCTCGGCCAGACGGGTCCGCGGGATCACCGTGTCGTGCAGGTAGTAGGACGGCTTGATGTTGGCGATCGCCCCGAAGGCGCCCTTCCGGCCCTTCCAGATCCGGGCCCGCTCCCCCTCGTCGGCGGCGATGCGCACGGTCCGGGCACCACACTCCCTGGCGATGGCGGCGACCGCCTCGACCTCCCGGGAGACACCCGCAGGCAGGCCGTCGAGTTCGACGATCAGGACGGCGGCAGCATCGAGGGGGTACCCGGCCTTGGCGAAGGGTTCGACCGCCCGCACCACCTGCTGGTCCATCAACTCGAGCGCCGCGGGGACGATCCCGGCGGCAATCACGGCACTGACGGTCTCGGCGGCCTCCTCGATCGTCGTGAAGTCAAGGAGCAGGGTCCGGACCTCTGGCGGGTCGGGCGTGAGCCGCACCGCGATGCGCGTGGCGATTCCCAGCGTGCCCTCGCCGCCGACGAAGGCGCCGCGGAGGTCGTACCCGACGGCATCGCCCTCCTCCTCCCCGAGGACGGCGACCTCACCGTCGGGGAGGACCACCTCGACCGCCGCCACGTGCACGCTGGTCACGCCGTAGAGGAGGCAGTGGGGGCCACCAGAATTGTTGGCCACGTTCCCACCGATGGTGCAGGCCTGCTGGCTGGACGGATCCGGGGCGAAGTGCAGCCCGGTCCCAACGAGGTGCCTCGTGAGGTCCAGGTTGACGACACCCGGTTCCACCCAGGCGATACGCCGATCAACGTCCACCTCGAGGATCCGGTCCATGCGGGTGGTCGAGATGACCACGGGGTCGTCGCAGGGCACCGCCCCTCCGGACAAGCCGGTCCCCGCCCCGCGGGGGACGAAGGCACGCCCGTGGGCACGGGCGACGCGGACGCATGCCGCCACCTGCTCGGTGGAACCCGGAAGACAGACGACACCGGCGCGCCCCCCACGAATGATCGACCCGTCACGGCTGTAGAGGTGGATGGCCGAGGCTCCCCCCGCCACCCGGTCCGCTCCGATCGCCGCCTCGAGGTCACGCGTGAGCAGATCGAGTGAGCGTCGTCGAGTCCACCACATGGACCCAGTTTGTACGACAAGTGGAGTCAAGTCGCGAACCATGAAATCTCGCCTCCCGTGCCGCGCCAAAGCGGGCATCGGGGTGTAGGAAAGATGCCGTGAGTCGCCTGCGCACCATCGCCACCCGGGGCGACACCCCCGTGCTGGCCATGTCGATCGCCACCGGTGCACTGGTCGCACTCCTGATCGCCGGCTTCGAGTACCTGACGGACAGCGTTCTCCTCGAGCGCCTCTCCCACCGACCCCTCTGGCAGATCGCCCTGGCTCCGGCGATCGGGCTCCTACTCGCCACGCTCATCCTCCGCTGGGCGGGTCGGGGCCTGGGCTCGGCCACCTCTGACGAGTTCATCCGGGTGTACCACGAGCGAACCCCGCGCCTGCCGCTGCGAGACCTTCCCGCCAAGTTCCTGGCCGGGGTTGCCACCATCGGATTCGGAGGCGCCCTCGGTCTCGAGGGCCCGTCCATCTACATGGGTTCCACGACGGGACTGGCCGTCCACGACCGCTTCCGGCGCTGGCTCCGGCGTGAGGACGTCCGGATCCTGCTCACCGCCGGTGCGGCCGCCGGTGTCGCAGCGGTGTTCAAGGCGCCGGCCACCGGCGTCCTGTTCGCCCTCGAGGCCCCGTACCGGGACGACGTCACCCGACGGGCGCTGATCCCCTCGCTACTGGCCGCGGCCACGAGCTACGTCACCTACATCAACATCATCGGCCCCGACTCGGTGATCCCGTTCCTCAACGACCCCGAGAGCCGGCTGGGCCTCAACCTCATCGACGCTCCCCTGTTCACAGAGGATGGCCTGGTCTGGATCCACCGCGATCAGTTGAGCGCACTGTTCACCGGGGTCAAGGCCAGCGACGTGCTCGGAGCCGTCCTCGTGGGCATCCTGGCCGGCCTCGGTGGTCGTTCGATGGCCTGGTTGGTGCGTTGGGCCAAGGGGATCTCGAAGCAGACCAACGCCGTCACCCGCCTCCTCATCGGTGGTTCGCTCCTCGCCGTTCTAGCGGTCGCCGCTGATGCCCTCTTCGACGCACCCCTGACCATCGGCCCGGGGTTCAGGGCAATGGAGTGGGTGGTCTCTCCCGACCATGGGCTCGGCCTGATCGCGCTCCTCTTCGGACTGCGGATCGCTGCCACCGTCGTGACCCTCACCGCAGGGGGCGTCGGCGGACTCTTCATCCCGCTCGCGGTCCAGGGGGTGATCCTCGGTTCATTCGTCGGGGCGATGGTCCACACCGACCGTCCCGGCCTCTACCCGATCCTCGGCCTGGCGGCCTTTCTCGGCGCCGGCTACCGGGCACCGATCTCTGCGGTGATGTTCGTCGCCGAGTCGACCGGTGGGGCCTTCGTGGTTCCGGCTCTCATCGCCGCCGCCGTCAGCCAACTTGTCGCCGGCTCGTCCTCCGTGGCGGAACACCAGCACAAAGTGCGCCTGGGCCACCTCGAGCGTCGCTTCACCCTGCCCGTCACCGCTGCAATGGCCACCGACGTCCTCACCGTGCCACCCGACGCGACCCTCTCCGAATTCGTTTTCCTCCACGTGCTCGGGCGTCGCGAGCGGTCCGTGGCGGTGGTCGACGGCGGCACCTACCTCGGGATGATCAGCCTTTCGGAACTCTCCGAGATCGACCGCACGGAATGGGACGACACCATCGTCGGTGCGGTACTGCGTTCCGACCTACCGGCGGCGAGACCCTCCTGGACGTTGCGGGATGCCATCGGCACCATGGGCGAAGCCGACGTCGACGTCCTGGCGGTGGCCGACGCCGACGCTTCGTTCATCGGCGTCATCCGGGAGGACGACATCCTCAAGTTGGACGAGATCCTCGATGAAACCGGCGGTTGATCGCTCGGAGGTTCACCAGCGCTCCATGGACTCACGCTGAGGCGTCGAGTTCCTCCGCTGCTTGGATCTCTTCGTCGGCTTCGTCGTCCTCTTCGGCCCAGGCGTCGTACGCGGGCGAGTGGCCCTCCTCGGCCTCCGGCAAAGCGGAGTCGGTGGACAGGCTGTCGAAGATGGATTCGAGGTCGAGGTCCTGGTTGCGCTTCAGCGCCCTGGCCTCTTCGAATCGGCGATGGCGACCCTTTTTCACGGCGCCCTCTCCCAGGTCGATGGTCGTTAAGCCCAGCACTCTATCCAATCGCACCAGGCAACAGAGGTCCCCGGTGGACACGGACAGGCTCAGGATCCGTCCCTGTCCTCGAGCAGGAGCCCGCCCTCTCCATCGAAGGCCAGCGCAGCGCGCCCGGACAGCAGGTCGGACAGGGCCGAGCCGACGACGTCACCGCGCCACCCCGATGCCAACCGGGTCTCCCCCTCACCACGGACCAAGGCCTCAATGTCGGACCGCGTCCCGAGCAGCGTCGCGTCGAGGTCGAGGTCCTTCGCCGCCTGGGAAACCCAGGCGGACACCAGCGTCACGGCGGTACGCAGGTCACCCTGAACTCTGTTGGAACGGCGTGGGGTAGAGGGCACGGGAGGGAGGCCTGACGCCCCCTCCAGCGCGTGCAGTACGTCGGAAGCAGCGCCGTTGCGGAGGTGGCGACCATCAACACCCCGCACCCGACGGAGCGCCTCCTCGTCGGCGGGATTCTCCTGGGCCACTGCCACCACGGCCAGGTCGGGGAAGACACTCCGGACCGGGACATCACGCTCCGCTGCCTGGCGTTCACGCCAGGCGGCAAGGGCCCGCGCCCGGTTGAAGGCATCACCGCGTAGCCGCCGGGCCTCCTTGATCCTCTCCCAGGCGGCAAGTGGATCGCGTGGCCCACGGTCGCGCTCGAGCAGTTCCCGACACTCATCCCTGGCCCACTCCATGCGTCCTCGGGTGGTGAGGTCCGCTACCAGGCGATCGTGGAGGACCAGGAGGTGCACCACGTCGGCAGCGGCGTACTCGAGCTGTGATCCCGACAGGGGTCGAGCCAACCAGTCGCTGAGGCGGTCACCCTTCGGCAGTCGGATGCCGAGTTCCCGCTCGCAGAGGGTGGTCAGCGATGGCGTCGAGAGGCCGACGAAGCCCGCCGCCAACTGCGTGTCGAAGAGATTCCGTGGCGCCGTCCCGCAGGCCCGGTCGAAGACCTCCAGGTCCTGGCCAGCGGCGTGCATGACGAAGAGGACGTCGGACTCCAGCACGGGGGCGAATGCGGAGAGGTCCACGGCGAGCGGATCGACGATTGCCAGGCTGTCGGCCCACCCAATCTGGAGAAGCGCCACCTGAGGGTAATAGGTGCGTTCACGGTGGAACTCCGTGTCGACGGCGATCCGCGGCTCGTCCAGCAGACGGTCGACCAACGCCTCGAAGGCCTCCTGCTCCTCGATGGGTGCCGGAGCAGGCTGGTCGGAGCCACTGATGGTTCCTCGTGCGCTGCCGCCGCTTCGGCGCCTCAGGTCGCCAGCCCCGTCTCGACCGGGAAGCCGCCAACGACCCAGGCTTCGGTGCCCCCGAGCACGTTCACCGCATCGATGCCCCGGGTCCTCAGGAACTCGGCGGCAGCCAGGCTCCTGCCCCCCTTGGCACAGATCAGGTACACCGTGCCGTCTCCCGGGACCTCTTCGACACGGGCAGGGACCTCACCCAGGGGGATGGGGAGCGCTCCCGGAACCCTGGCCTGCTCGAACTCGTCGGGTTCGCGGACATCCACGAGGGACGCCCCCTCGGCGAGCCGCACCGCCAACTCGTCCACATCGATCTCTGGAACGTCCATTGACTGTTCGGCGCCTCTCGGTGATCGGATGACGGGCGGCACCCTAGTCAGGACATCCGGTCGGACCGCGTCCAGTCGTGTTCCGGCCCCTCAGGTCCTCAGGACGATCGGCGTCCCTCAGTGAACGCTCGTCGGATACGCAGACCTCGACGACCGACAGCTTGCGGCCGGCGCGCCAGGGAGCCCGCTCCCCCGCCTCGAACGAGGCAGCCAGCGACGTCCGTGCGCCGGCCGGCCAGAGAGCATGGAGCCACTGGGGGACACCATCGAGTACCGGGAGCACGACGGAGTCCGGAGCATCAATGCCGTGATCCAGGAGTTCGGCGACGGTGGCCGCAGAGGCATCCGGAAGGTCGCAGGCAAGGACGACTACCGGGCGTCGCCCGTCCTCGTCAAGAGCGGAAAGTGCCGTCAGAATCCCTCCCAGCGGGCCCTCCCCGGGCCAGGCGTCGGGGATCACTTCATGGCCGATGGCCTCGGACAGGCCGTCAGCACCCCCGACCAGGATCACGGGGGAAAGGTGCGCAGCTTGGAGTGCCTCGAGCGCCCCCATGGCCAGGGGCCTCCCGTCGACCTCCAGAACCGCCTTGTCCACGCCCATACGGCGACTGGCGCCCCCAGCCAGCACCGCCCCGGCCACTCCCCGGTCGTCGTCGGTCACCGATCCACTGCCGGCCACGTCGGATCGAGTTGACGGAGGAAGAGCTCACAACGTTCCTGTTCGTCAACCTCCCCAATCTCGCCGGCCATCCTGGCGAGGCCGTCCAGGCAGCGCAGGAAGCCACGGTTCTCGAATCGCTCCCACCGGACGAATCCCGTGCCGCGCCAGCCACCCTGGCGAAGCCGGTCCAGGCCGCGGTGGTAGCCGACCCGATAGGCGGCGTAGGCCTCGACGCGATCACGGGCCAGATCGCCGAGCGATGCCCAGGCGGCGAGGCATCGGGGCCAGCGTGCCGCCACCGCAGCCACGGCATCGCGTTGAACACTCTCGCGCAAAGCCAGCGCCTCCCCGAGTGCGTCGAGGCAACCGACGGGTTCGGGATCCAGGATGGCCTCGGGAGGGCCGCTCCCCGACAGGCTCACCGGATGTTGTTCGCTCACGGCCGAGGAGGGTACCCCTCCCCCAGCTCCCGAGGGGCGCTCGGTAGGGTCCCAGCATGTCCGACAGGCTCTACGACCTCCCCCAACTGACCACCCTGCCTAGTTGGGCGGACCCCGAGCTCCTGGCGAACGCCAGCATGCTCGGCCTCGTCATCCTCGCCCTGGCCGCCTACCTGATCCTCCGCTTCCTGCGCAGGATCGTGGTCAAGGTAGCCCTCATCGCACTGGTCGTCCTGGTCGGATTCGGGCTCTGGGACCAACGCCTCGAGCTCCGCTCGTGCGCCGAGGACTGCTCGTGCACGCTGTTCGGCCAGTCGGTGCAGATCCCGCTCGACAAGAATCCCCGCTGCGGCGCCGGCTGATCCGCCGAGCCGGATCAGGGCGCTTCCGGGATCCGTTCGAGTCGGAGTTCGTTCGTCGCACGCGACGCTGGGTCGGTTCCCGCCAGAACTGCCACGAGTTCGCCGACCTCGACGCCCCCCTGGTCACGAGTCATGTGGAGGGCCGCGACGACGCGGAGGTCCACGTCGCCGTCCTCGGGCAAGTGGAAGGGCTCGGTGCCCCAACTCAGGGAGAGTTGCCGGACGGTGCGCTCGTCGGCGCTATAGCCGAGGATCCGCGCCGCTGGCCGGAAGCGCGCCATCGACCGGACCGTGAAACCTGAGCCTGACACGCAGACGATCGTTCGGATACCCAGTTCCTCGACCGCCTGTGCAGTCGCCACGGTCATGGCGTCGGTGATCGATGTGTTCGGGTCGACGCCGTCGGCGAGGCGGGACTCGGCCAGTTCGGCGGACCATCCATGGTGGTCGAAGTGCTCATCGGCGTGCTGTGCGACGCGGGACATGGTTGCCACCACGTTGACGGGATCGACGCCCACGGCGGTCTCCCCCGAGAGCATCACGGCACTCGAGCCGTCCCAGATGGCGTTCGCCACGTCGGAGACCTCGGCACGGGTCGGCGTTGGATCCTTGATCATGGACTCGAACATCTGGGTCGCAGTGATCGCCGGCCGACCCAGCGAGATGCACTGCCGGATGATCTGCTTCTGGAAGACCGGTAGGGATTCGATGCCGCACTCGTTGCCGAGGTCGCCCCGAGCCACCATCACGGCTCCCGACTTCTCGATGATTCCCCGAAGATCAGTAAGGGCTGCTGCCGTCTCGATCTTGGCCACCACCAGAGGGCCGAACGGGTGCGGGTCGAGGCCGAGGCGTTCGATGTCGTCTCCCGAGCGGACGAACGAGAGGGCGATCATGTCGACCTCGTATCCGAGGAAGAATTCGACCGCACGGATGTCCTCGGGAGTGGGCGCCGAGAGGGAGAGCCGATCAGCGGGGATGTGGAGTCCCGGCCGTCCCGAGAGGACACCGCCATGGACGACCGTGGAGGAGATCCGGTCGCCTTCCAGGTCACCCATCTGGAGGATCACCCGGCCGTCACCGATGCTCATGCGACCACCCGGTTCGACGTCGGAGAAGAATGCCTCGTAGTCGACCTCGATGACAGCCGCCCGGCTCCGGAGGTGGCCGATCCGCAACTGCACCGTGGCTCCCTCGGCGAACTTGACGGGGTCGTCGCCGAAGTTGGCAGCACGAATCTTGGGCCCCGTCAGGTCGATGAGGATGCCCACCGAGCGGTCCTCCTCGGCGGCGAGGCGACGAATCGTCGTCAGGCGCTCAGCGTTCTCCTCGAGGGAACTGTGCGCCATCCCGAGGCGGGCCACGTCCATCCCGGCGCGGATCAGGCCGCGCAGCACCGGCTCACTATCGGAGGCGGGCCCGATCGTCGCGATGATCTTGGTGCGCCGGGACATTGCGACACGCTACCGGCTCGACCAAAGTGCTTGTCGGGTAGGCCGACGGGATTAGCGTCAGCCCGTGCACCTGCGTACATACAAACCCCGACACCCGTTTCTTGACCACCCCGGCGTACTCGCCTTCGCCCACCGCGGTGGAGCCGAGGAGGTTCCCGAGAACTCGCTCGCCGCCTTTCAGCACGCCACCGACCTCGGTTACCGCTACCTCGAGACCGACGTCCACCTGACCTCCGACGGGGTCGTCGTGGCATTCCACGACGACGTCCTCGACCGGGTGACCGACCGCACTGGACGTCTCGCCGACCTCCCCTGGGAGGAAGTGTCCGCCGCACGGATCGCCGGCACGGAGCCGATCCCCACCCTCTCGGACCTGCTCGAGTCGTTTCCGGATGCCCGGATCAACATCGATCCCAAGGGTGACGCAGTCGTTCCCGCCCTGGCCCGCATCCTGGGGGAGTTCGAAGCCCTCGACCGGGTCTGCCTCGGGGCGTTCTCCGATCGCCGACTGGAGCACCTCCGAAGCCTCCTCGGGCCGGGGCTGTGCACCTCCGCCGGCCCACGTTCCATCGCCGGATTCCGAGTCGCCTCCCTCGGGCTGCCGATACGACAACCACCGTGGCACTGCCTGCAGGTCCCGGTCCGATCGAACGGCATCCGCCTCGTCGACCGACGGTTCATCGCTGCGGCACACGACCGGGAACTCCAGGTACACGTCTGGACCGTCAACGACCCCGTGGAGATACAACGCCTGGTCGAACTCGGAGTGGACGGCATCATGACGGACCGACCGAGCATCCTCCGGGAGGTCCTGGACGAACGGGGGCTCTGGGCCTGAGGCTCCGACAACACCTCCTTCGAAAGCACCTACGCACCGCTACCTTTGGGTGATGCCCGACGTCGCCACCCGCCTCCACCTCGACGCCGTCCTCGGCACCTGAACCCACGGTTCCCGACTCCCCGATCCGGCCTCCGGGCATCGAATTCCGGGTACCACAGGGCCGTACCTGTGGACGGCCCTGTGCACGACCCGCCGGATGTAGTGGAAATCCATCCAAAACTTGGGGATTTCGCCCTACTGGGTTGACCAGTGCCCCGCCGTCCTCCAAGATGCGATCACGCCGAACACGGCAAGGGGAATCGGATCCAGGTGGTCCGACGAACCACCGAAGGAAAGAGCTCTCGAGCTCGGACCGGAGGAGGAGCGTCGAGAGCCTGGTGAAGCCCCCGAGGCGAGTTCGGGGAGGACCAAGACCACGCTGGTCCCTTCGGGGAACAGCAGGTCGGCCGCAGGCACGGAGGTGTCAAGGCCGGAAGGGTTCGGAACGGCTCAAGGGCCGATCCGGAGTCGATCGGACGAAACACCAGCCGGGCCCGGGTCGCACCCGGTTGCGCCGACGCCGACGGGCGACGGAGGCAAAAAGGGTGTGGAACGGGGACGGTGTGTCGGGCACACCTGGTCCTTCGGGCGCCGTCGGGTGCCGGAAGGAGAGGGAGTGCCGGATCCCGCCGGGGATCAGTGGTCGAGTTGGGCTCGGGTTCGGGGACCGACGGGTCGTCGAAAATCGAGTCAGGGTGCAGCCCTCAGGGGAGGCATCACGAGTCCGGACCGTCTGACGGGACGGACCGGTGGGTGGAAATGGGACGAGGATTTGGCTCCGAGGAGTTGACCGGTTCGCCGGGAGGCTACTCGGGGCCAATTTCCTTTTTCTGGGCCTTCTCTGCCTTCCGTGATCAGGGCACGTACTCGCCCATCACCGCCAGCGCCGTCAGGGCCACCATTCCCACTGCGGACACAGCTGGCACGAGGCGTCGGAGGCGGCTGTCATCGGCCAACACCGCCAGGGCCACGACGATCGGGAAGCCGTTCAGTGCATAGCGCTCGAGGCTGTTGAGGTTGTCGGCCGCCAGGGCGACCAGCAGGCAGGCAGCGGCAAAGGCTGCGTACCCGAGCGGCATCCTGCGAAACGCCACGATGACGAGGACGACGAAGCCCAGAGCGAACGGGATGTGCAGGCCGTCCCCGAGCGCATCCGGCCCGAAAAGTTCGCCGAGCCCAGCGATGAGCCTGCGCAGGGGGTCGACGGGATCACCCCGGAGCTCACGTTGCACGACGAGCGGGGCAAAGGGCTCGTCGACAAGGGCCGACGCCCACCATACGAAGGCCCCGAATCCGACGGGGCCGCCGATGACAGCCGCCGTCCGAGCGATCCTCTCCCCCGCCGGTGCGGAGCGCCAGCCCGGCCAGACCGACGCCAGGGCTGCCACCGCCAGCAGCGCCCCCGTCGGCCGGGTCAGTGCGGCAGCCGTTGCGAGTCCGGCCGCCCACCACCAGTGCCGCCGGGACAATGCGAGGAAGGTGGCCACCGCCAGCAGGAGGAACAGCGCTTCGGCATACCCCCAGACCAGCACGAAGGCGGGTGGGAAGCAGGCCGTCAGCCACACGGCCCGACCGGCCAGACCACTGTCGCCCGTCACCTCGCGGACCAGGCGCAGGAGGAGGGCCATGGCCACCAGGGCCGTGACGTTGGCGATGAAGAGCAGCGCCGGTCCTGCTCCGCCGGGAAGTACCACATCGAAGAGGCGGCCGAGGAGCACGAAGCCCGGAAAGAAGCGGATGCCCTCCGGCGCAGGACCCGGATAGCCCGACTCGACGAGCGACCGGTACCAGGCACCGTCCCAGGCGAAGAGTCCCTGCCCGACCTGGAGGGGCCGGTCCCCGTCGTGCAGGTGGTCGACGTAGAGGCGGACGCCGAGCATCGTTCCGACCACCAGTAGGCGGGCCACAATCCAGGCCGGGAGGACTGCGATGAGGTCCCTGCGGAAGGTGTCGATCACGAAGGAGGCACCCCGAAGGCGTTCAGGTTTGCAGCGTTGTAGTACTCGTCGCCGTCGGCCCCGACCAGGTGGCGGGAGGCACCCAGTCGGGCACTCAACTCACCGTGGAGGCGCCCACACTGACGGCCGTAGTTGCGGTAGCCGTCGATCCAGATCATCCAGACGGCCCTCGATCCGCCAGCGCGAGCCACGATGGCGTCGGCCGCCGCAGCGGGGTCGGCGGACCGGTTGCGATCGGCATAGTCGACCCAGTCCACGCTCCTCCCGTCGTCCAGGGCCGGGTAGGCGACGGTCGTGAAGCGATCGGCGAGCAGGAAGTATCCGGCTGGAGCCAGCTGGTCGGGACAGAAGACCACCAGGTCGCCATCATTCCCCTCGGCGGCGACCACCTCCGCAGCCACGCCTACCTGGGTCCGGTCCCGGCTCAGTTCACGTGCGACCGAGATCCACGACAGGCCGACGAGGAGCACGAGGGCCAGGGCAGTCGCCGGACGCGGCAGGCGGGCCAGTCCCACCCCGGCTGCCAACACCACCGGCACGAAACAGAACACCCCGTACCTCCCCTGAAAGGCCGTCTGAGTGACGAGGCTGACGCCGGCGCCGAGGAGCATCGTGGCGAAGCCCACGCCGATGGCGATCCACAACCAGGGCAGGTCGGTCAGGCCCAACTCCGAGCGGTCGCCCCGGGTTCCGAGTCCGAGAACCACAAGCACGGAGAGGACCACGGCCACGAGGAGCGCCTCGGAGCCCCGTCCGCCGCCGAAAGCCTCTAGGGCCAGCGCTGCGACGACCGTCGGCCGCGGCCCGGGGGACCACGGCGTCCCCGTGTGGGCCAACTGGTACCAGAGGACGGGAAGCCAGGGCACGAAGGCCACGGCACCGGCAGCCACCCCCACGAGGAGCCTCGGCGCTGCCGCCACCCGCCGTGTGATGGTGGCGACGAGGAGTACGCCGAGGAGGACGGCGACGAGGAAGAGGGACCAGTAGTGCGTGTAGAGCAGCAACGCCACCACAGCGGCGACTCCGGCGAGGCGTGGTCCGTCCGGTCGGCGCCATGCCGACTCGACCGCGAGGTGGCCGAGGAGGAGGAGGACGAGCAATAGGGCGTACATCCGCGCTTCGGTGGCATACCGGATGGCGAATGGGCTCGAGGCCAGGACACCGAGCACAAGGGTCGAGGTCCGTGCCTCGACATGTCGTCGTGTGACCGACACGACGAGTCCGAGGGCAAGCACCCCCAGCAGCCCCGACATCGCCCTCGCCGCGAATGCCGAATTCCCCGCCACGGCTGTCCAGGCGGAGAGCAGCAGGTAGAAGAACGGCGGGTGCCCATCGTGGCGGAGGGCCTCGACGAGTCCTCCCAGTCCCTGGTCGGCCAGGGTGACTGACTGCGCCTCGTCCAGCCAGAGCGGGGAATCGGCGACGAACCGCAGAAGGATCCCGACGAGCAGCGCCACGACAACGACGACCCCGACCGGGGAGCGGAGAACCTCCATCGGACGGGCGGCCCCCGTGGAGGACGTGGAGGACGACGCGCTCACGATCCGTGATGGTACCGGCCGCTCAGAGGCCGATGGGTATGCTGCGCGGGAGCGCCTAGGCCCGCCTGCTTGCCACCACCGACCGACGGCCAGACGCACCCCATGAACCCTGCCGAGCCCCCCCACCGCGATCCAGAGGATGAGCGGACCGTGATCGTCGGCGCCGGTCCGGCCGGCCTCACGGCTGCCTACCAGTTGGCGAAGGCCGGCCGGGCGGCGACGGTCCTCGAGGCCGACGACGTCGTGGGCGGCATCAGTCGGACCGTGCTCCGCGACGGCTGGCGCTTCGACATCGGCGGTCACCGCTTCTTCACGAAGGTCCGTGTCGTCTCCGACCTCTGGCACGAGATCCTCGATGACGATGATTTCCTCGTGCGCCCCCGCATGAGCCGCATCTTCTACCAGGGACGCTTCTACGACTATCCGCTGCGTGCGGGAAACGCCCTGCGGAACCTGGGCGTGGTCGAGGCCGTGCGGTGCGTGCTCTCGTACGTCTGGGTGCGGATCCGCCCACCCGCCGACCAGAGCACCTTCGAGGGCTGGACCGCCAGCCGTTTCGGATGGAGGCTGTACCGCACCTTCTTCAAGACCTATACCGAGAAGGTCTGGGGCGTGCCCGGCGACCAACTTCGGGCCGACTGGGCGGCGCAGCGCATCAAGAACCTCTCCCTCTTTCGGGCCGTGCTCAACTCGTTGCTGCCCCGCCGCAACCAGAAGGACATCACCAGCCTCATCGAGGAGTTCGAATACCCCCGATACGGGCCCGGGATGATGTGGGAGCGCTGCCACGAGAAAGTTCTGGCGCAGGGTGGCGACGTCCGTCTCGAACACCGGGTGACGCGCATCGAGCATTCGGGTGGGCGGGCACACACCGTGCTCGCAGAGGGCCCCGAAGGTCCGCTCACGCTGCCCGCCGGCCACGTCATCTCGTCCATGCCGATCCCCCACCTCCTGCGGGCCATGCACCCGCCCGTTCCCGATGAGGTAGCCGCCGCCGCAGACGGTCTCCGCTTCCGGGACTTCATCACCGTGGCCCTGGTCGTTCCCGAGGAGGACGGATTCCCCGACAACTGGATCTACATCCACGCTCCCGACGTCGACGTCGGCCGGGTCCAGAACTTCGGCCGCTGGTCGCCGTACCTCGTCAAGGACGGACGAACCTGTCTCGGGTTGGAGTACTTCGTCAACGAGGGCGACGACATCTGGAATGCCGACGACGCCGACCTCATCACCAAGGGCAGCCGCGAAATGGCCCAACTCGGCCTCCTCGACGCCTCCCGGATCGAGGCGGGCCACGTCGTCCGGATGCCGAAGGCGTACCCGATGTACGACGGCGACTACCAGGCCCACGTGGCGGTCCTGCGCTCCTGGCTGGAAGCGAACACGCCCAACGTCCACCCCGTGGGGCGCAACGGAATGCACCGCTACAACAACCAGGACCATTCGATGCTGACCGCCATGCTCGTGGTCGAGAACATCCAGGGCGCCGACCACGACGTGTGGCAGGTCAACGTGGAAGAGGACTACCACGAAGAAATCCGACCACGGAGGCCCGCCGCCTCCGGTTGACCTCGGAGCCGACTCCCGATGGCTGGGCCGTTCTCCCTCCTCCCGACGACGCCCTTCGTCCGTCGACTCTGCCTGATCGCCCTCGCCGGCCTGGCGCTCCGACTGCTCTATGTGCTCCTCGTGACCCGGGGGGCGGCGCTCACCGGTGATGCCGGCTACTACCACGAGGCCGCCAACCTCCTGGCCGACGGACTGGGCTTCACCGAGCCCTACCGGTACCTGCACGGCGGAGCCCAGGAGTACCTCTTCATCGACGACCCCTCCCTCATCACCGCGACCGCCAACACCGCCCTCCCCGTGGGACATGTGGAGCCCACCGCAGGCCACCCCCCGCTCTGGGTGCTGATCCTCGGCCTTTCTTCGCTCCTCGGGATCACCAGCGAACTCGGACACCAGTTGGTCTCGGCCTGCGTCGGTGTGGCCGGGATCGTCCTCCTGGGCCTCCTGGGCCGGGAGATCGGCGGTGAACGGTGCGGCCTCCTCGCCGGGGCATTCGCCGCCGGCTACGCATTCCTGTGGTTGAACGACGGGTCGATCATGTCCGAGAGCCTCGTCGTGGCACTCGTCGCCGCCAGCACCCTTGTAGCGCTTCGCCTGCGGGAGGACGACGGACCCCGGTCGGTGGTCCTCTTCGGCCTCCTCGCCGGACTGGCTGCCCTGACCCGGGTTGAACTGATCCTGTTCCTGCCCTTTGCCGTGATCCCCATGGTGGTTGATCGGGGACGTCCCCCCGCCGAGCGCCTCCGCAGGGTCGCCACCGTCGGCATCGTCGCCCTCCTCGTCATGTCCCCCTGGCTGGTCCGCAACCTGTCCCGATTCGAAGAACCGGTGTTCCTCTCCAACGGGTCCGGCGTGCTCCTCGCCCAGACCAACTGCGACGCCACCTACTACGGCGACAAGGTCGGGTCCTGGGAACACCTCTGCGTGCTTCCCCAACCACTCGGAGACGACGGCAGGACCCTCGATGAATCCGAGCGAGACGCCGCCTGGAGGCAGCGTGGCCTCGACTACGCCTCCGCCCACAAAGGGCGTCTGATCGGCCACGTTGTTCCCCGGCGGATCGCCCGCCTCTGGGCGGTCCATGATCCGATCGAGCAGTTGCGCGCCGACGTCATCGTCGAGGGACGGCACTTCCGGGCCTCGGTCATCGGCCTCGTCCAATACACCCTCTTGGTGCCGGCCGCGATCGCCGGGGCGTTCCTGTTGCGGCGCCGACGACGCCCGCTCCTACCCCTGCTCGCCTGGCCGGCCATCGTCACCTTCGTCGCCGCCCTCACCATGGGAACCACGCGCTACCGGGTCAGCGCCGAGGTCGTCATCGTCGTCCTGGCCGCCGTGGCGGTCGATTCACTCGTCGACCGGCGCCGGGAACGGACGACCGACTCCCCGGGCTGAACGTCGGGCCGCCCCTACACTGCGTCGATGGTCCATCCCGTCAGCGTCACCCTCGACGTGGAGGACCTGCGCCCCTCTCCCGACCTGCCGGAGCGGGCGGTCGTGATGACCCACCGGGTCCTCGACCTCTTTGCCGAATTCGATATCCGTGCCTCCGTCTACGTGGTGGCCGACCTGGCCGAACGCCGTCCAGAACTCGTGCGGCGTGCCGCGACAGAGGGCCACGAGGTGGGCCTCCACGGACATGCACACGTGCCCCTACCCGTGGTGGGCGAGGCGCTGTTCGCCGAGGCCACCCGCAGCGCCCGCTCCCTGCTCCAGGACCTCTCCGGCCAGCCCATCGACGGCTACCGGGCGCCGATGATGTCCCTGGTGCCCGCCAGCTCCTGGGCGGTTCCGATCCTGGCAGAGCTGGGCTTCACCTATTCCTCGAGCACGCTTCCCGCCCCGAGTCCCCTGTACGGGTGGCCCGGACTGCCGAGACGGGCGTTTCGCTGGTCCGCCGGACCCGTCGAGTTGCCCTGCCCGTTGGTGCGCATTCCCCTGCTCGACCTCCCCTACCTCGGCGGCACCTACCTCCGGCTGCTGCCCGATGCCGTCCGGCGCCATGGGCAGCGGCGTGCCGGGCCCGATGAGGTGCTCTGGACGTACTGCCATCCCTGGGAGTTTGATCCCGACGAGCCGTACCACCCCCACGACCACATCGGCACGGTCGCAAGTCGGATCGCCTGGCTCCGCCGGACGCATATGGAACGCAGGGTCCGACGCCTGCTCGCCGAGCCGGTCGCCGCCCCCCTCGGCGAACGCGTCGAGGCGATCGCTGCCTCGGACCTGCCGGTCGTCGACCATTCGCAACCCCCGACCCTCGGCCGGGTTGCCCGCCTCGCGAACGGGCGCCTGCGCTCCGGCTGATGCCGCCTACCGCCACTGCCGCACGGCCGACCCTGCGAGCACCCTCGACCTTCGCCGGGAGGCTCGCCCTCATCGCCGCACTCGGTGGCCTCCTCCGGGTGCTCTACGTCCTCCTGGTCCTGGCCGACAATCCCCTGAGCGGTGATGCCGCCGGCTACCACCACGCCGCCAACCTCTTTGCCGACGGCGCCGGCTTCCCCGAGCCGCTCCGGCACATGTTCGGCGGTGTCGACCTGATCGTGCGCGACGGCGCCGAACTCATCGTCACCACGCCGATCGGCCACCTCGAGCCGACAGCAGGCCACCCCCCCGTCTGGACGGTGCTCCTCGGCACCTTCTCGTTCCTCGGCGCTGTCACCGTCCTCCAGCAACAGGTCGTGGCAGCCCTGCTCGGAGTACCTGCGATCGTGCTCATCGGGTTACTCGGCCGAGAGCTCCGTTCGGAGCGGCTCGGCCTCATCGCCGCCTCACTCGCCGCCGGCTATGCCTTCATCTGGGTAAACGACGGCCTGCTCATGGCCGAGACCGCCGCAATCGCCGCGGCAGCCGCCACCTCGTGGGCAGGGCTGCGGTTCGCACGAAATCCGTCACTCCGCCGAGCGGTGGTTTTCGGGCTGGTTGGTGGCCTGGCCGCCCTCTCCCGGGCCGAACTACTCCTCATCCTGCCGCTGCTGACCGCGGTGGTGCTCCTCCGATCCGAGCTTTCCTGGCGGGACCAGGGCATCCGTGCCTCGGCCGCTACTGCGGCCACGCTGCTGCTGCTCTCCCCCTGGGTGGTGAGAAACCTGCTCGTCTTCGAGGAGTCCGTCTTCTTATCCAACGGGGCCGGCACGGTCCTCGTGCAGGCCAACTGCGACCCCACCTACCACGGCGACTTCCTCGGCTACTGGCGCATCGAGTGCGGGCACCCGGCACCCTTTGGCCCCATCGGCGAGCACCTCGACGAATCGGAACGCGATGCCGTGGTCCTCGACCGGGCGATGGACTACATCGACGACCACCGATCCCGCCTCCTGACCGTTGTCGTCCCTGCCCGGATCGGGCGGATGTGGGGCGCCTACGACACAGTCGACCAATTGCGCCTCGACGCCCTGGTCGACCGCCGCCCGCTCGCCGTCTCAACGCTGGGGTTCCTCCAGTACGTCGCCCTCCTCCCACTGGCGACAGCGGGGGCGGTTCTGCTCTGGCGTCGCCGGGAGTCGTTGCTCGCCGTTGCGGCGTGGATCCCGATCGCCACGCTCACTGCGGCCATCTCGTTCGGCAACACGCGCTACCGGACGGCGGCCGAGGTCTCGATCGTCGTGCTGGCCGCCGTTGCGCTCGACGTCCTGGCAGAACGCCGGCGTCAACCGGAGCAGGCCCCCGGCGGATCGTCGTAGCGGGGGTCGAGTGTCCACTCCCCCGTCCACCATTCACCCTGCGGGTGACCCGCCTCCGGATCACCGACCTCCACGCCCACCACTCCACGCATCAGGAGCACCTCCGCCACGGCCTCACCGAGGAGCGCCGCTCCCGCCGGGCAGAGGTGACCGTCGTCCTCCCCGTTGCGGACCTTTCGAACCTGTTGAACGGTGCCGTCAACGGCGACATTGGTGCGGGTGAACTCACCCCGGGCATCGCCCAGTAGGGATCCGTCGATGTATGCGACGTTCCGATGCCTCCCCGCGACCGAGGAGATCACGTCGTTGACCAGGATCAGGTGCTCCCTGGCATCCTCTTCTGGCGGGGTCGGAGGCAGCCCCAGCCACACGAGGAACGTGCCGGTGTCGATGATCCGACGGGTCACCTCGTCGACCCTCGCCCGATAGGACTCCGGATCGGCCATTGCCTTGTCGGAATCCCAACCTCCGAGCATGAGGGTCACCACGTCGGGCTGCGTGTCGAGGATTTCGGCGAGATAGTCGTCGAAGCCGGGACGCAGTAGGCCGATTCCTCCGAATGAACGGGTTTCGACCTCGACGCCCGACCCGACTCCGGTCGTGATCGCCTCGAGCGCCGCCCGGATGCCGGGATCAGCGTCATAGGAGACGCTGTCGCCGAGCGTGACCACCCGGAGGCCGTCCTCCGAACCGGATCCACACGCTGAACCGAGGAGGGCAAGGGCCAGCAGGACCGCCGGCGTCACGGAACGGGGAGCCACGCTGCGGAGGCTACTTCGGGACCCGGGACCGGGAGGGAGCCACGAGTAGACTCAACCGCCGATGGACCGACGTCGCCTCCTGGCCGCCCTGGGCCCGCTCCTCGTCCTCCTGGGCCTCTGGATCGCAGTCATGCCGTTCAGCCGACCCCTGCCGGGCGGCGCCCACTTCGACCTCGGGTCCACTCCACGGGTCGGCTGTCGCTCGCCGGTGATCGGTACGTTCGCCGACGACCGTCCGACGGGCACCGTCTTCACCACGCCACGCCCAATGGAGGGGGACCCCACCGACGAGGTCGAGGTGCCGTGCGGGGGACGAGCCCGCTTCCGCCTGGGTCTCGGAATCGTGCTCCTCACCGGCGGGATCGTCGTGCAGCGAAGGACCGCTTCGATGGGGACGACGACATGAGCAGCGACATGACCGACCTGGCGGCGACCGCCGACCTGTTGAACGACGTCTTCGCCCCCGATCCCCCCCTCCAGCCCGACGAGTTGTCGTGGTACTACGACGAGAACCCGGAGGGCCGTGCCGCAGTGGGGCGGGTCCTCGACGATGGCCAGCAACTTGGCAACTACGCACTCGTGCCACTGCGCTTCGACGGCGTCGACGGGTCGATCGTCCGCCTTGGACTCGGTGTGGACCTGGCGGTGCGCCCGGACTCCCGGGGAACCGGTGCCTTCCGGCGGACCGTCGAGGACAGCTATGCGGAGGGGCGCTCCGCCGGCCTCGATGGCATCCTCGGAATCGCCAACCTCGAGTCAGCCCCGCGGATGGTCGAGGCGATGGGTTGGCGACGACTCGACCCCCTGCCCCTCCGGCTCCTGTTCGCGACTCCCTGGTCGGGCTGCCATGAGCACCACACCGTCACCGGGGACCTGCTGGCTGGTGGACGCCTGGAGGAGTGGCTCCCGAACCGCTCGCTCCCGGGCGCCTTCGGACATACCGCCACCTGGTCGGCCGAGCAGTTGCGCTGGCGCCTGGGAAGACGACGAGCGCAGTATGTGCTCCATGTCCTCGACGACGCCATCCTCGTCAGCACGCGAACCCGGATGGCCGGGGTCCGCCTCGCCGTACTGCTGAAGGTGATCCCCCGGCGGCCCCTCGATACGCCCCTGCGGGGCGGGCCACTTGCCGCCGCCGTGGGCGAACACCACCGCACGCCGTTCGTGGTCCACTGGGGCAACAACCACGACGTTCGGTTCCGCGGCATGTCGCTCCCCCGCCGGTTCATGCCGAGTCCGCTGGAGATCGTCCTGTTCGGCTTCCACGACGGCTTCGACGCGTCAGCGTTCGAACTGAGCTGCTTCGAGTTCCTCGACTTCGACGCCTTCTAGGCACCCACTCCGAGGTGGGTGCCGTCCCGGTCGACAGGCCGGTCGGATCACTCCGATACCGTGGCGGTGTGCGCACCGCCGTCGTGATGCCCGCATTCAACGAGGCTGAAGCCCTGCCCGGCGTGCTCGCCGAGTTGGCGGAGGCCGTCCCCGACCATGAGGTCATCGTCGTCGACGACGGCTCCTCGGACGACACCGCCGGAGTCGCCGCTGCAGCCGGGGTGACCTGCCTGCGCCTTCCCTTCAACCTCGGTATCGGTGGCGCCCTGCGCCTCGGTTTCCGCTACGCCTCCGACGAGGGCTTCGACCGGGCCTACCAGTTCGATGCCGACGGACAGCACGACCCGTCCCAGATCGCGACCCTCCTCGCCGGCCTCGAGCACGCCGACATGGTCGTGGGCACACGATTCGGTGCAAGAGGTGCCGACGACCCGGGAAGCGGTGAGGGCGCCTACCGAGTGGGCCGGGGCCGCAACCTCGCCATGGGCCTCCTCCGGTGGCTGGTCCAACGGGCCACCGGCCGCCGCTTCACCGATACCTCGTCGGGGTTCCGGGCCCTCCAACGACCGGTCCTCGAGTTGTTCGCCACCGACTATCCGGTCGAGTACATGGACTCCGTCGAGGCCCTCCTCCTCGCCGTCCGCCATGGCTTCACGGTCATCGAGGTTCCGGTGCGCATGCGTGAGCGTCGGGGTGGGCGACCATCGAACCGGAACCTTCGGCTGGCCTATCACTTTGTCCGAGTGCTGATCGTCCTCACGTCCGGCCTGGGGCGTCGTAACCGACTCGGTGTTGCAGCATGACCGGCACCGCACACCTGGCCTTCGCTGTCCTGGCCCTCCTGGCGTTGGTACTGATCATCAACCTGGTGCGCCTACAGGCGCTGAAGGCCAAGTACTCCGTGCTATGGCTCACCGTCGGGGCCCTGCTGGCCGTTGCCGCTGCGGTGCCCGGGGTACTCGACTGGGTCGCCGACAAGGTCGGCGTCACCTACCAGCCGGCACTGTTCCTGCTCCTGGGCTTCGGGTTCCTGCTGCTGCTGGCGATGCACTTCTCCTACGAGCTCTCCCGCCTGGAGACGAGGGTCCGAACACTCGCCGAAGAGCTCGCCCTCCTGCGCCACGAACTCGACGAGAACGAAGGCTGACCCGACCCCGAGCGCCCACCGGACCCCTTCTCCAAAGCACGGAGTGGGGATACCTGTTTCTGGAAGGGGCCCACCGGTGGTGGTGACCCCCGGCCAGAAGCAGAGCTCAGCGGGCCAGAAGCCAACCGTCAGCCACCAGTTGCTCTTCCAACTGCCTGGCCAACAGGTCAGCGCCGATCTCGAGGAAGTGGACCCCGCGCTCCTTGCGGAGGGGAACGATGCTCCCGTCCTCGTTGACGATCTCGTCCCGATACCGACCTTCCCCGTCGCCGAGTACCTCCATGGAGTCGAGCACCGACCCGGCCGGCGCCCATGCACCCATCGTGTCTTCCCAGACAACGTTGAGGTCATCAACCGCAGAGAACCGAGAGTCCCGCATCAGTGGCGTCGTCCACCAGTAGACGTGACCACCACCGGCCAGCCAGTGGGCGACGGCCTCGTCCGCCCGCTCGACCAGGACCTCCCGCCAGCGATCGCTCCCTGCCGGGAGCGCCTCTCCCTCGACGACGTGGCCCTCGAACTCGTTGGCACCGATCATCATCAGAATCACCTCGGGCCGGGCCTGCGCCACCGAGAGGTCGTAGTCCGTGAGGACGTCCTCGTCCCAGTCCCAGTGGGGAACGGTGAAACCGAAGCCGAGGGCTCCCTTGCCGGTCAGGAGGACGTCATCGCGCGCTCCAAGGACCCGCGCGAGTCCGTACTGGAGGTCGAGCATCAGCGAGTCACCCAGGGCGAGGATCCGGAGCGGCTCCTCCGGGGAGGCGACACGGGGGGCGAGGGTCGTCGTCGGCGCCGGCGGGACGGAGGGCGGAGGGGTGGTGGTGGTGGTGGTGGTGGTCGTGGTGGTCGTGGTGGTCGTGGTCGTGGTGGTGGTGGCCGTGGTGGTGGCCGTGCTCGACGGTCCCTCGCTGGAACTCGAGGTCGCCCCGGAAGTGGTGGGTGGTGGCCGGCTGGTCGTCGAGGTCGGGGGTGTGGTTGTCGTCGGCACGATCAAGGTCGTGGTCGGTCGGGTCGCCGGCGGCAGGGTCGTGCCGGGAAGGCCACGGTCAGCGGTGTCGAGTGCATCCGACGTTGCGGTCAGGGGCCGATCGACACCCAGGGAGCGGCTCAGGCGTCCCACGGGGTCGGCCCAGGCCGTGGCCAGGCTCCGACGCCAACCGTCCGGTTGGGTGTCCGCCCAGGTTTGGACGGAGTCCGGGGCAAGGAGGCTGCCACCCAGCAGCACCAGGAGGCTGACGGCGAGGATTCGGACGGCCTGGCGGCGAGGAGCGTCCATCAGATGGCGAGCGTATCCGCACGACCGGATTCCGTCCGACCGCACACGGTGGTCACAGAACCACTGGATCTCAGATGGTCCCTCATCGGCCGGTCAGAGCCGACAATCCTTTGGAAAGACAGTTACGCCATTCAGACATAGATGTCCGGGTGGCGACTGCCAACCAAAGGGGATTTACCAATGATGTCAACCATTCTCACCCTCATGGTGATGGGAATGATCTTCCAGGGGGTACTTGCCGTCCTGGATTCCATTCTCGACACGGTCGGAGTCAACGCAATGCTGCGGGGACTGCCGATCGTGGGTGCGAACCTGACCTTGATCTGGGCATTCCTGTTCGTCACGATCAGCGAAGTCGGTGGATTCGGCTATGCCGCCTCCTCCGACGTGCTGGGCATCGGCGACATCGGAGTCGACATCGGGACCGCAATCGCGATCCTGGCGTTCATTCCGGTCAAGGATGCTGCGATCAGTGCACTGGGCAAGGGCCTCGCCCGCTGACCAGTTTTCACGAAACGCCCCGCTGCCTCCGGGCGGCGGGGCGTTTCGCCGTTTTGGGGCGGACTGCGGATGACTCGACCCTGCTTGCTACCTTCGGCCAGCACCGACACGAGCCGGGAGGAACACGATGACTCGATTCGACGGAAGGGTGGCCGCCCTCACAGGTGCCGCCTCAGGCATCGGCCGGGCGACGGCGATCCGACTGGCCGCCGAGGGTGCCACGGTCGTCGGCCTCGACATCGACGAGGCCGGACTCGCCGGGACCACCGAGGCCGCCGGGTCGATGGACGCGATCGTCTGTGACGTGGCCGACAGGGCGGCCTGCCATGCCGCCGTGGAGCAGGTGGTCGCCGACAACGGACGCCTCGACGTCTTCGGCAACATCGCCGGCGTCGCCAGGAGCCAGCACGTTCCCGACGTCACCGAACAGGACTGGGACCAGATGGTCGCCGTGAACCTGTCGGGCGTCTTCTGGTGCGCCCAGGCCGCCATTCCCCACCTCCTCAAGGTCGACGGCGTCCTCATCAACATCGCCTCGAATGCAGGCCTCATGGGTCAGGCCTACACAGTCCCCTACTGCGCCACCAAGGGTGCGGTCGTCAACATGACCCGTGCCCTCGCCATGGAGTACGCCAAAACCGGATTGCGGGTGAACGCCATCGCTCCCGGAGCCGTCCAGACGCCGCTGGTCGACAACTACCAACTCCCCGAGGAGATCGACTTCTCGCTCATGGCGGGCTACATCGGCCTCCGCGAGATGTCCCGGCCCGAGGACATCGCTGCCTTCTTCGCCTTCCTGGCCTCCGACGAGGCCCGACAGGTCCACGGGGCGATCCTCTCCGTCGACGCCGGCCTGACCGCCGGCTGACCGGTCGCGGGCGGCCCACTACCGTGCTCGGGATGGAAGGCCCCTATGTCCTCGGCGTGGACCTCGACGGCGTCTGTGGCGACTACACGAGCGCTTTTCGCTCCGTCGTCGCCGACGAATTGGGCATCGAGGAAGAGCAACTCCCACTCGAGCGGTCCTGGGACTTCACGGAATGGAACCTCACCCCGGAGGACTTCGAGCGACTGCACCTCATCGCCGTGGCTGACCACCGGATCCTCCGCACGATGCCCGTCATCGAGGACGCCGCCGAAGCGCTCTGGCGCCTGTCCGACGCGGGGGTCTGGATCCGGATCATCACGCACCGGCTCTACGTGAACTGGAGCCACGCCATCGCCATCGCCGACACGGTCGAGTGGCTGGACCAGCACCGGATTCCGTACCGCGACATCTGCTTCCTCGGGGCCAAGCCCGAGGTCGAGGCCGACCTCTACATCGATGACGGTCCCCACAACGTTGAGGCGCTACGGGCCACCGGCAACCGAGTGGTTGTCTTCGACGCTCCCTACAACCGCGACCTCGGGGAACCCAGGGCGAGCGACTGGTCGGAGTGCGAGCACCTCGTGCTGCTCGATGCCGCCCAACACGGCTACCCGCTCCAGACACAACTTCCGGGCTTCGAGCCGGGAACCGACCGCCTCCCCGACTAAGCCTCGGTTCCCCGCCTGCTCAGCGGCGCTCGTACCCGGGCGTGCGCTTCTGCGAGAAGGCCTTCGGGCCCTCCTTGGCGTCCCTCGAGTTGAACACGGCCATCCCATAGGACTGTTCATGGGCGAAGGCGTCCTCCTCGGTCATCCCCGAGGTCTCCCGGAGGGTCCGGAGCACCGCCTCGACGGCCAGGGGGCCGTTGGCGGCAACGGTGTCGGCGACCTCCCTGGCGGCGGCGAGGGCATCACCCTCCGGCACGACCCGGCCGATGAGGCCGAGTTGCTTCGCCTCGGCGGCGTCGACGTGGCGTCCGGTGAGGAGGATGTCGGCGGCCTCGGTGAATGGAATCTGTCGGGCGAGGCGGACCGCCGAGCCGCCCATCGGGTACAACGACCAACGGACCTCCGAGACCCCGAAGGTAGCGCCCTCCCCGGCGATCCTGATGTCCGTGCCCTGGAGGATCTCCGTGCCCCCGGCGACGGCATTGCCCTCGACCGCTGCAATGACGGGAACCCTGGGGTGTCGGGTCTTGAGGAGTCCGTCGTAGATGAAGCTGGAGCCCTCACGCTCCATGCGGCCCTTCACGTCGTAGTCGTCCGTCACCTCGGCGTCTCCGGCCATGGCGCGTAGGTCCATGCCCGCCGAGAAGTTCCCGTCGGCGCCGGTGAGGATGATTGCCCGGATGTCGAGGTCCTCCTCCACGAGGTCCCAGGCGTCGGCCAGCCTGGCAAACATTGCGAGCGTCATGGCGTTGCGACGCTGCGGCCGATTCAGGGTGACCGTCAGGACGTGGCCGTCCTTCTCCACGAGACAGTCGGGCATGGTGGCTCCTCAGGTTTCGGCCAGGGCAGTACGGGCGGTCTCAAGGTCTTCGCGGCTCGTGATGCCGATCCAGGGCTCCTCGGTCCCCACGACGTCGATGGGCAGCAGACCCTCGGCCCGTTGCTGGTCGAGTGCCTCGGGGAGCAGGAATTCGGCGGAGGGATCATCGCTGTGCACGGCATGAAAGGCGGCCCACTGTCCAGGCAGACGGGCGATCGCCGCCTCGGGCAGTCCCCAGAGGTTCATCGACACCGGGGCATCGTCGGGGAGCTGCCCTGACGGGTCGTCGGCGACGATC
>Ga0066372_10000037_pt1 | contig 38690 bp, 42 predicted proteins | sample Knorr_S15_td_250_FD_77011 | JGI IMG/M metagenome (GOLD analysis project Ga0066372, IMG submission 77011) | Marine microbial communities from Southern Atlantic Ocean transect - Knorr_S15_td_250_ad_251m_LV_A | ecosystem: Environmental > Aquatic > Marine > Oceanic | place: Southern Atlantic ocean... | reverse complement strand
GATATAGCACTTTGGGACATAAAAGGAAAAAGATTAAACGTCCCTGTTTATGAATTGCTATCAGGAAAAACAAGAGACAAAGTAAGGTGTTATATGCACGTCGTTGGTGAATCTGTTGATGACTTAGTCAAAGATGCTAAAGCCAAAGTTTCAGACGGATTTACTGCAATAAGGTTCTCCCCTTATAAATCTGATTTTTATAAGCATAAGTCTTTTTCTGGTTGGGCTGAGGAATCTGTTAATAGAGTAGCGGCGGTAAGAGAATCTATTGGAAATGACATTGATATCTGCATTGAAATACATCGCCAAATGAGTCCAGCAGAATCCATATCATTAGGTAAACGACTAGAGCCATTTTTTCCTTTCTTCTACGAAGACCCTATGCTACCTGATTCACCGGCAATAATGTCTGAAATACAAGCACAGTGCAACATACCTATTGCTACAGGAGAAAGATTTACTTCAATATATGAATTTCAACAATTACTAGAAGCGAAAGCAACAAGTTATATAAGGCCTGATTTATGTTTAGCTTCAGGAATTTCTGGGTGCAAAAAAATATCAGCTATGGCTGAAGCGCATCACATAAAAGTGATTCCTCATAATCCGCTTTCTCCCATATCAACTGCAGCTTGCGTACAGCTTGATGCATCTATACCAAACTTTGCTTTGCAAGAATATACCGGAGAATCCGATCCACCTAAAAAAGACTTGATAGAGAAGCCTATCAAACTTGAAAGTGGATATTTAATAGTTCCTGAAGCATCTGGATTGGGAATAACTTTAAGTGAAGATGCGCTCAAAATACCTGAGAATCCCAAGATACTAGATACACCGATAGGTTTTGACGGATCTGTACAAGATAGATAGTTAAAGTACCAAACTTAATAGGATGATTAATCCTATTAATAAGTTATATGCGCCAAACCATGCAAATTTTGTAAATCTTGAAAAAGATAACATAAATTTCAAACCTAAATATGAAAAAAATACAGAGCTAACTAAAGATACTAACAATACTTTCCAATTCTCTATAATAATACCCGAACTCATAGAGCTTACAACTTCAAAAATTGAAGAAAGGATAATTAGCGGTACGCTCATCAAAAAAGAACACAGAATTGCTCTACGCACTCCCAGCCCAAACAACAAAGCAAATCCAATTGTTACCCCAGATCTTGAAATTCCAGGAAAAGCAGCGAAGGATTGAGCAAAAGAAATTAACAATACTATAATGAAAGGGTTCATACGAAATTTTTTAATTCCATGTAGAGTAATAAAAACACCTGACAAAATAAATGCTGGGCCAATAATGTTTAGGTGACGTGCAGAATTCTCAAAAAATTCTTTAAACAATATCCCTACGACGCCAATAGGAATCCAAGAAAAACAGATTAGCAAAATCATCAAATTCTTATTTGGAAAATCAATAAATTTGTCCTTAGAACTCTTGAAAAAAAAGTAACCTAAAGCAATTAAAGATCCTAAATGAGTAATAATATCTAAAGAAAAAGTTGGAGGGTCATATTTTAATGCCTTAGCAAGTACTATATTATGCCCACTACTACTTATAGGTAAGAATTCAGTAATTCCTTGAACAAAGCCATAAAATATTGAGAGTAAAATTTCCAAATGATTTTTCTGTTTTTTTAATATGTTATCTAGTAATATTGATTCTATTATTTTTCCTAGAAGTTGACATTAAATGAAGATAAACGATGCCCAAGATAACTAAAATAGAGACAATCACTAACCCAGAATATGCAAAATTAATTTGGGTTGTAATTTATGATGAATCCGGAGAATATGGAATCGGCGAGACATCTTGGGGGCCAGAAACAGTTCAAACACACATACTTAAAGAAATCGCACCTACAATCATCGGAGAAAATCCAATGAACTTAGAAAAATTATGGGTGGATATTTGCAAGCTTGGTATTACTGTGAGACCAGATGGTGCAGAAGTCAGAGCTATATCTGCAATTGATATGGCTTTGTGGGACTTAGTGGGGAAATTAACAAATCAGCCTTTATATCAAATGCTGGGGGGATTATTTAGAGATAAAATAAAAATATATAACACTTGTGCTGGTTATTCATATGGCGTTAATAGACCTCAAGCATATAGAAATATTCCAGGTGACATAGATTACAAGCCAGAATCACAATATGAAGATCAGCATGCATTTATGACTGATGCCGGAAAATTAGCAAAGAGCCTTTTAGGAGAAGGTGTAAGTGCTATGAAAATCTGGCCATTTGACCAATTCGCAGGAAAAACAAATGGTCAATTTATTTCTTCTGAGGATATTGATAAAGGCTTGGAACCTTTCCATAAAATTCGCGATGAGGTCGGCAGAAAAATGGATATTATGGTGGAATTACATTCTATGTGGAATCTACCTTCTGCAAAAAGAATAGCAAAAGCCCTAGAACCAATAGAGCCTCTCTGGTATGAGGACCCTATACCAATGGATAACTTGGATGCATTAGCAGATTATAGAAGGTCTACCCGTATACCTGTAACAGCTAGTGAAACTCTTGCACTTAGATGGAGTTTTAGAGAACTATTTGAAAAAAGAGCGGTAGATATATGCATGTTCGATATCAGCTGGGTAGGAGGAATATCTGAAGCAAAAAAAATATCTACCATGGCAGAAGCTTACAACTTACCAATAGCGCCACATGACTGCGTAGGACCAATAACGTTCTTGAACTCAATACATATGAGCCTAAGCGCACCAAATGCGATGATTCAAGAAACTGTCAGAGCTTATAACAATACTTGGTATCTGGATATTATCGAAACAATGCCAAAAATAGAGTCGGGTTTTGTATATGCACCTGAAGGAGTTGGTATTGGGACAATATTTACAGAAAAATTCACTCAGAGCAAAGCGACAGAAACTGAGACCGTTAAGTCTTGAACCAATCATATAAAAAAGGAGACCTGACCGGTAAGGCTTTAACTGTTCAAGGACCTATAAATCCAGAACAATTAGGGAAAGTGATTTGCCATGAACACCTATTAATTGATTTCAGAGTCGTTTTGCAAGACCCGCCTGATAAAAAAGACTTACCGTTAAAAAACGAAAAAATAAACCTTGAAAACTTGGGGTGGATTCGTACATTCTGGAATTGTAATGAAGACAACCTTTTAATAGACGATATAGATATCTCCCGAAAAGAAATTATGGATTTTTCAACTTCAGGTGGAGGTACAATAGTAGATGTAACATCTACGGGTCTTCACAGGCAGCCAGAAAAATTAAAATTACTTAGCCAAGATACTAAAGTCAATATTATTATGGGAAGCGGTTATTACGTTGATTCATCCTTACCAAATTATTTTGAAACCGAAACTGCCGATATGATATCCAAAAGAATAATTAACGATATATTTGTCGGGGTAGAGTCTTCAAAAATTCATTCAGGGATCATTGGTGAAATAGGTTGTAGTTATCCGTTAACGAAAAATGAGAGGAAAAGCTTGGAAGCCGCTGTAATAGCTCAGAATGCTACTGGAGCACCATTGTTAATTCACCCAGGGAGACACGAAACTTCACCTATAGAAATCATAAAATTTATAGAAAAAGTTGGAGCCGACTTGAGTAATACTGTAATGGGTCATATTGAGAGAACTGTTTTTCAGTTAGATACCTTAGAACAATTAGCAAATAAAGAAGTGTACTTGAATTTTGATTTGTTTGGTCACGAGTCATCGTTTTACCCACTGGCACCCAAATCCTTTATGCCGAGTGACCATCAAAGAATAGAAATAATTAACCACCTGATAGGCTGGGGATATGTAGAGAAAGTACTCCTTGGACATGATATATGCTCAAAGCATAGATTAAAAAAATATGGCGGACATGGGTGGGATCATATTTTAAAAAGAGTGCTTCCAAGAATGATTGACTCTGGCATTAGCCCCAATCAAATCAATGATATGATTACTGAAAACCCCAAGAGACTGCTCACATTCAAATAATTATAATGAAGTGCAATTTAATTTATCTGATCTTGTTATTTTCATTAAGTTCTTTGCTGATCAATTGTTCAAATAGTAGCCAAAATACCATTCCAACCAAAGATTCTTTATCCGTATTGATTATCTCATCGGATCATTCGATAGGACAAAACAGACTGGGTTTTGTAATTATAGATAACGACGGAATATCAATAAATAATAATTTAAAAGAAGTGAGTATAAAGAACATAAATTCGGAAACTAAAGAATTGATAAACACAAAATATGAAAAATGGTTTACAGGAAGAGGAGTATATAGATCAAATATTGAATTATCTGAACCGGGGGGATATGAATTAAAAATAACTACAGAATTTGATTTGACCGGCACTGCATTATTTGAAGTTAAGGAAAACTCATCAACACCTAACATCGGCACCAAACCTCAGATCATAAAAACAAAGACAGCGTTTAATAACGAGGAAGTCTCCCAGATCTCATCGGATCCAAATCCTGACCTTAGCCTTTACGATATTTCATACGAACAATCTATTAACAATGGACTCCCTACTGTTGTAATTTTTTCTACCCCTTCATTATGTGTGTCAGGGACATGTGGACCTCTACTTGATTACGTGAAAGAAATATCTGAAATGTATAAGCAAGATTGTGATTTTATTCATGTAGAAATTTTTGAGGATTTCTTTAATAAGAATCTAGATGACCTAGAATCATTGACTTTAAGCAGTCCTGTAGAAGCATGGGGTCTTCCCACAGAACCTTGGATCTTTTTAATCGACAAAAATGGGTTTTTAATGAACAAATATGAAGGCTTTATCCCAAAAGATCAATTACTAAATGAAGTGATCTTTTTAGTATCTAATAATTAATTCTCGTAATTTTCAATCAGTAAGCGCGCTTTATCATAATATAATGGTATCTTAGGCTCTGAACTCATTTCTTTTGCTTCATTAAAGTATCCTAACGCATCCGTTAGGTCTCCTTTTTCTATGAGGATCTTACCTTTTAAAATATAGGCTTCTGGACCTTCATAGTTTGAAAAATATAGATCCAGTATATCTGAAGCCTGATCAAAATTTCCAAAATAAAATTGATATTCGGCTTCTAGAAGATAAGTTAAATCGATGTTTTCATTGCTTGAATAAGCCATTTTGAACAATTCGTTTGCTTGCTTAAAATTTTCTAAAACCCCATTACAAAAGGCTGATATAGAAAGTAAGGGAGGAAAAGAATAATCCTCTAATTTTTTAACAATTTTTAACGCTTTTGAGCATTTTTCCTGTTCCTTGTAGATAAGTGCTTTTATATAAATGCCTTCGATTAAATCTGGCTTCAATTGAACTGCTTTCTCAGCGAATTCATATGATTCATCTAAATCACCCTTTAAAAAAGCAACATTAGCCATTCCAAGCCAAGCTCTAGCAAAATTTGGCTCTAGATCAAGTACTTTCTGAAATCTGGTCTCAGCAGACTTTAAATTCTTAAGATCAAGATAGCGATGAGCTCTAACATAGTGATAAACGCTATCTAATTTATCTTCAGAGTTATTTTCTTCAACAGTATTATTTATTTGATTTGTTTCAACTTCAGAATACTCCCCATTTGCGCTACTAGAACATGCAATTAATGGAATAAAAATCAAGATGATAGAAAAGAAATATTTCATGATATCAAGTCAACGAAAGTAGGAGCTCAAATTCTAAAATTTGATTAAAACTTTCTGTCTTACTCTTTATATCAAAGTTTAGTAGATCGTGTTGTATGCGTAGTAATCTTTTGTGATCAACTTGTCGAGCCGATTTCATTAACTTATTAATATAGAACTCGCTTTTTATTCCGGTTTTATCTGATATCTGACTCTGAGAATTTATACCTTCGTTGAAAAGGGACTGTATTTCAAGAATCTTATGTAATTCGGAATTTAATAAGCCAATTAGTTCGTTAACTGAGACGCCATCCTTGAAAAGACCAACAAGGATCTTGGAAACTTCCTTTTTGTTACCTCCGAAAAAATTATCCAAAAGGTCAAAATTGATGTGTATCTTTGAAAGAGAAACAAGTTCATTGAAGTCTTGATTATTTAACTGACCACCACCTGAAAAAAGTGACAATTTTTCCAATTCATTATCAATTAAATCAAAATCACGATTAGATTCATCCAATAAGAAATTTTTTTGTGAATCAGAAAGTTTTAATCCAAAATATTCCTCTCTTTCAGAAATCCATTCTTTTATTTTTGCCCAACTGCCTTTTCCTTTTGGAGTGTTTAAAACATCGATTGTACAATTCAAATCGCGAATAAGATTATTTTTCTGAAAACGTTTTTGATCTGATTCTTCATCAAATTGTTCTACGAAGACGATTTCATTTGGAGAATCAACCTGTTCTAGTTCTGGCAAGATATTATCCCAATCACCACTTTTTTCTTCAGCAATAATCCTTTGTAAAAATCCCTGTATTATGCCGATTTTCTTCTCACTAAACATTGAGGAGGAGGAGGATATCAACAAAATATCATTACGGTTTAAGTTGGATCCATCCAGCTTAGCTACTTCAAACTCACTATCTTTTTCAATTTTAAAAATTTCTTCTTCAATCAAAAAATTATTAGTGCCACAAATAATATTGAATTTCATAGATATTTAATTCCAATTATATTAAATTCTTATAATAACTATTATGCAAGGAATTTACACAAAATGAACTTCCTTTTGATGGGTTTGCCCAAAAGTGGCAAATCAACATTGTTTAATTCCCTTACAAAATCTAAAAAACAAGAAATTTACACAGAAAGTCGCTTTGGCACCGTGAAATTGCCAGACCAAAATTTAGAGAAGATTTCTCAGTGGTATGAAACAGAAAAGAAGGTGTATGCCGAAATTAACATAAACGACCCGGAGACTAATCTAAATTTTGACTCGTCAAAAGATTTTATAGAAAAAAGATATGTTGATGAAATACAAAAATTTGATGGAGTAATACTTATTATAAGGGCTTTCAAAAACGATTCTGTAGTCCATCCATACGGAGATATAAATTATGTTAATGACTTAGAACAATTTATGATCGAATCGAGATTAATTGACATTCAGATAATAGAGCGACGTATAGAAAACATTAAAAAAAATTTTAAATCTCTAAATAAACAAGAGAGAGAGAAAGATGAAAAAAATATTAAAACTTTATCTGAAATAACTTCCTTGATTGAGAAAGGAGAGTCATTCAGTTCATCATCATTTTCTGAGCAACATAAAATTATTGTAAAGGATACTTTCCTTCTAGCTAAAGCTCCATTGGTAGTGATAGTAAACACTGATGAGGAATATGATCTCGACAACAGTCAAGCAAGAGAATTAAAAAAATTATTGAATCAAGATACAAGATTATTAACTATACCGTTAAAATTTGAAGAAGAACTAAGTAATATGGATCAAGCAGAAGCCCATAAATTTAGATTAGATTTTAATTTGGATAATGACGAAATTAAAGATATATTTCCTGAGGTATTATCAGTAACAGGTTCAATTTGCTTTCTGACTGCAGGAAAGAAGGAGTGCAGGTCTTGGTTATTAAGAAGTGGATCTTCAGCAGTTGAAGCTGCCTCAAAAATACATAGTGATATTGCGCGAGGTTTCATAAGGGCCGAAGTTATTCAACATTCTGAATTGTTAAAATATACAAATGAAAAAGAAGCTAAAGATAAGGGAGTGATAAGGAGAGAGGGTAAAAATTACATCATAAAAACTGGAGATGTAGTAAACTTCCTCTTTTCCGTCTAATTAGAAAGGTACAAATCATGAGCAAAGAGATAGGTAAAATTGATAAACCTGCTGCAGAAAATACCATTTTAAAAAGAAAAATATATCTTGTTCAGAATATTCAAAACTATTTTCCTGAAAATAATGAATTTAAAACATTGCTTGAAGAATATTGGGATTCAATTTCAGATCAGTTGGACAAAATGGAAAGTACAGCGGGAATAATAACAAATATTTATATTGAAGGAATGTGGCAAAGCTTCCAAGAAGTAGAAAAAATTATTCAAGAGAGTAGTCCTGCTAGTTTAAAATTGATAAAGACAAGAATTGGGTCTGGGTCTAATTACATCCCTGTTGAAGACGAATCGATTTATAAGAGACTAATAGACCTAACAAGGATTGTACAACTGGGTTTTGTCAGTGAGAAAATAAAAACATTAATTGAAGAACAATATTCTGAAACAGTTTCGGAAAGACAGATTCACATCAAAACTACAATTGATCAATTACAACTAGGAGAAGCAGGTTTATTTATGTTGTCATCAGTTAATCACAAATTTAGCGACGACATAGAAATATTCAACGTAATACCTCCAGCATTAGATAAAATAAACAGGTGGCTACAAAATAATCAACAAACTGTTGCCGCTCAACAAGAAAAAGATCGAGAAGAAAGTGAAGAAGGGCAAAATAAAGACTCTGGATTATGGACACCATAAAAAGGATCTTTCACTATATGTGCACATACCATTTTGTGACCTGATCTGTCCATATTGTGACTTTAATAAATACGCCAATGTAGATCATATGATCGTTGATTTTACGTGTGCGTTATCAGCTGAGATAAAATCTGTATCAGAAAAATTTAAGAATTATAGTATAAAGTCGATATTTTTTGGAGGAGGCACACCTTCATATTTAGATGAATATAGTTTAAAAAATATTTATGAACAAATTAATTCAAGCTATGATATTGACCCAAACGTAGAATTTTCAATAGAAGTTAATCCTACAGATTTAAATGAGAAGAAACTAAAATTATATGAATCAATAGGCATAAACAGAATAAGCCTAGGTGGACAAAGTTTTGAAGACGAAATTCTAATTAAGTTGGGAAGAAATCACGACTCCAAAGATTTAGAAACAAGCCTAAATATCCTACAAGATAGCTATATCAAGAACATAAACCTGGATCTTATCTTTGGAGTTCCTGACCAAACTATCGAGCATTGGAAAAAGACTCTTGATAAATTTTTATCCTACTCTCTACCACATTTATCAGCCTATTGTTTAACTTTTGAACCAAAAACAAAGTACTTTAGAGATCTAAAATTAAATAAGATTTCTAGCCCACCAGAAAACCTCTTAGTAAAAATGTTTAATTACAACTCAAAAACGTTGCCAAAAAGCAATTATGAGCAATATGAAATTTCTAACTGGGCTCAAAAATCGTTTAAATCTAAACATAATTTAAGATATTGGCAAATGAAAGATTATCGTGGATTTGGACCTGGAGCCTCTTCATATATTGAAGGGACTAGAACAAAAAATATAAGGTCGCTCAAATCCTATATTAAAGTTTTAATGAAAGAAGAAATCACTGAAGATAGCTTCATACAAGAAACTAATAAGAATACATTCGAGGATACAATGTCAGAATATATCATGCTGAATTTACGACTTTCCGATGGAATTTCTCATCAAAAATTTTTTCAAAGATTTGGATACAGATTCGAAGTAAGATTTGAAAACATAGTATCTGAATTAAAAAAAGCATCCTTATTTGAAACAAATGATAAGTATTCAAAGTTAACTAACAATGGGAAGTTAGTCAGTGATGAAATATCTAGGAAATTATTACAAGAAATTAATTAAAAATCATACTTGATCGTCAGGTTTATTTCTAAAGCCTTGATCCCAAAAAACTAAGAATTGAGAAGCAACAAATATAGAGCTATAAGTTCCTACTACAACACCTAGGGTTAATACAATCAAAAAATCTCTCAAAGTAGATCCCCCTAAAAAAAGCATAGAGAGCAACACCAGTAGAGTAGTTATACTTGTTCCAAGTGACCTAGTTATAGATTCGTTTATGGATCTATTGATAGTCCTAGAAAGGCTTGCACTGTCATACTTAATATTGTTCTCTCTTATCCTGTCAAAAATGACAATCGTGTCATTGACGCTGTACCCGATTACAGTGAGGATCGCAACTATAAATACAGAATTAACCTGTAATCCAAAAATATGACCTAGAAGAGCATAAAGTCCAGTCACTAAAATTACATCATGCAAAAGAGTGAAGACAGCTGCCACTGCAAAACGAAACGATTTCTCAAGTCTCCTAAAAGCATAGAGGATATACAACATTACAAACAATGAAGAAACAGAAACAGCTATTAATGAGTTTTGAATCGTACCTTCAGCAACTTTGGTGCCTACAGTTTCAACCTCCAAGATAAGATAATCTGGATCAATGGTTTTAAACGAATTTTCGATGTCATTCCTTGAAATTTCTACCGATGAATCAGAATCGGTAAAATCAGATAGTTTTTCGGTTCTAATAAAAAAAGAGTCATCACCTATCGATTGAACACTAGAATTCTTTAGTCCTAGATCATCTAATCTGCTTTGAATATCCAAAGAACTTAACGACTTTTCAAACTTAACTGTTATTCCCGTGCCAGAAAGAAAATCTATTCCTAAATTTAGATGAGGAGGAATTATCAAAGATATAATGCCAATCAATAATATAATTAGAGAGAATCCCAGAAACCAGATTCTCTTTGCAACAACATCAATCATTTGATCCCTCATCTCTTCTAAAATTAATACTTCCAACTGGGTCATAAAAATTTAAAAACCTTCCCAATACAGTTCTAGATATTGCTCTCATAATTAAACGACTAACTGTAAAAGCGGTAAACATACTTACGATAATACCTATGCCTAACGTTAGCGCAAATCCTTGTATTACACTCGTGGTGAATCTGTCTCCAAACCAGTAAAGAACCAAACATATAATAACGGTAGAAACATTGCTATCCCTGATAGAAGGCCAAGCTCGAGTAAAGCCTTGATTTATAGCTGAGAACAAATTTCGCCCACCTCTTATCTCTTCTTTAGTTCTTTCCGAAATTAATATATTAGCGTCCACGGCAACACCAATGGATAAAATTACTGCTGCTGCACCAGATAATGTTAAAGAAACAGGAATTAACTTGAATACGCCCAATAAAAGTATGGAGTAAAAAATCAGTGAAACAGAAGCCACTATTCCAGGAATTCGATAATAGAGAATCATGAACGAAAGAACTAAAATCATTCCTATGCCACCTGCAATAAGACTTTTTCTAAGTGAATCAGATCCTAATGTTGCATCAACATTCCTCTCTTGTACCAATTTTAAATTCACAGGCAATGCTCCAGACTTAAGTTGAATAGAAATTGTTTTCACAGTTTCAGAATCGAATGAAGGACCTTGTATAAAAGCTCTACCACCAGAAATACCAGCACTAACGCTTGGAGCTACAAGGGGTTCACCGTCCAAAAATATAGCTAGAAGATCTTGATTTTTAGAAATTCGACTGGTGATATCATAAAACTCATCAGCTCCATCTTCATCAAAAACAACTGATACAACTGGTCGCGCTATACCGGGCTGAACGTCTGGAAATGCATCAACTAAATCTTTTCCGGAAAGCGCAACAGCTTTGTCTTGATAATAATCTGGCACCAAGCATCTAAGATTAATCCATTCCTCCATAGATAATTCATCTGGTGGCCAAAATTCCTCTGAATTTTGATTTTCAACCGGCATGCAGTCTCTTTCTTTAAAAACCAATTGGGCTGTCTCTCCAATTAATTTTTTTGCTTCTTCGACCCCACCTGAGACCCTCCAAGATGATACTCCACCTGATATAGTAGCTTGAAATAAATTACCAACAATTTCAAAAGGCGCCCCAAGTACTGCAGTATCAGCTTCATCTAGGTATCTAAAATCAACCCCATCTTGATCGGGCACATAATCATGAAAAGTAACTTTGAAGACTCCTTGTGACAGATCTTCAACAGAGACGTTTGACTCACCGGTGAGGCTTGCAGCAGACTCTATTTGTTCAATGGATGGAATGTCTTGACTTGTATCTTCAGATTCGCCAGGTACGTAGGCTAAAATAATTGACAAGGGGTATATAGCATCCAATTTACTCAATAAAATGTTAGCGTCATTACTACCATCATTGCCCTTTATTTTTGGTCCACTAATTACATAACTACCTTTAAAATCTTCAAGTTCTCTAATAGAAAGATCTTGATAGCCTAATTCGTCAACTATAAATCTATTTAAGTCTTCTAGTGCAACCTGCCCTGCTATAGTCAAATTAATATTAATCTTCTGTAATCCTGGCAATTGCACCAAAATTTTTTCTGGTACATCTGCTCCAGAACCCACTAACTGAACTGAAGGTTCTGCAATTCCAAAGGCATTAACACGCTTTTCTAAAATTCGGCGGGCTCCTTCCATGTCGTCAGCACTTAATGACGATCCTTCATTGGGCTCGGCTTCATAAACAAGGTGTGTACCACCTTTCAAATCAAGCCCCAAAGACAAACCTAAAAAAGTGCTAGGGTCACCTCGATTAAATTTAAATCCTAGAAAGTCAACATTGATTACTTGAAACGATATCGAGAGAATTGATATTAACAATATAGCAGAGGCGATTATGACTGTCCTGATCTTTATCATCTAAATATCTATTCAGCTTCCTTCAAGATATGCGCCCTACTTAAAGCTTCTTTTAAATCTTCAACTTTTATTTTGGTATACAGCTTCTCGTTAAATTCTGAACCCTTTCCTTCTTCTGTCACATCTACTGAGACATTCAAGTCATGGCTATGAGGCCTATAATCTGGAACAGATAAACTCAACATCTCGTGTTCTTTTAAATGGTCTATAAATAGAATCCCATTAAGGTGATCAATTTCATGCTCTAAAGCCTGTGACAACAATTGTTCTGCTGTAATTTTTATTTTACCGCCTGCTTCATCGATATGTCGCACTGTAACTGACACTGATCTATTAACTATTCCCGAATACCCAGGAAAGCTAAGACATCCCTCGCTAACCTCTCTTCGTCCTGATTTATGTAAAATCTCTGGATTTATGAAAACAGACATTTCTACTTGGTCTGGGATATTTAAAACTACGATCCTTTTTAAGACTCCTATTTGATTTGCTGCCAATCCTATACCTGAAGCTTCCAATAAAGTGTCACGCATATCTTTAATTAAGCCCTTTACTTCATCATCAATATTTTTCACTGGAATTGCTCGCTTCCTCAGTAAATTATTTGGAAAAGTAAGAATTGGGCGCACGGTCATACCTTAGCTTCTTCTTTCTTTGATTCTCGCACTCTTTCCGGATCTATCCCTCATATAATATATCCTAGCTTGTCTGACTTTCCCGCTTCGATTTAATTTTACTGATTCAATAGTAGGAGAAAAATAAGGAAAAATTCTTTCTACACCTACTCCGCTAGCGATTCTCCTCACTACGAACGTAGCAGTTAGTTGAGGAAGCCTAGTTTTAATAAATCTACCTTTTATTACGTCACCTTGAAATGCTTGAGTTCTTTGACGATCACCTTCAACAATTCGTAAGTTGACAGTTATATTGTCTCCTGGTCTAAATTCATCAAATGCTAGAGATTTCTTAGCATCTTCTTGTACTACTTCTGCATCCGGTTTGTCCACGGCCTCTTCTTCAGTCTTAGCATCTTCTTGTACTACTTCTGCATCCGGTTGGTCCACAGTTTCTTCTCTTTTATTCTCTTTATCTTCCACAATTAAAATTAGGGTTCTATAGAAATAACTTGACTATTCTATATCTCTAGGGGTGCTTTTATCAATATTTTCAATTCGAATAATTTGTCATAAAAAAAATACTGGCTATTTTTGCATTTCATTGCGCCATTTTGAAATCTTTTCATGGTTGCCTGAGAGCAATATCTTCGGAACCTCTCGACCTAAAAATTGTCTCGGCTTTGTATAAACAGGTTCTTTCTTTTTTCCATTAAGTTGATCAGAAAAAGATTCAGACGCAAGTGATGCGGAAGATCCCAAGGTTCCCGGGATCTGTCTTATTAAACAATCTGATATCACCATCGCAGGAACTTCTCCTCCGCTTAATATATAGTTACCAAGACTCAATTCTTCGTCTACCAAAAGATCTGAAACTCTTTGGTCTACCCCTTCATATCTTCCGCAAAGCAAGTATATACATTTCTTCTCACTTAAATTTTCTATCATCTTTTGATTTAACAATTTTCCCCGGGGGCTTGTTAATACTACATAAGGTACTTCATCATAAGAATTTTTAAGAGATTCAATCAAATCATAAAACGGTTCAGGTCTCATAACCATTCCTGGACCTCCTCCATATGGTGAATCATCAACATCTTTATGTTTTCCAACACCAAAATCTCTTAAATCGTGAACATTGAATTGAATTTTTTTTGTTTGGATTGCTTTCCCTACTACGCCAAATTCCTGAAATTGATCAAACATTTCAGGAAATATAGTCAATATTCTGAGACTGTCTAACATTTGTGTGAATACTCATCAATACTATTCTTATACAGCATAAACATATACTAACAACTAAAACTAACAATTTCAGATTTCTGCTAAAAAGTATCCAAATTATATGGAATTTTTGATCTTCTTTTTGATACAAATAAATTAAACTTATTTTTAACTGGGTGAAATGGCTTTAGAAACTGTAATGAATTTAAAACGATATCACACCGCTGTCATGACCACTGAGGTAGTTGAAAACCTTGAAGTTGTGCAAGGTGGTAGATACGTAGACGGAACTTTAGGAGAGGGTGGTCATGGAGAAGCTATATTACTAGCATCTCAGCCTGGAGGTCAGTTGCTAGGAATTGATGCAGATCACGAGGCTGTAATGATATCAAGAGAACGATTATCTAATTATGCTGATTGCTCATTTATTGTAAACTCAAAATTTTCTAGCATGAAGGAAATAGCCGCTCGCTTAGATTATATTCCTGTACACGGTATCTTGCTTGACTTAGGAATTTCATCATTACAATTGGACTTTGAAAATCGTGGATTCAGCTTTAAAAATGAAGATCCTCTCGATATGCGGTTTGACATATCTCAAGAAAAAAAGGCTGAGACTATAGTGAATGGATATACTGAAAAGAATCTATCGGATCTGATTTTCAGATTTAGTGAAGATCCAAACTCAAGAAAAATTGCTAAGGCTATATGTAATAATAGGCCTATCTATTCTTCAGGAGATTTAGCAAGAATAATTAAAAATACAAATCTAAAAGTCAGAAGAAAGCATCATCCAGCTACTCTTACTTTTCAAGCTTTACGAATAGCCGTTAATGAAGAAATTGAAGAGTTACAAAAAGTTTTAAACGATTCAATTTCTATACTAGGACTTGGAGGTAGATTAGCAGTAATAACCTATCATTCAATTGAAGATAGATTGGTTAAAGAATTTATTAAACAAGGAAAATCGTCTTGCAGTTGTCCTCCACTGAACTATGAATGTGTGTGCTCCAAAGAACAAATACTAAGAGTAGTTAATAAGAAACCAATTATTCCTTCTGAAACTGAGATTAAAGAGAATCCAAGAAGCAGAAGCGCGAAACTTAGAGTAATAGAGAGGATTTAATAGTGAAAAAAGATAATTCCTTGTTTATGGACCTAAGTACTAATGAAGTTAACATATTAGTAAATTCTTCAAGAGGAATACTTGAAAAAGATACCTTAGAGGTTTCAGGAATAAAAAAAGGAGAAATACTAGATCAAGAAAAATTCCATCAATCCTTTGATAAGCCACAATTCCTGCAGATTTTGAACTCATATGATTTTGAGGAAGTCATATTTGGAGTTTCGCCCTCTAATATTTTTATAAAGCAAGAGAAGTGTCTCATATTTGAAAATAATCATCCAAGAGCAATCACAGAAAAAGATTTGAGTAACTGGACAAATGAAGAAGGTTCTAAGAGTTATTCTGATCTATTTGTTATACACAGCTACCCTCTTGGGTTTTTACTTGAAGGAAAAGACAGTGTATCTAATCCTCTTGGAATGCACGCAAGAAAATTTGAAGTCAATGAACTCAAGGTACTTATTCCTTTGGATCTGGCAAATAATGTGTCGAAATTATCTGAAGAATTAGACTTGAATTGCCCTATTTATGTAGTTTCTAACACGATGGCTTCATGCCAAAACCTAGTCAGCCAAGAAAATAAAGATTTTGGGTGTTACTTTATTAACGTTGGAGACGATGTAACTGAATTGGCTGCTATACATAAAGGAAAGGTTAGATACATTAATGCAATTCCAGTTGGAAATTCAAATTTTATAAATGATGTTGCTTTAGCATTAGATATAACTGCAAAAGAAGCTCAACTATTGGTTGACTCTTATGGCACAATCACGCCTGAGCTCATTAAAGAGAAAGAGGTGTCTTCTTTAACTTCAAAAAGTGGAAATGAGGTAAGAGTTTCCAATAAGCAAGTTGGTGGGATAATGAGAGCAAGGGCAGATGAATTACTGCACATTGCTAAAAGCCATTTCGAAAATGATCTTTCTCAAGATTTTATTGCAAATAGAATTGTTGTGGGAGGGAAAGGGGCACAATATAAAGGATTTGAATCCCTAGTTAAATATATTTTTCAATTTTTCGTTTACGGGTTTGAGTATGAGAATGACAAACCTCAATGCAATATAGACAGCTTGTTGGCAATGTCCAATGGTGAGACTAATATGATGAATCCTTTGCCGTCTAGCGGAATAAAGAATAATTTAAACCAATTAATTCCTCGAGGTTACTCAACAATGGTTAGGACTACGGGGAAATTAACTAAAGAGATAATAAAAATATTTAACGAAAGAGTAAGTTCAGGAGGAGTAAAATGACTACACTCGAAGAAAAAAATCTAAACATTGATAACTCAGTAGCAAAAATAAAAGTGCTTGGTGTTGGGGGAGGAGGCTCAAATGCAGTGAAAAGAATGTATAAAAATAAAATAGAGCAAGTTGAATATATGGTCTTTAATACTGATGCTCAAGCTCTAGAAATGAGTGGAATTGGAACGGCAATAAAGATCGGAGAAAAAACTTCAAGAGGTTTGGGTGTTGGAGGTGACCCTTCAAAAGGGAGGGAAAGTGCAGAAGAAAGTAGAGGAATTGTTAGAGAGCTTGTAGACGATGCAGATTTGGTTTTCATCTCAGCAGGAATGGGAGGTGGAACAGGAACCGGTGCGGCTCCGGTTATTGCAGAAGTAGCAAAAGAATCTGGAGCTCTGACAATAGGTGTTGTAACTAAGCCATTTGGATTCGAAGGTATTAAAAGGCAAAAACAAGCAATAGAAGGCATAAATACTTTACGGAGTTATTGTGATGCTCTTGTTGTTATACCTAATGACAGGTTAATGCTAATGGCCGATGATAGCTTGACAATGGAGTCAGGTTTCAAATTAGCCGATGACGTTCTAAGGCAAGGAGTACAGTCTATTGCAGAAGTTATAGTGGTACCAGGAGAAATAAATTTAGATTTTTCAGACGTGAAAACAGTCATGAAAAATGCTGGTGCTGCGTGGATGGGAATTGGAGAAGCGTCGGGAGAAAATAGGGCTGTAGAAGCTGCAAAAAAAGCCATACAAAGTCCTCTCCTCGAAACATCAATCGAACAGTCAAGAGGCGTTATCTTTAATATAACAGGAGGTGAAAGCCTAACGATGCATGAAGTACAAAAAGCATCAGATGTCATTGCAGAACAAGTACACCCAGAAGCAAATATAATTTTTGGGACAGTAACAGATTTATCTTTGAAAGATGAAGTGAAACTAACAGTTATTGCCACAGGATTTCCCGAATCAGATTTTATGTACGGGGAGGGTAGTCGAGCACTAAATAATACAAATAGAACAATTCCATCAGTACCAGAGCAATTAGATTTTGACAGAGATCTTGATGTTCCTCCTTTTTTAAGAAATTCAACAAAATAAGTGCCAGAAGCATATTGATTCAACTCTACAATTAGTGTAGTATTTATTATCTAGACGCTATATTTAGCGTATTTTGCGTAATTCGGAAGAGAAGTAATTTTTTGAACTGTCCAACTTGTAATACTAAAGAATCAAAAGTGGTGGAATCCAGAGAATCGACTGAATCTGTGAGGAGAAGAAGGGAATGTTTGACTGGCAAGCATAGATTTACAACATATGAGAAAGTTCATTCATCTCCCATCACAGTTATAAAAAGAGACTGGAAAAAAGAAGTTTTCTCTATTGAAAAACTAGAAAAAAGCATTTCGATAGCCTGCACAAAAAGACCTTTAGATAAAGATTCAATTTCTAAAGTAGTATTCGAAGTTGAAAAAGACATACATTCTTTAAACGAAAAAATTATTAACAGTAAAAAAATTGGGGAAATAGTTATAAATAAGTTAAAGGTTTTAGATCCGGTTGCATACATCAGGTTCGCTTCAGTCTATAAAGACTTTAAAAATATAAGTAATTTTGAAAAAGAATTGAAGACATTAAAGAAATAAGGCATGGAGAGAAAAAATGAATAATGAAGAAGTATCTAAATTACAAACAGCATTCGAGGCATCGGAGGTGTTTGCTGACTCAGAAGAAGCTTTAACGAAAACTGATTTCACTCCTAAAGCAATAAGTGAAAATGCTCAAGTAGTGTTAGAACACAGATATTTATTAAAAGACGATAAAGGCAATATTGCTGAAGATTCTGATGGACTTTTTAGGAGGGTTGCAAATGCGATCGTTACGCCTGATAAAGATTATGGATCCACTCCTGCAGAAATTAAAGAAACTTCTGAAAAGTTTTACCAATCTCTGTCAAGCCTAGAATTTCTGGCTAACTCTCCTACTTTGATGAATGCAGGAACAAAGGCTGGGACTCTTTCTGCGTGCTTCGTGTTGCCACTTGAAGACAGCATGGAAGGAATAATGAAAACAGCCCATGATGCTGCAATGGTACAGAAATACGGAGGAGGTACGGGCTTTGCATTATCAGAATTAAGACCAAAAGGTGCAACAATAAAAACAACTCATGGGAAAGCATGTGGACCTATTGCTGCACTCAAATTACTTTCATCTGTTTCTACTTTAGTAACACAAGGAGGAAAAAGGGATGGAGCAAACATGGCAGTAATGAATGTACACCATCCAGACATTGAAGAGTTCATTCAATGTAAAACTCAAGAAGGAGAAATTCATAACTTTAATATCTCAGTTGGAGCTACCGATAAATTTATGCAAGCTGTAAAAGAACGCAAAAATTTCGACCTTATAGATCCAAAAACAAAAGAAAAAGTTGGATCAAAAAATGCATTTGAGATCTTTCAAAAAATTGTGCAAGGAGCTTGGAAAAATGGGGAGCCAGGCATGATTTTCCTTGATGAGGTAAACCGACAAAGCCCGGTAAGTCATATTGGAGAAATGACAGCAACCAACCCATGTGGAGAGCAACCTCTATTACCCAATGAGTCTTGTAACTTAGGATCTATAGATTTAGCGAAATTCGTTAATTCCACTGAAACAGATTTGGATTGGAATAGATTAAAAGATACAACCAGGACAGCAGTACATTTCTTAGATAACACCATAGATGCTAATAAATACGCAATACCGGAAATCAAAAAAGCAAATATAGCTAGTAGAAAAATAGGACTGGGAGTTATGGGATTCGCCGACATGCTTATTAAATTGAAAATGAGGTACGACTCAGAAGAAGCAGTAGAAATGGGCAAGAAAATAATGAAATTCATAAGACTAGAATCTGACATTATGTCAGAAGAATTAGCTGAAAAGAGAGGTCCTTACGGAGCTTGGAAAGGTAGCAAGCCCGAAAAAAATGGAGATAAACCTATAAGAAATGCTTGCCGATTGACCGTTGCTCCAACAGGCACCATATCTATGATTGCAGGTTGCTCTTCAGGCATAGAACCTGTGTTTTCTCTTGCATATCGAAAACACAATATACTGGAAGGAAAAACTCTCTATTACGTTGATAAAAATTTTGAGAAAGTATCTAAAAATCAAGGTTTCTACAATGAAGATCTCCTTGAACACCTTGCAAATGGAGGGTCTCTTCAAGATAGGGACGATGTACCAGAAGATACGAAAAAAATATTTAGAACTGCTCCGGATATAAGTCCTGAATACCACGTTAGGATGCAAGCAGCTTTTCAAGAAAGTGTTGACGCTGGAATATCTAAAACAATAAATTTCCCAAATGAAGCATCAGAGGAAGATGTGACAACAACATATATGTTAGCTTGGGAATTACAATGCAAAGGTATAACAGTTTACAGATCCGGAAGCAGAGATAAAGAAGTTTTGACTTCAGGAACTGCTTCAGAAGATGAGTCTCTTGAAGAAACAGTTGATCAAGAAAAATTTGTTCCTGCTACAGAGAGGCCTTCTGAATTATTTGGGGTGACTAGGAGAGTCTATACAGGGAGAGGAAATCTTTACGTTACTGTAAATATGTCAGACGACGGCAAACCATTTGAAATATTCGCTGCTCTAGGTAAAGCAGGTGGAAATGACTCTGCAATGGCTGAAGCTGTATCTAGGATGGTTTCATTAACTCTCAGATCAGGCATAGACCCGAAAGAATCAATTGAACAATTAAAGGGTATAACAGATGTCCCTGCGTGGAATGAAGGAGAGTTAATCCGATCGGTTCCAGACGCAATTGCTAATGTCTTAGAAAAGATATATGAACCAGAAAATGAACCTAAATTATCAATTTCAGAAATAACTGATGCTGATGTGATTTCTGAAGAAGCTGATAGCAACCTTAAGTCCATGCTTCAAGGAGAAACGTGTCCGGAGTGCCCTTCTATCCTGGCATTCGAGGAAGGGTGCCAAAAATGCTACTCATGTGGATACAGCAAATGTTAACGCAAAAAAGTAACCAAATTAAATATCTGTGAACCTGTTATTGGTTGGAGGAGGCAGGATGGGGGAGAGCTTCGTACGTGGCCTAAGGAATTCTAAGAAGTTATCATCAATTGCTGTTGCTGAAATTGATAATCAAAGAAAAATTTACTTATCAAAGACCTTTGGATTACAAGTATCTTCCGAGGAGAGTATACATTTGCAATTAAAAGAGCTTGTGCCAAAATCAGATATTGTTGCATTCTGTATAAAGCCTCAAAATTTTAAATCTGTCTCCGATTCTATAAGAGGAATAATAAATAACACTCACCTGACGATGTCTATTATGGCTGGAATTAACTTAAACAAAATATGCAATTCATTGAATTTACAAAACGCTGTTAGGATAATGCCCAATACACCTAGTCAAATAGGTAAGGGTATTTCGATTTGGGTTTCCAAAAATTCTTTGAAGCCAAGCGAAGAAGTTATGGTAGCGCATATTTTAGACTCTTTGGGAGTATCCATAAAAACTTTAGAAGAAGAAGATATAGACAAAGCTACGGCTGTGAGCGGTAGTGGCCCTGGATTCTTGTTCTTAATAATGGAAACAATGTATAAAACGGCAAAAGAAATCGGATTAAATGATGAAATGTCAAAAGCTCTTATCAGTCAAACATTTTTGGGTTCAGGAGAATTAGCAGTATATTCAAAAAAATCATTTGCAGAATTAAAGAATGAAGTAATTTCACCTTTAGGAACCACAGAGGCTGGTATCAATGCTATGATGAGCAATGGTATAGAAAAAGCAATCAGTGAAGGCATAAAAAAAGCCTTCAGAAGGTCACAGGAACTAAATGATAGTTAAATTCTTGTTGTATATTCTAGAAATTATATCCTGGGGAATTGTTGCTAGAGCCCTTTCATCTTGGATACCAGATGGACGAAAATATACTGTTGTACAAATCTTATATAAGTTAACTGATCCATTCATAAAACCAATTCAAAAGTTTTTACCTGCCTCCGGAATGATAGATTTTAGTCCGCTGATTAGTATAACTTTGATTCTAGTAATACGATCAGTATTGAAAGGTTACTTCCTCTGAAGTCAGTTTAAGATTCTTGCCATCGCTTGTTTGCACTATTAATAAGCCATCGTCATCCACACCAATGGGTAAGCATTCAATTTCATTAAATTGATTATGATCAACGTTTTTCAATAAAATTTTATTTTTAGGCATCCATAAGAATTTTTTCCATTCAGTAAAACAGTTAGCATAAGGTTGATTAAAATGATATGAAATTTGTCTTATGAGCTCATAAAGAATTTTTTGACGATCAGAGTTCTTTTTAATCTCATTTAGCAAGCTAGTAGCAGGAGAGTCTATCTTTAGAAAATCTCTCATTGAAGAATTTACGTTGATTCCTATTCCTATATTTGCATTAACTATACTTTTTTTCTTAGTTGCTCTAATGACTAAGCCACTGATTTTTTTACCCTTAACGAAGATATCATTAGGCCACTTGATTTTTACAGATTTCTCACTTCCCAAGAAACGAACAATGACTTTACATATTGATAGAGAAATTAATATCGGCAATTTGGATAGTTGGTTCAAATTTAACTTCAAAGGAATAGAAAGTAAAAGGTCTTTGCCAAGTGGAGAATGCCATTTTCTTTTAAATCTTCCTTGTCCATCTGTCTGATAGTTAGCAACGACTATCTCATCTAAACAATTGCTTCTAATTTTACTGTCTACAATATTCATGGTGGAAGTAACTTGATCCAGCCAATTGATCTTATAGTCATTGAATAGATGATTCTGCAATTTACCCATCTCAAAAGAGTATTTTGATTCAAGTTGTACCAGTTTTAATTTCATATTGACTTACATAGTTAATGCTCTATATTAATACATGTAAATTATTGGAGTAAATTGAATTATTCGGACTATACGAAATCCAGAAGACGACGTGAAGGTGTTGCGGTTTTCATTCTGAAATTGATTGCTTCGATATCTGTATTGACAACCATAGCTATCCTTTTCTTCCTATTTTTCGAAACTTTTAACTTTTTCACCACTGAGATGAAAGATGGGAACTTCGTAAAGCCTTGGGATTTCCTTTTTGGAACAAAATGGACCCCTCTATTCAAGCCGCAAAGCTTTGGCGTACTGCCGTTAGTAGCTGGAACCTTGCTAGTGACAGTTATAGCTGTAATAGTAGCTATAATTTTAGGCCTATCAACAGCTGTTTTTCTTGCCGAATATGCTCATGAAAATGTAAGACGATTTTGTAAACCCATATTAGAAGTGCTAGCTGGTATCCCTACTGTGGTTTATGGATATTTTGCTTTAACCTTTGTTACACCTATTCTAATGGATCTTTCAGAAATTATTGGATTTCAAATGATTATATTTAACGCCTTAAGTGCAGGAATTGTAATGGGCATTATGATAACTCCTATGGTATCGACAATTAGCGAAGATGCACTAATATCCGTTCCTCAACATTTGAGAGATGCTTCTTACGCCATGGGAGCAAAAAAATTTCAGACTGCTTTTCGAGTGGTAGTGCCTGCTGCTTTATCTGGAATTGCAGCATCAATTGTTCTAGGAATCTCTAGAGCAATAGGTGAAACAATGATTGTAACTATAGCAGCAGGGTCTACTCCAAATTTCACATTAAATCCTTTAGAGTCAATTCAAGCTATGACTGCATTCATAGTACAGATAAGCTTAGGTGAGGCTCCTCATGGTTCTTTGGAATATACGACAATATTTGCTGTAGGATTGGTTCTTTTCATAATGACATTAACACTCAATATTATTGGCAAATGGCTAGTCAATAAGTACTCAGAAAGTTATTAGCTTATGCTGAATAAAAACCAATTTATAATCAGGGGAAGAATAGATTGGTTTGTACAAATTCTTCTTATAGTATCAGTTTGCGTGGCCTTCTTAACTTTAGGAGCGTTACTTTTTGACGTTTGGGTCGACGGTTCACCTTGGTTTGATTGGCAATTTTTTAATAGTTTCCCATCTCGTAAACCAGAAATTGCTGGCATTAAAGCAGCATTTTATGGAACTATATGGGTAATGGGTATTACTGCATCGCTGGCTATTCCAATTGGAATTGCAACTGCAGTATATTTAGAAATGTTTGCTGATAATACAAGATTTAATAGATTTATAAAATTAAATATAAGTAACCTAGCTGGAGTACCTTCAATAATATATGGAATAATAGGAATGGCTGTATTCGTAGAATTCTTTCAGCTGGGAAGAGTCATTCTTGCAGGGTCGCTAACGATGACATTGTTAATCCTGCCAATTATTATCATTTCAAGTCAAGAAGCGATAAAGCAAGTACCGTCAGGATATATGGATACTGCACTTGCACTTGGATCTACTAAATGGCAGGCTGTTGTAAGAATTATTTTGCCGCAAGCAATCCCTGGCATTGTAAGCGGCTTTATACTTGCAATGTCTAGAGCAATTGGAGAATCAGCGCCCATGATTGCAATAAGTGCCCTCGTTTATCTAACTTTTTTGCCTGAAGGGCCATTGGACAGATTTACAGTGATGCCAATCCAAATATATAACTGGATTTCTCAACCGCAGGATGAATTTAGAGGTTTAGCAGCTGCAGGCATAATTTTACTCCTAATAATGTTACTATCACTCAACTCTTTCGCTATAATTTTGAGAGACTATTTTCAAAAAAGATAACAAATATATTGAGCAACACATCATGGATATTAAGTCTATCGTACAAAGAGTACCTTATATCTAATGAATCAAAAAAAGGAATTCAAAGGTTTAATAAATCTGACCAGAGAAAAATAAATCGTATGGTTTCGGGTGATAAATTAATTTACTTTATAATAGACAAGAACAGATTTACGGGAATTTCAGAACTGATGTCAAACGATTACGATGTCCTCGATAATGAAACCATTTCTGTGAAAGTTAAGAAATATATCACATTGCCGATAAAAAATTCAGTTGATGGTGATCAAGTTGGCCCAAGGCTTGAATATGTAAAAAGATGGGTTCCAGAAAGATGGAGACTAGCGATGGTAGGATCATTGCATATTATCCAGCAAAATGATTACAAACTAATCGAAGCATGCCTTAAAGCTCATGAAGTTTCTTGAAGCATACTATATCAATGAATCACTTAATGAATTTTTCAGAATTTTCTTTAGTTAACCAAGCTATTTCTTCTATATGAACTTTTTTTATTCGCGCTAATTCACTAGCAACCAAAACAACGTCTTTAGGCTCAGTCCATCTATTTCGATTTTTCTTAAAATATTGCGGGTAAGAGTCCGTTTCGATAACTATTTTATCTAGAGGTAACTTTCTAGCTACCTCTTTAAGGTGTTCTTCGCGGATTAATATTTTGGAAAACGATATGTTAAATCCAAGATCTATAATTCTCTTAGCATCTTCAAATGTACCGTCAAAATAATGTGCAGCACCATATAATTCATAGTTCTCAAAACTCTTCAGAATTTCAATGGATTCTTTATTTGATTGCCTCATATGAAACACAATTGGCAACTTATTACTAATAGCTATATCAATCTGCTTCTCAAATGTTTGAATTTGTATAGATTTGGCAGGTGATCCAGGCAAATAATCCAAGCCAATTTCGCTAATCATAACAACATTGTCATCAATCATCTTTTCTAGCAAAATTAAATCTTGGCGCCAATTTTTTGTTAGGTCTGAAGGATGGAGTCCAATTCCTGCTACAACATCATCATATCTCTTTGAAAGTTCTATAGATTTTTTTGAATCATCAATAGTAGTACCTGCAGAGACAACTTTATCAACTCTATTAGATCTCCATCGAGAAACAAGACCGTCAATTTCAGATTTATTATATTGAGCAATGTGCGTATGAATATCTATAAACATATATAATTAATGATAAGACATATGACATGGATGAAAAAGAAAAAATAAATATAATTAAGCAGATTCAAGATTCAAATGTTCTGATTTGTATTAGTTTTTCTGGAGCTGGATTTCAATTTTTGAACGATATATTGAAGCTAGAGGGCGCTTCAAAATGCTTATTAAATGCTGAAATTCCCTACTCTGAAGAATCATTAAATCAAAATTTTCAAATATATAAACCTTTTATAACAAGAGAAAATACAAAAAAATTAGCAAAGGTTTCATTAGATAAATTTTCAAAAATGACCAACAAGAATATATTGATTTCCATAGGATGCATGGGTTCAATAAAAACTTATTATGAAAAAAAGGGAGATGAAAAAGCTTGGATATATTTCATGACTTCTGATCAACAAGAATATTGTTATTATTTAAGATTTTTAAATGCACATTATGAAATGTTTGATGGAACAACAACTGAATATAGAAAACATCAAGATGAATTAATTAATATTACAATACTTGCAAGTATAGGAGATTTCATCAGTAATAATTATAAATTTTCAACTCAAATCTCTGATGAATTCCATACAGTAAAACTTGATTCTAAGCCTGCTTATGAACTTCATTCTAATCCCCCTAAATTCATAATATGAACAATCAAGAATATACTGAAATATTAGAAGGTTACATAAACTATATTATTGTAGAAAATGGACAAATTAATACAGATGATTTTGTAAGTAAATCACTTATTCTTTCTGGATCATTTAATCCTCTCCATAATGGTCATATAGGATTATTAAAAACTGCGAAGAATATGATCAAATTAGAACCATTTTTTGAAATATCTATATCGAATGTAGATAAGAGCAATATAACCTTAGAAGATTTAAACTCTAGAATAAGTCAATTTGATAATGTCGGTAAATTATTAATCACTAACAGTCCAACTTTTGAAGATAAAAGTAATATATTTAAAAAAAGTATATTTGTAATCGGATATGATACTGCTGAAAGAATATTACAAGACAAATATTATAATGATTCTACGACAGGTGCTCTTCAGGAAATATATAATTTTGGTTGTTCTTTTTTAGTTGCTGGCAGAAAAGTTGATAAAGAATTCCTGACATCAAGTGATTTAAATCTGAAAGATAATTACAAGAGAATGTTCAAGGAAATCCCAGAAAAGAAATTTCGAATGGATATTTCTTCGTCTTATTTGAGAAAACAAAATGGATTCAAACTATAACACTAATTCGAAAGAATTTTGAGCTGCTAATATTGTTTTTTCTACATCTTCTTCAGTGTGTGCAGAAGACATATGCCATCTCCCATTTTGTGAAAGCCTAACACCATTCATAAGCATTGACTTAACAAATTCTTGATATTTTTCTAGATCAACATTATTGATATGGTCTCTATAATTTTTGATTGATTTAGATGTTGTAAAACTCAAATAAAAGAAAGATCCTAACCCTTGTATAAGAACATCAATACCTGTTTTATCGGCGACTTCAAGCAAGCCATTGATAAGCTCTTTACCCAACTGATTTAAATTTTTATAAAACCCATCAGAGTCTTTCATTATATGGGTTAAACCGGCATGAGCAGCCGAGACAGACATTACGTTGGAGTTAAAGCTTCCACCGTGCATAACCTCGCCTGTCGACAGTCCGTGCATAATTTTTTGATCGCCAGCAATCATTGCAATCGGGAATCCTCCGGCCATAGCCTTAGCATAGGTTGCAATATCAGGTTTCACGTCATACATTTCTTGTGCTCCACCCAATGCGACTCTAAATCCTGTGCCTACTTCATCAAATATCAATAGAATTCCAAACTGATCACAAATCTTCCTAGCTCCTTCAAGATACCCAGGCTGGGGCAATATGACATTAGCATTCCATAAGATAGGCTCCATTATCATTGAAGAGAGATCATCCTTATTTTCACTGACTATTTTATGTAATTGATCTAAATCATTCCACGGAGATATTACTACTTCATTTTCAGAAGCTTTGCTCATTCCAAGTGATTCTCCTTGAGGGGCAAAATTTCTCTCTTTACCTCTTATTTCTGGATGTGTGTTGTATAAAACAGAATCCATCCATCCATGATAATGACCTTCAAATTTTAAGTACTTACTTTTACCAGTAACAGCTCGCGCAACTCTTAAGGCAAGTTGATCTATTTCGGTGCCCGAACTCGCATATCTTACTTGAAAGTCATACGGAAGAGCTTTTCTGACCAAATAAGAAAGTTCATTCTCTTTCTCAAACTGACCTGTCAAACAATATCCGCTTTGCATATCCGAATTTACAGCATCGGTTATAAAGTCAGGGGCATGTCCGAATAAATTGGGCCCCATACCCATGACATAATCTATGTACTCATTACCATCAACATCCCACATTTTACTCCCCTTAGCTTTATGAAAAAAAAGAGGAACCGGCCATTCAGTTTGCCTAATTCCACTACTTACCCCACCAGGGGTCATTATTTTAGCTTCTTCGTAAAGCTTCTTGCTTCTGTCAAACTTCATCAAGTTAAATCTCTCTACTGCAATTAATTCAAAAGTTGTTTCTGTTAATAGAACCCAAGCTATCAAAGTTCAAATCAAGATAATTGTCAAGCCAAAATAGTCCAAGATTTAGAGCTTTTTCATAAATATCTCTTTTCTCTGGCCTAATCTTAATGATATCTTCAAATTCTTGGTGAAATATTTTACGTACAAGAGTTTTGCTATGTTGTTCGCCAGTATCAGAACAGCGAGATTCATTAAGTATTCTTTGAGTAGTCTGAGCAATCGATATTCTAGCAGTTGCAAGATCCTCCATTAAAGCTGGTCTTTTTCCAGGAACTCCCTCTAAGCTATCAATACCTTTAGCTCCCCTGCCATTGAACCATCCCTCAAGATATTCAATAATAGTTCTAGCATTTCTTCTAGTCCCTTCTTGTGTTAATTCTCCATCAGGTTTGAGATTCAAATTATTTAACGGATAGAGCTCGGGATTTTTCATTTCTTCTGTAGGAACCCATCCTGAATTTCTCAATTGTTTAAAAGGTGTAGCAGCAGTTTTCATGTGATATATATGAGCAACCCAGCCTCTCAAAAATCCATTCTCAGCTTCCCAAGTTTTATCTGCAGTTATGGATTTAGCTGCCATCTCATTTATTTCTTCATCTCTATGAGGAAGAGCGGTTGCCATACCACCTATAGGGACACCTCCATGCTTGAAACAAACAGCCACTAAATGTCTAAATATACTGACCATAAACGGGGTTGATCCTACATTCACATCAAATCGATCAGGCCAAACAAGTTCCTGTTTTGTCATTATGAATTCCAGTACACTGGCTTTCAAATCCCATCTTGCTGCATTCAAGCCAGCAGCATATTTTCCTAAAGAAAAAAGTATATTTTCCATGTCTAGAGCTATCGGTAGAGACTCGACTAGCATTATAGCTTTAATCTTATTGCCATCTAAGCCTTTTATGACGATACACGCTTCATCAAAAAAATCTTTCCAAAATTCAGCTTCAATATGAGACTCTATTTTGGGAATATAAAAATATATAAAATCACCTTTCTTCTGTTGTTCTCTGCCACAGTGCATCAAAGTCAAGGTAGTGCCTAAAATAGATGCAGAAATTGGTTCATCATCAATTAAAAATTCAAATTCATCAAGTGAAAGTCCTCTTTCTCGATGCATAAAAAATGGTAACTTACCCGGTTTTACTTCATATTGCTTTTGTTTAACTTCATCAAAATACTCCAAATTTCCTTGGACAGCTGCTTTTCTATTGAGAGCAGAATTTATAGTATCCTGAAGATTATGGCCTCCGGCGTCTTCATCATCGTCAAGATCTCCATCGGCTCTAAACCCGTCGGGCGTGGGATTCAGTCCATTTATAAACATAGATGTTTGAGACGAAGGACCTGAAATTTCTATTCCAGGTGTAAACAATTCATCTGGAACATCCAGCTGCCAATTTTGACCAGTTTGACTTGTTCCTGAATTGAGCAAAGATTCAACAACGTTTGATTTAGAATCATTCAACAAATCATGCAATACAATTTTTCTTTTTTGTCTTATATCAACTACTCTCTTAGAAAATTTATCGTGTAGGTGTTCAATTATTTTCAGAACCTCTTCAGTAAAAACTAAGTTAGATTTGGAATAGTCTTTATATTTAACTCTACCAATTTCGATCATTTGTTCATCTCTCAGATTTTTCAATAGTGATTTCAGCTGTACTCAAATTTCCTGAAAAGGTCTCAGACTCTCCAAAAACGCTATACAATCCAGCTGAGTCCGCGCTATTAAACATTAGTTTAAGTTCAAAAGAGTCATTTGCTCCCGCCTCTCTCAAACCGGAATCAATTGCTTCAAGTTGATATTTTACTACTTCAAAATCAACGTCTGCAGGGTCACCTGTTTTGTCTATAGGAATAACAGTCCCGATTCCTTCAACCTCAAACTGGAAAGTTACGTGAGCGACACCTGTCATGGATAAAGCATTTGTATTGATATCAAATGGTTTTGACATGTATTTTTCAACAGTAGTTGCTTCTAGCATCAATGTAAACTCGTTGAAAATCTGAGTTCCTGCATTCTCAGTTTCCCATATAAATGGCTGGTTGACTTGCAAATCAGAAGAATATACTAAGTGATATCTATCAAAAGAAAAGAAATCTGCTAGCTTGATAATCCCATCTTTTTCAAGTTTTTCAAATACTCTTACTATAATGCCGCCCCCGGAACCATAGTTATTAGTTATCTTATTAACTCTCTCCTCCAACTCAATCGAAGTTTGCTTATAAGCTTCAATTTCTGAACTTAAATTAATGTTTTGGGTTTCTAGTAAAAGGTTTTGCCTATACCCCCAAAATAAAACATAGAGAAATATTACAATTAAAATTATGAATAAAAATATGAAGATTCTCTGAGGAGTAGAAATAAAAGAAAAAGATATCCGTTCTTTTAAAGGCTTTCTGGTAACTGAATTTCCGTCCATAGATATTACTTAGGTATTTAAATTAATTACATTTTATATTAATTTAAAGTTTAGAGTATTAAAAACAACTTCAATAAGGATGCTACTATGACACATTTAGTTAATAAAAATTATGAACCACAGCCGTACTGGTGCAAACTTCCTTACGGAATGACCTTTAAGAATGATGCAACTTCTGTAGCTGTTGATTCTAAAGATAATGTATATATATTTTCTAGAGGTCCAGTTCCAGTAATGATATTTGATTCAGAAGGAAATTATTTAGATAGTTGGGGTGCTGACGAATTTCTTCGCCCTCATGGAATTTCTGTAGATCATGAGGATAATTTATTTTTAGTAGATGACCGAGGGCATATGGTTGAAAAGCGAACCAAAGAAGGCAAGCTTATTTTTAGAATTGGAGATAAAGGAAAGCCAGCAGAGCGCCAAAGTGGAGATATTTTTAATTTACCCACTGATGCAATAGTTGACCCTGATACAGGAGACATATTCGTATCTGATGGATATGGAAACTCGAGGGTACATAAATTTAACTCTGATGGAGGACATATTAAGTCCTGGGGTGAACCTGGAACAGATCCGGGTAAATTTAGCCTACCTCACAATATCACTCTTACAAAAGATAAAAAAATTATTGTTGCCGACAGAGAAAATTTTCGGTTACAAATTTTTAATACTGATGGAGAATTTATTGATCAATGGCATATTCACCACCCAATGTCAGTCACAGTAGGACCTAACGAAAACATATTCGTTGGTGAAATGGGTCCCCCTCCAGTTCAAGAAGGTGTAAAAAACTTAGGAAATAGTGTTGCAATTTTATCACCTGCAGGAAAACTTTTAGAGAGAATCGGAGGTGAACTGCCGGGTTCTGAACCTGGTCAATTTGTTGCCCCGCATGGAATTGCTGTAGATTCCAAAGGATCAATTTATGTTGCGGAAGTGGCTTGGACATTTTGGTATTCAAGACAACCAAACCCTCCAATTGGAGAAGTTCCTAGTATTAGGAAGTGGAAATTAATTGACTGAGTTACTTCCTTACATAGGAGCATTAATCTTGCTACTTGTAGGATTTGTAGGGCTTTTCATTTATGGTCGTAAACGACCCATTTCATTTGAAGATAGCGATAAACAAATCTTGAATGATCAATTAAAAGATTTATCTGATAAATTTAATGACTTGCAAACAAAAATAGAGGTCGAACAAACAAAGATCTCAAATAATTTCAAAGGATCTACAGAAGGTTTAAAGCAGTTCCTGCAGATGACAGCAAAAAATTTGGAAGATTCTTCTTCTAAAAGTACTAGTGCTCTTATGGACGAAACTAGAAAACTGACCAACATTCTCCAAGATAATAGCAAAAGAGGAGCTTGGGCTGAAAAGATTGCAGAGGATTTGTTAAAAAGTATGGGAATGATTGAGGGTAAGTCTTACATAAAACAAGGAAAATTAGACTGGAAAAGTGAAGATGACAAAGATCTAAAGCCTGACTTTACTTTTACAATAGACGGTCAAGAAAAAATGTTCATAATGGATTCAAAATTTCCTCTTAGCAATTACAATAAAATGTACGATGAAAATGGAAATCCAGTTCCAAATATCGAAGAAGAAAAAAAAGCATATCTAAATGCTTTCAGAAAAAGAATTGACGAGGTAAATAAATACATAAATACATCTGAAAATACATTAGATATGGCCGCAATGTTTATACCGATAGCTACAATACTAGATGAGACTTTACAAATGGACGATCAAATAGTTGATTATGCCATGAAACAAAAAGTCGTTCTATTATCGCCTGCCAGTTTTTATGCTTTAATAAGTTTTTTGAAGCATTCTGAAACTTTATTCAAAGTTACTAAGTCTCAAGGCGAAATAATAAAAACTTTCACCAATCTGAGGGATCAATGGAGTAAATATGAAACATCTTTCGAGCAAGTAGAAAATAGGCTGAAACAACTATCTGAATCCATAGAGAATGTTAAAACAACAAGAACAAAAGCCATGACTAGAGAAATAAAAAGAGTAGACGATATACTGAGCCTTAATTCTGATGAATCAAAAGATTAGAAGACTCAACAAAGCCACATAGGTCACACGTTTCATCTGAATCAGGGATTAAATCTTGGTTCAACAGTGAATAAATTTCCATTAAGACACCATCAATCCATTCAGAATTGCCAACGTGTTTTAGCAGAGTTACTTCAAAGTCCAGTATATTGTTGAACTCCTGCTTCCACTTATTAGCATTTGCATAAACTAAATAACAATCTTTAGATACTTGAAAACCTCTTTTGAACAACAGCCATTGATAGATTTCCAACTGCCTTTTGTAACTAACTCCTTTATTCCAAACATTATCCCAAGAATTTATAGGACTAAACATGTTATCTTCAGACTTCGCAGTAGCTTTATAATCAACAACAATTAAGTTTCCGTCGGTGTTTACCCAAATATCATCTACTGCACCAAAAACTTCAATGTCAGTACCTAAAAATTCAACCGAGATGCCTTTAAAATTTTCCCTCCAAGAATCTAATTCATGATGCTGGTATGGTACTGCATCAATTCCATACATTTTCATCAAAGGGTGAGGGCTTTGCTGTCTCCTGTATATATCGAATTCGTTTTTGAAGAGATTATCCACAGCCATATTTAAAACGAATGGAATACTTGGCGCACTTTTTAAGCCCATTTTACGGTACAAATAGAAACATCTCTTGCATTTTAAATATTCTTCAATAGCTCCTCTACTCAATCGAAATTTTTTATCAGAATATTCACCTGGCTTATAGGTCCATCTTTTGTCTAATCTCTTCATCCATTTTTTCGCCATGAAATAATAGTAACAATAAAACACTAGAAAAAGGCAAAATTAAATATTAGAATAACAACGCAATATTATAGTGGGGCTGTAGCTCAGCTGGGAGAGCACCTGCTTTGCAAGCAGGGGGTCGCGGGTTCGAGCCCCGCCAGCTCCACCACTTATTTGAACCTAAATTTTACTATCCCCTACCCTAATACCCCAGAACAATGGCAGTCAGTCCACCATTTAGTCCACCCTTTGACCCATATTTGACCAAAAAATTCTATTCTTTAGGTAAAAAAGTGCCAATAGATGTTTGACGGGTATAGTAAATCTATATGTGGGTGTGCAAGTGCTGAGTTTACGGAATCAGACTTTTGGAATGGCTACGTGGCATCTCTCAGAAACTTGCGTGAAACTTGCGTCTCGGCTCAACAAGAAACTAAGTCACATAGCCAAAAAGGATTCTAGCATATAAATCAAGATACTCATATGCCTATACTCATCATATAGGCATATTCATCACGCGCGTATAAGGGAATTGAAGAAACTGCACTAATTAAGGCTTTATAGAAGTAGTTATAGTAGTGGCTAGGTTTGATGTCTGAGTTAGTAGCTCACTCTGCTCTTCTCATAGTGAATATTCCCAAGATAACCAAAACTAGGCTATTAATAACCCATATAATTGGCACAATGTTATCACCGTAGTTTGATAACTGCTCACCATTCAAGACAGCACAAAAAGCAAACATTGCAAAGGAGGCAACTGATAATAAACCCGATAGCCATTTAGGGAAAAGGTTGGTTCGTAAATATCCTATTCCAGTTATGAATATTCCAAGATACATAATAGACCAACCTGTCCACGCAATCGCTTCTGAAATTGAGTCAGATTCAGCACTTATTTCCGCACTATTTATAGCATCTGACATAAGTCCCATACCCAAACCAACAACTATTATTAGTAACCCTGCGTCAATGAAAGTATTTCTTGCAACATTTCTTGTCATCATAAAAGCTAGTGGGATAGTAAGTAATGCATAAGCTGCAAATTTTTCTGTATGCCCCTTACCTAGAAGTCCTGTGTCGCCTAGAAGCGTATAAACGACGATTGCACCGATACCAGCGATGATAAATAATATTCCATTAACCATTTTATTTGTCATAATTTACCCCCCAAATATTTTTTATATGATTTCACAATGACAAGATTGTAGCAATATCGTTACACATAATGCACACGCCCACGTGAGGACAAAGTAATAATTAGGGATTATATAAGTATAGTCTAGTTTAGATGTAGTAGAGGGAGCGTTGAAATTTCTTTCCTTAATATTTAGTTAATATTATCCTTAATTTTAGTAATTTTTAATACTTTAGGAGATAGGCATGGTAGGACAACTAAGAACATACACAATAAATAAAGGAATGATGGAAAGTTGGCTAAAACTTTTTAACGAAGAGTTGATTTCTAAAATCAAAGAAGCTGGAATGGGAATACAAACTGCATGGGTTAATGAAGAGAATTCCCAATTCATTTGGATCAGAACTTTCAATGATAAGGAAGAAATTGAAGAAAAAGAAGCAAAGTTTTACGGAACTGATTGGTGGGGAAAAAATGTTGATTTCATTAGGGGGCATCATGCTCACAGAGAAATTATTCTGATAGAACCTATTCTTCCCAATGGAGCATAAATTAGGATTCTAAAACGCTTCCTATAAATTCAGGTTTAATACAATCATTTACTCAATAGTTTTCGGATTTAATTTTTCTATAACAATGGTACATTTATTTAAAGCATCGATTTCGTTATATCCGGGACACATTAATATGAAATTTCCGTGCACTATATAATTTAAATATTTTGGTATAGGAATTCCATTTCCAGCACCACCTGACCAAGTGTATGGTTCTGATAAATGCTGGCGATGTTTTAGATCTTCTGTCCAGAGGGCACATTCTTTTTTAATACAACCCTCTTTCCCGGTAATATTATCAGCATATTCTGATCCTTTTTGAGTCGCATCGATGTGGGTTGAATAGAATCTTATCTCGTAATCTTCAGGGTCACTTTGCAAGTTCTTGATGAAACCATAGTACGCTGAAACAGCCCCGGGTAAATTATCTACAGGATATTCATGACTTTGTTTGAAGCCAATTTGCTTAAAATCTCTAATCGAATAATTTTTATCTGAGTTAGTAATTTTTTCTATGGGTACAAACTCGACTTTAGATGAGCAATTCAAAAAAGTTAAGCAAAACATCAAAATAATAATATTCTTCATAGTTCCTATCTTACCTAATGCATATATCTAGTGCTGAGTTTATTTTGGTTACTCTAATCCCTTAAGAGCACTGATCAGTTTCCAGCAAACTTCCAGAGAAATAATTTCAGGACCTTCACAAAGCATAACTATATTGCCATAAATAGAATAATTACCATGTTTGGAAATTACTTTGTTCCAGTTACTATCTTCTGTATTGCCACTATCTGTGATTTGTCTTCTTTCTGTTACTCCTTCTTTCCAAGTGACTTCGGACTTCTTTATTTTTCCATTCTTGCCAGTAACTTCCTGGGCTAAAGGTTCCCCTGAACTGACGGCTATAGCATGAGAAGGATAAAATCTTAATTCATATTCCTTTTGACCCTTGTCGGTAGCCCAAAATCCATATAATGCTCCTTTAGCTCCTTCCAGGCCATCTACGTTATATTCTTTACTTTTTTTGAACCCAACAGATTCCAGGTCTTCAAAAGTGAAAATGCGATCAGAAGGAGTGATTACTTCATATGACTTATTTTGGGATTTTTCTCCACAAGCTCCTATTAGAATTAAAAATATTAGAGATATTATTAATATCTGGTTCACCGTTAATTAAATACGTAATATCTCAAAATAATAAATAAAATAATCGCAACAAAAACTAATGTCCATTTATTACGCTTTAAGCGTTTGATTTCTTCTTCTTGTTCTTTAGTTAAGGGTTTATCTTCTTTATTCATTTCTTTAGGTTCAAATATTTAAAATATAGAAGAAAATAGAGGACTAATTAAACTCATAATAAGCATTGCAATAAGAATGAAAGTAAAAAACCTTTTAGTTATCTCAAAAAGTCGTTTCCTGATTTGCTGTTTTACTTGCTCTCTTTCTAGTTCTTCCATCTCTATATCTTACCTAATGCACGTAATGTAATGCACGTAATGCACACTCACTCGTAAGGGAACTGCAGAAACTTAATTAAGGTAAAGGTGAAAAAAGAGTAATAAATGGCTACGTGCTTTGGAAGATAACTTGCGTGAAACTTGCGTTTCGCCTTCAAGGTATTGAGACACATAGCCAAAAAGGATTCTAGCATATAAATCAAGAAATTCTAACTGTTCCTGCCGCTGTTGTTACTTTACTCATAGTGCTGAGTTTATTTTGGTTACTCTAATTCCTCGAGAGTACTTATTAGTTTCCAGCACACTTCGAGAGATATTCCTACTTGCCCTTCACACAACATAACAATGTTTCCGTAAATGGAATAATTTCCGTATTTGGGATGTGATCCAGATGTCCTCTGACTTCTTCTTCTGTCTTTAATCCCTTCTTTCCAAGTTGCGTCAGATTTTTTAATTATTGCGTCTTCGCCTGTAGCTTCTTGAGCCAAAGGTTCTCCTAAACTGACGGCTATAGCATGAGAAGGATAAAATCTTAATTCATATTCTTTTTTTCCAATGTCTGTAGACCAAAAACCATTAATTGCTTTTGTAGCTCCTTCAAGACCAGATACATCGTATTCTTTATTTTTTTTGAATCCAATATGTTCTAATTCTTCAAATGTAAATATGCGGTCAGAAGCAGTAACTATATCATAAGAGGAATCATCAGCTTTTTCTCCACAAGCTCCTACTAGAACTAAAAATATTAGAAATATTATTGATATCTTTTTCATGCTAATTTTCTTCATAAACAAAAGTTATCATAACCGCTATTTTGACAAAAATGTCAGGTTAGATTTTAAGGCAAGCTTTTTGCAGTTTGCTCTAAAAATTTGATTGTTCCAAAAGAATCCTCTGTAGCTAGAGGCTCTCCCATGATCACTAAATTCCCGTGGATGATGAATTCTGTATACATAGGTTCTCTTCTAGAAGAACAGTTCCCATGTACACCATAACCTGTATGACCTCTGCATTCTATTTTCTCAACCTTGGGTCCATGAGCTATATTTTTCTCTATTACTTCAAGAAGTTCGGTTTGCTCATCACCTGCAGTTTTACCTAGAGTTTTAGCAAGTTCAATTGTAGGATATCTAATTATTGCAACCTCCCTACCTTTCAGGAAACCCCATTTTGCGTCTAACGATTGAGGAAAATCAGTTTTAAAATCTCCTTTCATTTTAATTCCAACTACTGCGACGTCATCCATGGAATATATTTTAGTCACCTCCTGAATAGGAGTCTCCGAAGAGCAACCTATAGTTAACAAAAGAACGGCAATTATGAATATGACCTTCAAACTTAACCCTCAAACATTTTAATAAAATTAATCATCTCTTTATTTTACATAATGCACACGCACACGTAAGAGGAGGTAATAATTAGAAGTTATATATGTAGAACCTAGTTTAAATGTAGGAGAGAGTAATGAGATTTATTTATATATATATACAGAAAGCAGAAGGGCAACTATAAAAGCTATTGCTCCCGAAAGATAAATAACTGGTTCAGGGTCATTAAAACTCTTTCTTCTTTCAATAGGCACTCTTGGTTCAAGCCATTTATAAAAATTTTTTACTCCCAAAAAGACTAAAAAATATGTAAATAAACCATATAGAATCCACATATCTATATCTTACTTGTCTATACACGTAATGCACACTCGCAAGAGAACAGTTTGGATAGACTCAATTCAAGAGACATGTCATAATCACAACAAAGAAATTAACTTTAGGAGAATGTATGACGCCTACTAAATTACCAATCAGGTTTTTTTTAGCCTCAGTTTTTTCAGCTATTTTAATGTTGGTTGTAGGCCTAGCTTGTAGTTCTAACGAAGTTGAAAATGTGGGTGACTTATCAGACTCCTCCCAGACAGAAGAAGAATCAGTTCAACTACTTAATCCAACTGGCTTGTTTACCGTGGATGATGTTGTTGCAGCCGGATGGAAAAAGTCTAAAGAACTTTCATCTGAAACACTTCCTGATGCAACGAGCGTATGGTACGGCTTCTACAAAAAACGAGACGTTGAAGTGCGAATTTAT
>Ga0066372_10000034_pt1 | contig 40062 bp, 38 predicted proteins | sample Knorr_S15_td_250_FD_77011 | JGI IMG/M metagenome (GOLD analysis project Ga0066372, IMG submission 77011) | Marine microbial communities from Southern Atlantic Ocean transect - Knorr_S15_td_250_ad_251m_LV_A | ecosystem: Environmental > Aquatic > Marine > Oceanic | place: Southern Atlantic ocean... | reverse complement strand
GCTCCAGCGCCGATTTCTAAAATTCCACACGTCCGTGAACAAGTGGCACGAATGGAATCTCTTCGTAGATTGTCAAAAAATACCGTAATGACGTGCGCTGAAGACTGGGAATTTAACTCAGACGACCGACCAGATCTATTACCTCAAATTTCCATGACCAAACTAAGCTCTATTAATTCCGCAATTGAAATCACAGACCTCGCGATTAGTATCGTCGGAGGTGCAGCACTTGAAAAATCTAGACCGCTTGAACGCTATTTCCGAGACGTCCGAAGTGGGCTGTTCAATCCTCCGATCGAAGGACGGGCACTCGAACAAATTGCTGCGTCAGTACTTGATAAAGACAAGTAGCCGAAATTAGTACAGGTACTAATTTTCCGTTTGCGGATAAACTCACTTATTATCGTCCCTCAACAAGTTCAACTGTTCGACAACGAAGTCGTATGTGTCCTGAGCAATCACCAACGCTCGCTCCGCATCCTCCGATGAGTATGATTCGAAGGGCACTCCTGCCGGCAGAACACTAGGATATCGTGCGCCCAAGTAGTGTTTATCAAGCTGCACTGCACTAGATTTAATCAAATCAAAAGATGGCTCAAAGGCCATTGCATCCTCACATAAGTCAGCTAAACCATGACCCCATAACAACTCAACTCCTCGAGCGTATAAATATGCTGAGACTGCCTTTTCTGCGGTTTGATGTGATAAAAAACACGCCAGTGCGTTCATTCCAGACTCCATTAGAAAGCGAGCTGAATCAAGATCATGGCCGGATTGACTAAGCCACCTGTCAGACTCTTTCCTCCGCCGTCGGTCAACGCTATCACTTGGGTTAGTTGACATTCGTGCACGTCCTACCCATAGATTAACTCTGCCACTTTCAGTGTTAGCTTTACAAACCGATCCTCATGCTCGCCTCGACTAAACTCATCAGGATTGTATACATGAAAATGCGTCTCGACTTGAGGACGTAAATGATCAGTAAAAAAATCAGCTCTTCTTGGATAAGGATCAGTGGTCTCTTGAATAATCAAAAATTCTAATGGTGTATCGTAATTCACAAAACCCCTTGAAAAGTCACCGGCTAACCAAACTCTTACTAGGCCCAACGAGGGGAATTCTCCTCTCACACGGTCCAGCTCTTCCAAGAGCAGTGTCTTCCTACGCTGGGAAAAACCAACCATTACTGGCATGTATTCAAACCGTAAACAAATTTGGTACTTTAGGTAAATCCATAACCTCTTCTGAAGCTAGTCTGTAGGCCTCTTTCTTGTAAACCTGAACTCGGTGACACCCATAGTCTCCGACAAACAATCGGCCATCCTGCGTTCTAACCGAGCTTGGTGACTTAAATCTCTTCGTGGGTTCGAGATCAGCCATATCACGAAGTCGCAATACCTTTAGATTAGTCAGTATATAAATCCGTCCCATTTCACCAAGTGTTGAGTCTCCAATAAACTCCTCCACATGTCTCCCGTTCCGATCAAATTGCAAAACCCTGCCATTGCCTCGATCAACCACGTATATATCTCCGTCAGCATCAACTGATATTCCTGCTGGGCGAGACAATTGTCCGGGACCAGATCCTGATGAACCTATGACCTCGAGGGCAGTTCCAGATGAATCGAATATTTGAATTCGATCATTTCGCCAGTCAGCAACGACGATGTTCTCGTCTGGTGTGACTGAAATACCCCAGGGCATATTAAACTCACCGGGTTCCTGACCAAAAGTCCCGAACGAAGATATAAATTCTCCAGTAGGAGAAAATTTCTGAATCCTATGATTCTGCGTATCTGATACCAATATATTTCCATCGGAGTCAAACACCATATGGGAGGGCCTGTTCAATTGACCAAGCTCCGATCCATATTCGCCCCATCGGCCAATCTCTTCGCCATCTGTCCTTAGCATCGTAATATTGTGAGCGCCTTCATCTGATATATATAAAAGCCCCTCTTGATCCTTGGTTATTCCTGCCGGCCAGGTCCAGCCGCCACCGATTCCACCTAAATCCTTATCATCCCAACTTACGGTTCTAATACTGCCACCGACGTCAAATCGACCCAGACAATACACTTCATTGTTAGGGCCAACCTCTATATCAATTGGATACCAAGTTATTCTGCGCATTCCTAACGTTTTTTCATACGGAAACCCAGCTCTAAGCAAAACTTCATAATCCGTGGGGTGTGGCTTCTCAATATCTGTAGTCATATTTTCCTCGCTTTTTCACTACCCTAAACCAGCATTGTCGTGTTATATGGTCTAATTTGCTCATATGTGCCGCCGACAATTGGTTGAGCATCCATACCCATCCATTGCTCAAGAATACTGGTGTATATGCTTCGATAATCAATCGTGTGTGTTAAGTCTTCACCATACAACCAATCTTTTGGATCCAGGGACGGATATTCCGCATACAACCCGCCAGATACGTGGTCTCCAATAATATATGCACCCCCACCAGTTCCATGATCAGTCCCAGAGCCGTTATCCATTATCCGTCTTCCGAATTCGGTAAAGACTAAGATAGTCACTTCTTCCGAGGCGTCTTGATTTCTGATATCAGTCATAAAATCAGATATTGCTTCTGTTAGTTCTGTCAACATGCGCGGATGAACTTCGTTCTCGAGAGAGTGGTAGTCGTACCCCACATGTTGCGTATAAAAAACTCGGGTACCCATGCCCGCGGTATGTATCCGTGCGACGTCACGAAGCGCCTGAGCAATCGGATTATTCGCATACTCCACATCACTTGAATACCGAGAGGGCACATCCGCCAACATGTCTGCACCACGCAGAATATCGCGTCCGGTCTGAGCAAGGTAGTCATTGACCAATCCGTTACCCACTGCCGGGCTATACATTCGCTTGAAAATATCGAGGTTAGCCGCTCGTTCCTCCACTTGTTCAATCTTTGTCATTAACCCAAATTTGTCCAGATTGCCCACGGACGTTGCCGTTACCCCTGGTGCAACTAACGCTCTAGGTAGGCCTCTCCCAATAGAGACGGCAGTTAATGGATTTTCTGAATTGGGATCTAATTCACGGGTGACTTTACCCAACCAGCCTTCGGTTGCCACCTTTTCAGGTTCGCAGGTGTGCATTATATCCATGGCGCGAAAGTGAGATCGGCTCGCGTTCTCATAGCCAACACCTTGGATAGCTGCCACGTTGCCGGCGTTATAGAGCTCAGACAATGCTTGTGCAGAGGGGTGCCATGCAAGCCGATCATCAAGAGAAATAGTAGATTCCGCAGCTACTGAAACCGTCGGTCTCCAGTCATAAATACGCCCATCCGTATAAGGGATAAGTGTATTCATAAAATCCAAACCACCTGATAGCTGAACTACAACTAAAACTGGATCTTTCTTCTTAGTCGTCATATATATCTCCTTTGTGAAAAATTCACACAATTAACGTTGTTAGGCGAACTGATACTCAGGCGCTGAAACAATCAGTTGCAAAAGTCTAATAATCTGCTTTTGGCTTTCCGTGACATTTACTTCCGTATCAAACTGGAGTTGTCCTCCCTGACTGGCAAGATCGACAAGTGCCGCATGGGTGTCACGACTAATCTCCACGTGACCGGTGAGATCCAAACATAAATTTACCAATTCCTCTGGAGATAAATTATCACCATGTGACTCAATTCTCGACAGAATACTACTCACCCCGGGAAGTGACGCTTCTGCAACTTGATTTACTACGAAATTTACTCTTTCAGTCAGTGTTCCAGAATCCAGCCACTCTTTCCCCGTATGCCAGCCTTCAACGGTAGGTGGATTAAGCAATTGTTGCCCCATAGCAGTGGTCGCAGCGTTCAATGAGGCCAACATAGGGTCCGGTGTTTCTGGCAAGCCCGACAGTACCAACGCACCCGCCACAAATTCAGCAGGACTCTTTATTTTCTTGAAACGCGCATCCTTGAACCAATCTGCGTTCAATAGGGCTCGCATGACTGCTGTCAAATCACCATCCGAATCCAAAAATACACCCGTAAGTTCATCAATCGCTTGCTGATCCTGAGGCGGAGTAATACTCCACGCAGGTACCTGTGGTTCGTCAGCGACGAAAAAATTATACAAATGACGTGAAATGAAGCGAGCACATGCCTCCTGCTTCACTATAATGTCAATAATATCTTCCCCATTGAAATTTCCTTTTTCACCGAGAAATTCTTTTTCCGAGTTATCATGTTGCTCAGGATGATAAATAAATTCTGCCGCATATCCGCCATACGGGTAAAGAGGAATCGGCTGCTTAAAAGTCCATCCAGTAAATGCCCTAGCAGCCATTTTAACGTCAGTTTCGGTATAGGTCCCAATACCCATCGAAAATAACTCCAATAGTTCCCGACCGTAGTTTTCATTAACTGCACCGTCTCGGCTCTCAGAATTATCCAGCCAATAAATCATGTTCGGATCTCTAGAAAGAGCCAACAGAATATCCCGCATATTGCCAAGGCCCACTTTTCTAAACATATCAATGTGCTGTACTATCGCCGGACCATTCTCAGCCTTATACCAAGCAGTCGCAAAAACATGATGCCAAAATAATGCCATTTTCTCCATTAAAGGACGCTCACTCTGAGCAAGGTTGTACATCCAGCGACAGGCCCACGTCACGCCACTGTCTGGGCTAGCTGATTGTGGAAAGTATCTATCTAAAAGGTCTACATCCGGATCGGAATATCGATTCGGGCTCAATAAGTCTTCTACCAGATCCTCATAAGACTTCTCCGAAAGAGATTCAAGCCTATCTCGATTGGCCCCCACCCCAACTCTGCGCATTAAATGCCCCACAAGGGCTATTTCCTCGTCTGTAGATATAGAAATCTCGGTTGTCATCAGGTCGCTCCAACTATATTTTTTTCAGTAAACAAATCGTTAACTTACAGTGTTATAACACATTTCAACTACCTTCGAAAAGGACCGCTTTCCTAACCGCGTGGAAGTCCAAGTCCACGAGTCGCAATGATGTTTCGTTGTATCTCGCTTGTGCCGGCCGCAATCGTTAACGCGACGGTAGTCATGTAATACTGACAAAACTCTCCATTCAGCGGAGCGCGGGAGTCAGTCGGTCGCAACCCACCATAAAGACCCAACATGCTAATTCCTCGGCGAGCTGTTCGTTGCTGCAGCTCAGACCCAAACATTTTCGACATCGAAGACTCCTGGTTGGGTACGAGATTAGAGGCTTGCATCCAAGTAACGCGATACCCGAGATACCGGGCGACCTCAATTTCAACGCGTGTTTCAGCTAGCGCCTGGCGTGAAGAGTTGTGATCCGATATTTTCCTACCGCTTCCGCCTGAATTCGCTTGCTTAGCCCTCTCCAATAATCGGTAATAAGGCGAAATCGCGCCGGCCATGCGATGGATTCCGCTCCGTTCAAAGTCTAAAGCAGTCGCTGCGACATACCAGCCCCTATTTTCTTCCCCAATCATATTTTTTGAGGGTACCCGTACATCTTCAAAAAATGTTTCATTAAAGCCATGTCCGTCGCCATCGCCCTCATCATGAAGCTGCGAGATCGGACGAATAGTGATCCCGGGGGTATCCAGCTTAAGCATGAAGTAAGAAATACCTCTATGTTTAGGCGCTTCAGCATCGGTGCGGGTAAGGATATGTACCCAATCTGCCTCCATAGCTCCGGATGTCCATATTTTTTGACCATTGATTACAAAATCATCGCCGTCGCGAGTTGCACGAGTTTGTAACGATGCCAAATCAGATCCTGAACCCGGCTCCGAATAGCCTTGACACCACATTACTTCGCCTTGAGCGATCGGAGGTAAGTGCTCCTGTTTCTGAGCGTCAGTACCATGAATAATAAGTACTGGACCTACTCTGTCCGCTCCTTGGCCGCCGGAGGGTGCATTCGCTAATGCTGACTCTTCATTAAAAATCATTTGTTCCCAATAAGTGGCACCGCCGCCGCCGTAGTCTTCAGGCCACGACATGGTAAGCCAGCCACCATCAGCCAAAGAACTCTCATATGCTCTAGCGGCCTTCCAACGTTCACTGCGCGCAGCCCACGCGCCTTTAACCCAATTATTTTCTATAAAATCGTGAACAGTACTGCGGAATTCAGTCTGCTCAGTCGTGAAATTGAAGTCCATAAAATCCTCCAAATAAAAATACAAACTGCCTGAATAGTCTAATCGATCAGCAAACTTCTTCTAGTCATTTAGAAATATTTCTAAGGATATCTAATAGTTTGTCTGTAACCATCCCAGACGCAGACTGTTTAAAATTACTGATAGTGATGAAAATGCCATAGCTGCCCCAGCTGCCGCAGGATTTAAAAACCAATTTTCAGAAAAAATAATCGATAATAACTTGGGAACTTCAACATTGTCAAAAAATAATTGAGTCGACACGTACCCTGCTCCCATCGCAATCGGTAACAGAATCAAGTTATAAATGAAAGCCCAACCCAGATTCTGACGCATTATGTGAATCGTGGCATGAGAAAGTCTTAGCAAATATAAAAGTCCTGCTAAATCCGGACGCAGAAAATTCACTACTGCACTGCTTTGAGCAAGCTCAGAGCTCTTCATCATAGAAATACCAACATCGGCTTGAGCAAGAGCTGGTGCATCATTAATTCCATCGCCAATCATTGCTACAAGGCCGACTTCACTTTCTTGCTCTGCTGATACAATTTGATGCTTTTCAGCAGGACTAACCTCAGAAAAAACCAAGTCAATTCCCACTTTCTGAGCAACAAGGTCTGTGACAGAAGCGATGTCGCCAGAGAGCATAACGGGCACCACCGAGAATTGTCTAAGCTCGTGAATAACAGACTTCGCATCCCCCCTTATTGAATCCTGAAGCCCGAATATCCCTACTGCGCGACCGTTAACCGCCAAAAAAATAGGAGTTAACCCATTTGCAACAGACTCCTCGAAAATCACGTCCAGATTATTCAGTGAAATATCTTCCGACAAAAGCAAGTCTCTATTTCCAATAACCACTTGGTATTCTTCGTCATGTCTATTGAGCTCCGCAATAATTCCATTCCCCTGCAAAGCTCTGAATGTCAGGGGCCAAGTAAGTTCAATACCTCGATCACGAGCAATATCGAACAGTGCAGTTGCATGTGGATGGTTAGACCCTCGCTCAGCGCTGGCCATCATGAAAATTAGCTCTTCCTCACTAAATACTGAGTCCGAACTGATGATTATCTCAGCCACTCGAGGTGTCCCGGCAGTGAGTGTCCCAGTTTTATCAAATAACAACTTTGTCGTTCTGGTCAGGTTTTCAAAAACTCCAGCATCCGAAATTAATATTCCAGATTTTGCAGCTTGACTGACTGACATAGCAATAGCAGCTGGTGTCGCAAGCCCAAGAGCACACGGACACGCCACTACCAAAACAGTAACTGCGTTAATGATGGCATAAGTGAATGTGTTAGCAGGGCCAAAAAACCACCAACCGAAAAAAGTTAGAAGCGCCAAGCACAATACCGCTGGCACGAAAATCGAAGCCAGCCTATCTGCTAGTTCTTGAATTGGTGCCTTTGACGCTTGAGCACGCTCAACCAGTTGAGCGATATTTGAATAAATACTTGATTCGCCAACCGTTGTCGCCTTAATCTTCACGGTGCCATCGATATTCTGACTCCCACCAATCAATGAGTCGCCAACTCCCCTCGCAACAGGCTCAGACTCACCCGTGACCATTGATTCATCAACTGAAGTCTTCCCTTCGATAATTTGTCCGTCAACTGGCACTCTTTCCCCTGCCCTAACTATGACAATCTCACCGGTTCTCACTGCTTTTGCTGGTATCTCAAACTCTGAGTTATCACTCTCTATTACCTGTGCTGTCTCTGGATAAGTTGACACTAAATTTCGTAACATCTCTCCCGCGTTATACCGAGCTCTCGCCTCTAAAAAACGACCTAACCATAAGAAAAAAACCACCAACACCACCGCATCAAAATAAAGCGCCTGATTGGAATTCTGTTCCAATGCCAATAAAGAGGGTTTCAATAAGACAATCACGCTATATACATATGCCGTCGTGATGCCAAGGGTTATAAGGGTATTCATATCAGCCGATCTGCTTTTCAGAGATCGCCATGTTGCTGCGTGAATCGGAGCCGCAACCCAGCTAATAGAGATGCTCGCCAAGACAAACGACACAAAGGAACTCGCCTTAGCATCGAAAAATAGAACAGATGGCTCGATGATTTCAAACGAGAAAAAAAGGCGAGAACACATGAATATCAGAACGGGTAACGCTGTTAGGACTCCTATAAACGTCCTAAAACGTAGAATTGCGATTTCTTTATCTTGTCTACGGAAAACTGATTCCAGCCATGAAAACTTCGATTCACCACTTGGAAACTCCAGCTCATAGCCAATTTGCTTAATAGCTGCCGTTAATGTTTCCTCGGTATCACCCGAAACCTCATCGACTTCGATTATGGCACTATTTGTGATCAGACTTACCGACGCAATGGTCACTCCTTCTACTTCTAAGAGTGCTGATTCCACTCTTCTCACGCAGGAGGCACAGGTCATCCCAGCGACGGATCCACTAAACACGATTCCATTAGTCGAATTGATCTCAGTCATCAATGAGGATCTCTACTACGGAGACCTTGTAATCAAACGCGCGATCGCAAACTCAATTGATTGTCCCCATGGCATTTCAACCTCGGCGCTCTCAATTTGATAACTTGAACCTAGTTCGTCCAGAAGTCGCCAGGCCGCAGTAGCCTCAGCAAGTGCGTGGTGATCACAACATGAATGAACGGCTTGGCGTTTAAGTGACCGATCGAAATCAACTGTCTCAGTTGAACTACCACATGGGCAAGTATAGGAAATCTTTGCACCGCGCTCGGTCGATACCACCAAAGGCTTAGGATTGTACTTAACACCAGACGAACCTACTGCCGGCGCAAGCGCCGCAGATCCTAAAGAGTATCCAGCCTCGCTCAAGCGAATTTGTAACTCGTCGAGTATTACACCCTGCTCCAAAGAGAGCGAAAATGAGCGTCGATCCGCATCTCCAGTTAGGAATCTTGCACCTTCAGTCGCATCTGTGGCTCCTTTTATAGTCTCTATGCAACTATCACAAGTGATATCCGGGCTAAACAACGTAATCTCGACCGCCATAAGTAACTCCCCTGTTCACTATACTTTAAACGTCACGCCAATAGCTAATTGAACTCAACATGCTAAAGCTACGAGATTAGGAGTCCACTAGTGCACAATGAAGAAGATATATCCCTATTAACACACGCGGTCTATAGCCCCAAGAATAGTTCCGCCGCTAATCTTCCGGTAATCATCTTGCTGCATGGATATGGAGCCCACGGTCTAGATCTACTTCCGCTTGCACCACATCTCTGTGGGGGAAATGCACTAATAATTTGTCCGCAAGCCCCACACACGGTCAGCACCCCAGCCGGTTATCAGGCTCCTTCGAACAATCAAATGTTTACTTGGGAACAGCGCGATGAACACGGGGAAAAAGTTGAAGGTGACATCGATGAAATGGTGTCTGTGCTTGAGTCTTTTATTCCTGCCGCCCTAGAAAAGTACGCTGCGAAACAACAAAAAGTAGCTCTCGTAGGATTTAGCCAAGGGGGGTCGTTAGCCTATCGACTAGCGTTCAGTAATCAGATTACAACCTCTGCCGTTGCCGCTCTCTCGACTTGGCTACCTGACGATATAGACCGCATTAAAGAGTTGTCTACTGAGTTTCCCATACTCATACAACACGGTACCAGAGATCCTATGGTCGACATCGAACGGGGTAGAGAATCATACAACCGGCTCAATAATCTAGGTGCAAACGTGACAATGAAGGAATATTCTATGCAACACGAAATCAATCAGGACTCAATATCTGACCTGTCAAGCTTTCTAACTAAGTCCCTGGCATAGCTAGGAACCCACTACCCAAAATACAGGTGACCAGTTCAGTCTCCAACACGTTTCCATTGGACCAACGTATACGGTGGATCAACATCTTTGTGATGTTCAAACACTGCTTCGACTTCTTCACCAATAGTTATAGGTCGTAACGGATCACCAAGTAGGTTTCCCACCATACGAACATTATCGGCACCCGGAAGTTCAACCAGAACAACCATATAAGGACAACTTGCTTGAAGAGCAGGATGCACCGGATGCCAAATCCTCTCCCAAGAATATATTCTACCCTTCGGCTCAACCTCTACGTATTCAAGATCAAATTTGTGACATCTGTGGCAAATCCATTCGGGTCCCCACTGATGAGCGTCGCAAGAATCACAATACTGTACTACTAAACTATTCCGTTCAATCGCCTCCCAGTACGGAGTATCTAGACCATCCTGCCACGGCCTTGGAGCCGCAAGTCCGGGCGGCAAATAGTTATCCGGGTCAGACGCATGCCACTGAGAAAGTTCACCTGTCGTCATCGATCTACCCCCAAAATACAACTGCTAACTGGTGTCACCATCGGTCCAGACGCGACTAAAGCCACCTCAGCATCTGATACCTGATTAGGAGACTGGCCACGAATTTGTCGGGCTGCTTCGATAATCAATTCCAGGCCATGCATGTAACACTCGGCTAGGTTTCCACCACTTGTATTGATAGGAAGTTTACCTGTGGATTTAAAATTCTCGAGGGTAAAAATGTCGTTCACTTCATCAGCTGAGCAAAGGCCATGCTCGACGATACTCATCATAACCCCACCCGTAAAATTCTCATATACCTGCGATACGTCGATGTCATTAGGAGTTACACCCGCAATTTCATACAACCGCTTTCCAACATGTTGAAAATTTGATGTCGCGTATATATCGGCATTATGCGCTGGAGCCTGATTTCGCGCTGTCGAACCCTGAGCTGCAGCCAAAACTACCGCAGGCGTCGGTTTCAAGTCTCGGGCACGCTCCACAGACGTCACGATGATTGCCGCAGCGCCGTCGTTCTCCATACAACAATCAAATAAGTGAAACGGTTCAACGATCCATCTGGACTGATCATAAATTTCTTCTGTTAATTCCCTGCCATGCATAACCGCCCTGGGATTCTGCTGGGCGTGGTGATAAGACGCCATAGAAATAGCCCGAAGAGCCTCTTGCTGAACGCCATTTTCGTGCATAAATCTTCTAACGCGCATAGCAAATGATTGAGCAGGTGACATCAATCCAAATGGAGCAGTCCATTTTCCGTCATTATTTATCTCATTCACAACGGCACCTTGACCAAATCTACCAAACTGTCCCTGCGCCAAGGCTCGATACACAACAACTACTTCGCACTGGCCCGAAATAATTGCTGATACAGCGTTGGCCAACGCGCCTGACCCGCCGCCGCCGCCGCCGCCCCAAAACATATTCGATAGGCGCATCTCTTTAATATCAAGAGCAGCCGCAATTCGATCTGGTGAAGATCTTTCGTTTGAATACGAGCAAAATCCATCAATATCTCTGGGATCGATACCAGCGTCCTCACAAGCTAAAAGAATCGATTCCAGGCACATCTTGAATTCTCCGTCTGGAGCCATAGCGCGCTTGTAATATTTTGTTTCACCCAGTCCTGATATTGCGGCTTTTCCGCGCATCGGATGATCTGACATTAAATACCTACCAATCCATCATGTATACATTGCGTCAAAAGAGTAACAAAAAAAGTTGCGTACGTCAGCAATCCAATATATGTAAAAAATGACTTTCAGCGCTAAACTCAGAACCATGAAAAATAAAGACCCGATGACACAATTACTCGACGATCTCAAGGACGAGCAAGACTACCTAGATGCAGCTCTCGCGAACATCGACTTAGTCACTTGGGAAAATGAATCTCCAGCAGATGGCTGGCTTTTGCGTGACTGTATCGCTCATCTAGCTGATGTCGACGAAACCGCTGCTTACGTGGCTGCGAAAAAAGAAATGCCTGTCAGAACGGCCTCTGATAGAACAGATACTCCGAGCGACACTCTACAAAATGACCGGCAAAGACAAGCCCGAAACCTATCAATTCCAGAATTATTGGCTTGGTGGCGAAGAGTTAGGGGAGAACAGAACGATGCACTCAGGAAGCTCGGTGCCAAGGAGCGATTACCTTGGGCTGGACCACCTATGTCCGTCCGATCTTTTGCGACAGCTCGGTTAATGGAATGCTGGTCACACGGTTTGGATGCACTCGATGCCGCACACATTACTCCTATCGACTCAGACCGTTTGCTACACGTGGCTCATCTTGGAGTTATAACCCGCGGATTTGCTTATCAAAACCGTGGTCTTGAGGTACCGGATACAGAAATTAGAGTCGAGCTAGTATCACCGTCAGGTGATATCTGGGAATGGGGCCCCGCCGATGCACAAAACCGTATTACTGGGTCCGCAGGCGAATTTTGTCGGGTAGTCACGAGAAGGTTACATCTGGACGATACAAAAGTAAAAAGTGAGGGTGAAAGCGCATCAGAATATCTGAAAATAGCTCAAGCCTTCGCTGGACCGCCCGGACCAGACCGGCAACCTAAAAATCACTAATATCAGGCAAGTACTACCAATCGGAGACAGGTAAATGAGTGACCAAATGATTCGATACGGAATCGTTGGAGTAGGCCAAATGGGTCGAGAGCACATTCGAATACTCTCCCTAATCCCAAATGCCGAAGTTGCTGCCTTCTACGACCCAGATGAAACCTCACGTCTCCGAGCATCGCAACTCGTTCCATTCGCAAAATCCTATGATGACTTTGATAACTTCTGTAGAAGAGACGATATCGACGCCCTAATCATCTCATCGCCAAACCACACCCATGCTCAAATACTTCCTAGACTAATCCAAAATGGCCAACATATTTTGATTGAAAAGCCATTAACCACATCAATCGAAGATGCCAAAATGGTTTCAGATTTGTTACGCGATTATCAAGGTATTGTCTGGACGGGCATGGAATATAGATATGCGCCTCCAGTCAGCTACGCTATAAATGAGGTCCATATAGGAACGATTGGACAAGTTCACATGGTATCCATTCGTGAACATCGACACCCGTTCCTTCCAAAGATAGGTGACTGGAATCGGTTTAATCGGAATACCGGCGGAACTTTGGTAGAAAAATGCTGTCACTTCTTTGACCTCATGAGGCTTATCCTGCAATCTGATCCTGTCTCAGTCTTCGGATCAGGAAGTATTGGGCTAAACCATAAAAATGAACGTTATGATGAGGAAACACCTGATATTTTGGATAATGCCTTCGCAATTATTGACTTCGATTCAGGGGCCCGCGCGATGCTCGATCTCTGCATGTTTGCTGAGCAAAGCACAGAACAAACAGAAATTCAAATTGTAGGCGAGGCTGGGAAAATAGAGTGCCGCCAACCATCAGCTACCGTGACAATCGGACTCAGAGAGGAATCTAGACCCAACTGGAAGCTCGGTAACTATAGAAACCCCGATCGGATCAATAAAATCAGTGTGCCCATTCAGCCAAATATCGCGTCAGGACACGGTGGTGCAACGTACTATGAGCATCTCGCTTTCATTGAGGCAATCCTAAATAAACGACCGCCACAGGTAAGTGTTGATGATGGAGTGTGGTCAGTTGCCATGGGATTGGCTGCCGAAATATCAGTGCAAGAGAAAAGAGTCGTCGAGATAGAAGAAATACTGCAATCAAAGTAAAATAATCGCATTTTGAGGCTATTCAAGATAGGCTACGCTTATGGAATTACCACTTAAACATCTTCGTATTCTTGATTTATCGTCTGGACCCGTTGGAGGTATGGCCACTATGGCCTTGGCTGACTTTGGTGCCGACGTCATCAAAATTGAGCGACCCGGAGGCGATCCTTTTAGAACCGCCATTAATGCGCCAATGTGGCTTCGTGGTAAACGCTCTGTAGAAATAGATTTAAAACGAGAAGTAGAACGTGAGAGATTGTACAGGTTAGTCGAGACTACCGATGTCGTAGTTACGTCTTTTCGTGCGCACTCCGCGGTAGATCTAGGGTGCGACTACGACGTACTTGCAAGTCGAAATGCTGGCCTAGTCTACTGCCAAATATCTGGATTTGGGCCTTACGGTCCATATGTAGGTTATCCAGGTTATGAGGGTGTAGTAGCCGCAAAAGCAGGGCGAATGCAAGCGTTCAGCGGCCTCGCACCTCGTGAAGGTCCCACATACTCGGCGGTACAAGCCTCAACGCATGCGACATCGCAAGCTGCGATTACGGGGATTTTCGCTGCGCTTTTTGCTCGCGAACGCATTGGTTTTGGCCAATATGTCGAAACAAGTCTCTTACAAGGACTACTCCCATATGACTTGGCAGGACTAACTCTACAAAGTCTGATAGAAAAAGATACCGAATCCTGGGGAGATATGCTAGGTATGCTTCCATCACCTGCTGTTGCTATGCCCACGATTAACTACCACCCAGTTCAAACGAAAGATGGTGACTGGATTCAACTAGGAAATCTACTTCAACATCTTTTCGAAAATTTTATAGTCGCGGCTGAACTCTTTGACATCTATGGAGATGACCGCTACGTAGGCTCTCCAGCAGACTGGCCGGAAGAAGCTCGAGAAGAGTTTCGAAATACAATGCTGCTTCGCATGCGAGAAAAAACCACCGACGAATGGATGAAAATATTTTCCGATCACGGAGGAGTCGTTGCGCATCCTTGGCAAACTACTCAGGCAGCTCTTTCCGATCCTGATTTGACAAAAAATGGGCATGTAATCGAGCTCCCAGATGGTAGAGGACCACGACTTAAATCAACTACATCTGTAACTGAAGCAGTGCTCGGTATGTTCGGCGAAACCGATCAGGAGCGCCCACCAATGAAACAACTTGGCCCCCTTGCCAGATTCACGAAAACCCCAGCCGAAATTAGTGGCATAATTCCTAATGCTGGGCAACACACCTTTGAGGTATTCGATCAAGAAACGACGGCACCTCGTAAGCCATGGATGCCTTTCACTAGCGGTGATCATTCGGGAGCACCAGCTCTTGAGGGATTACTGGTATTAGATTTTGCAACTATCATTGCGGGCCCCCTCGCTTCAGCTCATCTCGCAGACCTTGGCGCTCGCGTGATCAAGATAGAACAACCAGGAGGAGATCCTTTTCGAGGCATGGGTCGCGGCGGTATCGCTGCGATGAAAACAAATGCAGGCAAAGAAAGCATTGTCGTTGATTTAAAACAAGACGAAGGACGAAGCATTGTTACAAAGCTACTTGAAAAAGCAGATGTTGTGATCCACAACTATCGCCCGGGAGTGCCGGAAAAGCTAGGAATATCGTACAAAGATGCCATCAAAGTGAATCCTGATATCATTTTCGTCACTATGAACGGGTATGGGAGTAATGGCCCCAGCTCACATCGACCCTCTACCCATCCGATACCTGGAGCCGCGCTCGGTGGTGCCTTTTATCAAGCTGGGTATATTCAGGGAGATACAAAAAATATTGATGAACTTCGAGAGGCTGCTCGACGTCTGAGCCGAGCGAATGAAGTCAATCCTGATCCGAACACGTCGGCTGTAATTACCTCAGTGGCGATGATGGGGCTCTACACCAGACTGAAAACTGGTCAAGGACAGGAAATATTTGTAGATATGATGGGTGCAAACGCGTATGCAAACGCTGACGACTTCATCTGGTATGACGGCAAGCCCGATCGTCCAAAACTAGATGATGAGTTATTGGGAATCGATGCCACTTATCGGCTGTATAAATGCAGTGAGGGCTGGGTCTTTCTTGGAATAGTACTTGAAAAAGAATGGTCTCAATTTTGCAACATCATTGAAAGTCCAGAGCTAGCAATCGATAGAAGGTTCAGGACTAGTGGGGCTCGTGCGGAAAATAGGACTGCCTTGGAATCGTTATTAGAAAGTCTCTTTCTCACGGACACTGCTGACAACTGGGAATTATTACTAGCCACAGCTGGATTAGGCTGTGTGCGGGCTGACGGTTATCCTCCTGGCGAATTTTGGCTTCGAGATAAACATATTCAAGTCAATGACTATACGAAAAGTGTCGAACACGGGGAACATGGTGAATATACCCGTTATGGTCCAGTCGTTCGACTGAGACGGACACCAAATTCCCTAGGACCTGCACCCATGGCAGGACAGCAAACATCCAGTATCCTAGAAGAACTTGGTTATGATGACAAGGCGGTCACTGCGCTGCGCAAAGCACAAACTGTCTGGAGTGAGCCCGCAGTTGATCTCCCGTAACGGGCGATAATGTGTCAGAAAAAGCCTATAATCAAACAAACTAAAAAGCTTCGCGACGAAAGGCCTAAATATGCTCTGGGAACTCAGACAATACCACATACGTGACGGCAAGAAAGATGAATGGGTACGTTTAATGGAAAACGAAATCATACCGTTTCAGGTGTCTAAAGGAATGGTTATTCTGGGATCATTCACCGGTGAAAACGATGAAAATATTTATGTATGGATGCGACGCTTTGAAAATGAATCAGAGCGAGAAAGACTATACAAAGAGGTATATGACAGCGACTACTGGAAGAATGAAATTGGACCACAAATTCCCGACTTAATGGACCGCGAAAAAGTGAACGTTACTCGGCTGGAACCTACACCATTATCGCCAATTCAATAATTCATACCCGCTCAATCTTTGCACCAATACTCGATAAGGTGCCAGCTAAGTTTTCATATCCGCGATCGAGGTGATGTATATCTTCAAGCGTAGTTGTGCCTTCAGCAGCTAGGGCCGCAACGACCACCGCCGCACCCGCCCGAATATCAAGAGCCCTGACACGGGTCCCGCGTAATGGGGAGGGTCCTTCTATTAAAACAGAAGAACTGCTCCCGAGCGTAATTTGTGCGCCCATTTTTCTCAGCTCACTCACGTACAGAGTTCTATTGTCATAAACACGCTCGTGAATAAAAGAGACTCCCGTTACCTGAGTCAATGCCGACGCCATAGGTGGATGCAGGTCGGTCGCGAAGCCCGGATAAGGCACAGCCTGAAGAGCGACTGATTGAAGCTTCGTAGCCCCTGATACCTGTATTCCTAGGGATCCATCGCCAGAGTGACCGCCGATCTGCACGTCAGCACCCATCTCCACTAACTTGGAAGTAAGGCTGCTCAAATGTGCGGGAACCGCATTAGAAACGAGTACCTCTCCTCGTGTGGCTATAGCAGTTAGAAGCAAAGTCCCGGCTTCTAAGCGATCTGGAATTATCGTGAAATCACACCCATGAAGCTTATCTACCCCGGAAATTTTTATGTGAGCAGTACCCTGACCCGAAATATTTGCACCCATTCGATTTAGCATGTTTGCTACCATCTCAACTTCTGGTTCAGCCGCTGCATTGACAATTATGGTTACTCCATTCGCCAAAACTGAAGCTAATAGAACATTCACCGTGGCCAACACACTGGGATAATCGAAAAAGATAGATGCGCCAGATAGCGGAGAACTCGAGGAGACGATCCAGTTGGTCTCGTCATGCTCAATCTCTGCACCTAGCGCTCTAAATCCAGCTAAGTGAATATCCAACGGACGTGAACCAATTACATCACCACCCGGGGCTGCGCACTCCGCCGATCCTTCTCGCCCAAGCAAAGCCCCCACTACCAAAAACGATGCTCGCAATTTCTGAACTAACTCACTCGGTGGCTTGGTGGATGTAATATTTTCGCTGCGCAATATTAACGAATGACTCTCCCGACGGACGACGGTTCCAAGTGACCTCAAAATGTCAGATAATTCCTCTATATCAGCAATATTCGGCACATTATGCAGAACCACTTCGTCAGAAGTCAGTAAACTTGCAACCACCGCATATAGTGCGGCATTCTTTGATCCCGCAACCTGTACGGTACCCTTTAGTTCGCTGGATCCTGTAATTAAATAGGCTTCAGACACGTCAGGCCTCTCAGAAGACACGGCTCTATATTTACACCAAGATGGAATACCAGTATCGACTAACAGCTTACTTCAAATTATGAAAACCTGTTACATTCCTTCTTCATCTTCAGGCACATCAGCAAGAATGTTTACCTCGTTATTCACTACTTGCAAAAAACCACCCGCAAGGGATATCGTTTCGACACCATTTGCCCCATATAGGGTCATACTTCCGGCCGCGAGACTAGTCATAAGAGAGGCGTGTGAGGGCAGAATCGTAATCTGACCATCACTCGCTGGTACTACGATCTTCTGCACATCGTTCTGGGCCAGAATAGATTCTTCTGCAGTTACAATATTCACCGAGAGAGTCATAAATTCCTACTTCACTTGACTAAATTGATCGGTCCTAAATTTTACTATGCTTCCGCCAATTGACTGCCTTTTTCTATAGCATCATCAATATTTCCACACATATAAAAAGCCTGTTCCGGGAGATCGTCGTGCTGACCTTCGAGAATCTGCTTGAATCCCTCGACTGTCTCAGCAACTGTCACGTAACGACCTGGGGTGCCTGTGAATACCTCGCCAACAAAAAATGGTTGAGACAGAAATCTTTCAACGCGCCGTGCACGAGCCACAATTGCCTTATCTTCTTCCGAAAGTTCTTCGATTCCAAGAATCGCAATTATATCTTGTAAATCCTTGTATCTCTGGAGTGTTTGAACAACACCCTGAGCGACGTTATAGTGATCTTCGCCAACGACGAGTGGGTCTAACACTCTACTATTCGAAGTAAGTGGATTTACTGCCGGATACAGTCCTTTTTCAACTAAGGCTCGATCGAGAGTAATCGTCGAATCAAGATGGCCGAAAGTCGTCGCAACTCCTGGATCAGTGTAATCATCCGCAGGTACATAAATAGCCTGAAATGACGTAATCGAACCCTTATTAGTAGACGTGATTCGTTCTTCTAGTACACCAACCTCTGAGGCAAGCGTTGGTTGATAACCAACCGCAGAAGGCATACGACCAAGAAGCGCTGATACTTCCATTCCAGCCAAAGTATATCGATAAACATTATCCACAAAAAACAGAACATCTCTGTTCTCCTCATCGCGAAAATACTCAGCCATGGTTAGTCCACTCAGGGCTACTCGTAAGCGTACACCTGGGGGCTCGTTCATCTGGCCGTAGACAAGTGCTGTTTTATCGAGAACTCCAGATTCTTCCATCTCATGCCACAGATCATTGCCCTCACGAGAGCGTTCACCTACACCTGCGAATACTGACAATCCCCCATGCTCTGTCGCCAGATTCCTAATAAGTTCGGTATTGGTAACCGTCTTTCCTGTACCAGCTCCTCCGAATAAACCCACTTTTCCACCCCTAGCTAGAGGCGCAACAAGATCAATCACCTTTACACCGGTTTCTAGGACCGCTGCGCTGGTCTCCTGCTCCGCGAAGGAAGGGGGAGGCCTGTGAATTGGCCATCTGGTTTGAGATTCAGATATAGGTTCACCTGGATCTATCGGTTCACCAACAACATTAAAAATTCTTCCCAAAGTTTCTGGGCCTACAGGCACCGTAATAGGCTGTCCGGTATCCACAACTTTCGCACCTCTGGCTAATCCATCGGTCGAGTCAAGAGCTAACGCACGAACCCAGTTATTCCCATTATGCTGCTGAACCTCAGCAATCAGTGTTTCTCCATTCAAATCAATGTTGATCGCGTTGTGAATTCCAGGTAATTCTCCGGTAGGAAACTCGACGTCTACTACCGTTCCAATTACTTGTCGCACTGAACCTTCTGCCATAAGATTGCCTCCTAGATATGTATGAAGAAAAACTTTCGTCTTCTACCTATATTCCTTCTCAGTATTCCAAAATTCCTAATTTCTCTTCTTACCCCTCTAATGCCGCCGTACCACCAACTATATCGAGCAGTTCGCCAGTGATACCCTCTTGTCGCGCCTTGTTGTATTCCAATGTAAGACTGTCAACCATGTCATTTGCAGCATCTGTCGCTTGGCGCATTGCAACCATTCGCGCAGACTGCTCGGATGCTCGTGCCTCTAATACTGCAGCGTAAAGTTGCATCTCAACATATCGAGGCAACAAGGCGTCTAACAGCTCAACGGGCGACGGTTCGAACAACATATCTCCAGATAAAGTCTGTTCCGCACCTTGTTCCTCAGCTGGGGGCTCAATGGGAAGAACTTGAAGTATCTCAGGGCGCTGAATAGCCGCATTCACAAATCGAGAAAAGCCAACGAATACCTGATCTATCTCACCATTCTGAAATTGCTCAATAACTGAAGCTGCAATTGGTCTTACATCCGAAAAATCTGGAAAATCGCCCAGGCTGGGCCAATCCTCCATTGCCATTCCTGCTCGACTAAAAAAGTCTTTCCCTTTCTTGCCAAGAGGAATTACTATCATGCTCTCTACATTCGGCTGGTGCTCAAGAAGAAAAGACGCACCTGCTCGGTTCATGTTTGCGCTTAAACCACCCGCGAGACCCCGATCGGCTGTAATGTGGATATACACGACATTACTCACGGGTCTAGTAGTCAAAAGGGGATGCACACTTTCTCCTTGGGTAGAACCCAAAGCATCCGCAATCTCACTGAGTACTGAGGTCATTCGATCGGCGTACGGCCTAGACTGCAAGGCGCGATTAGTTGCCCTTTGCATCTTCGAGGCAGCGACAAGTTCCATCGCCCTCGTTACTTTGGAAGTATTAGCAACTGACCGAATTCGGTCCTTTATTGCTCTAATTCCACCAGCCATTTGTGTCTCCTTTTACAGTCTCTACTTTGCCAAAAGACTAATACGCAACCGTGCCTTTGAAGTCAGTGATCGCCTGTTTTAAAGATTCCTCGTCACTGTCATCGTAATCACCAGAACTGGTGATGCTCGCAATTAGGTCGCCATGCCCACTTCCCATGTACTCATGAAAAGCTGCCTCAAATCCAACAACTTTATCTGACGGAACATCATCGAGATGTCCAAACACTCCCGCGTATAAAATAGATACCTGCTGTCCCAGTGAAAGAGGTTGATACTGCGGTTGCTTGAGTAGCTCTGTCAGTCTCTCTCCACGGACTAGTTGCTGTTTAGTGGCGTCGTCAAGATCGTCCGTCCCAAACTGTGCAAACGCCTGAAGTTCGGTGTATTGTGAGAGATCTAGTCTCAATGATCCGGCAACTTTTTTCATTGCTTTTGTTAAAGCCGCACCGCCAACACGTGAAACAGATATTCCAGGATTACAAGCTGGCCTCAGGCCTGAGTTAAACCGATCTTGTTCCAAAAAAATCTGACCGTCAGTGATTGAAATGACGTTAGTAGGAATATAAGCCGATACGTCTCCTGCCTGCGTTTCAATAATAGGTAGCGCAGTACTCGACCCTCCTCCTTGATCTTCAGTTACCCGCGCCGAGCGTTCGAGTAAACGTGAATGAAGGTAAAAAATGTCGCCAGGGTAAGCCTCGCGACCAGGGGGCCTACGAAGTAGAAGTGAAACCTCCCGATAAGCCCAAGCATGCTTCGATAAGTCATCATAAATAATGAGTACGTCTCTACCTTTAGCAACAAAATACTCAGACATCGCGACACCGGCGTAGGGTGCGAGATACTGAAGTGCTGCTGATTCAGAGGCCCCCGCTGAGACGATAATCGTATGGTCTAAGGCACCATTCTCCTCAAGAATTGCAGCCGTCTGTGCTATCTTTGCCTCTTTTTGCCCAATAGATACATAAATGCATATTACGTCACTGTTCTTTTGGTTAATAATTGAATCAATTGCAATCGCAGTTTTTCCAATTGATCGGTCTCCAATTATCAATTCACGCTGACCGCGGCCAAGAGGAATCATGGCGTCAATCGCCTTAATCCCAGTCTGCAAAGGCTGGTCCACAGAAACTCTAGACACAACACCCGGAGCGATCCGCTCCATAGGATAGGTTTCCTGAGTTGCCAAAGGGCCTCGTTCATCCACTGGAACACCAAGAGCATTCACTACCCTGCCCATTAGCGCTTCACCGACAGGCACTGACGCTACTTGCCCAGTAGTTCGCACTTCAGAGCCCTCTTTAATATTGGACGCATCTCCCATAACAACAGCGCCCACTGTTTCCTCTTCGAGGTTCAGAGCCAACCCACGAATTGGTTGCCCTGCACTGTCCTGAACATCGAACTCAATAAGTTCCGATGTCACGCAGTCACCGAGACCGTGAATTCGAGCAATTCCATCGCCGGCCTCTATCACAGTACCCACATTGGCACTGGAAACACTGGCATCAAAATTCTCTATCTGCTCTCTCAGTATTGATGCTATTTCTTCAGATCTAACAGCCATCAGTTCACCTCATCCTTTTCTTCTTCTTAAGATCTCGCAATATGGGTTCTTAAAGCACCCAATTGCCCTCGGGTCGACGCATCAATTAATCGGTCACCTACTCGTATAACAAGTCCACCGATAATCGACGAATCTAACCTCGTCTCAACAATTATTTTTTTACCTATTGTGGTCGACAACTTATCCGCTATTTCAACCGTCTGCGATTCATCCAACGGGACCGCACTCGTTACCGTAGCCCGTGCCACGTTCTGTTCGTCATCTAATAATTCTTTAAAAAACGACTGAATTGAAGGCCCAAGCGAAAGACGATTCTTACGTCTTAACAGCCTAAAAAGATTTATTTGGACACTTGAAATATCTGGCATTACTCTTCGGACGATATTCTGAAAAGTATCATCTGTCATACCATCGCCCTGAAGAATTTCCACATATGCTGGGTTATCTGTGAGCGCATCTAGATTCTCAATTGCTTCCTGCCACGCACCTAACTCACCTGAGTTTTTCGCAATTTCAAGAACTGCTACCGCATATCTTCTCCCTGCAACATCTCGAGTACCTGACATTATCTATGCCCGCCTATATTAATCATTTTGTGATTCACTAAAAGAAGTACCAACAAGTGACTCTGTTATTAATCGCTGATGGGCATTTTTATCAATTGACTGGCCAATCACTCTCTCCGCCGCATTTACTGTCAAATCAGCAAATTCGGCTCTTAGAGAATTAATGGCCTGCTGTCGCTCGCTTTCAATTTCATTTCTGGCGCGAGTCACTATCTGTTCAGCATCGGCTCGAGCCTGAGTCTCAAGCTCTTCGCTCAAGCGAGCAGCCGTCTCCTGAGCCCGGGTAATTAACTGTCTACCCTCAGCACGCGCTTCTTCTAACGCAGCTCGAGCCTCTTCTTGGCTCTTTTCTGCAGATTCAGATGCTGCCTGAGAGGCATTAAGACCTGCCTCTATCTTCTCTCGGCGCTCGTCCACAATTTTCATAATGGGACCCCAAGCCAGAAAACGGAGTACCACTAAGAGAACTCCGAAGTTAACTAGTTGAGCGACCAATCCAGGAACATTGATTCCCAGGGCTCCAATACCGCCACTCTCAGCAGAAACGCCAAACGGAGTAATTGCAAAAAACAGACCCAAGGCAACAGCGATAACAACTCGCCGACGCCACGATAAAAAATCAAGCGTGATTTCAGTCATTATCCGTGGCTCCTTTCCATACAGCTCGGTGGCACCTACTAATCAAATACGCGTTGTCTGCAGCCTGACTAGTGGCCCACCGATAGATTTATTCCTAAAACACGAATCCAATAAGAATCGCGACTACTAGTGCATAAATTGCGATAGCTTCGGCAAACGCAATCGCAAGAATCATGTTCGTCTGAATCACTCCCGCAGCCTCAGGGTTTCGGCCTAGAGCTTCCATAGCCTTCGAGCCGAGCAGACCAATTCCAATTCCAGGTCCGAGTCCACCAACACCCATCGCTATTCCAGCGGCAAGAAACTTCATGGCGTCACTAGTATAGTTATTATCTGCTTCGCCCTCAGCTGCTGCGACCGCTGTGGCAATTAACCACATCGCTGCTGAAAGCATAGTTACGTAAAACGCTCGGCTTCTAATCTTCATTTATGTCTCCTTCTACCGTTGCGTCAGCTACTTCTGCAACCGACAATCTTCTTACCTTTTTCAGCTTACTCACCAGTTAAACAAACGTCGTTCAACTAGTAAATTACTTATTTATTCAGCCTATACACTCAAAGCCTGTTCCGCATGGGGCTGACTTCCATGTTCTTCATCATGATCACCGTGAGCAGTCACTGCTGTCGCAGCAAATACTGTAGTAAGCATTGCGAAAACGAATGCTTGAACTAAACCGACAAACAACTCAAGCATATAAAATACATCAGTGAGTAAAAACGGAATTAAGAAGGTCATCATTAGTAGTAGGACTTCTCCCGCAAATATGTTTCCGAACAGACGAAAAGTGAATGACACAATACGCGACAACTCACTGACAAACTCCAAAATACCAACAAAAATATCAATTACACCAGCACCGCCCCTTTTATAAAAATCCCATGCAAAAAACTTCTTGAGGTACGAGATCCCAAGAGCCTGAAGGCCCCATATCTCCACAAATATAAACGAATATATTGCAATAGCGAGCGGAGCGTTCATGTCCGACATTGCTGATCGCAACGCCGGCTCAATAACACCGTATGTTACCTCTTCATCACCCGAAGAGTGTGGTGTCAATACAGCCGTATTCGGCCTCGCACTCACGCTGACAGATCCGCCTCCAAGTGCTTGACTATGATCGTCTCCGTGAGAATCTACTCGCGCCTTGTCATTGGCTTTTAACGGCACAAGTGAAAGATGTACGCCTGCGACCTCTCTCTGCTTTAATTCGGTAACAGTTGCGGTGTGAGCATGATCCTCGTCAACCGCTCTTCCAATAACATTGAACACTGGCAATAAACCAGAATAATTTGAAACCAGAATAAAGAAGAATATGGTCGCGACGAGAGGAAAAAACTTTCGAGCATTTTCTGGACCGGCCGCCTGTTCAATAAATCCGTAGAATCCCATGATTGCCGCTTCAGCTACTCCAGCAAATCCAGTAGGTACCAGAGAAATCCCGCGTCTGATAAAGAATCCGATAATTATCAGGATAATTACAACTATCCAAGACGTAAACATCGTATTCGTTATACGGAATTCACCACCCGTACCCAACGATTCCGGAATTGAGAGACCTGTAAACCAAATATTCTCGGGAGCGACTACGATGACCGGCGACGGCGTCTTTACAAAAATATAACCCAGAGCCATAAATGCTATAACACCAACGGCGATTAGAGCTGGTTTAACTTTCACTGACCCTCCCGCTTACCTTCGTTTATCCGTCGATTTTGACGTTCTTGATAACGCACAACATCTAATAATCGTCGAATCGCATCTGTAACCCCGATAGCGAGCCCTAACAAGAGTCCCACTACTGTCAGCAACGGATCTGAGTCTATCTGTCCATCAATCCAACGGCCACCTAGAGTAAACCCAATGATCCAAAATGCGAGCGAACTTCCTACTCCAATCAGCCTAAAGGCTGGTGACTTATTCACGATACAACTTTCTACGTGACAAGTTCCATCAGCGATGAAATTATCACTAACAAAACCTGCGTGCAACAACTGTATATTAAATCAGCATATTCTGGTTGATTTCAATTCTATGATTCGGATAGATCGCCCAGATCGTCAAGATTCAATCCCTCAACAAGGTCTCTGAAAGCCGAAAGTTTAGATAATTCTTCGTCAGTCACAGGGTTAATCGATTCGGTTTCACTGTCATCATCCAAGTCCACATGTGCGGGCAAAGTTATTCCTGCTCGGTCCATAATACCTTCTGACGCCTTGATGGGAGCCTTCGCTCTAATCGCAAGAGCGAGGGCATCAGAGGCTCGCGCATCGAGTGACGCAACCTGCTCATCTGCATCGAGAGGTTGAATAAGTACGTTAGCGAAGTAGACATCTTCCTTTAGGTCGACTATTCGAGCCTCAGAGATTTCACTCTTCATTAAAGTAACCGCCGCCATAAATAAATCATGCGTCATCGGTCTAGGAGTCTGTTGCTCCTGCAGAGCTAATGTTATCGCCTGAGCCATATCAGAACCGATCCAGATTGCTAAATAACGCTCACCTGTTTTTTCCTTTAAGACAACCACAGGTCGCTGTTGACGCAATCCCACCCTTACTGAATCGACAATCAGTTCTAGCCAAACTTCTTTGTTTTCCAAAATATTCCCCGCACAAACACTAGTTCGTCAAAATATATTTCAACTCTAAGAATATGTCATATCAGTTATTCGTGTTTTCTTAAGCACCGTCCTAAGTCTTGGCTCGTGAATCCACGACATTCAAAATTTCGATTCGCGCCTGATTAGCCGCTTCTCGTGCAGCATCTTGCCAACCACCAGGAGCGCATCCAGGGTCGCCAGCCTCACCAGTTTCCCAAGCGTACAAAATACCTCGAGAACTGTTTATAACAAATCCTTGACCATTACGATCAATTGAGGCATCAATCACTGCCGCAAGATCACCCGCCTGTGCACCAACACCAGGTATAAGAAAATCGAGGTCCGGAGCAGTCGCTCTTATTCTTGCGGCCTCTTCCGGATATGTTGCTCCAACTACTAGTCCAACATTTGAATGCTCGTTCCAATTATTTGCGAGTTCCGCAACGCGAAGATAAAGAGGTATTTGTTGATCGCCGACTAATAAATCTTGAAACTCACCAGCACTCGCATTTGATGTTTTACACAAAATAAAAACGCCCTTCTCAGCGCGATCAAGAAACGGTCTAAGAGAGTCAGTTCCAAGGTAAGGATTAACCGTAACCGCGTCTGCTTTCATGACATCAAATACAGCCGTCGCATATGCAGCAGCTGTATGTCCAATGTCACCACGCTTTGCATCTAAGATGACAGGAATATGCTCCGGTATGATTTCAATTAACTCTTGAAGCAGTCTATATCCAGCTATTCCTTCTCTTTCAAAAAAAGCAGCATTCGGCTTGTAACTTGCAACGAGGTCTGAGGTCGCGTCGACAATAGAAAAAAGAAAATCTTTCAAATCCACGCCGTCAGGTAATCTGTTTGGATCGGGATCAAGTCCCACACATAGGCGAGATTTATTTTGAACTGAAGCAGACCACTGCTTTTCAAAAAAATTACCCGAGTCAGACATTCGGCACCACCAATTTCTCCAGCTTAATTTCTATATCAGGCAGGACCGAGCCTGATTCCTCTAACTTGCTCACTGTTTCCTTAAATGAAGCTTCCCTTCCTGTCAAGAATACATTGACAGGATTACCCTGATTAAAAGTCCTGATATCAGTCTTTATAATTTCATCAAATAACTGTATTGCTCGCCTAGCTACCGGTTGAGCTGCATCGAAAAATTTAACATTCGTAGGAAATTTATTACTAATTCTTCTCATTAAAAAACTGTAATGACTGCACCCTAGCGCCACACTATCAACATCATGTTCAATAATTTCCTGAACAATCGGTCCAATGAGTGTATCGATCTCACTATCCGTCATCTGTCCTCGTTCAACGCAATCTGCAAGTCCTGGAGCCGCAATAAACCGCGCTGCTACATCAGACGCAAAGCGTTTCTTTAAGTCAGCAAGGGAATCGCCAGACACCGTTCCGCTGGTAGCGATAACTGCCACCGATCCGTTGGAAGAGTACTGCGCCGCGGGCTTCAGAGGAGGCTCCATGCCCACTATTCTTACTGAGTCATTGAAATGAACCCTGAGATCGCTCAAACTTGCCGATGAAGCAGTATTGCAGGCGATTACTACTACTCGTGTTCCGATTTCACTAAACAAAGACACGAAATACCGCATTCGTGGAATGAGCGTCTCCACTGATTTGTCGCCATATGGGAAAAGTGCTGTGTCAGCTATATATCCAAGCCTAAGATTCGGCTCTAATATCTTTAATTCTTGTGCAACCGATAAGCCACCTACTCCAGAATCAATAATCCCTATATCGATACCTATCAATTTTCCCCTCGATAATATGGAATCTGCGATTTTCAATTACTTCACCAAATACTCCACCATCCGCTTGTTCTAGCATAGTCGCAGTGTGATAAATTTTGTTGGTAGACTTTTTGGAGGTGGTTATGGCTAAAAGCTCAGAGGACGCTGCGAAGGTTTCAAGAAAAGGCGGCGGCGGTAGCCGTGAGTACATGCAAGGCTTTCAAGACGGAAGGTCCCGCTCTGGTTGTGATTCCTGTGGATTTGACATGCGACGACCAGATGATTATGGAAGCGAAAAAGATAAATCGCGGTCGCAAAACCATTGCTCCACCTGTTACGTAAATGGGAAATATGTTCATAAGGCCAAAGACTTAGCTGATTTCGTTTCACTTGCTGTTCAAGATTTGGCGACTCAAAGAGGACAATCCACGGGAAAATTAAAACTCACTCTGAAAAAAGAGTTGAAAAAATTACCACGATGGAAATAAAAATGAAACACATGTGCTAAAATTTGCCTGATAGCTCGTTCGATGATCGTTAAATTGGGGAAAATTCAATTAACTCTGATACCTCTAGACAAACCACTATCAGCTCAAAGGCCAATGATAACGATTTGGGAAATGAGAAATCGCTGCGACCGCAGACGCTTCCCAGATACTTCGGTCAGGATCGAGTTAAAGAAAATCTCAAGATAGCCATCGACGCCGCCAAGATGAGATCAGAACCTCTAGATCATGTTCTATTTCATGGACCGCCGGGACTTGGGAAAACAACTCTCGCAATGATTCTTGCGTCTGAAATGAATGTGTCAATTCGTATAACTTCCGGCCCTGCTCTGGAACGTGCGGGTGATCTCGCAGCACTACTAACCTCGCTCCAAACGGGTGACATTCTTTTTATTGACGAAATACATCGCCTGTCACTAGCGGTGGAAGAAGTTCTGTATCCCGCCATGGAAGATTATTCGGTCGATATCATACTCGGCAAAGGCCCGAAGGCACGAGATGTCCGATTAAAAGTTGCACCATTCACTCTTGTAGGTGCGACAACTAGATTTTCACTAATATCTCAACCTCTTCGTGATCGATTTGGGTCATCATTTCGGTTGGAATTCTATGATCCACCTGCACTAGTTCAAATCCTAGATCGATCCGCCGAGGTTTTAAATTGCCAGATAGATAAAGATGGTTTAATGGAAATAGCCACGCGTTCACGGGGGACTGCGAGAATCGCCAACAGACTATTACGACGCGTTAGAGATTACTCGCAAGTAAAATATGAAGGCAAAATTACTAAAAAGACAGCTCAGGAAGCGTTAGATCGCCTAGAAATTGATGAGCTCGGTCTTGATCGAATGGATCGAGAATTGTTAAAGACTCTTGCTGACCGATTTAATGGTGGCCCGGCGGGACTCGACACGCTTGCCGCTGCAATCTCTGAAGAAGCAGACACAATTATGGATGTGTACGAACCGTTCTTACTAAAGGAAGGGCTGATTGTTCGTTCGCCGAGGGGCAGGATTCTCACAGAAGCAGGGTATAAACATATTGGATTAGTTCCGTCGCGAGCGGTCGAAACATCGAAGGCACCGCAGGTCGGTCTATGGTCTTCCTAGGTCTTCCTAGGTCTTCCTATCGAATCACCCCACCAGAGGAAAGCTCAGATATCTCATCATCTGTATATCCTCCATTGAGCAATACTTCCTTGGTGTGCTCACCTATTAATGGCGATGGACCTTGCACTCTGGCCGCCGTCTTTGAGAATTGCACTATTGGGCCAACAACTTCCTGAGGACCAGTTACAGGATGTTCTAATGGAGCCATTACCCCCAGCGCCTTAACCTGCTCATGATCAGCTAAGTCCTCAGGAAACTGAACCGGAGCGACTGGGCATCCCACAGCCCTTAATTCCGCTAACCAGTACTCGGTAGACTGTTGTTTAACACGGTGAATAATTTCTGATTTCCAGTCTTCCACTTGAGTTTGATACTTGGGATCATCCGGGTTAAAACTAGCATCGTCGGTGAGTTCGTGAGTCATCTGTAGCCCAAGCCGTGCAGCATCACGAGTTTTTGGAGTAAGACATCCGAGCATGATTGCACCGTCTGCAGTTTGATATGAACAGTAATAAAGTCGCGGAAGGCCTGCTGACTTCTGACGATATTTCACTCGCTCCGCCAAAACTTCCTTGTAAGAAATTCCCTTGGAGAAAGATTCCTTAACTCGTTGCATCATTGGATCTCTATAGACTGAGTCGCTAGCGGGCTCACGCATGACAAACGAGTCCTGAATAGACAAGGATGAATTCAGTAATGACGCATCAATCTTCTGGCCGAGGCCTGTCTTATCACGTGAAAAGAGTGCTGCGCTAATCGCCCCAGCACTTGCTAGACCTGTTAGATAATCCGCCACGGACGGCACCATACCTACAGGAACTCCATCATCATCGGTTTTTCCATCGCCCGCAACTAGTCCAGAAAAAGCAGTAGCTACATAATCTGTTGCCGCTTCATTTGCCCAGGGGCCCGAAGGGCCAAAGCCTGTTATCGAACAATATATAAGTCTAGGATTAATGATGGAAAGGTCTTCATAACCTATGCCGAGTCGTTCAGCAACACCTGGTCGAAAATTAATAACCAGCGCATCGAATCCCTTAATTATTTTATGAATGACGTCGATCCCCTTAGGATCTTGAAGATTGACACTTACTGACTTTTTCCCTCGGTTAAGAGATTGCCATCTTTTTCCATGATCAGGCACTACTGCCGCGACATTACGGTAATACTCACCTGAAATCGGCTCGACTTTGACAACTTCTGCACCGAAATCAGATAGAACAACTCCAGCGAATGGTCCGGCAACAATCTGAGTGAAAGCTAACACTCTGACTCCTGCCAAAGGGCCTGACTGATTAATCTCGCTCTCTGGCACCAACCACCTGCTCCCCGACATATACTTATAAACGCAAAAATAGATTACTTAATCAACCGAATCTTTCGGGCCCAACGATAGTAAATATTGATGTACCCAAGTCGCTGCCCGCTTGCCGTCGGCAATAGCCGTGACAACCAAATCTGCGCCATTGACGACGTCACCTCCCGCAAATATGTACGGAATATTTGTCTGGCCTGTCCTAGAATCAACTTGAATTAAGCCCCAATTATCAGTCTCGACCTCAGAACTCTCGCCTAAATCCGAGTCAGCATTGTATCCAATTGCTATAACCACAGCTGAAGCTGGAATGGTGTACTCAGAATCATCTATCTGGACGGGTCTTCGGCGACCACTATCATCTGGTTCAGAGAGTTCCATTTGTACTAACTCAACGCTTACAACTTTACCCTCTTCATCACTAATAAAACGTGTCGGAGTAGTTAAATACGAAAAATTAACGCCTTCTTCTCGAGCATGCACGCGTTCTTCAGTTCGACCCAACATTTCATTTTCTGTCCGTCGATAAACACACGTTACGTTCTTAGCACCTAAGCGAACCGCCGTTCTCACACAATCCATTGAAGTATCGCCTCCTCCAACGACAACTACGTCATCGCCAACAAATGGCAAGCCGCGTTGGTCTTCAGGAAGCTCGAAGTCGTCCAAATTACCTCGTACCAGAAAGTCAGTCGCTTGATAGACGTGAGTTAAATCTTCACCCTCCGTCTTAAGTAAATTTCCAATACCTGCCCCATTGCCCAGAAACATACCATCAAAACCGTGCTGATTTCTAAGAGCTTCTAAAGTGACATCAGTTCCAATTTCAACCGAGTTCTTAAACTCAACACCAATCTCGCGAAGAGATAATAGTTTCTCCTCTAATATTTCCTTATTCATCTTAAAATTTGGAATGCCATATCGTAATACACCACCTGCTTCGGGCCAGCGATCAAAAATTGTGCACATGTGACCTCGCACCTGAAGCTCTTCAGCGACGGTCAATCCTGCAGGGCCGGAGCCAATTATAGCCACTCGGCGATTGGTGGTTGGGCCAACAAAACGCACTGGGAATTTATTGGTAATCTTGCGCTCTTGATCCGTAATAAATGCCTCGAGACGACCAATTGCAACAGGTGGATGCTTAGACCCATCCGTTCGAAGTGCGAACCCAACAACGCAGGCGCCCTCACAAAGAATTTCCTGTGGACAAAGTCTTCCACACATCTCAGGTAACGTAGAAGTTTCTCTAAATTTTGATGCAGCCCCTAATACGTCGTCGTTCTCCAACATTTTTAGAGCGGAAGGGATGTCATTGTGAACCGGACACGCATCCATACATGGCGCAGACGGACAATCAATACATCTCGCCGCCTCCACTACCGCCGCATCCATAGTCATAGACATATAAGTTTCGTCGAAGTTGTTAACGCGATCAGTGGGAGCTTGCTTCTCTATTTTCTGTCTGGGAATTGAAAGTCGATCATGAACCAGATTTCCTTCTTGGGAATGTGTACCTATAACTTCGTTCATTAATTGAGCCTCGTGTAGATGAAGTATATCAATCTTAGGCCAATCAAGTGAGCACGCTTGATCGCTATTGATTTGCTTCTTTTATTACCCCTAAAATACTTTGAGCTTCCGCTAATTTACCTCTAATCGCCACAATAATTGAGCTAATATCGTTAGGTTCGCTCGCGGACATGTAATCTTCAACTCGTTGAGCGGTCTCTGTCAGGTGTGGAAGCAAATCACGCATTCTCAGATATTGAGCTGCAAACATCGCCTCGCCGCGTAGGCGGCGCAAGTCCCATTGCGTTACTCCTTCACCCGTGGCCAACTGTAAAACTTCTGCGTCCAATGCCGCTAAAAATGTAACCGAGTGCCTTAACGTCCAACCAGATCTCTCGGTGGCAGCACGTGAGAGCTTTGTTTCTGCAACTCGCTCGAGCGCAACTAGCGTTTCACGCCGTGTGCTGAGCCATGCGTTAGATAAATCAATCCATTCAGACAAGTACAGCCTCCCGAAAAAGGATAAATGCAACGGTGCTAACGTGGTCAAATTCAGAAAAGTAGGGACTCGTTACTCGATAACCTTGTTAAACTTTCAATTTCATCGCTAGATACCTGGTCGATCAGAACTGAGTTAACATAACGCAATTTAGTTCTATTGACCCGTTAGCTCAGCGCTATTCCTCTACAACCCCCCCAAGAATACTAGTCGACTATCCTATGAGTCACTGTCAAATTAATTAAACCTGTCTAGCATTCTGGAGTTGAAATGTCCGAACCACTCAATAAAGCAGAAAACGAAGTTTCCTTGGTAGGAGAGCGAATTAAGGCTGAAGTATCAAAAGTAATTGTAGGCGCTGAAGAAACTATTAACTTAGTATTAATTGCGCTTCTCACTGGTGGCCATGTCCTTCTTGAAGATGTCCCTGGTACCGGTAAAACACTCATGGCGCGAGCCTTCGCGAAAGCAATCGGTGGTGACTTTAAGAGAATACAATTTACACCTGATCTAATGCCTTCAGATGTGATAGGTATTAACTTTTTTTCCCAAACAAATGGGTCTTTCGAATTTAGGCCTGGACCTATAATCGGCAACATAATCCTTGCCGACGAAATCAATCGAGCAACACCCCGCACCCAGAGCGCGCTCCTCGAGGCGATGGCTGAGGGAACTATCACGGTAGACGGGGACACAATTAATTTGCCTATTCCATTTGTTGTTTTAGCAACTCAAAATCCAATTGAGCAGGAGGGCACCTTTCCACTACCTGAAGCTCAACTCGACCGATTCTTGATACGGTTGAAAGTTGGTTACCCAGACCAAGCTGGCGAAATCGAAATTCTTAGGCGATTTGAGGACAAATCCCCACTAGACACAATCAATACTGTGTCCAGACCTGAAGAGATAGTCAGTCTACAAAAAAATCTCTCTGGTATTTATGTGAACGAGTCAATCCGTTCCTACATCGCCGACATTACTCGAGCAACTAGAGAACACTCTGCTTTTGAGCTTGGAGCCAGTCCTAGGGCGACGCTAGCTCTGTTCGAAGCAACGCGAGCATCCGCCGGAATTAATGGGCGGAATTATGTGAACCCTGAAGATGTAAAAAAATTAGCAAAGCCTGTGCTGGCGCATCGCCTGTTGTTGTCTACGAATTCAAGATTACGGGGTCGTGGACCGGAAGAAGTAATCGATGAAGTTTTACAAACAATACCGGTCCCACTCGCCGACGAGTAAGAAATCATTTAGCTGGAGAGTTTAGGAAAATATTCGATGAAAGTCCTAATGACTGAATCGTGGATAGTTGCACCACTCGCGCTAATCACGATAGGTCTTGCCTCAGGATTTATGCCGCTAGTAATCTTGGCGAGCCTTATTTTTGGATTGTCATTAGCCGCTCGAATTTGGACTCGAATCAGTTTGACGGATGTTTCAGCAAGTCGGCATCTTTCGTCTGGAAAAATATTCACCGGTGAATCAGTCAGAGTTGAACTGACAATAAGTAATAACAAGGTTCTACCTTCCCCATGGATCGATATTCGAGAAAGTTTACCGGCTGGAATGAGCACCGAACTTCGAACTAGCCCGGGCCCTACTGGGTCAAAAATCTTCAAACGCATAACCAGCTTGAATCCAAACGAAAATATTCGCTGGGGTATCTCTCTGTTGGGGACTAATCGTGGTTTCTATAAGATAGGGCCTACTGTTGCTCGAACTGGTGATCTTTTTGGCTTTTTCCAAAGAGAGGAAATTTTAGACCACCCCACGTCACAAGTTGTAGTCTACCCCAGAGTATTTGAATTAGAAGAATTTGGATTGGATTCAAGCCGACCGTTTGGAGATCTTCGAGGCGGAATGAGAATATTTGAAGACCCAGTGCTTATCTCTGGAATTAGAGATTATTTACCTACTGACAATCTTCGCCGTATCGACTGGGCAGCAACTGCTCGCACAAATAAACTCCAGAGTCGAATCTACGAGCCCAGCAGGTCTCATGCGTTAATAATTGCCCTCAACATTCCTACCTTTAGACACAATGTTCCCTCATTCAGAAAATCTTGGGAGGGATCTGATCCTGTTCTCTTAGAGCGCGCAATCTCTCTTGCTGCGTCGATTGCTTACTGGGCTTCTAAGAACAAACTTGCTGTTGGATTAGTAGCTAACGGCGCTCTTCCAGACGCGGATCAAACCATTCGTATCGGAGCGGGCAACAAGCCCGAACAATTAACCCAAATTTTGGAAGCGTTGGCCGCGGTGACAATCTTCACAACAGGGCCGCTATCTGAGGAGTTAGATCAATTAAAACATCCCTTACCAATCGGCAGCACGATCGTGACCATAGCCGCACAAATGCCTCCAGAACTCTCCTACACACTTAATAAACTTCGTAATAGTGGGCATCCAGTAAATGTTCTTCGCACATCTGATGAAAATTGGGATCCATTGGGATTTAATGACCTCGAAAGAATACGAATTCATGAAATGGCAGGTCAAATGGACGAACTCAACTTCATCGACCAAGAAATTTCGAACGACTACACGATAGGGGCTTCGGAGAAAAATGAACCTACTGAATCGTACGAAAAGTTGAGTAACTGAGCATGCTGTTCAGACCCAAGTATCTCATTGATGGATGTTACATCATTACTGAATCCTTAGTGTGGTTCATGGCAATGAGGCTCCTAACTACCTTTTTTGCCCGAGGCCATCTGTCAAATCTAACGATAGAGATCAGTTCGTTATCAAAGGAATTAGTTAGTGATGATCTTCGTCGCACTGCAGTCGAAATTTTTACAAATGAGCTCAGCGCGATTGTTGTAGGACCAAGTTTATTTCTCGTTATTGGTCTAGCCACGACCGCTTTTCTCTTCAAAAGACTATTAAATTATTTGCAAATTGAAGGACCATTTGCTGCGATTCTTATGCTGATGGCAACGCTTCTAATGATAAATTTTGCATTGCATATCCACCTAGCAAGCTGGAACATATGGGACGTATCGCCCGTAATAGATGGTTTGCAATTCGGACAAACTAGTCTCAGCACAGAAAATGTAATACGCCAAACCACGCAACCCCTAAATATCTCAAAATATTTGGCTCAGGAGGAATTAACGTCGGTGTTAATGGGATTCTCTTTAGTCTGGATTCGTTTCCTGTTCGCCGGATCTGGAAATATCACTACTGGGAAAGTTTCGCGATCGTGGGGCTTGGGCTTCATCGCAAGTGTTCTATTCCTTTTTATTAGTGGAGTCTCAGATATTCCCATGGTTGTCTACGTAGCGTTACAGTTCATTCTTGGTGCGTTAACTCTTTCCCTTGCCTATCAAACTGGGGTTCGACCCGATCGAAATAATGTCAGTAAAATCACACCATGGGCGTATTCGCTTGCCGGAACCATATTGGTACTGTGCCTGATCGGAGCAATATTTTCGCTAGCCACGATACTAAATCTTTCGCCAATTATTCAGACCGTATCTAGCGTAGCTGGCTCAATAATTAGTCAAATACTCATATTGATTTTCACCCCACTATTTTGGATTTTTCAGATGCTTTTAGATCTAATCGGTCCAGCTAATTCCGAATACGTATCTCAAGATCAATGTAGTGAGCTCTTGAAAGCTACAAATGAAGCTACAAGGCGTGGTGATACTGTACTTGCCTACCAACTCAATATTGAGTATCAGACCTGTCTCGCCCCACCGCCAGTTAATGAAGCAGGAGGTGAAACGTCAGATCTTCCAGCTTGGGTGGGCACATCCGTCAAAGCCTTCGGACTATTCGTCGGAGGTTATCTTTTATACCGGCTAACTCTTTTCATAGTGGGTCTGAGAAGAACCAGTACAAACGATGAAAACGATGACGCCGAACGATTTACGTCGAACAATGAAGGGAGCACACTCAGTGATTTACTGAACACACTACTCCCTGGTCGAGAAATGAAATCACGAGACTGGATCGACAAGCATGAAATATATCAACTCTGGGATCGTCTTGAGCAAAGTGGTACGTCACGAGGAATGCCACGCTTCGTAAATCAGACCGCCTTTGAATACGCGAACGAGCATGAGAAAAGACTTGAAACGCCTGCGTTAACCATCGCACTTATGTTTGACAAGGCAAGATATGGTCGTGATTACCCCGACTCCGACGAAGTGATGAGCGCTCAGACAAAACTTGAACTTTGGGAAGATAAAACGCCTGCTACTAACGCGTTGCGAGAATTCGTTCACGCTGCAAGACAGCCAGAAGACATGGAAAAAGATCGTTGGCTGGAAACCCTAGCAAATGAAATGAAACAACAACACGAATATGAACGGGATCAACGCGTGGTATCTGACGATCCAGACGCTCTTCCATACTGATAAGGAGAAATAACAAAATGAGAGCTGCTCTTGCAGAAACTCGAAACGAAATAGGAGATACTAACCGGATCTGTCTTGTAATTGACGTACTCCGAGCAACGTCTGTAATGGCCGTTTTGCTGTCGTTCGGGGTCACCAAAATATATCTATCCGAATCCTTTGAGGCCGCGCGTGCGCTTAAAAAAGAATTAGGACCCAACATAGACCTCCTACTAATCGGAGAAAAAGATGCTGTCCCTCCTGATGATTTTGACGGGGGTAATTCGCCACTTGATTTTTTGAAGCGTGGTCGCAAATCCCAATTACCCTCTACTGTAATAATGGTGACTACGAATGGAACTTCCACTTTGCTGGCCTGTAAAAATGCTCCAATGACTATGCCAATTGCACCTCTAAACCTGGAAGCTTCCTTAAAAAAAGCAAGTGCCGCAAAACAGGATATTCTAATAGTCTGCTCTGGATTTGAGGGAGAATCTGCGGAGGACGACCTAATCGCAGCAGGCTTAGCGGCGGATCGCCTACTCGCACTTGGCTTTACTCTTTCACGCGACCTAAATGAAATTCGACTAAAGTATCAGGCCTGTTACAACAACACTGAGTTCTTAAGCACTGCGCTTAGACGCACAAAACACGGTCAACGATTGGTCGTAGCTAAGTTCGATGATGACATAGACTACTGTTCAAACGAAAATATCTTTGACGAAACCGGTACTCTCGTATGGGACAACAACAACAATCCTTTGATCAAACGTAGCGAGAAATAAATATCGGAAATATTTTAGAAGATGGAGTTCATATGAAAGCGGAAGTTATATCAATTGGAACCGAGATTCTACTGGGTGAAATAGTTGACACAAATGCTGCATTCATAGCCTCTCGTTTGCCGCAATTTGGAATAGATATGCTTTACACGAGTCAGGTCGGTGATAATCCTGATCGCCTCAGCGAGATAATCAATCGCGCGTGGAACCGATCCGATATCATTTTCTGTACAGGGGGCTTAGGCCCAACGGAAGACGACCTGACAAGAGAAACAATTGCGAAAGCTCTCAACGAAACGTTATATCAAGATGAGGCACAAGCAGAGATTCTCCGGAATTTTTTTCAAGGCAGAGGTGGTGACATGCCTGAACGCAATCTTAAGCAGGCGCAACTAATCAAGTCTGCCCGAGCGATAGCTAACCCAAGAGGCACAGCTCCGGGCTGGTGGGTTGAACGAGAAAATAAAATAATCATTGTAATGCCCGGCCCTCCCTCAGAGATGACTCGAATGTGGGAACACGAGATCGCTCCTCATTTGGAAGAAAAGGCGAACTCAATTCTAGTATCGCGAACACTCAAAACATCGGGCATCGGTGAAGGAACACTTGATGAAATGATTGGCCCTTTGCTCCATTCCACTAATCCGTCAATCGGTGTTTATGCGCGGGTTGATGGTGTACACGTTCGAATTAGTGCAAAAGGAGAAAATCGAGAGAAAGCGTTAAAACTAATTGAACCGATTGAAAAGGAGGCGCGTGAAATACTTGGCGATTCAATATGGGGTAGTGATGATGAATCCCTAAGTGGCTCTATCGGACGACTGCTGAAAAACAATAATCTCACTCTAGGCTTAATGGAATCAGCTACTGGAGGAGCATTGGCTTCGTCATTAACTGATATTGATGGCTCATCAAGTTATTTCAAGGGGTCGATCGTGACGTATGCAACTGAAGCAAAAATTATGGCGGGTGTATCTTCCGAAACGATCGAAGAGGCGGGGGTTATTTCTGAAGAAACAGCTACAGCAATGGCGATCGCGGCGCGCAGTAAACTACAGTCTGACATTGGAATTGGGATTACAGGTATCGCTGGCGGTGAAGAAGTGGAAGGTCAACCGCCCGGAACCATGCATATTGCCCTAGCAGATGAAAAAAATAATGTTACGTACTCACATTCACGCTACTACCAGGGCCGTGACGCAGCAAAACGTCGGGCAGTGCTCACCGCATTAACAATGCTCAGACAGCATCTAATAAAACGGAACTAGCAATGCTTATCTGGTGCACTGGTATAAGTGGGTCTGAACGAACCGAATATTTGGAATCTGCAGCAAAAGCTATTAATGACGATCTCCTTGATCCTAGAACAGCGGAGGTATTTGACGTAGGACAAATGCTAAATGCAGTTCCGGAGCACCTCAGACATTCCGATAATCACACTGATTTGCTAGACGGGAACGAAGACCTGCTTCGGCTGCATCGCCTGTCAGCTCTTAAGGAACTAGAGGTTCAAATCCATACCTCAACCTCAGATATTAAAATTATTTCTACGCATGCCGCATTCCTTCGTGGTAGCCGTCTCGTTTCAGGAATGGATATGAATCTTTTAAGGCAGTTTTTTGCGGACAAGATAGATTTATTTCTTACCATATCGCACGATGCAAATATCATCTGGTCCAATCTTGAGAGTCGAAAAGAATGGCAAGGCCAACTACGCCTAGCAGACGTGGTGGTCTGGCGAACATTTGAGAGCTCGACTACCCGAATGTTGGCGGAATATTTGGATGTGAAATTTGTCGAACTCGCACGTCGTGCGGACGCTAGAGCGATTCAAGGACTTACGCAATCTCCTACCGCTCCAAGTCTGTATCTGTCATACCCAATTACGTCGATATTAGAAGAGGACCCTGCGTTACTCGACCGCGCGGCAGAATTTGCAAAAAAATTAACCGATATCGGATTTGTTGTATTTGATCCTTTGAGCATCCAAGATCTTAATTCACCTCAGACGGGAGAAATTATACTTTTGGAAAACGATCCACCGCTTGACCAAGCGAAAGAGGCTAATCGATATATTGAGAGTCAAATACTTTCAAGAGATTTACAATGGGTTGACCAGGCAGATATGGTTGTGGTTTATTATCCCACAGAACTTGTATCGCCAGGCGTATTCGCAGAAATGTCCCACGCACGCGACGTCCGTAAGCCCGTCTATCT
>Ga0066372_10000033_pt1 | contig 40178 bp, 40 predicted proteins | sample Knorr_S15_td_250_FD_77011 | JGI IMG/M metagenome (GOLD analysis project Ga0066372, IMG submission 77011) | Marine microbial communities from Southern Atlantic Ocean transect - Knorr_S15_td_250_ad_251m_LV_A | ecosystem: Environmental > Aquatic > Marine > Oceanic | place: Southern Atlantic ocean... | reverse complement strand
TTGGCCGTCCCGTGGTTACGGCACAATATGTGCATGCTCTGGTACAAATGTCCCCCAATATCATGAAGGTAGCTGTTTCTTTTTCCCAGCATTCCCCTATATTGGGACACCTAGCTTCTTCGCAAACTGTGTGGAGACCTTGGGTTTTAATTAAAGTTTGCAATTTAGAATAGTTTAGTCCACTAGGCATCTTGACTTTAAGCCATGTGGGTAACCGTCTTTCGGTACTCATCGATGGGAGACTCCACTATTTTATTAACCGGCCTACGTATCATTATGATAGCAGAGGTAATAGAAAATCACGTAATACACTTTACAGTTTCGGCGTTTCGGGAGACTATCAAATCACAAATATAAATGGTTGAGGGTTGAATGGTTGATTCAGGCAGAGCAGTAACCTATAGCGGAGATCCTTTGAGAAATCTGGACCCACAAAAGGAATTTGCAGAATTGCGACTTCTTTCAATGGGAGCTTTTGGGGACACCGTGGCCAATTTTGAAGACGGGTTCATTCAAGTTTTTGGAGGCATCGTTGGGGAAGTTGTGAAAGCTCGTATTTATAGATTCAAGAGACGTGGTAAAAACAAGATAAATGGTATGGTCTCTGAGGTTATAAAAGCCTCGCCGCATCGAGTCGATAGTCCCTGCCCCTATTTTGGTCCATGCAGTGGATGCCAGTGGCAGCATGTGTCCTATGAATATCAGCTAGAACTAAAAAGAGGTGCGGTCAGGCATGTTTTTGCAGACTATCCCTCTCTTTCAAATGTGCATGTGTCCAAAACCAATCCAGCTCCGGAAATTTTTAATTATCGCAATCATGCCAGATTTACTGTTCGGTTTGGGGGTCAGCTTGGATTTTCTAACCGGATAACCAGAAGATTCGTCAGAGTTGATGAATGTATGTTGATGGATTCGAAAATCAATAGCTTTCTATCCCAACTACAGGACAATTCCTCAGAGACAACCAATCTATCTATAAGAGTGGGAGCGAATACTGATGATTATCTAATTCAACCTGAGTTATCTGGGCCAGATATAGATTTTGAAACGGGACAGAAGTGGTATGTAGAAAATATGCTAAACAGAGAGTTTAGAGTTGCGTCTCCATCCTTTTTCCAAGTAAACACCAGGCAAGCGGAATTTATGATAAATCTTGTTGGTGATAAATTAGGGTTAAACGGGGATGAAATTCTTGTCGATGCATACGCAGGGGTTGGTGTTTTTGCCTCATTACTTTCGGACAGAGTAAGAAAAGTGATTGCAGTAGAAGAGTCCCAAGCTGCTGTAAAAGACGCACTATTTGGATTAAACGACTTGCAGAATGTTCACTATATTCAGGGAAAAACTGAAGATATATTGGAAGAATTAGAAGAGAAAATAGATGTAATTATCCTCGACCCACCAAGAACCGGATGTCATCCCCAAGCGATAGCTTCGGTTCTGTCCGCGGAGCCAAATCAAATTGCTTATGTATCCTGTGATCCACCTTCTCTAGCCAGAGATTTGGATATGCTGGTACAGGGAGGATATCAAATCGACAGTGTAGATCCTGTAGATATGTTTCCGCAGACATACCATACTGAATGCGTAGCTACTTTGTCTCGGAAAAACTAACTCATAATAAATTTTTGTAATCTGACTTCCGATTGGTCGATATCCTATGGATAGTTTTCACATGGATGAGAAAAATAAACAGAAAAAAATAACTGTTTTCGCAACTTCGTCACCGAGAAGAAAACAGATGTTGCACCAATTCGGGTTGGATTTCAGATTTGTAGACCCTATTGGAAATGAAAGAATTAAACATGAGAATGAATCTCCTCTTGAATATGTCCAGTCTTTAGCAACACAAAAGGCTAGAAGCGTATTCGAGGTGGTTCCCAAAAATGCGATAATTTTTGCAGCCGATACAGTCGTAGTGTTAGGGGATCAAGTGATTGGTAAGCCAATAAATAGAACTGAGGCAGAAGAAACCTTAAAAAATTTATCTGGCAGTCATCATCAGGTGATAACCGCAATCTGCGTGTTCGATACGGCCAAAGACGTGTATCTTGAAGAAGCCGTCGCAACAAAAGTTCACATGAGGGATTATTGCTACGGTGAAATAAGGTCATACGTAGAAACAGGGGACCCCATGGATAAAGCCGGGTCTTATGCAATTCAAAATGACTTTTTTAACCCGGTTGAGGCCATAGAAGGATGTTATTTTTCAGTTGTGGGTCTCCCTATATGCACATTATTAAAAATTTTGACTCAATTGAAATTAAAAACAATAATTGATGTGGAAAAACACAAGAGAGATTTCTCGAAATGTACGGGATGTTTGATGTTGTCACCCTTAAATAGATCTCAAATAATTACGGAGTTATGACCTCATGCTTGGAATGGGAAGCATGGAAATTTTGGTTATATTGTTAATATCTTTTCTTTTGCTTGGGCCACAAAAAATGATTTCTGGAGCACGAATACTGGGAGATTTAATCTCGGAGGCAAAGAGATTCGCAGAAAAAATTCCCCATATTGATGTAGATAATTCTGCCACTACTAGAAATAACAATATCAACGAAGTGGAATCTGACGGAAATAAGTCACAACTTGATTTGGGCCAAGATACTGCAACTCCTGTGGCTTTTCAATCGCGGAAGAAAAAAACCCCTGCACCTGAACCGCCCGGACTTTTGGGTGAAAAAGAGACAAATGACAAAAAAACAGGCACTGAGGATGAATCTGATAAGAGCTCAGGGGAGTGATGTCCATTGAGGGATGATTCACATTCTTTAGGGACTCACCTTGATGAACTGCGAAGGCGTCTAACGTGGTCCGCAATTGTTGTTGTGATCTGCACGGTTGTCGCTTTCATTTTTCATCAGCAAATACTTCGTTTGTTGATGGAGCCTGCTAGTGGGTTTCCTGGTGTTCCAAACCAAAAGCCTATATACACTGATTTGACCGAATTTATTGGCATAGCTATGAAAGCGTCACTGCTTGCCGGAATTTTTACCTCATTGCCTTTTCTTTTATGGCAGCTAGTAATGTTCGTTTCACCCGGGCTAAATCCCACTGAAAAAAAATATTTATACATATTGATGCCTGTTAGCGTCATCATTTTTTTACTTGGTGCTGCGTTTGGGTACTTTGTATTGTTTCCACCGGCGGTCAAATTTCTTATTACTTTTGGTAGTGATGTTGCTACACCAATGATTAGGATTGGTAACTACGTGGGCCTGATGCTTTCTCTTCTATTCTGGATGGGACTGATATTCGAACTACCCATCGTATTGTTTTTCCTATCGAGGATCGGGATAGTACGACCAGGGTTTTTATCAAGGAACCGGAAATGGGCAATTGTGCTCTCATTCGTGTTAGGAGCTCTAATCACACCTACATTGGACCCTATAAACCAGACCTTGGTAGCTATTCCAGTTTTAGTTTTGTATGAGGTAGGGATTATTTTGTCCAAATTAGGGGTGAAAATAAGATATAGAGAATCTCCAGACGATTTTGAATAAAACTGGAAACAAGGGTAATTCGTGATTCGGGTACATCTGGGGTTACATCCGCTGAATGTATTAAACTTTTGCACCATGGAGTAAACCCCAGGCTATTCTTTTTTAGTCGTTGAATCCTCTTCGGTGATATCTTTTTGGGTGGACCTGAATTCCTTGAGGGCTTTTCCCATAGCGCCTCCGATTTCCGGTAACCTGCCTACACCAAATATTATTAGTACAACCACCAAAACGATTATTAGTTCCATGGGGCCAAATCTGAAAGGCATTATCTCCTCCCCACTTTGTGAATGAATTGCGTCGGTATCGACAGTTTCAATTCTATCAAATACTGTGAATTTGTTCCCAAATGATTTTTTTTAGGATGAATACAAGCCAAATGCGTATTGAACCTATTGCCTTTGTAGCAAATATCACAGTACAATTTTAGCCTTGTAATTCGCCTCTGAACTATTTTATTCTCAGGTTAACGAACTTAAAAAATATGTTGGGACACGTAAAATGGATGCTCATAATCTGATACCAGTAGAAAAAAATCCAAACATTGAAGACTTTGGCCCTGGAGATACTGTTATTGTTAACGTGCGTGTGGTTGAAGGGGAAAGGGTTAGGACTCAGGCCTTTGAAGGAGTTGTTCTGAGAGTCAGAGGAAATGGAAGAGGAGAGACATTCACAGTTCGTAGGATTACTAATCAAGTAGGTGTGGAACGAACTTTTCTTAAATGTTCACCAAACCTTGAATCTGTCAAGATTACAAGAAAGGGGAAAGTCAGAAGGGCTAGACTGTATTATTTGAGAGGCCTGTCTGGTAGGGCCGCCAGAATTAAAGAAGATAGAAGGTCTTGATTTTCTAAATCTAAATCCCAGTTTTCCCGTTCTTATAATTGTATACTTCAGGACAAATGACCTTAGTTAGGTAACGAGGTTGAGTCTTTTGAAATTTGTCGAAGTAGCAGTAGATTCGCCGGGTTCTGGCAATAGGACCTTTACTTACTCGATGCCGTCAGGGCTTTCCTTGGAACTGGGTCACTCTGTTGTTGTACCCTTCGGTAATCAGACCAAACAAGGAATAGTTTTTGGGGTTTCAAGTACATCTGACTTGGATTCGGTACGTGAGGCACTGGAACTCACAGACAGGGACCCTTTAATTGACCCGATCCGCTTGGAGTTAGCCCGTTGGGTCAGCCAACAGTATTTTTGTACGCTATTTCAGGCCTGTTCCCTAATGTTTCCCCCAGGAGCCAGGAAACGTAAATCTGTCTGGTTGTCTATGGCCAATGGGGTTGAGATATCAGAACTGAAATTTGGAGACTTCCAGACTTCCATTCTGAAATATCTGTCTTCTAGGAAAGCTGCACAACTGGAGAAAGTGGTCGCCCACTTCGGAGAAAGAGCTCGAGGGTCGGTTACCCGGCTTGTTGAAAAGCAGGTAATTGTCCGGACTGTGAAAGAATCCTCAGTCAAAGTTCAGGTGAAGTATGAAAAGTTAGGTAAAATAACCAAATCTGGTAAATTAGCTTTAATAGCGGGGAAATTACTTAAAGCCCCAAAACAATTGGCCGCCCTCACTTTTTTAACTAATGAAGAAGATACAGTACATCGACTGGCTACCCTGAGGGGCAAATTCGGGTCTTCTTCTATTAATTCACTAATATCCAGGGGTTATTTGGACCAGGAACAACTCGAAGTTGAAAGGGACCCTCTCAACGGTAAATCGTATACACCCGCTCAGCCGGTTAATCTTTCAGATTCACAAACTTACGCTTTAGAACAAATATCTGAGTTGATAGAGAATCCTTCTATTAAGACCAGAGCTGTCCTTCTTCATGGAGTTACCGGTAGTGGTAAGACTGAAGTGTATTTGGATGCTGTGTCCTTGTGCATTTCCCGGGGGAAAAATTCCTTGGTGCTTGTTCCAGAAATCGCACTGACCCCCCAAACTATAGAAAGGTTTTCTTCCAGGTTTCCAGGAAAAATAGCGGTTCTGCATAGCGGATTGACAGTAGGGGAACGTTTTGATCAGTGGAGGAAGATCAGAGCTAATGAATATCAAGTTGTGATTGGGTCAAGAAGTTCCATATTTGCCCCCTTAAATAACTTAGGGTTAATCATAATTGACGAGGAACATGAATGGACTTATAAACAGAATGATGGGGTGCCTAGGTATCATGCACGAGATGTTGCGATGCAATTAGCAGGATTAACATCAGCCGCTGTTATTTTAGGTTCAGCCTCCCCTGATATTGAATCCTACCGGCGAGCCAAGCGGGGAAGATATCGCCTTGTAGAGTTACACCATAGATATAGACCGGATGCTGTCAATGGAAGTTCAAATAGAGACGACAGATTGCTTGCCGAGGTCAATATCGTGGATATGAGGGCTGAGTTAAAGTCTGGTAATAATGACATTTTCAGCAGGCAATTAGTAGCCGAATTAGAAAGAACTATCAGTAATGGAAATCAGGCCATTCTTTTTTTAAACAGAAGAGGTTTCTCTTCTTTGGTCCAATGCAATAGCTGTGGGTACGTAGCCAAATGTAGAAATTGTGATGTGTCACTCACATTTCATGCTGAGTCCAAATTATTAATATGCCACTACTGTGCTCAAAGGAGAAGGGATATTGAAAAATGTCTGGAGTGTGGTAGCGATTCTGTGGGTAAGTATGGTGTCGGGACACAACTTGTGACTGAAAAACTTAATAAATTGTACCCTCACGTGGTAATAGATAGGTGGGATAGTGATGCTATAGCTAAGAATTCCCACTACGGGGAACTTTTGGATAGGTTCAGATCAGGACAATCTCAAATTGTTGTTGGTACTCAGTTAATATCAAAAGGACATCATCTGCCTAACGTTACATTGGTAGGTGTTGTATCAGCTGATGTCGGTCTTGGGCTGCCAGATTTCAGAGCATCTGAGCGAGTATTTCAAACTTTGTGCCAGGTAGCTGGTAGAGCAGGGAGAGGAACGGAGGACGGTAAAGTTATTATTCAAACCTACCAACCAGACCATTACGCTATAAAAACTGCTGCAACGCAGAATTACCAATCTTTTTTTGATATAGAATCGATGAATAGGCGTAACCATGTTCAGCCGCCTTATAGCAAAATAATTAGATTACTTAGACAAGATGTGGATGACATTTCTGGACAGAGAGAGGCCAAGCAGCTAGCGAAGCTATTGGAAGAACAAAGACAGATATGGGGGTTATCGGATACCGAAATTCTTGGCCCGACTCAAGCCTTTCCAAGTCGAGTTAGAGGTAGATATAGATGGCAACTAATATTAAGAGGCCCAAACCCCCGAACTTTGCTGGAAACAATAAGTTTGCCTGGTGTTTCTGATGAACGTAGGTCTATGAAAAGAGGATGGGTATTGGATGTGGATTCTTACTTGTCGATCTGATCGTTTTGGATGGCATCGCTGGTGTTTAAATTAAATAGCCAAACCGATCCCCTTGGTATAATTGTTTTTAGCGTTCAGATGTGCTTTTTATAAGAACTGTTTGGAGAGGAACCCCTGATGCAAGAGTTGAAAACTGCTTTATTCGACCTAAGAGAAAAGGTTTCTAACCTATTGGTGCGTCTTTGACCTTCCTTCAAAGGAACGAAAAATAAAAGAATTGGAAAAAGAATCTATAGCTCCAAATTTTTGGGAAGATTCTGCTGATGCCCAGTCCAAAATGAAAACCTTGGCAGCATTAAATAATCAGGTTGTTTTATGGAAAGGATTCGAAGAACAGATAATGACGAATCTGGAATTACTTGAACTGGCTAATTCAGAGAATGATCCAAGCTTTCTGGATGAGATTCGCTTGGAAACGGGCCGAATAGAAAAAAGGGTTGGAGATGAGGAATTTACCCTTACCTTATCTGGTGAACACGATCAAAGAGATGCCATACTAGCCTTACATGCAGGGGCAGGAGGTGTTGATTCTCAAGATTGGGCTTCTATGTTGGTCCGTATGTATACCAGATGGTGTGATCGGAAAGGGTTTGGCTGTGAAGTTCTAGATCTTTCTCACGGGGAAGAATCTGGTATAAAAAGTGTGGTGATGCAAATAACTGGCCATTATGCATATGGCCATCTCAAAGCGGAAAAAGGAGTTCATAGGCTCGTTCGGATTTCACCATTCGATAACGACCATGCTAGGCATACCTCATTTGCTCTTGCAGAAGTTATACCAAAGATGGATGAAGGTACCGACGTTGAAATTAATACAGATGAGTTGAGGGTGGATGTATTCAGAGCCGGTGGGCATGGCGGACAGAATGTCCAGAAAAATTCAACAGCTATACGAATAACTCATGAACCTACTGGCATAGTTGTCACATGTCAAAATGAAAGGTCGCAACGCCAAAACAGAGAAATAGCTATGAGAATATTGGCCTCTCGTTTGGCAGAGTTAGAAAGAGAGAGAAAGGATAAAGAAATGTCGGATTTGAAAGGCGATCATGTTTCTGCCGAGTGGGGTAATCAAATTCGTAGCTATGTATTGCATCCGTATCAGATGGTTAAGGATCATCGTACCAATGTGGAGACATCGGCTACAGATGAAGTTTTAGATGGCAATTTGGACGTCTTTATAAAAGCATATTTGGCCTTCCAAATGGGTTCTGAGTGACGCTTTAATTACTCAAAATTTCCGCTAAGGTGATAATACCTAAGTGAAATTGCCGTTGTTAATATTCAAGAAAGATCACTATTATTAAAGAGACCTGTTTTTTTGTTTAAGACTAAATTGATTTTGAGGTATATATGATTAACCGTTTTGCACTCGTTTTTTCAATGCTCATACTTTTAATAGGATCAATAGCGTGTGGTCAGACTGCCATAGGAAAGGCTGTTGGTGATTCAGGAGACTCAGACTCAGCCACTGGAACCTCTAACGTGACTGAGTCGATACAAGAATTCACAAAAGAAAAAAGGGCGGATCTGCAAACTGAAGTAAAAACCTTAGCTGATGTTTCCGAAGCACCAGTTGGCGTATTTAACCGGCTTTGGTCCGACCCTCCAACACTAGATCCTCATCTCACTTCAGATACCACTTCTGCGGGTGTTGTGGTGGAAATATTTGGCGGGTTGGTAGGATTTGATACCAGCTTGCGATTGATTCCTGATCTTGCTGATAGTTGGGATATTTCAAATGACGGCCTTACTTATACCTTTAAAATCCGGGATAGTGCTGTGTTTCATGATGGGACTAAAGTCACAGCAGAGGATTTTAAGTGGTCTTTGGAGCGTGCCGTAAACCCGGATACCGCTTCCCCTACGGCCAAAACATATTTAGGCGACATAGTGGGAGTAGCCGATGTGTTGGAAGGTAAAAGTTCTGAGATAAGTGGTGTTAAAGCTGTGGACGATAGCACTTTACAAATAGAGATAGATGCTCCGAAGGCATATTTTTTAGCCAAACTTACCTATCCTACCGCATACGTTGTTGATAGAAATAATGTATCTGGAGGAGGTCTTAACTGGACCGATAGTCCCAATGGGACTGGGCCATTTAAATTATCCGATTACAAAATTGGAGAAAGGATAATATTGGAGCGAAACAACCTGTACCACCTCGATAAAGCGAAGCTAGCAAAAATACAGATGAATCTGGCCGGAGGTTCCTCCATGGCCATGTATGAAAATGATGAGATTGATATTACGGGAGTGGGGCTTTTTGATCTGGAACGAATCAAAGATCCAGCTGATCCACTTAATGGAGATCTGGTCGTTGCTGACCCTGGATATTCAGTTAACTACATAGGTTTTAACGTACAAGAACCTCCTTTTGATGATTCTAAATTTCGTCGCGCATTAAACCATGCGATAGACAAGGAATTAATTGCAAAGGAAGTGTATTCCGATTTGGTGGTTCCTGCGTACGGAATATTGCCACCAGGCTTTCCTGGGTTCAATGAGCAACTCGAGGGTCTTCGGCATGATCCCGTTCTAGCCAAAAAACTTTTGTCCGAATCAAAATATGCTGATCCGGGGACTAGGCCAAGAATTGTAATAACCATCCCAGGCACGGGGGGTACTCCTGGATTAGATCTGGAGGTAATAATAAACATGTGGCTGGAGGCCTTGGGTGTTGAGGTGGAGATACAACAAGTCGAATGGGCTACATATCTCAAAGATTTGGACGAGGAAAAATTCCAGGCTTTTGGCGGTTTAGGTTGGGAGGCCGACTATCCTGACCCTCAAGATTTCTTGGACATATTATTTCATTCGGAAAGTGAAAATAACCACGGCTTATATTCTAGTCAGAAGGCTGATACTTTACTCCAGGATGCTAGGATTGAGACAGACTTGGTGAAGCGAATAGATCTTTACCAAGAAGCAGAGAAAATCATTGTTAATGATGCTGCTTGGGTTCCTTTATGGTTTGCAGGAGAACGGCACGTTTTAATAAAGCCATACGTGAAAGGGTATGAGTTGACCCCAATGACGATATCAAAGATGCGATATGTTTATATAGAAGATTAAACTTGGGATTAATCGTACCTAAATTATTCACAGTCCTCTGATGTCGTTTATGCTATAGCGAATTCAGAGTAAGTTTAGAGGCATATGTGGATATATATAACTAGAAGATTACTATGGTTGCCGGCATTATTGTTAATGGTGTCGGCAGTTACCTTTGTTCTCGGAACATATGGGCCCGGTGATCCTGTGAGGGTGATGCTAGGAACTAAATACGACGAGGAGACTGCAGACAGACTTAGATCTTCATTGGGGCTGGATAGGCCTGTTATAGTTCAGTACGCTGACTACATATCCGGGGCGATTAAGGGAGACTTTGGAGAAAGCCTTAGATATCGGGGCCGATCAGTAGGCTCTTTGTTGGCCTCCAAAATGTGGGTTTCTTTTCAAGTTAACCTAGCTGCAATGATTGTCAGTTTGTCCATTGGATTACCTTTAGGATTTTATATAGCCCATAAACAAGGCACTTGGGTAGATCCTGCAGCTGTTGCATTCACTTTGATTCTAATGTCCATACCTATCATGGTGAGCATTCCAATAGTTCTGTGGGGTTTGTGCTTGAAATTGAGCCTGGTGCCATGTTCAGGGTGGGGAGGATTCTTTGACTTGAGGATTATAGTTCCTGCTATCACAATGGGGATTCCTGGGGTTGCAGGACTTGCTCGTTTGATGCGCGCTAGCACCCTGGATGTATTTGGTCAAGATTTCATCAGAACGGCAAGGGGAAAAGGATTAAGTGAAAGATATATTGATGTAAGGCATGTTCTTAGAAATGCAATCATTCCTGTGGTAACCATTTTGTCTTTTTCCCTAGCTGGTATGTTAACCACCGGGTTCATAACTGAGAGATTACTTGGTATACCAGGTGTAGGAGATTTTGCTATACAGGCTATTTTTAACAGGGATTATCCAGTAATAATGGCATTCACTCTCATACTATCAAGTGCCTTTGTAGTTGCTAACTTGTTGGCTGACATCGCCTACTCACTAATTGATCCACGCATAAGGCTTTCCTAGTGGAAACAGCCATCAGTAACAAAGGTCATTTGTCTCGGGCTTTCACTAGGCTGTGGCATAAAAAAATAGCAGTCGTATGTTTGTTTGCCATCTTGCTCATTTATTTTATGGGTATATTTGCACCTTTGATAGCACCTTATGGCTATAACGAACAGGATTACCAATCGATCAGAGAGGGCCCGACAATGGAACATATAGCTGGGACTGATCTGAAAGGTAGGGATGTTTTTTCGAGGGTCCTTTGGGGGATACAAAACACAGTGATAATAACCTTGGTAACGATTCTAACCGGGGGATTGTTGATAGGTGTATCGCTTGGATTGATTTCTGGTTACTATGGAGGCAGGGTTGATTCAATAATAATGAGGATAGGCGAGCTTTTCGCCTCTTTTCCGGACATATTGCTAGTTATTTTATTGGCTGCCACTTTAAGGCCAAGAATTTTAAATGTTGTTCGTTGGATTGAAGATAATACCTTGTTAGATGGGCTAGTCAAATCTGGAGTCGCTGACTATTTAGTGATCTCCTTGGCCTTGGTTTCATTTAGTTGGGTTGGGATGGCTCGTTTAGTACGGGGTCAAGTCTTATCTTTAAAAAGCTCACAATATGTCGAATCCGCCCAGGTGACGGGGGCTTCTACTTCACGGATTTTATTTATTCATCTTCTACCTAACGCGATAGGTCCTATCGTAGTTATGGTTTCGATGGGCATGGGTACCTTGATTGGAACCGAGATTATATTGAGTTGGCTTGGGTTGGGTATACAGCCACCGCGACCTAGTTTAGGAACTATGTTATTGGAAGCGGGTAGTATTAGCGCGCTTCGGGTTGTTCCTTGGATGTTGATCGCTCCAGGCGTTGTAGCTTGGTCATTAGTGCTTTGCTGGAATTTGTTTGGTGATGCTATGAGTGATGTATTAAACCCCAGCACTAGGTGAATCTGGTAAATCTTTAAATAAAGTGAGATATGAAAGTCCATTTAGTCGACGGAACATATGAATTATTTCGATCCCATTTTGGGCAACCTGAAAGATTAGCACCTGACGGAATGCATGTTTCAGCTGTCAGGGGGTTGATAATGACCTTGATATCATTACTAAATCAACCAGAAGTTACTCACATAGCAGTGGCCTTTGATAGTTCAATCAAATCTTTTAGAAATGAGTTGTTACCAACATACAAAGATGGGTCAGACACTCCTTTAGAGTTGAAAATGCAATTTCCCTTAGCTGAAAGGGTAGTAAATGCGCTTGGTATAGTGTCATGGCCTATGCATGATTATGAAGCTGACGATGCGTTGGCCACAGCGGCATTGCTCTATTCAAAACAAGATACTGTGCAGCAGGTAATCATTTGTTCACCCGACAAGGATTTATGTCAAATGGTTGCTGGGGATCAAATCGTATGCCTAGACAGGAAAAATAATTTAATCCTGAACGAATTAGGCGTCCTGGAAAAATTCGGCATTTTACCGATATCAATACCCGATTATTTAGGATTAGTCGGTGACACAGCCGATAATATTCCAGGCATTCCGAAATGGGGTGCGAAATCTAGCTCTACTCTTCTTAATCGGTATATTCACATAGAGGGCATACCAAATACTTACGAACTCTGGGATGTCTCTGTAAGAGGGGCAGCAGCTCTAAGTTTGAGCCTTGAAGATAGTAGAGAGGAAGCCTGCCTATATCGGGAAATCGCTACAGTGCGTACCGATTTAGAGATTACGGAAACCCTTAAAGAGCTGGAATGGCTAGGGGCTTCGAAGAATCTTTTTCCATCTTTGTGCCGTGAATTAGGTTTGGGGAATTTGTCGAACCGGCCCCAAAAATGGCAGTAGGATCAAAGTAAATTTACTGACTAACTTTTAGACAAATATTTTCTGTATAACTGGTAGACAATTAAGACTGCTGCAATTGCTAAATAACCATATGTAAAAAGTAATCTTTGATCCGTCTCAGTAAACGGCAGATGTGCTAGGAATAGTACTAGTAATATCATTCCCGATTTCCACCCGATTATTCGAGGCAAAACCAATATAATTGCTAGCACTGATACAGCTGCAGTTAACAAGAATTCCACTGATTGCATGTTGTTGAGCGGGAAACTTAGAATTTCTCCTACAGAAAGGCTGAAAATCCCTACCATACTTCCAACTAAAAGAGTGAGTTGGTTGACTTCTGCAGAAATGAGAGTTGTTAGTCCTGCTACAGGGTTTGCTCGAAGGCTGAATAGAACAGCAATTATTATTTCCGGTGATTCTGAGGCCAATGGAGCGATCCATTGGATTAATAAAAAGTCACTAATTCCGAAATCTCGACCAGTTTCCACAAGAGCATGAACAAATGGTTCTGCAGCCACTAAAATCACAAAAGCAGAATAGGCAAATAGCCCTAAAACAATCAGCCTTCTGGTCAGTTTAGACTGCTCTCCTATGGCCAATGAGGGGCCCATTAGTTCTGGTTCCTCAGATTCCTTCGTTGAGCTCAACCACAAATAAACTAGATAAAGAGATATTAGGGCGACAGCCACTATAACGTGTACTTGCTGCATGAAAAATATCAAAAATGTAACTGCAGTTGCCACCGACAACATCAGTATCTCAAGGCCCATAGTGCCCTTCATATTTAGTGAGGTTCTTCTTTTCAGCCAAAAAATTAAGATTACGGCTGACCATCCCAAACCAACGAGTAATCTATTTGCTCCGGTTACATTGGCGGCTACTCTTTCCATTTCAACAGTTACTGCTCCACTCGCAGCATCATAGGATTGGCCTGCGTCCCATGCTAGAACAGCTTCCACTGCGTATTCCGGGAGAATTGCAATTAGAGCTAGGATGGCTATCGCAAAAGAAGCTGAAACATCTAGCTGGGCGGCCTCGGCGGCCCATGAAATGAGGAAAGCTCCCCCCACAATGCCCATTCCGAAAATGAAGGCGTCTAAGATCGGATGAAAATGGATTCCTCCGAATACCATTATGAAAGAAGGTATTCCTAGGCAGGCGAATCCAGCCAATAGAATCCAGGAGGCTGAATGACTATTTTTATTATCCAGAGTCACTTTATCATCACCATATATCCTAAATCAGATCTTTCCAAATTATGCTTCCGATAAACCACAGTAGGGTGCAATAGTGCGAAATTCTAGCATAGTATATTTTTAACTGTTGATTATTCATAGTTATTCAACTAAAATTCTAGGGTTGGGCGGGGAGTGACTACGAGTCGGTTTATGCCCCCTTGTTTGGATGGTTGTTTCAGAGTGATGAATTAGGCACGGGAATAGCTTGACATACCTAAGGGTGGTGCATATCATGAAACCGTTCATTCGCCGTTGCCGGGGCTTGTTGCTGTTTTGCTGCTTGCTCCTTCAACAAACAAGTTTGGACTAAAATTCGTTCCTTTATAGAAAGAAGGGGGTCAAATGGGAAAGCTATTTAGCCTTCAGGCGTTGTTAACAGCCCTGGTTTTCTCAGTAATGTTATTTGTATTATCAGCATGTGCAGCACCTGCTGCTGGACAGCCCGGTCTTCCAGGTAATCCTGGTAGTCCCGGAATTTCCGGTGCTCAGGGACCGCAAGGAGAGCCTGGTCTTCCAGGTTTGCCTGGCAATCCTGGCCCAGCCGGCGCTCCTGGTCTTCAAGGACCAGCAGGTCCGGATGGTTCTGACGCTGTGGCACCAGAAGGTAATATATCTGTTAGTAAATCTAGGGTAACTATGTCTGAGGCATTCAGTGTTTCTGGTTCGGGCTTTCAGCCAAATGAGCCGGTCGTGATACAACTTAGAATCGACTCAAGTTTGTCACCAATTATTGGTGGCGGAAGAGGTTCTCAAGTAACTGCCAATGGTGCAGGAGCCTTTGAAATTTCCTTTGATTTCGTGTCTGAAAAGGCTGCTATCATAGGTAGGGCAGGTGGTCCTTCTACTGTGTTCGCGCAAGGCGGAAATGGTAGTAAAGCAAGTGCACCTATAACAATAGTGTCATCGTCTTCTCCAGCTGGGAACGCATCGGCTAGCTTGGCAGCGACACCTGCAGAGGCTGGTGGTACTTCCATTGTTTACGGCGCAGGATTTGCACCTGGTGGGATGGTTAGCATCATCGCCGTTGGTGCAGCTGATGGAGTTGATAAAATACTGGCAGGTGGAGAAGTAAATGCTTCCGGTGCCTTCCAAATCGACGTTAAAGTAGCTCTTGATGCGGGTCTTTATACGCTTACCGCCAAAGGTTCCTCTAACTCAGAAGCCACAGCTCCATTACTAGTAGCTGATAAATAAGGAAACGAGGTCTCTAACTGAATCAATTTAGTTAGATAACATAGAACCTGGCTGAACTAAGGCCCTCAAACTTAACTGTTTGGGGGCCTTATTAGTTTTTCGAAAAATGATTTTTGCACAATCAGTTAGTAACTAATTCTTTGAATTTGAATGTTAGAAACGTTTGCTGAAGGCAAAACTAGGGATAATTAGTGGTGACATTCATTTCGTCAAAGCTTTTTGTATCTACGAGGTGTTGGATATTTGTACTTATTGCACAAGTTGCATAGGCTTTGGACACTAACAATCAATTTATAGGATACCTACGAGAAAAAGGGACAATGGGGAGAATAGATACTGTAAAAGGTGCCTAGTTTTACTTCTGTTAGGATTTAAGTATTTTTATTTCCCTAAGTCTACGGCCAACTGTAGAAATCACTTCAATAGTAAGGTTGTTGTAGGAAAAGTTATCTCCTGGGCTAGGTATTTTCCCAAGTTCGTGTAATACGAATCCCCCAATAGTGTCAAACCCTTCACCTTCAAAAGAAACCCCTATAGAAAGAGCTATGTCATCAATGGCTATACTAGCGTCCATGTAGAACTCATTTGTTTCTACTTCCCTTATTCCTAACTCACGTTGATCAAATTCGTCATGAAGCTCTCCGACGATTTCTTCCACTAGATCTTCTACTGTGACGAGGCCTGATACCCCTCCGTATTCGTCTATTACTATAGCCATCTGCATGCGTTTGTCTTGGAAGTCAGTTAACAAAAACTCCAATGTTTTTGATTCAGGTATAAACAGCACGGGGCGAAGGAACTCTTTCAATTCACTACCATTATTTGATTCGGCAGATCTTATTTGCCCTAGTATATCCATTGAATGGGCGATGCCTTCAATTTGGTCCGTTTCATTTTTGTAGATTGGTATTTTACTATGGCCCTCTCTGATCATAATGTCCACCACATCATTTATAGGCGTTGATATATCGGCAGTGATCATATCTACTCGAGGAACCATAATTTCCCGTACTATTGTTTTATCTAATTGGAAGACGCCTCGTATCATTCGTACTTCATGTTCCTCCAGAGGTTCGCCTTCGTCGTCCATTTGCATTGCTATATTGCTGTTTTCACTTATACCTGATGAATTTTCCTCAACAGTGCTTATCTCGATTAGACGTTCTTGAGAACGTGTGATTGGTCTTAAAGTTGTGCCGATGAATATAGCTATCCTATATATCCGCACCGCGAACCTAGGTCCACTGTGTCGTCCGGCAACCTTTGCTACTGTTTCTAATATCCCTAGCACTATAAGAGTCGATATAGCTATGAGGCTTATTTGCCCGAAATCATAGGATGTAGGTTGATTATTTGAAGGTTGATAAAATATGAAATAACAATTTATCACTGCGGATGCCAGGGATATTGTTTTTATGATTGAAAATGCAGAATTTGACTGGTCAGCTTTACGGAAAAGGTCTTCTAATTTTTCTAAACCGGGCCTTTCTTCACTCCGCCATATGAATATAGATTCTCTGGTAACGGTACCAATTACGTGTTGAACAAAGCTTATTAATGTGAAAAGTGCGATCGAAACTATAAGGGTTAAACTTGATAAATCACTTATATCAGTATCCAATTTGGCTTGGGCCTATGAAGACCTATCCTCCTTTAAAATACGAGCTGGGGAACCGACTGCTTTTGCAAAATCAGGTATATCCTTTGTGACTATTGATCCGGCTCCTGTAACAGATTGTTTCCCTATGGTCACTGGTGCGACCAGCTTTGTGTCAGATCCAATGAAGGCATCGTCCCTTATGGTGGTTCTATGTTTTTGCTCACCATCGTAATTGCAGGTTATAGTCCCTGCTCCTATATTAACATTGGAACCTATATCTGAGTCTCCGAGATAGCAATGGTGACCTGATTTTGTACCTCGACCTAACGTACTGTTTTTTATTTCCACATAATTACCTATGGTGACATCCTCGTTTAGAACAGACCCCTCTCTAATGTGGCTATATGGCCCAATGGATACGTTATCACGGATCCTGGCGAATTCGATGGTAGATGACTTGATTATACAAGAGGATCCAAGGGAACTATTTGTAATTTCGCAATTTGGGCCTATTTCACAATTTGAAGAAATATTAGTATTTCCACTGATATAGGTGTTCGGAAAAATTACCGTGTCAGGACTAATCAATACTTCTAGGTCAATGTATGTTGTATCAGGATCTATAATTCTTACTCCTGATCTCATCAGGTTTTCACAAGTTATGATTCGCAATATCTTTTCGGCTTTTGCCAAATCTGATTTATTGTTTACTCCCATTATTTCCTGATAGTCAGCACTAATGGATTCTATAGATAAGTTTATGCTTTCAGCAAAAGATATAAGGTCAGTGAGGAAAAACTCCCCAGACCTGGATGGTTTTAGGGATTCCAAGGCTACCCATAGCCATGAAGTTTTGAAACAATAGACCCCTGCGTTAATCTCATTGATACGTAATTGATTTTCATTAGCCTCAGATTCTTCGACTACCTTGGTAACTTTTCCTTCATTATTTCTAACTATGCGTCCGAAATCTTTAGGGTCGGTGACCTTTCCAGTAAGTAAAGTAAGGTCGGCCCTAGACGATTTGTGCTGGGCCATAAGGTCAGAAAGAGTTTTTGCCTTAATCAAAGGCATATCACCATTTATGACAAGGATATTCTCAATGTTGGGTGCCTTCTGTCTACATTGCAATAGAGCGTGCCCGCTTCCTTTTGGGTGTTTTTGGACCGCAATGGATATTTTTTCCGCCAAGATTTCTTTAAATGGTTCATTGCTGGAGGGTACGACCGCAATGATGTCCTTTACCCCAGAATTGACTATGGAATCCATAACCAGGGTTATCATTGGTTTTCCGGACAGCTTATGTAGCACCTTAGGTAGACTAGATTTCATTCTAGTTCCCGCCCCGGCTGCTAATATTATCGCTTTGAAGTCAGGCATTATGTTCATTAAAGGCAATTTGATAAATCAGTATTTCACTACAGTACAAATACATAATTATTATAAGTTTACTGAGCTGTAATTCCTCCGTCTATGACTAATTCTGATCCTGTCATATATGAAGATTCATCAGAGGCGAGGAATAGGACGCCCATCGCGACGTCTTCTATAGTTCCTATTCGTCCCATAGGTATCCTAGATATGGAGTTTTCTCTACCCTCAGGAGTGGCTATATTATCTGCGATCATGTCCGTATCTATTGGACCCGGATGAACCGAATTAGCTCTTATATTATCGGAAGCATGTTGTATTGCCGTAAATTTAGTAAAAAGTCTAACCCCGCCCTTTGATGCACCATAGGCTCCCCCTCCTTGATTCCCGACTAATCCAGCGGTAGAAGATATGTTGATAATTGAACCTCCTCCGGATTGACGCATTTCAGGAATAGAATATTTAGTACCCAGAAAAACCCCTTTGAGGTTCACTGCCATTATCAAATCAAATTCCTCACTAGATGCCTCTTCAATTGGTACCCTACTATATATGCCGGCATTATTTACCAGTACCGTTAAAGTCCGATATTTCTTGATTGTACTTTTGATACAATCTTCCCAGCTGGCAGGAGAGGTCACATCTAGGTATATTCCGACCGCTTCACCTCCTGATTCCACTATATGCCGGGCATTTGATTCACATGAGTCTATGTCTATATCTGCCAATACGACTTTGGCACCTTCTTTTGCAAAAAGAGCTGCCTCAAAGGCCCCTTGCCCTTTCGCTGCTCCGGAAATTAATGCCACCTTGTTTTCCAGTCTCCCCATGATGCTATACCTCTATGGCAGGATTATTATTAGGTATTCTATCTCAGAAGGAGTCTTTATATCATCTGAATCTTGTTATTTAGATATATTCACCGATTTCAATTGACAGAACAAGTGTTCTGTTCTAAAATGTTCTAAATCAGATTATTCTTCAAGGTGTCCCTATGAATCAAGCAATTCAGCTTACTTTATCTCTGACCAGTGAAGCTGGCCGATATGCTACTTTTCAAAATGGCCTAAATATAGACCGTGGCCAAGAGGTTCTGTATTTAGGGAATGTTAGTGGGGGACCAATTACTGGTAGCAAGGGCATCATAAAAAAGCTTTATGCTAATAAGGCTGTTGTAGATATGGGAAATGTCGGGACGTGGAATGTGCCATATTATTTTTTGGCTGATACAGTCAAAGTTGCTTAGTTAAAAAAGCCTTCTTTTAAATGACTAGATATCGTGGATGCGACCAAGATGGGTCTTTGAAGCGGCACATCATGGATGCTATGTTCTAACCAAACTGTTTTGAATTTATCTATGTCTTTTTCTGCCTGAGCTATTAAGTTTTTTCGAAGTGTTTGTCTGGAAGTTTCATCATCATTCAATCTCGCTGGCATGTTTAATACAGGGCATTTTATTGAGGAAAATAAAGAGGAAGGGTGGTGATTCCAGAAAGATTCCACCACTTTCAAGTGATTACTTCTCTCGAAACGAGGTGTTATGGTCCCGTCTTGAGTTTCCTGAAAGTTTGCCATTACAATATTAGCTAGATCGTTCTGGAGGGAGAGACTATCACGCTCTCCCCAGTCTCTTTGTGCAATTCTTTTTCTAAGAAATTCTTCTCTTAGGCTGTCAAATAAAGGAGGGGCCATATCTACAAGGGCTTTTTCTAAAGAATTACCTGGTATCGACGAAATTTCGATTAACCCCCCATCAACAAGGCAGAGACCACTTACCATTTCGGGGTGATTCGCTGCAAAGTTCAATGCAACACTGCCTCCCCATGAATGACCGACTAACAAAGGGTTATCAATTTGATTGGCTTCTAGGAATAAATATAAATCATTTGTGACCGTATCGAAGTCGTATCCTTGATTTGGTTTAGAAGACAATCCATGGCCTCTTTGGTCTATTGCTTTTACTGAATTGGTTTCTGCTAAAAGCGGGCCAACTAGATCCCAAATGCGGCAATTTGAGGCCAACCCATGAACTAAAATAATATCCCTACCTTGCCCCCCCCAGTCATGACAATTCATCGATATTGGTCCGATATTTATTAAATTGTGCTTTGGGCTGTGTTGATCGTTTATTACAGGGCTCCAGGTATTGAACTATCCCATTGAGCGTGGGTCAAAAACTCTTTGGATGTTTTGTATATGAATTCAGATTCTTTTTCAATTCTAACAATGAACCCTTGTTGGAGAAGGTTAATCCTTATTTGAACATGGTCGACAGAAAAGAGATTTCTGTCTTTTATTCCTTCATGGATCTCGTTTTCTGAATATTCCTCACCGTCAGCAAAAGCCAGCATTATGAAATGAAGGGCGACTAATTTTTCTTTTAGGTCGGTTGGAAAATCAGGGAGCATTGCAATGTCATTTGTCCAACGATCGAAAAGTGTCCGGTAGTAGTCTGGGTCTATTGATAAATGCGGCATTTATTGGATATCCGCCATTAGGAATCTTCTTATTCTTGTTCCTGGCCACTGGACTGACTTTTTAGGAAACTTTCAATTTCCTTCACCATATCAGTTCCAGTTGGCATCTCATTTTGAGAACTTTTTGCTTCATCATATTGATGTTCAAGACGAGATACATATGAGCTGACATCAGGTTGTTTTGCAATCGCATTGGAGATTTCCTCCCTGAAAGCTTGCCCAGCTAATTCTAGTTCACTCATATCTAAATCGATGTCCACAAGGCTTTTAAGACGTTCCAGCAAGGCAAAACTAGTAACAGGATTTGGAGAGGTTTGTACATAATGAGGGCAGTGGCCCCAAATATTTGCATGAGGGATGTGATTCTTCGCACATGCTTCAGCGAAAGCAGAATGGATTCCGGTGGGTCCTTGATAACCAGAATTTTTTATTCCCAACCATCTGGCCTTTTTACTTAGTTCCTTACTGCTAGCTCTGCCAGTTATTTTCACTTCCCTAGTGTGCGGTACGGCATCCAGTAAGGCGCCTAATGAAATGATTAGCTCAACCCCAGATAATTTTGCTACCTCTAGAACGGTATCCGAAAAAGTTCTCCATTTAAGGTTCGGTTCGGTTCCCACATACATAAGAAGCCCATTTTCTGGGTTATCCTCTGGGACATAGCTGTAGAATTCGTTTGTAGGCCACTTTATAATCCGGTCTTTCCGCCTGTTAATCCGAGTTTGGGGCCGGTTTACTGTGAAATCATAATAATTTTCAGGATCTATCTCAGCGATCTTTTTACTTGGTAACTTTCGCACCATGTATCTTATGGCCCTTGTGGCTGCCTCAGCAGCATCTGGCCATCCTGCGAAAGCTACCACCATAGTAGAAAGCTTTGTGTTAGGGGTATCGTGAACGATCAAGCCGTCCATATGCTGCTCCGTTGCTGCTGAATTTATCCGAGTTTAACACTTTACACCATATAATCCAACAATTGGTTTTTAATCCCCTGATATTGTGCTTATGGCAAATGGAGCCATTAATTCAGGATATACTTAAAAGCTAAAAATGGGAAGAATTTTCGGAAGGTAGGTAGAGCATATGACATTGTTATTACATTCATGGGAATTTGTAAAATTTGAAGTAACAAAAGACACCTCATGGTATTTTGTTTGTATCAAAGATGTTTCTGGGCGAGATACTTACGTTGAGTTTACTAAAGGCACTGAATCTGATGAGGTCGGAAGGCTGATACATGAAATGCTTAATAAATTCAGATCACAAGATCTACCGGAAGAAAAATGGTTGGGAAAAAATCTGGGATTGTCACGGCGGGTAGAAAATGGTTCCACCATGGCAGTGGCCCTGAGTTCTGTTCGGAGTGCAATTAGCCAATTCCGGTCTATGGAAAAAAGTTTGCCTTTATGTGAATACCTAAGTGGGAAAGCCCCTGCACCAATAGATTTATATGCCAACATTAATAGAGGATTATTTGCGACTGATAGGGCGCCGGATGATTTTGCTAAAGCAGCTTACAAGGCTGTATCCAGAGGATTTAAAGTGATTAAATGTGCCCCGTTCGATGAGGTCACCCTTCCCAATCCTCACAATATAAATGGTGTTATTAAGGGTGGGTTAGACAGGCTTACAGCCGTCAGAGAAAGTGTAGGAGCAGACGTTGAAATTCTCGTTGATTGCCATGGAAGATTCGAAGAATCATCATCCAAGATTGTTGCCTCTCTAATCCAGCCTATAGGGATTGGGTGGTTTGAAGAACCTTTAGATCCTATTAATTATCCTGAAGGTTTAGCCAGAATTGCTAATGAAATCGGTATACCATTAGCAGGGGGTGAATCTGGCTATGGAGAAGAATTTTTCGATTCTCTCGCCCAACTCGGATCGGTCCAAACTATCATGCCAGATATTAAATATTGTGGCGGAGTTCAGGAAGCTGTCCGAATCGCCAATAGTGCTCACAATAGTGGTATCAATTTTTCCCCCCATTGTCCGTCCGGCCCAATATCTCTTTTAGCCTCAGCTCATGTTTGTGCAGCATTAAATAAAAACGTTTTACTGGAACATGCGATTGAAGAAATTAACTACAGGAATGAATTGATATCCCCACAGGAGCTTGTGAGAAATGGTCGTGTTGAGATGCCGACAGGTATTGGGTTAGGCGCAGCGCTATCAAAGACAGCCCTTAAAAAATATGGGGAATATATTTCCTTCTAGCGACAGTGAAAAATGGGTTATTTTTCAGCCAGCATGTCATATGCCAAATGCAGCATGACTTTTGCTCCACTGACTAGACTTTTGATTCCTATAGATTCATCTGTCCCATGTGCTTTACTGAGCATTGGGTCATCATCTGGATGCGACCCTGAAAATCCGTAAGTAGTTACCCCCAGAGGTCTCGTAAACCTAGAATCTGTGAATCCAGTACTAATAGCTGGAACAAACTGTACGTCCTCTCGGTCCACGGCTTTTTTAGTAGCCTCATGTAAGCTGGTCATGAGCTCAGTTTCAAAGGGGGATGAATTAGGAACAGCCATATAATCTATGGAATATTCCACTCCAGGGATTCCCTCTAGTATTTTATTCAATTCATCTCTGAGGTAATCATCACTCTGATGGGGTAACGTCCTCACGTCACAAGTGAGCCTAATTTGTTCAGGTACACTATTTGATTTAATTCCTCCATTAATCATAGTTGGAGTTATTGTCATTCTTGATAAAGCCCGAAGCATGGATGCAAATCTTGGATTCTCTTCTTCTTGATCTTTAATAATTTCATCTACGTTATCGGATGATGGTTTGTGTTCAATCGCGAATGTGGATAAATGTTCAAACAAACTCGTGGATGTATCTCTCTCTGCCTCGTATTCTTCTATTCTATTAAGTACTTGAGACAACCTGAAGAGGGCGTTGGTTCCCTGCCATGGAACCGATGCATGTGAACTGACTCCTTTCACATCTATTTCGATTTGTAATCGGCCTTTTTCTCCTACCCCTAAAACATACGTTAATGATCCAGCAGCCTCAATAGGGGACCCCCCACCCTCGTTAACAGCGAACGGGGCCTGTAATTTTTCTGGGTAGTTTTCTGCCAGCCATCCAAAGCCATATCTTCCTCCATGTTCTTCGTCAGCACCCGAAATCAAGGATAATCCGTCTTTTAAAACCACTCCATTTTGCTTCAATACCTTCATGGCCATCAATTGTGCTGAAAGGAGGCCTTTGCAATCTGAGGCACCCCGGCCGTAGATTCGACCTTGATGTATTTCTGCACTAAATGGCGGATAGGTCCATTTATCCTCATCTTCCACGGGAACAACATCAGTGTGTGACATGAATAAAAGGCCAAGCTCGCCAGAAGTCCCATCAATATTGGCAATAATATTCCCTCTGTTTGGTGATGATTCCAGGATTTCAGATTTAATCCCTGCTTTAGATAACCAGTCTGATATGTATTTGCAGACTGGAGTTTCGTCGCCTGTTGGCATAAACCCTGTATTAACTGAAGGAATTCGAACTAAAGCCTGTTCTAAGGCTATAAGATCTCCTTCCAAGTCATCGATTTGTTGAAGCATTTGATCAAGGTTTGTCATATTTGTACCCGTTTTTTTACATTGTTGAGCTCAAGGTCATTAAAAGTGCAATACTTTTGGAATCTTGTATCTCACCTAGTCTTATAAGTTTCTGTAATCTACTTATTGGGATTTTTTCGACCGATATATCTTCATCATAATCCTGAGGCAGAGTTTTAGGCACTAGGTCTCGCGCGATAAAACCATAAATGTACTCATCTGTAAAACCTGGGCTTGTCCAGAATCCAAAAATAAGTCTCAGATCACGTGCAGTGTATCCTACTTCTTCTTGTAACTCTCTAAGCGCAGCTACTTCTGGTTCCTCTTCAGGTTCTATTATTCCTGCTGGTACCTCTAGCAAATCCACCTTCGCTGGATGTCTGTATTGCCTTACAAGCAGCACATTATTTTCGGAGTCTACCGGAACTATAGCGACAGCAGGTTTGTGTTCCACGACCTCACGTTCCGCTTTAACTCCTGTTTTTAACAATACCTCATCAATTTTGACGTTTATGATATTGCCTTCATAAACCTTTTTACTATTGATGGTGCGATCAAGTTCTAAATTTTCCATTTTTAATTTATTCCAAAGGTCCTTCAGGAGGGCGTTGAGATCTGTAAGCGAGCCCAAGGCGCATATTTAATGCGGTGTAAAAGAAGTCAGGTTTTTCAGAGCGTAAGAACCTAGCATCGTAAGGACTTCTTTTCACAATGACTTTTTCTCCTGGCTCTACTTCGGAATCCACAAAACCATCCGCACTTATGGATGCCAAATAGCTTTTAGAAGCCTCTAAAGATACTGTAGAAGCCGGATCAAGAATCAGTGCGTCCCGTAGGCCAGTATGAGCCGCCACTGGCTGGAGAATCATCATCTCGGCTTCGGGAAACACAATGGGACCTCCGGCGGAAAGTGCGTAGCCAGTACTACCAGTAGCCGTAGATACTATGACCGCATCGGCCCTGTAATTGGTTAAATGAACATGGTTTACTGATGCCTCTAACTCGACTAATCTAGAAACTTTTCTACTTCCTACAGTAATATCGTTCAAGGCATGAATTGATAACCTGGGAATTCCTCCCTTTGTTGGTATTACGTCGGCTTGTATCATCATCCGCTTTTCTGTCCGAATATCATTATCGGGTGAGGATCGGTAATCGATGTATTTTGGAAGAGCTGAAACTGCCTGATCAGGCGACAATTCTGCCATGAATCCTACCTTGCCCATTTTTATTCCAACTACAGGAAGTTCAAATGGGCTTATCACTCTTATTGATCTAAGAATGGTACCGTCTCCGCCTACTACAACTACCAGATAGGTCTCTGTCAATTTAGCAGTGTTATTTGATAAATTTCCGGCCGAACTAAGCCAGGAACTATTTTTTAGACCTAGTGACTTTATAATCTCTTCGGCTTTTAATTTAGTGTCAGGAACTTGGGAATTGTATATAAAGGCTATCAAATTATTTTCTGACATAATTATCTAGAAACCTTTTGATTCTCATCGGGTTTATTAAGTATCTATCTTACCAATACTTAACTATTTTAGTTAACCAACTATGGTGCTAATCGCTTCGCGAGCCAATTCGATTATGGGTCTCGGATATAAACCGAAGACAACTGTACCAGCAATGGATATAACAGCTGCTGACAAAGGTCCTATGCTGGTCTTCATTTGAGAATTTTCTGATGCGCTATTCATGAACATTGTCTTAACAACACGTAGATAGTAATAAGCTGAAATAACGCTATTGATTACTCCCACAAAAGCTAACCATGTTAAGTTACTTTCAACTGCAGCTCCAAAAATATATATTTTGGCCATGAATCCAATAGTAGGTGGTATGCCTATAAGTGAAATCATAGATATGGTCATTATCCCTGCTAAAATCGGGGATCTTTTTATTAACCCAGAGAAGGAATCTATAGAATCATCTCCGGAATTTTCAGATACTGCGGTTATAACCGCGAAAGCAGCCAAATTCGTGAAGGTATATCCGGCTAGGTATACGAGTATGCCAACAGGTCCTGAAGTATTGAGTGTTGTGTCACTCGTCATCGCTGCCAAACCGACCATTACATAACCGGCTTGGGCGATGGTGCTGTAAGCTAGCATTCTTTTGATATTGTTTTGTTTTATCGCTATTAAGTTACCGACGGACATAGAAATTGCGCTCAAAACTGCCATCATACTGGTCCAGTCGGAAGATAGAGCTTCATTGTCAAAGACCATATATAAAATTCTCAGAATTATTGCGAACCCAACCGCCTTACTTGCCACCGATAAGAAGCCTGTTATTGGAGTTGGAGCTCCCTCGTATACATCTGGCGCCCACATTTGAAATGGAACAGCAGATATTTTGAATCCGAAACCTGCCGTTATTAAAATCACACTGAATAAAAGTACACCATGGTCCGATATGCCGCTGGAGTTCGAAAGTTGGGATGCTATTGCAGGCCCAATTTCTGATAAATGGGTGCTGCCTGTAAACCCATAAATTAACACCATGCCGTAAAGAAGAACGGCAGAACTAACCGCGCTCAAAATCAAGAACTTCATTCCTGATTCTGCAGACTTTTTTTCTCTTATGAAGGCAGCCAATGCCGCTATTGGTAAGGCTGTCAGCTCTAGAGCTATGTATATCGTTATCAACTCTGTGGCAGATGCGAGTAACATCATTCCAGTCGCGGATAATAAAATTAGTGAGTAATATTCGCCTTGATGTTTGTCAAATCTCTTTCCGTATGTGATTGAAGTTAGGATAACCAAGCCTGTAGCAAGAATAATGATGTATTTGAAAAATATACTAAAGTTGTCTACTTGTATTGTTCCTTTGAATCCCCCTGCAGCACTTTCTTGGGCTAAGCTGATACAAAAATACAAAGGTACTAATAGACCTACTAGACACAGAGGGGCTAGTAGTTTTTTATTAGACGAAAAAAGATCTACTATGATTATGAGACCAGCAAGCAAAACCATGCTGATTTCAGGAGTAATTAATTCTAAATTGATGTAATCCATTAATTGGCCCCTGTCATAATTCGCATTTGTGATATCCCATCTGCGAAAACATCAGACACAAATGCTGGGTATATTCCCACAGCTATTATTGAGATAATTAGAATACCAATTGGAATTACTTGCACTGCTGTTGCATCACCAATTTGTTCAAATTGTGTCTTCTCAGGCCCAAACATGGATCTTTGTATCATCCATAATATGTATCCAGCGGTTAGTACTACTCCAAATGCAGCTATCATTGTGGCTAATTTGAAAGCAGGGAAGGCTCCAACGAATATTGTTACTTCAGCGACGAACCCACTAGTTCCTGGTAACCCTAAAGATGCCAAACCTGCAACCACCAGGGATACCGTGAGTATTGGCATGCGACGGGCCAGACCGCCCAGGTCTGGAATGTGGCGTGTGTGTGTTCTTTCATAGATAAATCCTATTGTTAAAAACAAAAGTCCAGTGATGGTTCCATGGGTGAACATTTGTAGGGCGGCCCCAGTCATCGCGAGAGATGTTATTCCACCGCCTACAGCTGATAATCCTAATAAGACGAAACCCATATGGCTTACACTGCTATATGCGATGAGCCTTTTTAGGTCTGTTTGTCGTATTGTTATGGCTGCTCCGTAAATAATGTTTATTACCCCGAACAAAGCTAATAGCCATGCATATTTTTCGAGCTGTTCAGGAAACATTCCTGCAGAAACTCTCAAAAGTCCGTATCCACCCATTTTCAATAAAACACCAGCCAGCATCACACTGGCGGCAGTAGGTGCGTCTGTATGAGCGTCGGGTAACCAAGTGTGAAAAGGGAAAACGGGCAGTTTAACAGCAAAGCCTATGCTCATGAATAAGAAAAGTAGGCCCATTGGCATTATGAGGCTAGCCGTCGGCATTAATTCTGAAATTTTTATCATATCGAAGGTGCCGGTGCCCGCAAATATGACCAATATACCAATTAACATGAAGGCGCTACCAAGAATCGTAAATATTAAAAACTTCATCGCAGAATATTCTTTTCTTCCCGTACCCCAAATAGATATTAGGAAGAACATGGGAATTAATTCTAGTTCCCAGAAAAGGAAGAAGAGTAGGAAATCCATTGATGTGAAAACTCCTACTACCGCACCCTGCAGAGCGAGCAACCACATGAAATGTTCTTTAGTTCTTTCTGATACATTCCACGAGGCGAAGATAGAAACGATACCTAGTAATCCAGTTAATAAAATTAGCGGAGCGCTTATCCCATCAATCGCTAAAAAGTATTGAACTGGAAATGATTCTGGGAACCATGTTGTCAGTTTTTCTGACATGTCATATTGTTTATGGGCTATAAATATATAACCTGTGATCATAAGTTCCGCAATGGATGCGACCAAGGCGAAACCACGGGCCGTTTTCCCATTCAGAAAAACAGCCACAATCACCGCTGATATAAGCGGTAAAAATATGGCTATACTTAATATCCCAGGTATTTCCACAAATACTCCTAATTACATTCCAAATATATATATCGCAGCTATTATTATTATTCCGACTGACGTGACAGTCGCGTACATTTGAGTTTGACCAGTTTGAAGTTCTCTAATCAAACTACCGAAATTAGCTCCAAGCCACCCGACAATATTTACGATTCGGTCGACTATGTTTCGGTCTATCCAGTCAAAGATCTGAGCTATTCCGCGGTAATAAATTTTGCCAGTTATGAATCGCTCGTATGCTTCGTCAAAGTAATATTTATTTAGAAGTAATGTGTATATAGGACCGGAAACTCTACCTAGAGTAGATGGAGCCAAATAAGGATTTCGTTTGTACATTGCCCAGGCAAGAAGTATTCCCAGCAAAGCAATTGACAAGGAAATAATAGCTAAGAGTAAACCGAAGTCATGATGAGTTGTGTGTACGTTGTAAGTGGATTCTAGGGTTTTACCTAAGAATACGTGTGTGAACCAATGTTTGGGAATTCCTATGTTGAATATTGGATTCACTAGGAATCCTATAATTACAGCTGGAATTGCTAGTATTATCATTGGCAGAACCATGGAAAATGGTGATTCTACAAGGTGTACTGGGCCGTGTGCTTGGGCTTCCGGATCCTCTTCCGATCCTCCTCGGAAATCACCTTCAAATGTCATGAATAGGGCTCTAAACATGTAGAACGCCGTCATAAATACCGCAATTATGGCTAGACCAAAGCCAATTTTACTAAGCAACTCCCCGTGTTTTATAGCAGTTAGAAGTATTTCATCCTTACTCCAAAAACCTGCTAGTGGGAATATGCCTGCAAGGCTTAAACTTCCAATGAGGAAAGTGATATAAGTTATCGGCATTTTCTTTCGTAATCCACCCATATAACGCATATTGAAGGTTCCTGTTGCGTGATTGACACTACCGGAACCCAAAAATAGAAGTGCTTTAAAAAAAGCATGGGTGAATAGATGGAAGATAGCTGGCCCGTATGCGCCTACCCCAAGGGCAAGCATCATGTAACCCAATTGGCTTACTGTGGAATAGGCTAGAACTCTTTTTATATCATTGGAAACAAGTCCCATGGTTGCAGCGAATATTGCCGTAATTCCTCCAATTATGGTGACTATCATCATTGCGTGATCTGAAGCATGGAAAATCGGGAAAAATCTGGCTACTAAAAAAACCCCGGCCGTAACCATAGTTGCTGCATGGATGAGAGCGCTTACTGGTGTAGGCCCTTCCATCGCATCAGGCAGCCAGGTGTGGAGGGGAAATTGTCCTGACTTGCCAATAGCACCAATGAACATACCTAAAGCGATCAAGGTTAAGGCCCCTCCAGCTATTACTCCTGCTTCAACAAGTCCAGGTAAGTTGGAGTTGATTACGTGAATCTCCAGGTAATTTTCACTTTGTGTGAATGTTTTGAAAAACAGATACATTAGCGCAATAAGAAATCCAAAATCACCGACTCTTGTGACAATGAATGCTTTTTTCGCAGCAGCGGCGGCTGCTGGTCTGTGAAACCAAAAACCAATTAGAAGGTAGGAACATAATCCAACCAATTCCCAGAATACGAACATCTGAATCACATTGGCTGCCATGACGAGACCAAGCATGGATGCTGTGAATAAAGACATATATGCAAAATATCTGGCATACACTGGGTTGCCTAATTCTTCAGGGCCGTGATGTTCCCCAATTCCAGATTCATTGCTCGAGGGCTTCATATACCCCATGGAATAGATTTGAACCATTAGGCTCACCCCTGTTACTACCACAAGCATGATTGCGGTTAGAGGATCCAAAAGGATTCCAACTGTGAAATGAAAGTCTCCGATTTCTAACCAGGAATGAGTTCCCCAGTCTTGTCCATGGTTTTTATTTGATGCGACTGTGACTAATGTCATTACAGAAAGAATGAAAGAAATACCGATAGAAAGAACAGCTATGGGGCCTGAAAAATGGGATTTTGAGTTAAAAAACGGGCGTACAACTAGAGCCAAGATACAAAATGAGGCTAATGGGATAAAAAATATTGCCCAGACTAATTGCTCGGTGATCATAATTTAAAGTTTCCTAAGTATTTCATCGGCTACATGTTCCCGACCTTTGGGTACATATATTTTGAATCCAACACTTTCTCCCCACGATGTTATATCGCCGTCTGGAAGTATTTTTGTGGGTAGACCTTCTGCTTCAAAGGTGTCTTTCCACATCTCTGCAGTCACCAAATTAGGAGCGTATTTGTATTCTATCCACATAATATTTATCTATTTAATTCCTTAGCATCAGTAACCAAAACTGACTGCCTGGTCCGATAAATTGCAATGATGATTGCTAATCCTAGAGCCACTTCTGCTGCTGCCACAGTGATGATAAATACTGTGAAAACATGCCCGGTTAATAGGAATTTGCTGGCTGTTTCAAAGGCCTGAGGAACTGTATAACGTGACAAAGCTACTGCTGTGAGGTTCACGCCGTTAAACATTATTTCTAAAGACATCAATACGGCTATAGCATGTTTTTTAGAAAGTGCTCCGTACAAACCAATTCCAAATAAAATCGCACCTAGTATTAAAAATCTCTCTAGTGTCATTTAGCGATTCCTTACCAGTGCTAGTGCACCAATTGCAGCCGCAAGTAGTAAAACAGATACTAGTTCAAAAGCTAGGACAAAATCTGTCAATAACATTTCTGCCAGTTTTGGGATTGACTGGGTGAAGAACACTTTTTCGGCTTCCATCTGCTGTTCTGGTTTTAAGGTTTCACTTATCAACCGGGAATCCCAGTTGGTTCCTGCTGTAATAGCGTAAATTGAAAAAAGCATAAAAATTACCGCGACTATTGCAACAGGTATTCTGAAACCATGGGATGGATTGCCTTCTTCCAGATCTCTTGTCATCAGTATCGCGAATATTATTAGGACAGATATGGCTCCCACATATACCATTAGTTGGACGCCGGCCAAAAATTCTGCCCCTAGTAATATAAATAATCCTGCTATTCCAAGTAATGTGACAATCAGGAATAGGGCGGACCTAAACAAGTCTTGAATTTGGACGACGGCAATTGCTGAGATAACTGTACAAAAAGAGAGCACCCAAAATGCCAGTTGGACAGCAAAAGATTCTGTAGTCAGACTCATCTCTTTGCCCACCTCTCCCCTTGGTCTTCTAGAGTTGGTTTTTCATGCCTGCCCACCTCATCCCAGTCTGCAGTAGAGCCTTTTATGGGATCGTGTCCTCTGTTTGTTAGTTGGGGTCTGAACCATGTGCTTGGTTTTTTTTCTGCGGCCTTGAGTTGGTCCATGTTGATTATCAGATCACTTCTGCGGTATTTTCCTTCCTCAAAGCCACTGCCCATATGTAGTGCATCGTATGGGCAGGCTTCCACGCATAGCCCGCAAAACATACAGCGTCCTATATCGATGTCAAATACTTCGATGTCATAGCTCTGGCCTTCTTGCTGATTTACGCCGCTAGTTCCTGTGACGATTTCTATTATTCCCAATGGACAGTATTTTGCGCAGCTTGCACATCCAGTACATCTTTGGTCATACCACGCAAATTCTTCGCCTCTGAAATTAGCGTGCTGTGGCATCCGATCTTCCAATGTTTCAAGCCCCAAAAGAGACCTGAATGTTTTTATTGGGTGACCGACTATAAATAAAATCGGGTTCTGGTCTTCCACCTTGGCAAGATCAAATGGACTGGCTCTTCTGTTTGGATACTGAACTATATTGAATTGACGGCTAGGTGACACCAAATTTTTCATTGTGATGCCAAGCCCTTTGAACAAACCTAAGCCATACATATTAATCTCCTCCTGCTCCCATATTGGCTAATGGAGACGGTGTGGGTTCTGGTCTGTGATATTTCTTTTTGCCAACGAAATTGGCTAGGATAATGAAGGCAATTATAGTCACAATCCAGTTAACACCAGCCATAGTAAGCATGTACCCCGTAGTTAATGAGCCATCACTCGTATGGCCTAATTTCACCGCCACCATAAACTCCACTGCGACCAAAAAGATATTGAACAATCCCAATCCGAATAAGGTTTTCCAGGCAAACCCCATTATTTGATCTATACGTAACCTAGGCCAGGTGGACCTGACCCATAAAAGGAGGAATATTAATACAAACATTTTAATAGCAAACCATATGCCACCAGGCAGGAAATCGAATCCTTGAGATCCACCCAAAAACAAGGTGGTTACTACGGCTGCAGTGACTATCGGGGCCATAAATTCTGCTAGAAACAATACTGCGAATTTGATACCACTGTATTCGGTGTTATAACCAGAGCCTAATTCAGATTCTGCTTCTATTTGGTCAAATGGGGTACGGCTCATTTCCGCAGTAGATGCTGCCATAAAGACAAAAAATCCCATTGGCATAACTAAAATGAACCATACTGATTGACTTCGTACTATTTCAGTCATTGCTAGAGATCCTGATAATAGAAGTACGCTAGTTATGCCAAGGGCCATTGGTATCTCATAACTAATTAACATTGCTGCGCCTCGCATGGAACCCAAGATCGCATATTTGTTTCTCGAGCCCCAGCCAGCCATGAAAATAGCTATTGAATTAACGGAAGTAACTCCGACAATAAAAAGTATTCCTATGTTGAGATTACTAAGGAAGGCTTGATCACTGGCATAGGTTCCAAAAGGAATAACGATCATAATCATCAATGTGGGCGCTAATAGTGCTATAGGAGCCAAAGTAAACACAGGTTTATCCGCCGCATCAGGTATCGTATCTTCCTTCATTATGAGTTTAAGTACATCGGCAAAAGGCTGAAGTATTCCGAAGGGCCCATTTCTGTTTGGACCTCGTCTAACTTGGAATCTTCCGATCATTCTTCGCTCAAACCATGTGTAAAAGGCAGTGGACATAACCATCACGTTAATGATAAGAAATGAAATCGATATTCCAGCCAATAGACCTGCTGACCACCCCAAAGATTCTCCTAAGCCAAATAATTCGATTAAATTAGTGAATAAAATCTTCAGGCTATCAAAGCTGACAAAAAAAGCAGGTGTAGAAGTCATTATCTGTCCACCTCGCCGAGGACTATATCCAGGGAGCCGAGTATGATTATCAAATCCCCCATTTTCCAGCCTGTTAGCATGTCTCTTAAAGGTGTTAAATTAATGAACGAAGGAGCCCTTACCTTACATCTGTAGGGAGAAATTCCCCCGTCACTTACCATATAAAAGCCAAGTTCACCCTTCGGCCCCTCAACTGAAGAATATGTTTCGCCTATCGGAGGCCTAATGAAGAAGGGGGTTTCTGTTCTCACAGGTCCAGGCTCTATCTGCTCGATACACTGTGAAATAATTTTTATGCTTTCTCGCATTTCTTGAAGACGAACATAATAACGGTCGTAGGTGTCTCCAGAGCTTCCAATCGGTATGTCAAAATTCACTCTGTCATATATTTCGTAAGGGTTGGCTTTTCTTAAATCCCATTTGACACTTGAAGCCCTGAGTATGGGACCCGTTACCCCTGAATCTATTGCTTGGGCATCGGAAAGCAAACCTACCCCTATCGTCCTAGCTAGAACGATTTCGTTGGTTGTTATCAAGCTTTCCAATTCATCAAGGTAGTTTGGGAAATCTGATATTAAGGTGTTCAATGAACTCCAAAACTCTTCAGGAGCATCTTGGAAGACCCCGCCTGGTCTCATGTAGCTTAAGGTGATTCTTGCGCCGCATAGCATTTCGAACAGATCTAGAATTCTTTCTCTTTCTCGAAAACAATAAACTAGTGGGGTTGCAAGGGCTCCCAAGTCGTTTAAAAGGAAGCCCGTGGCCATAAGATGGCTGGCGATTCTTTGTAGTTCGACACTTATGACGCGTATATATTGAGCTCTTTCTGGGACCTCTATGTCGGATAATTTTTCGACAGTCCTTACATAAGCTAAGTTGTTTGACATACTCGCTACGTAGTCCATTCGATCTGTCAGGGTCACTATTTGGACATAGTTTCTGGATTCAGCCAATTTTTCTGTTCCCCGATGAAGGTAACCGAATACTGGCTCTACATCCACTATTTCCTCGCCGTCAAAAGTAACACGCAACCTGAACACACCGTGGGTACTAGGGTGCTGAGGACCTAGATTTATAGTTACTGGTTCTGTTCTAATGGTCGCCATAAAATCAGCCTATGAAGTCCTTTCGAAGAGGATGGCCGTCGAAGCCTTCCCAAAGTAATATCCTCTTTAGGTTTGGATGACCCTCAAATTTGATTCCCATTAAATCCCATATTTCTCTTTCTTGTAGGTCAGCCGCCTGCCAAATATCTGACACTGACTGTACTTCAGGGTTTTCCCTGCCGCTGGTTTTTACTTTGATTATGCACGAGCAATTGTTTCTGAGAGATGTCAAATGATAGATAATTTCAAAGTATTCAATGTAATCAACTGCGCTTATAGCGGTGAGGAAGGAATAGTCCAATCCATTAGGGTCTTTAAGGGTTTTACACACCTCATGTATAGTTTCTGGCGAAACCCACATAGCAGTTTCATCTGAAGCAACAACTGCGTTAGCGAGTGTACTTTCTATGGATTTTGAAATTTCTTCTCCGGTGATAATCTTAGTCAAGATCACCCTCTGTTTTTTATCGAATATCGTTTGATTTTTTCGTGTAACTGCATAATTCCATATAGAAGGGCATCCGGCCGAGGTGGGCAACCTGGTACGTACACATCAACAGGAATAATATGATTTACCCCAGGGACAACGCTGTATGAACCATAATATGGCCCCCCGCTGGTAGCGCACACACCCATAGAAATAACCCATTTAGGATCAGCCATCTGTTCGTAAACTCTCTCAATTGCGGGAGCCATTTTCCAGGTTACAGTACCTGCAATGATCATAAGATCTGCTTGTCGTGGTGATGGTCTGAAAACTTCCATGCCGAACCGAGAAAGATCAAATCTAGACATGGCACTTGCCATCATTTCAAAGGCGCAGCACGCAAGGCCAAAGGATAGTGGCCAAACGGCAGATTTGCGGCCCCAATTTAGCAATGCGTCAACGGAGGTTACTGCCACATTTCGTCCTAAATCGTCAGGAACTTCCAGCAGAGGCTCAGACAAAGGTTCTGTATGAGTGGCTTTCAGTTCATTGACATAACTACCTTCCTCTCTATCTAAATCCCAAGTCTTATCATGTAAAGGAATTACTAAAGGTTGGTTTGGATTGTTAGTGTTTATCATGTATCCATTCAACTCCACTCAAGTGAACCTTTTTTCCATGCATACATCCAGCCTAATGCCAGTATGCCAATGAAAACTGCCATTTCTCCAAGAACAAATAAACCAAATGTTGTGGACATGGTCCCGAAGGAGGCTGCCCATGGGAATAAAAAAACCACCTCAACATCAAAAATTACAAATAGCAAGGCTATGCTGTAATATCGAAAATTAAATTGGCTCCACCGTTCTGTAATGGTCTCAAATCCACATTCGTATATGCTATTTTTCACAAATGATGGTTTCTTGGGTCTTACCTTCAGCAGGGATAGTACCCAGCCAATTAGAAGCATGCTAGTGGGCACAGCAACAGCTAATGCGGCAAATATGGCAATGACACCGTATTGTCTGAAATATTCGTCAGCCATCATTCACACCATTATCTCTGAGGATTGGTCGTAGTTGTGATACGTTAAAGAGTTCCCACTTGATCGCTACAGCTCCATGCGAAAATATAGCACACAGCTCTTTTCAGTAGCAAGTGAAAAAACGCACAAACGAATGGGTATAGAGGACTATATTGGATAATATTTCGGGGTCCATTTCAGTAAACTAACCGATCCGTAAAGGTATATTAATATTGGGTGTCCCTTTATGAATCTCTACTGAAACCAATACAATGGGGATAGGTTTGCAAAAATTAATAATTTGAGTGTAAAAATTGCCTGACAGTGTTCATCTGAAACCAGATCTTCCCTCAGTTCTTAGTAGGTATAGAGACGTTTTGGACCTTGCACTCAAAGATACTGTTTCGGACCGCCATGTTTTCTTGTATGACATGTTGAGATATTGCATGGGCTGGTCGGACGCTGATGGTACACCTCTCGAGACTGAAAAAGGGAAAGGCGTTCGACCTTCTTTATGTCTCTTTACTTGTGATGCCTTAGGGGGTGACATAGAGAAAGCACTCCCAGCAGCGGTATCACTTGAGCTAATACATAATTTTTCTCTTATACACGATGAAATACAGGACTCTGATGAAATAAGACACCATCGTCCTACTCTTTGGAACATATGGGGTGTTCCTAAGGCCTTATTCGCTGGGAATGTGATGAGAGTGTTGGCTGACAGATCTATGTCTACTATGCTGTCAGATGACCCGAAACTGCTTTCTGCCTCGTCTTCAATTGTGTCAGAGGCTTGTTTGGAAATGATTGAAGGTCAGTACATGGACATATCTTTTGAGGGTGGGAATAGTATTACCGTGGATCAGTATATGAAAATGATTTCTCATAAAACAGGAGCACTACTCAGGTCCTCAGTTCACATAGGGGCTATTATTGCTTCAAAGGATGGAAGAGATGCAGATATTTTTCGAGAAATTGGCGTCAAACTAGGGTTTATGTTTCAAATTAGGGATGATATTCTCGGTATTTGGGGTGAGACTACATCTACTGGAAAGCCTGTTGGTTCTGACATACGTAGAAAGAAAAACACTCTTCCTATTGTCCATGCCCGAGAAACTCAAACCCAAACGTATAAGAAAGAGATATCTGAGCTGTACTCTCTGGAATCACTAGAAGATCACCATGTGGACCGCCTTTTGGATATTTTAGATGTTACTAAAGCCAGTCATTATTGCCAGGACATGGTTGAAAATTATGCATTAGAGGTCAGCAAAGACATACAAAATATAAGGTTCAGTAAAAACTCTAGGAGGGACTTTAGAGAACTTGTATCTTTTCTTGTAGACAGAAGTTTTTAGAGTAGAATCTACCTGTGAGTGAAGTTTCTTGATATCTATTATAATATTTTCTCCAAACTAGAATAACCAATTTGAATCGGCACCCTGCGAGGTGGGTAGATATATGAGCGTTTCCCACGCCACGATGAAAACCTTAACTTATTATCTTAGAGTACCTTCTAGTTCTTCGCCTGAGTTTATTGATATAACAGATGAAGTAAATGGATTTCTAAAGGATTCTGGGATTTCCAGTGGCATGCTCCTAGTATTTTCACGTCACACTACCTCAGCCATTGTCATACAGGAGAATGAACCGCTTTTGCTCGAAGATTTCAAAACACTGTTAGAAAACACCGCTTCTAAAGATGCTTCCTATAGGCATAATGATTTCGATGTGAGAACAGTACACATGCATGAGAATGAATGTCCCAATGGTCATTCCCATTGCCAGCACCTGGTACTCGGCTCTAGCGAAATGGTACCTGTGATAGATGGAGATATGCCATTAGGTGAGTGGCAACGAATATTCATGGTTGAACTTGATGGGATGAAAGGTGAAATGGTTGGTAGTAGAGAGATTGTTGTCCAAATAATGGGCTTGGGATAAAACCTATAGAAACCAAAATCTTTTCCTCACGGCTAATTTCCCACCTGAACTGTCAGTAACTTTTTTGACCCCCGGTTCTCCCAGATGTTATATTTGTTCGGTTATTGTTGACTGATTAACTCAACAAATTTTTATCGTGCGAGTCTCAAATATTTATAGGGCTTGTGGATTGTATTGCTGTTTATCAAAAGAGGGAATCACTGTAAGGAGAAGTCTTGAATGGCTGACCAAAAGGTTATATCCAGACAGACAGGAGTTGAGGATACCCAATACAAATGGGGATTTGAATTTGATATAGAATCCAACGTGGCCCCTAAGGGCCTAAATGAAGGCACCGTTCGGTTTATATCTGCAAAGAAAAAGGAGCCGGAATGGTTGCTGGAATGGCGCTTGAAGGCATTTGAGCACTGGGGAAAACAAGGAGAGGAGGCCTCTCCAAAGTGGGCGAAGCTCAAATTTGAGGATATTGATTTTCAGGACATTATTTACTATGCGGCACCTAAGTCCAGCGATGATGCCCCTAAAAGCCTTGATGAGGTGGATCCAGAAATACTCGAGGCGTTTGATAAGTTAGGGATTCCATTAGATGAACAGAAAAAATTATCAGGCGTAGCTGTAGATGCGGTTTTGGACAGTGTTTCTGTAGCAACTACTTATCAGGACATGTTGAAAGAGGCTGGAGTTATATTTTGCCCAATAAGTGAGGCTGTACAAAAGTACCCTGATTTGGTTCAAAAATATCTGGGTTCTGTGGTTCCGTACAGTGATAATTTTTATGCAACACTCAATTCGGCCGTCTTCAGCGATGGATCGTTTTGCTATGTTCCCCCTGGTGTCCGATGCCCTATTGAATTGATGACCTATTTTAGGATCAATGAGGCGGATTCTGGACAATTCGAGAGAACCTTGATAATTGCTGATGAAGGCAGTTATGTCAGTTATTTGGAAGGATGTACTGCTCCGATGAGGAAGAGCCATCAGTTGCACGCGGCGGTTGTAGAGTTGGTTGCTTTAAAGGATGCAGAGATAAAATACTCAACCTTACAGAACTGGTATCCCGGTGATAAAAATGGTGAGGGTGGTGTTTATAATTTCGTTACTAAACGAGGGGCTGCCAGAGGGGAGAATTCAAAAATATCTTGGACTCAGGTTGAGACTGGTTCTGCAATAACTTGGAAATACCCTAGTGTTATCCTCCAAGGCGATAATTCCGTTGGTGAATTCTATTCAGTAGCTTTGGTGAATAACTATCAGCAAGCCGATACTGGAACGAAGATGATCCACATCGGTAAGAACACCAAGAGCACTATTATTGCAAAAGGGATTTCCGCTGGTAAGGCAGAGAGCACTTATCGGGGACAGGTTTCCATACTGCCTGGTGCAGATAACGCAATAAATTTCACCCAGTGTGATTCCTTGTTAATCGGTGATGAGTGCGGCGCTCATACTGTTCCGTATATAGAAGTACGTAATCCCACCGCTAAGATGGGCCATGAGGCCACGACTTCAAAAGTCAATGACGATCAACTTTTTTATCTTCAACAACGAGGTATAGATTTGGAAGAATCCAACTACATGATAATAAATGGGTTTTGTCGTGGTATTTTCAAAGAACTTCCTTTTGAATTTGCTATGGAAGCTTCACAATTATTGAGAGTGAGTTTGGAGGGTACGGTAGGTTAAATGTCAAATCTTGAGAAATTGATTGAAATTAAAGATCTGCACGTCTCCATAGCTGAAACAGAGATATTAAAGGGGATAGACCTAAGCATCGGTGAAGGGGAAGTGCATGCCATTATGGGACCTAATGGTTCTGGTAAAAGTACACTTGCAAATGTTATAGC
>Ga0066372_10000032_pt1 | contig 40643 bp, 29 predicted proteins | sample Knorr_S15_td_250_FD_77011 | JGI IMG/M metagenome (GOLD analysis project Ga0066372, IMG submission 77011) | Marine microbial communities from Southern Atlantic Ocean transect - Knorr_S15_td_250_ad_251m_LV_A | ecosystem: Environmental > Aquatic > Marine > Oceanic | place: Southern Atlantic ocean... | reverse complement strand
GTGAAACCGTTCGATGGCGTGAACACCGCCTGGCCGTCCTCGACAGCAACCGACCCCGCGTAACGCGGCGTGACCCGACCTACCTCGGCCAGTGCCAGGCTGTTTGCCTGCCCACGATAAACCTCTTTCAGATCGTTAGCCAATACATCGTAGCGGATCTGCTCGCCCGGCGCGGCCCAGGCGACGTCGTCCACGGAGAAGGGCATCTCGCCCGGGTTGCGCATCGACGCCGGCCCGGCGAGTCGTCCACTGGATCGGTTATAAATCTCCGATGCCGCCGTGAACTCTTCCCCCTCGATATCCCTGAAAAACGATCGCTCCTCGGTGGTGTACTGCGCGTTCATGATGCCGCCGAGCGAATGCGACGAGCCGAACACATGCGCCATTTCGTGGCAGGTCAACGCCCAGCCGAAGCCGGCCTTCATCACGCCCACCCCGTCACGCGTGTGGAGCGCGTCTTGGTAGGCGATGCCTATTATGCCGCCGCTTAAGCCGTCCCCGAAACGAATCGCCACCGTCTGCCCGTAGGTGGCCGCGCGCCGCCAACGCTGCACCCATTCCTGAAACTCCTCCAGTGTCGAGCCGTTATCATCGTACGGGATGTCGTCGTAGTCGTCCGAGTCCGGCGTGAGGATCAGTTCCTGCACCAGCAGCCGGATGCCCAGCTGGTTCTCGTAAATCGCCGCGACATTGGCCATCAGCGCAAGGTGCTGGCTTGCGACTTCCGTGAGGTGGTTCTTCGAGTTTACACCGGTGGCCGACTTGTCGAGCGCGACGATCACCGTGGCCACCTTCAGCGACGCCTCGTAGCGCGGCGGATTGGCCGGGCCACCGAGCACCAGCGTCGGCGCGCCGGTCACTGGGTCGAGCCCCGAGCTGGCCATCATCGGAAACTCCGGCGACGGCTCGAGACTAGCCGACCCGGCCTGGCTCCAGTCCGGTCTGGCCAGGCCGCCGTCGAGCGACATCGTCCGGTACGTGCCGGTTCGCGGATCGCGCACGCACACCGGCTCAACCTGGCCAGGCGCGTTCACGAGCGATTCGAATTGTCCGCCATCGGCGCTGCGCAACTGGACCTGTCCACCGTTGGCCAGGCGTACCACACCGGCGACGGAGCGATTGGCCAAGGTCAGCGTCGCCATGTGCACCTGGCCATCGCCGCCGATGGCGCGGCCCTCGAAGACTCGCAGCTCAATGTCGAGCGTGTCCGATTGGCCAAGCGTTGTGCGGTAGTCGTCGGCGAGCAACGGGAAATCGCGGAACGAAAAGTCGAGCGGTTCGCGACCGGGCAACTGCAGCCGCAGCGCTTGGCCGCTATCGATCGCCCGAGCCAACGGCGATAGCTGCACTTGGACAAAGGCCGATTCGCCTTGTTGTCGCTTGACCAAAGGCTTGGCGACTTTGGCCTGAGCTTGGCTAAGCTTCTGGCCTGGATATGTTACGACGTGGTTTGAGCTCCATTCGTCGCGGTTCTTAAATACGCCCACGGCCAATCCGGCCGTAAGCAGAGCAACCCCATATTTTGTTGTGTGTGTCACTTTCGTCTGCGCTTGGACTTGGGTTGCTTTTGAGTGTCTTTGCGCTTGGGAAATTTGCCGGGCTTGGCCGCTCTCTGGGGCTTGCGCAAGTGTCTGGGCTTTTTCTTTTTACCCTTGGCCGACTTGGTTTTAATGAGGCGAAAGTCAGCCTGCTTTTTTTGAAGGTCAATTCCTTCAACCTGCACTTTCAGTTGGTCGCCCGGCGCGATCTCGTTTCCGCGCAACCGGCCAACCAAGCGGCCGCGTTCCGGCACGAACCGGTAATGGTCGTCGCTCAGGCTGAGGCGCTTGACCAGGCCCTTCAGCCCCAGCTCGGTGATGTCCACCATCGCGCCAATGTTGCGCACCTCGGTGACCATTGCCGTGTAGGTCTCGGGCTTGCGGCGATCGAGCTGCCGCTGCAAGTGGCTCAGTAGCTTGATAAGCTTGCTGTCCAGTTCGGCGTCGGCGGAGTTACGCTCGGTGAGTGAAATATGATCGGCTGCCGTCGCAAGCGCCGTAGCGTCGAGCTTGGCCTTTTGGTACACGACACGATGCACGATCAGGTCGGCGTACCGGCGAATCGGCGAGGTGAAATGCACGTAGTCCTCCTTGGCCAGGCCGTAATGTCCGATCGGCTCCGTCGAGTAGCAGGCCCGTTTCATGCAGCGCAGATAGCCGACTCGGAAGACGTCCGCGAGCGGGTGGTTGTTCAGGCTGGCAAGGAATTTGCCGGCCTGCTTTTGGTCGGCTAGGTTGCCGGCGCGCAGCCCCATCAACGCCGCCTGTGCTCGTAGGTTATCGAGTTTCTCGGTGTCCGGCTCCTCATGGACGCGGTGGATCGCCCCGGCGCGGCGGCGCTTGATCTCTCGGGCGATTGTTTCGTTGGCCAGTAGCATGAATTCCTCAATCAGCTGGTGCGATACATCGTTCTCCACCCGGCGCACCTCGCTCACCCGGCCATTGGCGTCGAGCAGCACCTTGCGTTCCGGCATGTCGAGATTCAGCGCGCCGGAGCGGAACCGCGCCTGCCGTAGTTTTTGCGCGAGGCGATGGGCGGCGTGCAGCATCCGCTCGATATCACCGGTCGGCTTGCGCTCGAGAACCGCCATCGCCTCCTCGTAGGTAAAGCGGCGTTTGGAGCAAATGACGGTTGAGTGAAACTTCGCCTCCTCCACACGCCCGCTCTCGGTCAGCACAAACTCCACGCTGCGCGCCAGCCGATCAGCTCCTGGCTTGAGCGAGCATAGCTCGTTGCTTAACGCCTCCGGCAGCATCGGGATGACGCGATCGACGAGGTACGTCGAGTTGCCGCGCCGACGCGCCTCCTTGTCGAGCGAGCTCCCTGGCGTAACATAGTGCGACACATCGGCGATGTGCACCCACAGCCGCCAGCGCCGCCCCTCGAGGCGCTCAAGCGAAATGGCGTCATCAAAGTCGCGCGCATCCACCGGGTCGATCGTCACGACCAGATGTTTCCGGCAATCCCGTCGCCCCTTGCGGTCGGTCGCCGTCACTTCACCACCCAGTCGCCGAGCCTCGGCCTGCACTTTGACCGGGAATCGGTTCGGCAGCTCGTACTGCCGAATCACCGACTCGACATCGACGCCCGGTGCGCCTGGACTCCCAATCACCTCCACCAGTTTGCCTTCCGGCGCATTGTGACGCGACGGCCACTCGGTGATCTCGACCACCACCTTGTCGCCGCGCTTGGCTTTGGCCCTGGCCCCTTGGCCAAGCTTGGGCAAATAAATGTCGTGCGTGATGCGCGGGTCGCTCGGCACGACGTACCAAAGCTGCCGCGACTTCTCCAGCGTGCCGACCACCTGCATACGGGCGCGCTCGAGAACCTCGACCACCTTGCCTCTCGGCCCAGCCGGCTGGCGTTGGCCACGCGGTCGCACCGACGATACAGTCGAGTCCACCAGCACCAGCACCCGGTCGTTGTGCATCGCCGTGCCGGCGGCGTTGGGGGAGATGTCGATGGCCGGCTGCGATGCATCGGTGGTGACGACGCGGCCGCCACCTCGGCGGTTCATAAGGATGCGCCCGGCAATCAAGTCCTCCTCGGCCGGGAGCGCAAACCGTTTGTCCGGCAGCCGAACCACCCGGCCCGAGCGCAAGAGGCCGCGCAGTTCACGCCGCACCTCCGCGGCCTGCGCTTGGCCAAGCCCGAGTTTTTTGGTGATGTCATTTGCCCCGGCTGGGACATAATTTTTGCGCCCCAAAAGACGCATAAGTTGATTTTCAAGATTCATCAGGTGATGGTACGGCTCCTCGACCGGGCGAACTTCCAGCTCGCTTCTAGCAAATTCATTGCCGCCGGCACGCTTGTATCCCGCGCCAGAACGCCCCACAACGCTAACATTCCAAAAACCACGGACAAACAACGTCGATGAATGGGTGAACTCGAAATTAAACCAACCAACTATCTATTACAGGACAACTCAAATAGTGTTTAAATGTGTGAGGATCACGCGTTCTGAGTGAGAATCACGCTACTCAGCCTTGTTTTGGGCTCCAAATTGAACCCACTTTTAGTCTATTTATGATGGCATTTTATCTGCTTTTTTTTCTCGATTGGCGTTGACAAAGGTTCAATTGGACGCAAAGCTTCGCCTTCCTTTTACCAGTATGGTGAAGTGTTAACTGTTAACAAATAAAACGAGAATTGCATCATGAAGCATTTTCAAAAAAACAAAGTCGGGGCCTTCACGCTCATTGAGCTGCTGGTCGTTATAGCAATCATTGCCATTCTGGCCGGCATGCTCCTGCCCGCATTGGCAAAGGCAAAAGCCAAGGCACAGCGGATCTCCTGCGTAAACAACCTCAAGCAGGTTGGTATCGCCACTCGCATTTATGCGACGGACAACCAGGATCGGTTCCCATGGCAGGTTCCAGCGGAGGAAGGCGGTTCCGCCGAGTATATTGCCAGCAAGGAGACCCTGAACTTCTTCAGGCACTGGCAGGCACTATCCAATGAGTTGAGCAACCCGAAAGTGGTTCGCTGCCCACGCGACGGCAATCGTCGCCAGGCCACCACATTTGCGGATGGTGACGCAGTTCGCAAGATAACCAAAGGTACGACGTTGTTTGCAGACAAGAAGGGCAAAAACGGCAACCTGAGCGTTAGCTACTTCATTGGCAAAGGCGCTGACGAAGCCAAACCGAACAATATTTTGTCCGGCGACCGCAACGTTAACTTTGCTAAATACGAAAACGACAAAGACAAGAAGGGACAGCACGTGAAATTTTTGAAAAAGTTCAGTGCCAAGAAGACTCCCTTCTGGTCCCAGTCCCTTCACGAAGAACAGGGCGACATCCTATTGTCTGACTCGTCCTGCCAACAGGCCAGCTCCTCGAAACTCGCTCAATACTTTCTCGACTCGAGCGACAATGACAACGAGGTGATGTTCCCTCGCGGGATATAATAATTCACTACAATACTCTTTCAAAGACCCTCCCAAACGGGAGGGTCTTTTTTTTGTGGGGTTTCAGATTTTCGCCCCCCCTTGTTGGCAGGCCTTGCACCGCCTTAAAAATCATCCTCGCACTCACAGCCACACCTCGACATCAAAAAACAAAGCAGAGGACAAGAAACGAAGTAAGAAAACAGCCACACCCGACAAAAAAGAACGCATGACATTCTCACCAACGTTTTGGGGTGCGCTACCCTGCACGACTTTGAATCGCTCCCGGGGCACAAAAGACCGATTGACTGGGCGAACAATTCACACAAACCCCTTTTATTTGGGTTTGACTCACAATCCGCAGGAAACTAGATTTCCACCTGTACATGGGCCTTGAATAGATAATTAATTGGCCGGCTGCGTTTGATTTTCAAAAAAATGAAAAAAACAACTGTTCGCAAGACACTGGGCACCAAGACTATCCTTGGTTTCACACTCATTGAGTTGCTGGTGGTGATTGCCATCATTGCCATTCTGGCGGCGCTATTGTTGCCTGCCCTGGCTCGTGCCAAGGACAAGGCCCACAATTCCATCGACTGGAACAACAACAAGCAAATCATGCTGGCCCTGAACATGTTCACCAATGACTACGAGGAGTACCTGCCCCACCCAACCTGGGGCGGCAACGGAAGCGGCCCAACCGGGTGGGCATATGCCGGCAGCGGAATTGAAAACTCCACGAAGTTCCCCGGTGGCGGCCGGTGTAATGTTGAATCCCATAACTGGACCGGCTCAACAGCAATGCCGGGCTATGCCAGTACCACAAGCTTGACTGGCCTGCAGAAACAACTGGCCGGCCAGTACGAATCCTTCAAGCACGGTCAACTGGGGAACTATTTAGGCAACAATCCCCAGGTGCTAATGTGCCCCAAGGATAAAGCCACCTCCACCGGCTCTAACAGCAAGCTGTTCCTTCAGCGCCCAATTAAGCTGACCAGCTACACATGGAACGGGAACATTATTTTCTTTCACACCAAACCCAGCCCTGCCACTGGCAGTTACAACGCCTCAATGGTTCGCAAGATTTCGGCCACCGAACCGGGTAACATCATCCAGTGGGAGACTGACGACACAACTCCGTTCTGGTTCAACGATGCGGGCAACCAGCCACACGAGGGCATTTCCCAGCGGCATGTAACAGGAGGTTCAAACAAGAATAACCGCCAAGATGTCGGGGGTGCAGCCACAGTGGGCATCGTCTCCGGTGCATCCGTCAACCTGACCTATAAGAAATTTTATGAGATGGCCCAAACAGGGGGTCGCCCAACCGTCCCGAACGACATCTGGTGGGGCAGCTCAAGCCGTTGAGGCCAGCAAACCAATTCACAGAAGGCGGCCCGTAAACGTAGGCCGTCTTTTTTCTTTGCCAGTTGTGCCGTGGTTTTTTGCCTCGGTCGATCAGCATGCAAGGCAGCGATCCAAAGCAGCATACCTCCACACTCAGGTGGATCGTCGCGCTTGGACTGGTGGGCATCGTCCTGCTGGTCATCAATCTCCAGGACTGGATCGAACCCGACCGACCCTCCACCCTCGGTCAAGCGCTTGACCAAGCGCAACCTCCATTTGCCGCCACCCTGCCTTACCGGCGCGACGACAATGAATACGTCGGCTCGGCATCATGCCGTGAATGCCACTCCGACGAGCACGAAAGCTGGCATGCATCATATCACCGCAGCATGACACAACTTATGTCGCCCGAAACTGTCCAGGCGGCGTTCGACGGCCAGGCGCATGAATTCCAGGGCGAACGCTTCACCATGCACCGGAGAGGTGACGAATACTGGACGAGCATCGAAAGCATTGACGCGGCTCTCGCCTCGCCCGACGGCCGCGACCCACAGGCCCTGCACATGCGCTTGGGCATGGTAACCGGCTCGCACCACATGCAGGTCTTTTGGCTGCCCGGCATGATGGGCAACCTGCAGATTGGGTTCCCCTTCGCTTGGCTCATCGACGACCGGCGCTGGGCGCCGCGCAACAGCCTGTTCATCCGCGACCCGCACATGATCCTCAGTAAGGAGAACTGGAACATGAACTGCATCCGCTGCCACACCACCGCCCCGCAGCCAAGGCCCAACCAGGCGGCGCAACGCTTCGAGTCGCGGGTGGCCGACCTGGGGATCTCGTGCGAAGCCTGCCACGGGCCAGGCAAGCGGCACGTCGGCCGGCAGCAACGCCTGGTCAAGCTGCCGGAGAGTGAACACCAGCAGGCGCTCAACACAGAGCCGCTGGCCATCGTGCAGCCGGCCGACCTCGACCATGTTCGCAGCTCGCAGGTGTGCGGCTCGTGCCACGGCATGAAGTGGTTCGACAAAAGCGAGGAGTGGACTGCGCATGGCTTCCGCTACCGCCCCGGCGACGACCTAGAGCAAACCACGCCGATCATCCGACCGACCCAACTCGACAAACAATCGTGGCTTAAAGCGGTGCTCCAGAAAAATCCTGGTATCCTCAACGACTTCTTTTGGCCGGATGGCCACATCCGCGTGACAGGCCGCGAGTACAACGGCCTGCTCGAGTCGGCCTGTTATCAGCGCGGCGAAATGTCCTGCACCAGCTGTCACTCCATGCACAAGAGCGACCCCGACGATCAACTCGCCCGTGGCATGCGCGGCAACCAGGCCTGCCTCCAGTGCCACGACGAAATGGTCTCCAACCTCACCCGGCACACCCACCACGCCGCCGACTCGGTCGGGAGCAACTGCACCAACTGTCACATGCCGCACACCTCGTACGGCCTGCTGCAGGCCATCCGGGGGCACACCATCGAGACGCCTGATGTCGCCACAACGCTCAAGACCGGTCGGCCGAACGCATGCAATCTCTGTCACCTCGACAAGACTCTCGACTGGACCGCCCGGCAATTGGCCAAGCGCACTGGCCAGGTTAAGCTGACCGTGCCGGAGGAGCACCGTACGACAGCTGCCTCGGTGCTTTGGCTGCTCAAGGGCGATGCGGGCCAGCGCGCATTGGCCGCCTGGCACATGGGCTGGACGCCGGCGCTTTCGGCCAGCGGCAGCGGTTGGCAGTCGCCTCTGCTCGCCGAGTTGCTCAATGACCCCTACTCTGCCGTCCGCTACATGGCACACAAGGCCCTGACTAGGCAGCCGGGATTCGAAGATTTCGAATACGACTTTGTCGCTGGTGAAACCTCGCGCCTAGCCAGGCGCGAAGTCGCCTTGGCCAGGTGGACGCTATTAACCGGCAACACGCCGACAAATCCCGCCACCGTGCTATTGGACACCGACGGCCAACGATTGACCAACAAAGTGCGCCAACTCATCGAAACCCGAGATAACCGCTCGATGCGACTGCGCGAGTAACGAGGGGGTACATTTGAACTTTCAAAGAAACATTTTCGTTCCCAGACTCAGGCACTTGTTCCATTGACTTTCCTTCAGATAAAAAAAGAGCGTCAACTAGCATTTACACTGATTGAGTTGCTGGTGGTGATTGCCATTATTGCCATTCTCGCCAGCCTGCTGCTGCCGGCGCTGGCGCGAGCCAAGGAGCAGGCACACCGCACCACCTGCAAGAACAACAGCCACCAGTGGCTGCTGTCACTGACCATGTACGCCGGTGACAACGGTGAGGAATTCCCACCTGGCGGCTCGAGCAACCCTTACTGGAACTCGGTCTGGTTTCGCGACACGATGACAAACCGCTATCACATCCGGCGGCCTATGTTTTACTGCCCATCCAACCGGAGTTGGAACCGCGACGATTTCTGGGCCTGGCCGGGCGGGCGAGACTCGGTAATGGGCTATTTTTATTTCGCCGGCGAAACGCGCTACTCGAACAACCGGTCGATATTCCAAGAGCAGGTTCGCACGCCGGTATTTGCCCTCAAGACAACGGACGAGCCACACTACAAAGTCATCTGGGCCGACCTGAACCGGAGATATCAGGGATCGTGGGGCCGGCCGGGCGATCCCAATCCGCTGATGCGGGGTGTCAACCATTACAACGACCGTGGCGACGAGCCAGACGGCTCAAACGAGGGCTTTTATGACGGGCATGTGGAATGGATCAAGGGCACTACCTTCCGCAAAAAAGCCAAGATGATGGGTAATCTTTACTTCTGACCGATGCCGAAACGCGCCCTATTGTCACAAAAGTGTCACAGCAAAAATAACGCTTGCTAGCTTAATCAAGCTCTGTATTATCCGCCGCGTCTCGCACGGCGTGTGAATGTAAGCGCTGTCGTGAGTATCTACTATTATCTGACATTATATTCTCTGAACTATCCCCGGAGGGGTTGCAGGTTTCTTCAACCTGGCCCCTCCGGTATCTTTTTTGGAGGTAGTGCTTTTTCCGGCATGCGAAATTTGAAAACCTTCCGAGGTGGAGCTTTTACTGCCTGAGTAACATCCTGCGTTCCGCCTGCTGCGCCCAGACACCGGAACCGGATTACCAGTGTGGATCACGGGCCGGCTTCCGTGTCGTGCTCGCGCCACCGGTTACCGAGGCGTAGGATTGACCGCAACAACAAGCACAACCTGGCCAAGCGTGGCAGGTGCCCGAAACAAAGCGGGTCTTGACTTCTCGCAGTAAAACCGAACTCTTGCCGCAAGGCGGAGGGGGTGACCCCTTTGAAAAAGAATGCCATCCGGGTTGCTTTCAACTTTAAACATCGTCCCGATTATTGCCAGTACGACGGGCGAGCCATATTCCGCTTATCTACTGTTGGGGGTGATGATACTTTTGGCTGCGGGCTTTGCTTGCGCGCCGCTTATTATTTCAGCCTGTCTTGCACCGAAAAAACCGGGAGAAATCAAGGAATCGGCCTTCGAGTGTGGACTGGAGTCGAAAGGCGACCCGTGGGTGCAGTTCAAGGTACAGTATTATCTCTACGCGCTGGCGTTTGTAATTTTTGATATCGAGGTGATATTCCTTTACCCGTGGGCGGTAGCGTTCACGGGACTGTCTTTGGGGGCCTTCCTCGCGATGGGGATTTTCATTTTGCTGCTGGCGGAAAGCCTGATTTATCTTTGGATAAAGGGAGTGCTGACGTGGAAATAACCTCATGACGACCGAAAAGCTGAAGGCAGGCATGAACCTCGATGACACCACGCGCTCAGAACTGGAGCGTGCCGGGGTCATTGTTTCACAGGTGGATTCCCTCTACAACTGGGCGCGCGGCGGCTCGGTATGGCCGTTAACTTTTGGCTTGGCCTGTTGCGCGATTGAGATGATTGCGTCCGCCACGTCACGATTTGATATATCCCGATTCGGCTCTGAAGTGTTCCGCCCCTCTCCCCGCCAGGCGGATCTCATGATCGTCTCCGGCACGGTCACCAAGAAAATGGCGCCGCAGGTGGTTCGAATCTACAATCAAATGCCCGAGCCAAAGTGGGTGATCGCAATGGGCGCATGCGCCATATCAGGGGGTCCGTTCAAGCAGGGCTACAACGTGCTCAAGGGGATCGACCGCTACATTCCGGTGGATGTGTACCTACCGGGTTGCCCGCCGCGTCCGGAGGCGGTACTGCAGTCGCTTAACTATTTGCAGGAGAAAATCCGCACGCAGGATATTAAATCGGATCCGGCTTTCACGAAGGGTCGGCGTCAGTATCCGGTACCGGAATTTACCGGCAAGGATCTTGAACCTCCCTACAACCCGGAAGTGTGGCAACCTCCGGCCAATCCCAACATCAAGCCGCTGGAAGAAGTCACCACATGAGCCACATAGTGAGCCACGAACCGATCCTCATGAAATTCCCGGGCACGAATTGGGATGAGGAAGCTGGCGCGCTCGTTGTGCCTACGGCTCAGGCTGTAGCGATCGCGACGTGGCTCCGCGACAATGATGCGTTTTCGCTCGATTACTGCAGCAACGTTACCGGCGTAGATTACCTTGAGCGTGAAATCAAGGAGAAGATCACCAACAAGGAAGGCAAGATGGAAACAGTTGCCCGAACCGAGCCCAGCCGCATGGATGTTGTGTATCATCTCTATTCCATGCAAAAACAAACCGGCCCGCTCGTTTTCAAACAGCGTACCAACCGCGAACAACCTGAAGTCGAGTCGCTTACACCGGTTTGGCGGAGTTGCGAACTGCAGGAGCGCGAGGTGTTCGATTTGTTTGGCGTGAATTTCAAAGGTCACCCGGACCAACGCCGTATTTTGATGTGGGACGAGTTCGAGGGCCACCCGATGCGGAAGGATTACACGGAACCATTCGACTACGAATGGGAACCCACGCCGCACGACGAGATTTTGGAGAAACACCAACGGGGGAAAGTCATCGTTTGAACACCGCCACCGCGCCCAACTACGAGTTGATTCAGCAAGATGGCCTGGAGACCAGCCTGTTGGAGATCTCGATGGGACCGCATCACCCAAGCACGCACGGCGTCTTTCGCATGGACGTGAAACTCGACGGCGAGACGGTGGTCGACCTCAAACCGGTGTTTGGTTACCTGCATCGCAACCACGAAAAACTCGCCGAGAACATGAGCTACCTCTCCAGCATGCCGTTCACCGATCGGCTCGATTATTTCAACAGCATGGCCAACAACTGGGCCTACGCGCTGGCGGCAGAAAAGCTCATCGAGGTCGAGGTGCCCGAGCGCGCGGAATACCTGCGCGTCGTCATGGCCGAGCTGACGCGACTGGTGAACCACGTTTCACTCATCGGCTTTTTCCTCAACGACCTCGGAGCGCTTGGCACCCCTCTTCTCTACGCCTTCCGCGAGCGCGAAAAGATTCTCGACCTCTTCGAGCAGGCCAGCGGCGCACGGATGATGTGCAACTACTTCCGCTTCGGCGGCCTGCGAAACGACGTGCCCGTGGGTTGGATCGGCCGCGCGCGCGAAGTGGTCGACCGCTTCCCTGTGTTCCTCGACGAGTACGAACAGCTCCTGTGCGAAAACGAAATCATCCTCAGTCGCACTCAGGGCGTGGGAAATTTATCGCGTGAACTGGCCATCAATGCCGGTATCACCGGCCCCATGCTCCGCGCCAGTGGCGTGAATTATGATTTGCGCAAGGTTGACCAATACGGCATTTACGACCGGTTCAAGTTCCGCGTGCCCTACGGCGAGGCAGGCGACTGCTACGACCGTTTCATGGTTCGAATGCTCGAGATGCGCGAGAGCGTGGAGATTCTGAAGCAAGCGCTAGAAGGCATCCCCGAAGGTCCCGTGATGGGCAATGCCCCGCGCGTTTTCAAGCCCAATCCGGCCGAAGTCTACGGCCGCATCGAGGGGCCCAAGGGCGAGCTGGGGTTTTACCTCATCGCCGACGGCACGCCCAAACCCTACCGCTATCGCGTGCGGCCGCCGTCGCTCATTAACCTCACCGTGCTGCGCGACATGTGTCTCGGTGGTAAAATCGCCGACACCGTCATCATTCTCGGGAGCATCGATATCGTCCTCGGGGAGGTGGACCGATGAGTATTCTCGGTGGTGGCGTCTTCAAGGGCATGGTAGTGACGCTACGGAATTTTGTAGGCTCCTATTTTTACAAGGACCGGCTCACCACCAACGACTATTCGTGGCGGCCCAACGACAAACTACCACAACGCGCGGGCGACTATCCGAAAGAGGAAGGCGAGCAACTCCGAGATACCACCACCGTCACCAATTACAGCCGCAATTTCCCCATGCTGCTGCATGACGGTGGCGAACCGATGGACACCGTCCGCTGCGTGGCCTGCCAAATCTGCGAACGTGAATGCCCGCCGCAATGCATTTACATCGAGAAGAGCACGGAGAAAAAGGAGAACGCCAGTGGCAAGCCGCAGTTTTATCCAGCCACATTCGACATCGATGTGTCCGTCTGCATGAGCTGCCAAATTTGCGTGGAAGTGTGCCCGTTCGATGCCATCGTGATGAACAGTCAATTCGAACTGAGCACGCCCAACCGCTTCGGCGGCTTGTTGCTGCGCCGTGACGATCTGCTGAAGAGCAACGACTACTACCACCGGATTCACCCCGAGGAAGCCGCCGCGCGCGACCAGCGCATCGCCGACGAAAAGGCGGCCAAGCAAGCCAAGAAAATGGCGGCCGCTGAAGCCGCCAAAAACAAGGCTGAGGAAAAAGCCAGAGCCGAGGCTGAAGCAAACAAAGACACTGCCGACGCAGAAAAGGACGCCGAATGAGTCTCGACCTCATCAGGGACATCCTCATAGCCACCGTGCCGTTGCTGGTAATTTTCCCAACGCTCTTCGCTTTCACAACGTGGCTGGAGCGCAAGGTGCTTGCTCGAATCCAGAATCGCGTTGGACCGAACAAGGTCGGCGTTCCCCTCACGCGCTATGGCGGCCGCTTAAGCCTCTTCGGCCTGGGTCAGCCGCTGGCTGATGGGATCAAGATGCTTTTCAAGGAAAACATCGTCCCGCGCGATGCCGACCGCCTGTTCCACCTTCTCGCTCCCATCCTCGCGCTCATCCCCGCAATGTTGGTACTCTGTTTCCTCCCCCTTAATTTTCCCTGGATCAACGACATTCAAGATTCAGTAAAAGCCTTCATGCTGGATGGTGCGGTTATCTTTTTCTTTGCCATCAGCGGCCTGAACACCTTGGCCATCTTCATGGCCGGCTGGGCGTCACGCAATAAATACTCGCTGCTTGGCGGCATGCGAGCCATCGCACAGATGGTCAGCTACGAGATTCCACTGGTTCTTTCGGCGGTTGTTGTTGTAATGATGGTCGGCAGCCTGAATGCAAACTCAATTGCCGGCGCGCAGGCGGGCTGGAACTGGTTTATCTTCACCCCGTGGGGCTTTGCTGCCTTTGTCATATTCTTCATCTCCGCCCTGGCGGAGACCAACCGTTCCCCGTTCGATCTGCCCGAGGCCGAGAGCGAGATCATCGCCGGCTACTTCACCGAGTACAGCGGCTTCAAGTTCGCGCTCTTTTTCCTCGGCGAATATATCGCCATATTCGCCATCAGCGGCCTGGCGGTCACCCTCTTCCTCGGTGGTGGCGCAGGCCCCGGCGTGGCTGCCCTGCCGTGGCTGTCTGTGGTTTGGTTCCTCGTCAAAATTTTCACCCTCATCGCTGTAATGATCTGGCTGCGTGGCACCCTGCCTCGCCTTCGTGTCGATCAACTCATGGGTTTCGCGTGGAAGTTCCTGCTTCCGCTTTCCATTTTGAACATCTTCATCGCCGGCGCAGCACTGCACCTGGTGGCCGGCGAACGGCTAGCAGATCTGGACCAGAAACAGCCTATCCTTCGCCAACTCATGGAAGGAGCCAATCCACTGGTAGTCGCTGGGTTGTGGATTGGTGCTTTGTTGATTTTGTACGTGGCGGCTAAGGGGCTCAATCAACTGAACCGCGCCAAGGTGCGCCCGCGCGAGTACAAGTACGCTGAATGAGTGGGCAAATCGCATTTTGGATCTTATCCGCAATCGCCGTGCTTGGTGCGCTGGTTGCCGTACGGAAGCGTAACCTCATCCACGGTGTGTTCGCGTTGATGATTTTTTTTGCGGCACTGTCTGGCTTGTTCCTACTGTTGCTGGCCGAGTTCATCGCGGCGGTGCAAGTACTCGTGTACATCGGCGCAGTGGGTATTTTACTGTTGTTCGCCATCATGCTCACCGAACGGGTGGCCGGCGATGACGGTCGTCGAATGACTTCGCGCGGCTGGTTTTGGGGCCTCGTGGTGGCTGCCGCGGTGTTTGTCATTCTGTTGCTGCCAGCCATCCAGCAATGGCCAACGCCGCAAGCCACACTGACGCCTGACCCATCAGTGGAAGAGCTAGGCAAAAAGCTGATGAACCCTTACGTGGTGACACTGGAGGTGCTGGCGTTGCTGCTCACTGCGGCGCTCATCGGTGCAGTCACCGCGGCGCAGGGCGTTCGCATGCCAAACGAGGAGGATTCACCGGAATGACGCTGCACCATTACCTCATTTTGGCAGCGGTGCTTTTTTGCATTGGGTTGATGGGCGCGTTCACGCGGCGCAACGCCATCGTCGTGCTGTTCTCCGTCGAGATTATGCTCAACGCCGCCAACCTAAACTTCATCGCCTTCTGGCGTTACAGCGAAAATCCCGCACTGCTGCACGGGCCGCTGTTCACGCTGTTCGCGATCGCCGTGGCTGCTGCTGAGGTGGCTGTGGGCCTGGCACTGGTGATTGCGGTTTACCGGCATTTCAAAACCGTGGACTTGGAGTCCATGGACACTTTAAGGGAAGAATGAACATCACGACCTTGGCCCTCATTCCCCTGCTGCCGCTGCTGGCCTCCGCCTTGACGTGCGGAGTCCAAAACGGCCGTCGCGCCGCTGGCGTGGCGATTGCCGCGATGCTTGCCTCGTGCGGCTTGGCGCTCATGGCTTTCAAGCAATCCTGGGGCATGATGCCGAATCAACACACCCCGTTCGACATCCCCTGGCTCACTGTCGGTGACACGGCCATTCCGTTTGGTTTCGTGCTAGATCCACTCACAGGCGTAATGGCCGCAATGGTTACCTTCGTTGGCCTGCTCATTTTCATCTACTCCGCCGGCTATATGAAGGACGACCGGCGCATGGCTCGTTTTTTCTGTTACCTCTCGCTGTTCGCCTCCGGGATGCTTGGCCTCGTGTTGGCCAACAGCCTGTTGCTGCTGTTCATGTGCTGGGAAATTGTCGGCGTCGCGTCGTATCTGCTTATCAGTTTCTGGTTCCACAAGCCGGAGGCCGCCGCCGCCGGCAAAAAAGCGTTTATAGTCACGCGCATTGGCGACATGGGTTTTCTCATCGGCATCCTGCTGGCATTCAAGACGACTGGTACGCTCACACTCTACAATGAAGCAGAAAGCGGTATGTTGCAGCAGCATCTCACTGGTACCGTATTCGGCTTCAGCGTCGCAGCGGTGATCAGCCTGCTGCTGTTTATGGGCGCGGTGGGTAAGTCCGGTCAGCTGCCGCTGCACGTATGGCTGCCGGACGCCATGGAAGGCCCGACGCCGGTCAGCGCGCTGATTCACGCAGCCACGATGGTGGCCGCGGGTGTATTTCTTGTGGCGCGAACTTTTCCGTTGTTTGAGGTGCCACTCCACGAGGAGGGCATCCTGAAAATGACGCACGTGGTGGCTTGGGTTGGTGCCATTACCGCACTTATTGCCGCGTGCATTGCCCTTGGCCAATACGACATTAAACGCATCCTGGCCTACTCCACAGTGAGCCAACTCGGCCTGATGATGGTGGGGCTGGGTGTGGGCGGCGTGGCGGTGGGCATGTTTCATTTGCTCACGCACGCCTTCTTCAAGGCGCTGCTCTTCCTCGGTGCGGGCTCGATCATCCACGGTTGCCACGAGGAACAGGACATCCGCAAGATGGGCGGCATTGGGAAATCCATGCGCATCACCTCCATCGCTTATCTGTGCGGCACAGCGGCGCTTGTCGCATTTCCGTTCACGAGCGGTTTTTTCAGCAAGGACGAAATCCTTGCCAGTGCTTGGGCAAGCTCCAAACCTATCTTCTGGATTGCCGCTGCGGCTTCGCTGCTCACGGCGGTGTACATGACGCGCCAGTGCCTGTACGTCTTCGCTGGCACGCATCGCGGTGAACATACCCCGCACGAAAGCCCGCAGGTGATGACTGTGCCGTTGGCTATTCTAGCCGTATTTGCGCTTGGTCTTGGTGCAATGACGCACAGCAGCGTGTTTGACAAATTGCCAGGGGAAGCAGTCGAGCATGAAACCATCGTCATTGTCGTGAGCGTAATCGTGGCACTGGGGGGCATTGCGCTTGGCTGGCTGATTTATCGCGGCCGCGCGCTTGGCCAAGAGGCTGATCCGCTCGCCGTCACGCCGCTCGTGCACAAGTTGTGGTTCGACGAGTTTTACGCCGCCACGGTAGGCCGGTTGTGGTCGTTGGCCATCGTAATTGCGGAACAATTCAACGAGCTCTTGCTCTTCGTACGCGACTTGGCGGTACTGCTGGCTGACAGGATCGGCAACGCCTTCGCGATCGGCGGCGACCGCAAATTGATCGACACGCTGGCCTTCGACGGCATGTGCAACCGGCTGCGCTCGGCCGGCCACGCCGTGACCCGCCCGCAAAACGGCTTTCTCCCCGGCTACCTGCGCCTCATCGCGCTCGGCGCGGTCGCGCTGGGGTTGCTGGTGTCTTGGTTGAAATGATTACCGCACTCACATTGACCCCGATGGCGGCGGCCGTGCTGATACTGGCCCTGCCGGAACGCCGCGCCCGCGCGGTGGCGCTCGCCGGCGCGCTGGTGTCGCTGGCGCTGGTGCTGTGGATGTTGGTGCAGTTTGACATCAATGCTGACGGCCTGCAGTTCAGCGAAAGGGCCGAATGGATTCCCGCGCTTGACATCGATTATTTTGTCGGTCTCGACGGCGCGAACGCGCTGGTGCTGCTGCTGTCGGCGCTCCTCGCGCCCCTCGCTGTGCTGGCTTCGTGGCAGCACACCGACCGGCCACGCACCTATTTTGTTCTGCTCAGCCTGCTTTTCACCGGCCTCTTTGGCACGTTCACCGCACTAAACTTTTTCCACTGGTTCCTCTACTGGGAACTGGCGCTGGTGCCGCCCTTCTTTCTCATCAAACTCTTCGGCAAAGGCGAGGAACGGCACAGTGCGGCGCTAAACTTTTTCCTGTTCACCGTGCTGGGTAGCGTGGCGATGCTGCTGGGCTTCCTGTTTTTGTACCGTCAAACTGGTACATTCGACTTCATCGAGCTCGCCGAAAAGGGCGTCAATGTCAGTCCGTTAATTTTCTGCGCCGTCCTCGCCGGGCTGTGGGTGAAGGTGCCACTGGCGCCGCTGCACATCTGGCAGGCGCCAGCGTACGCCGCCGCGCCGACACCAGTGGCCATGCTTCTCACCGGCGTGATGTCAAAAATGGGCGTGTACGGTTTCCTGCGACTCATAGTCCCCATCTTCCCTGAGCAACTGAAGCAGCACGCCGGCACGCTTTTGGCCTTTGCTCTCATCACCATTCTGTGGGGAGCATTCCTGGCGCTGCGGCAAACCGACCTTAAGCGCCTACTGGCCTTCTCGTCGCTCAACCATGTGGCCTATTGCGTTCTCGGCGTGGGCGCGATTGGAATGGTTGTGTCGGGCGATATTGGGTTGAAAAATCCGCACGGGTTGGCACTCCAAGGCATCATACTGCAAATGTTTGCCCACGGGTTGGCGGCGGCCGGCTTGTTTTACCTGGTCGGCCTGCTCGAGGAGCGCACCGGCTTGCGCGGGCGGAATGACTTCGGCGGACTCAGCGCTGTCACTCCCCGGTTCGCAGCGGTGTTTTTCATCCTCACATTCTGCTCCCTTGGCCTGCCATTCATGGCGGGATTCGCAGCGGAGTTTTTAATATTTAGCGGCACCTTCGCCGTCGCACCGGGTGTAACAGTCGCAGCCACCCTTGGCCTGCTGGCAACAGCCGTCTTTTTGCTAACCATGTTGCAACGAGTGTTCACCGGACCAGTCAACGAACAATACAAGTCCATGCCGGATCTGACCCGGAACGAAATCCTGATTTTAACCCCGATCATGATCCTTGTTTTCTGGGCAGGCATCTACCCCACAATATGGCTGGAGTTCAGCCAAAAATTGACCCAGATGATCCCCTGACATGACCGCACTGCTTACTGTCATATTGAGTTTCATCGGGGCACTGGTATGCGGGTTGATGCCATCGAGTACGCACCGGCGCATCCGCTGGGTGGCATTGGCCGTCGCGGCGGCTGGGCTGGTGGTGTCGATGGTCTGCTGTGTGAATTATCCCGGCGGCGATTTTGCCGACTTGGTCGCAGCAGACTGGATTCCATCTCTTGGCATCGGCTTCGCCACCGGTTACGACGGCATCAGCCTGCCACTGCTGCTGGTAACCGGCTTGGTGGCGGTTTGTGGCGTGTTGTTTAGCTGGACTCTCGAGACTCGGGCCAACCAGTTTTACGCCTTTTACTTCGCGCTCATCGGCGGTGTGTACGGCGTGTTCTTGTCGCTAGACCTGTTTCTGCTATTTGTATTTTACGAGATTGCGGTGGTGCCAAAATATTTCCTGATCGCCATCTGGGGCGGCGCGCGGCGGCACTTCGCGGCGATGAAACTGGTGCTCTATTCCTTCGGCGGGAGCGCGCTGGTATTGCTGGGAATGCTCGCGGTTTTCTTTTTGGCACACGACGCCTCCGGCGAGGCGCTCAAGACGTTCAACTTGTTGGAATTGCAGCAGGGACAGGTACCAGCGGCGGCTCAGCAATGGATTTTCCCGCTGATTTTCGTCGGCTTCGCCATAATGGCCGGCATGTGGCCGTTCCACACCTGGGCACCGACCGGCCACGTCGCTGCTCCAACGGCGGCAAGCATGCTGCTGGCCGGTGTGGTGATGAAGCTGGGCGCTTACGGCTGCCTGCGCGTGGCGGTGGGGTTGCTGCCAGAAGGAGCCCTGGCCTGGGCACCCTGGGTAGCGGTGGTGGCGATCATCAACATCGTCTATGGCGCATTGGTGGCGCTGAAGCAGGACGACTTCAAGTACGTCATCGGTTATTCGAGTGTCAGCCACATGGGCTTTGTTCTGCTGGGGATCGCCACTCTGAACCTGACCGGGATGACCGGTGCTGTGCTGCAGATGTTCTCGCACGGCGTGATCGGCGCGCTGCTCTTTGCATTGGTCGGCACGGTGATTTACACGCGTACCAAGACGCGCATGCTCGATGAACTGCACCGGCTGATCGACCGCATGCCGGGCATCGCCTGGGTGTTTGTGGTGGCTGGCCTGGCCTCGATGGGGCTGCCGGGCTTCAGCGGGTTTATCTCCGAGCTGTATGTACTGATCGGCGCCTGGGGGGAACTCTCCGGCTGGATCGTTAGCGGTGCGGGTGCCGGCATCCTGTTGACGTTCGGCTACACGCTGGTGAAAATCCACGAAGCCTTTTTCCGCGAACGCACTCACTCCCCCGACAGCCAATCGGAGACGCCTTACCCACCAATGACGCTACCGGAGAAAACCGGCGTGGCAATATTACTGGGCGCGTCGCTATTGATCGGCCTATGCCCCTGGCTGTTGACTCACAAGATTTCGGCCAGCTTGGAATTGCTGGTGAACCGATTACCAAACTAACGAGGCGGGATGGAATTTAATTATCAAAAATTATTCTTGGCCCTGCTACCAGACCTGCTGGTCGTGGTGGCACTGTTCGCCGCGTTGGGGGTGGATTACTCGTGCCTGCGCGGGAGCCGCTTGGCCAAGCGCTACCAAGTGGCCTGCCAAATCTCCGCCGCCGGGCTGATCGCGGGGATGGCGGTGCTTCTTCTACAATTAACCCAAGCCTGGTCGTTTACAGCACTCGCGTCGATGACAGACGGCCAACTGGTGCTGACCTCCGGCACACTGACGTTGAAGGCGCTGCTGTATGGCATGGGACTGGGCGTGTTGCCCTTGGCCAAGCGCGACCAGATCACACCGCAGGTGAGCGAGTATTTTGCGCTCCTGCTATTGGCAACGCTGGGGATGGGATTCGTGGTGACCAGCCGCAACCTGCTCGGAGCGTTCGTCGCGCTGGAACTGGTTAGCCTTAGCTTTTACGCAATGACAGTGCTAAACCAGGCTAAGCGCGCCTCGGCTGAGGCTGCCCTTAAATACCTGACCTTCGGCGCGGTGGCATCCGGCTTTCTGCTGTTTGGCTTGAGCTACCTTTACGGTGCCACCGGTCAACTCGACCTCACCCAAATGACTGATCTGCAACACTCGCCGTTGTTGGTTCTGGCCTACCTGCTGATCTTCGTGGGGCTGGGATTCAAGCTGGCTCTGGCGCCGTTCCACCTTTGGGCACCGGATGTTTACCAAAATGCGCCGACGCCGGTGGCCGGCTGGGTCGGCAGCGGTTCCAAAATCGCAGCCGCCGCACTTTTGGTGACGCTGTTGCAACCTGTTTTCACTTCGCCAGAATTGAAAGCCGAACTGATCCCCGCGCTCGCCGCGCTGGCGGTGGCCAGCATGTTGGTCGGCAACCTCGGCGCGCTGCGCCAAACCAACCTCAAGCGGCTCCTCGCCTACAGCGCCATTGCTAACGCCGGCTATCTGTTGGTCGGCGTGATGGCTTTCACCGTAGAGGGAAACACCTCCGTAATTTTTTATATCCTCGTCTATTCGCTGGCTAGTCTGGGCGCCTTCGGGGTGGTCGCGGTGCTGACCGACACGCTGGGGCGCGATGCGGAGATCAACGATTTCAACGGCTGCTGGAAAACAACGCCCGGCTTGGCTGTGGCGTTTCTGGTGTTCGTGCTATCGCTTGCTGGTATCCCGCCGCTGGCCGGTTTCCTTGGAAAATTTTATCTCTTCTTCGCCGCCATCGGTGCCACGCCGGAAGTCGCCACTTGGCACGACGGATTTTATTGGCTTGTCGCCTTCGCCCTCATAATGAGCGTGGTTTCGCTCTACTACTATCTCCGCGTGCTCAGAGCCTTCCTCGTGGCTCCCGCGGATGAAGAGGTGCTGGTGAAAACGGGATGGGCGGCTGGGGTTACACTCTGCGTGCTGGCGATCGCTGTCTTGGCGCTTGGCCTCTGGCCGGAACCGCTCCTGACTCTCTTGCGTCATTGATTCCCGCCTCGCCAAGCTGGTTGACCGTAGCCAACTTATCTAACCTGCAGCGAGTGCGCTGCCCCGGGTGACGCCTGCGGAAAGCCGGCTGGGGCCGGTGAGATACCGGTCGATGGCGTGGGCAGCGCCGCGGCCTTCGTTGATGGCCCAGACAACGAGGGACTGGCCGCGTCGGCAGTCGCCCGCCACAAATACGCCCTCAAGATTAGTGGTGAATTCACCGTGCTCCCCGATAAAGGTCTGCCAATTACCACGCGGGTTCTGGATCTCGAGCCCGAGCATTTCCCCGACTTCGAGTTCCGGACCGACAAAGCCGGTGGCCAACAACACGAGATCTACCGGCCATTCCTTTTCACTGCCCGCCACCTCGCTGAACGGCGCACCGCCCTCTATCGGCTTGGACCAGTCGACCTCTACGGTTTTCACGCCCTTCACATGGCCGGTTTCGTCGCCGACAAATTCCTTTGCCAAAACGTGGTACGCACGCGGGTCGTTGCCGTGCTTGGCTTTATTCTCGGCATGCGAATAGTCGAGGCGATAAATGCGCGGCCACTGTGGCCAAGGGTTGTTCGCGGCGCGCTCGACAGGCGGTTGGTCGAGCAGTTCGAAATTCACCACGCTCTTACAGCCGTGACGCAGAGATGTACCGATGCAGTCCGCGCCGGTATCGCCGCCGCCGATGACAATGACATGCTTGTCCTTGGCGGGGATGTAAGTTTCATCCTCGAGATTGGAATCGAGCAAGCTCTTGGTGTTGCGCGTGAGGAAATCCATCGCAAACTGGATGCCCGCCAAGTTACGGCCGGGATTGCGGCCGGTGGGGTCGAACGGTTTGGTCGCGCCGGTGGCCATCAGCAGTGCATCGTTTTCCTTCAGCAGGTCGTTCGGGTCTAGGTACCGCATTTCGCAGCCGCGTTCCTCCATGATCTGCGTCATGTGTCCGGAGGCGAAGTCCTCTTTTTTGCCAACGTGCACGCAGGTGACAAACTTCACCCCGGCCTCACGCATGAGTTTGATGCGGCGCTCCACGACACCCTTGTCGAGTTTCATGTTCGGGATGCCGTACATCAGCAGGCCGCCGATACGGTCGGCGCGCTCGTACACGGTGACCTCGTGGCCCACCTTGTTGAGTTGATCCGCCGCAGCCAGGCCAGCCGGGCCGGAGCCGACGATAGCAACCTTCTTGCCTGTGCGCTCGGCGGGTGGCGCGGCGCTCACCCAGCCCTCTTTGAACGCGCGATCAATAATCGTGTTCTCGATATTCTTGATGGTCACCGGCGGATTGGTGATGCCGAGCACGCACGCACCTTCGCACGGCGCGGGGCACACGCGGCCGGTGAACTCCGGGAAATTGTTAGTCTTGTGTAGTCGATCAATCGCCTCGCGCCAGCGGTTTTTGTAGACGAGATCGTTCCACTCGGGGATGAGATTGTCGACCGGGCAACCGGTGCCAGACTGGCAGAATGGCACACCACAATCCATGCAGCGAGCGCCCTGCGTCTGTAAGTGTTCCTCGGGCGGATTGGTGTTGATCTCGTCATAGTCGTTCACGCGCTCCAGCGGATCACGATACGGCACCGCCTCTCGCTTGAACTCCATGAATCCAGTTGGCTTTCCCATTAAAAAATTTCTCCCGGCCCTCTAGGTAACCAGTTCCTGTTCGCATTGTTTGCGCTCGGCCAGCACACGTTTGTAATCCGTGGGCATCACTTTCACAAATTGGCCAAGCACCGTGCTCCAATTATCAAGCAGCTCGGCGGCCACGGTGGAGCCGGTTCGCTCGGCGTGCTCCCCGATAAGGCTTTGCAACTCGGTGATATCCTCCGCGTCCTCCACCGATTCGAGTTCCACCATCTCCATGTTGCAATTGGGCGCAAAAGCGTTGTCCGGATCCCAAATGTAGGCCACGCCGCCGGACATGCCCGCTGCGAAGTTACGACCGGTGGGGCCGAGGATGACCGCACGCCCGCCGGTCATGTATTCGCACCCGTGATCACCTACGCCCTCTATCACCGCGTGCGCGCCGCTGTTGCGCACGCAGAAGCGTTCCGCCGCGTGCCCACGAAAAAATGCTCTGCCGCCGGTTGCGCCGTAGAGGCAAACATTGCCGACGAGAATATTTTCCTCCGGCGTGAAGGTGGCAACCCTGGGCGGATAAATGGTAAGTTTTCCGCCGGAGAGCCCTTTGCCGACGTAATCGTTGGCATCGCCTTCCAACTCGATGCTCACGCCCTTGGCCAGAAACGCGCCTAGGCTTTGGCCGGCGGAACCGGTGAACTTGATACGCACCGTGTCGTCAGGCAGCAACTCCTCTCCGTGGGCCTTGGCAATTTCATTGCTTAAAATAGTGCCGACCGTGCGGTTGGTATTGATGATCGGCAACTCGATTTCAACCGGCTCGCCGTCCTCGATAGCGCGCTTGGCCAAGCGGATCAACTCGTTGTCCAGCGCGTTCTCGAGGCCATGATCTTGCACTTGGGTGCAGTAGGTACCCACGTCCGCGTGCGGCTTTTCAATGGGGGTGAGAATGGAACTGAGGTCGATTCCGTCGGCTTTCCAGTGGTCGATGGCCTTTTGCATTTCGAGCGCGTCCACGCGGCCGACCATTTCATCGATCGTGCGGAAGCCAATCGTGGCCATGATCTGGCGCGCTTCCTCGGCGACCATAAAAAAATAATTCACTACATGCTCGGGATCTCCGGCAAATTTCTTGCGCAACTCCGGATCCTGCGTGGCGATGCCTACGGGGCAGGTGTTGAGGTGGCACTTGCGCATCATGATGCACCCCATGGTGATGAGCGGCGCGGTGGAGAAACCCATTTCCTCCGCACCGAGCAACGCGGCGATGACCACGTCGCGGCCGGTCTTGAGGCCGCCGTCGGTTTGCAGCACCACGCGGCTGCGGAGGTCGTTGAGCACCAGTGTTTGGTGCGTCTCGGCGATGCCCAGTTCCCACGGTAAACCGGCGTGTTTAATACTTGTGAGCGGCGACGCGCCGGTTCCGCCGGTCTCACCGGAAATCAAAATGTGATCCGCATGCGCCTTGGCCACGCCGGAGGCGATGGTGCCCACGCCCACTTCGGACACGAGCTTCACGCTCACGCGCGCGGCGCGGTTGGCGTTTTTGAGATCGTGAATGAGCTGTGCCAAATCCTCGATGGAATAAATATCATGATGCGGCGGCGGGCTGATGAGCCCCACGCCGGGCGTGCTGTGGCGGATGCGCGCTATGGTGTCATCCACTTTGCGTCCGGGCAGTTCGCCGCCTTCGCCGGGCTTAGCGCCCTGGGAAATTTTGATCTGCAATTCGTCGGCATTCGTTAGGTACCAAATGGTCACGCCGAAACGGCCGGAGGCAACCTGCTTGATCGCCGAGCGTTTGGAATCGCCGTTGGGTAGCGGATTGAAGCGCTCGGAATCTTCGCCGCCTTCGCCGGTGTTGCTCTTGCCACCGAGGCGGTTCATGGCAACAGCCAAGCCCTCGTGGGCCTCGGCAGAGATGGAGCCGAAACTCATCGCGCCGGTGCAGAATCGCTTCACAATCTCACTGGCCGGCTCAACATCCTCGATGGAAACCGGGCCGCCATTCGTGCCTTCCTTGAATTCCATTAAACCGCGCAACGCGCAGCACGCCTTGGTGTCACCGTTGATGTGGTTGGAGAATTGTTGGTACGAGTCGAAACTGTTCATGCGAACGGCGGTTTGAAGTGCGGCGATGGATTGCGGATTCCACATGTGCTTCTCTCCCCCGGCACGCCAGTGAAATTCGCCGGGGTTGGGCAGCGATGACGTTTCGTCCTCGGCGCGGTCGGGAAAACCCAGCGCGTGGCGGCGAACCATTTCCTCGGCCAGCTCAGTGAGGTTCACGCCCTGTACACGGCTTGCAGTGCCAACGAAGCAGCGATCAATCACGTCGTCCCGCAGGCCGATTGCCTCGAAAATCTGTGCCCCCTTGTAAGAGTGCAAGGTGGAGATACCCATCTTCGCCATGACCTTAAGCATGCCCTTGGCCACACCCTTGCGGTAAGCGATCACGATCGACTTGTCATTGGCAAATTCTTCGTCATCGACCAGGCCCTCTCGGCGCGCCTGCCACAGCGACTCGAACGCAAGGTACGGGTTGATGGCATCCGCGCCGTAACCAACAAGCAAACAGTGATGATGCACCTCACGCGCCTCGCCGGTTTCAAGCACCAAACCAATCTGTGTGCGGAGCGCGTTCTTCACGAGATAATGATGCACCGCGCCGGTGGCCATCAGCGTGCTGATCGGAATGCGGTCGAGCGATATCGCGCGGTCGGAAAGAATGGCGAGGTTGAAGCCATCTGCGATGGCCTGCTCGGCCTCGGCGCAAATGCGCTCCAGCGCCGATGCCACACCGGCCGTGCCCTCGGCCTTGGGGAAGGTGATGTCTATTTCCTTGGAGCGCCAGCCGCGGTAATCCATACCTTTTAGTGTGTGCAAGTCCTCGTTGGTGAGAATGGGATGCGGCAGGCGCAGGCGTTGGCAGTGACCCTCGGTGGTATTGACGAGATTTTTCTCCGGCCCAATGTAGCATTCGAGCGACATAATGACATCCTCCCGAATGGAATCGATGGCCGGATTGGTGACCTGCGCGAAGAGTTGGCGAAAATAGTCGTAGAGCATACGCGGCTTGTCGCTGAGACAGGCGAGCGAGGCGTCGTTGCCCATGGATCCAACCGGATCGCGCAGCTCGTGGATGAGCGGCAGCAGCATGAACTGCATCGTCTCGGTGGTGAACCCGAAGGCCTGCATGCGTGGGAGCAGCGTCTCCTTGAGCAAGCCGTGCGCAGTGCCTGTGGCGGGCAGGTCATCGAGCTCAATTCGCTGGTTGCGCAGCCATTCCCCGTACGGCCTGCGGGTGGAGAAGTCAGCCTTGATTTCTTCATCAGGAATCATCGCGCCCTGCTCGAAATCCACAAGAAACATCCGGCCTGGCTGCAGGCGTCCCTTGGACTTAACGTTGGCGGGATCTACCGGAATCACGCCCACTTCGCTGGCCATGATCACGCGGTCGTCGTGTGTGAGATAATAGCGGCTCGGGCGCAGACCGTTTCGGTCAAGCACAGCTCCTATGTATTTGCCGTCGGTAAAGGCGATGGACGCCGGACCATCCCACGGTTCCATGAGGCAGGAATTGTACTCGTAAAAATCACGCTTGGCCTGTGGCATTTGCCGGTGTTTCTGCCACGCCTCAGGCACCATCAGTAGCACGGATTCCTGTAATGAACGACCGCTCATAAGCAGAAACTCCAGCGCGTTGTCGAAGTTACCCGAGTCGGAACATTCTTGTTCCATGATAGGATAGAGCTTTTGTAGGTCGTCACCAAAAAGATCACTTTGCAACGTGCCTTCTCTCGCGCGCATGGCATTGATGTTACCGCGCAGCGTGTTGATTTCTCCATTGTGGCTCATGAACCGGAACGGTTGCGCGCGGTCCCAACTGGGGAAAGTATTGGTGGAGAAGCGCGAGTGCACCATCGCGAGGTGCGTCTGAAAATCAGGGTTAGAGAGATCGGCGAAGTACGTGAACAACTGTTCGGTGGTGAGCATTCCCTTGTAAATCATCACCTTTGAGGACAGGCTGCAGATGTAAAAAAGCAGCGCCTGCTCCAGGGCGGTATCAAAACGCAGTTGATGGCTGGCTCGTTTGCGGATGATGTACAGCTGGCGTTCAAAGTCATCGCCCTCCAGGCCTTCCGATGCACCGACAAATAGCTGCATGATGTGCGGCTCGGCAGCACGCGCGCTGGGGCCCACGTCCGCCTTGTCTGCTTGCACCGGCACCTCACGCCAGCCGAGGCAAGTCTGCCCCTGCTCTGCGATGATGGCTTCTACGATGGCGATGCACTTCGCTCGCTCGGTCTCGACCCGAGGAAGGAAAACCAGCCCGGCGCCGAAGCGCCCTTTTGCGGGCAACTTCACACCAAGTTCCCTCCTAGCGACCTTATCGAGAAAACCCCACGGCAGTCCGGTGAGAATGCCGCTGCCATCGCCGGTGTTGGCCTCACAACCGCACGCGCCGCGATGATCCATGTTTTTGAGCATCTGAATGGCATCGAGCACAATCTGATGGCTCGGCACGCCCTTCACATTGGCAACAAACCCAACGCCACAGCTATCCTTCTCGTTGACAGGATCGTATAGACCTTGCTTCTTGGGAAATCCAATCGGTCTGACTCGGTCACTCATTCTATTCAAAATCCAAAACAAGCTGGGGAAACATCATAACGGGCAAAACTCGTTTCTTTTCCCCAGACAAGAGCCGTCCAAACTATCAGCAGCATAAACGGGACCTGTTAAAGGACGGAGACCATCCCACCACCAAAAAACTTAAGCAATATTTTAACGTCTAATGAAGTTTATTAGATCTGCTTATTCATGTGTTAAAAGTGCTTAACTTTGCCTCCTGCTTGGCTAAGCGCTGAAGATGAGTCGCTGCATCGGCCATTGCCTCCGTCTCGCCTGCCAAGTCCGGCACGATCGCGGCCAGGCGCTGAAATAGCGTCTCTGTCGCGTTGCCGTGCTCTTTTGCAAGCGTCAACTGCCCCGCCAAGCCAATACACGGCTTGCCAAGTCGCCGACAAAGCGTTGCAACCTGGCCAGTCCCCTTTCCCATCAGTGTCTGCTCATCGATCGCCCCCTCCGCCGTCACCACTAAATCTGCCACGCCAATTTTCATTTCCAGATTGGTCGCATTGGCAAACACATCGAAACCGGGCTCAATCGCCGCACCGGTAAACGCCATCATCCCAAAGCCAAGCCCTCCCGCCGCCCCGGCGCCGGGTGTCAGCGAAAAATCACTGCCAAGCATCTCGGCGGCGACCTTGGCCAAGCGTCCGAGACAGGCATCCGCCTTCGCGAAATCCCCCGGTCTCATGCCTTTTTGAGGGCCAAAAACGCGCGTGGCTCCATCGATACCGAGTAGGGGGTTTTGCACATCGCTCGCCACCTTCACGCTTGGCCATGTTTGTTTCGTTGGCGCCTGGATTGAGGCCAAGCAGTCGAGTTCGCTCCATCGATCGATCGCTTTGCCGCGCAAATCGCGAAATACCCAGCCAAGCGACCGCGCCATGCCAAAGCCACCGTCATTCGTCGCGCTGCCCCCGATGCCTGCAAGGCACTGCGTCGCCCCCCCTTGGCCGGCGGCGAGCAGTAGCGTCCCCACCCCGCGAGTGTCCAGATCAAACGGATGAAACCTCCCACGAGGCAGCAGGGCCAAGCCGTTCGACTGTGCCGTCTCCACCACCGCCTGGCCGGACTCAGCATCGAGCCACCAGGCTGCCTGCCTCGCCTGACCAGCCGCGTTGATCCCCTCAAAAACCTGCTCCTCCAAGCTAAGCACGGATGCCATCACCCGGCCGAAGCCATCCCCGCCATCGCTCATCGGCAGAAGCGACAGCGTGTCGCCTGGACAGGCTGCCGCCCAGCCACAGGCAATCGCCCCTGCCGCCTCGCGTGCGGGGAGGGAGCCCTTGAACTTGTCCGGAACAATGAGAACTTGGCGTGGCACCTGCAGGAGAAACAACTTGCCAAACAGGCCATTGATGGCAATCTGTTTGTGCGTTTTAAGGAAATAAAATGGATAAACCAAAAATAATCGCCTACATGAAACCGTCCTGCGGTTGGAGCGAAGGCGTCCGCGCCGTGATGCGCAAATACGACCTGCCGTTCGAAGACCGCGACATCATCAACGACCCCGAACAACGTCAGGAGATGATCCAGAAAACCGGTCAAATGTTGCAGCCATCTGTTGAGATCAACGGCAACATGCTGGCCGACGTCAGCGGCGACGAAGTGGAAGCCTACATCCTGGCGAACAACATCGTCGAGAAAACAAAGCGCGAAGCCGACGCCCCGACCAACCAGCCGTGTGAAAACGAAATAGGCGAAGCCGAAATCAACTTTCGCTAGCCTAAAAGAGAGAACCGAATTTCAGGGCGGCCTTCAGCCGCCCTTTTTTTCTGCCTTAAACTCATCATACTTAATGAAGGCGGCGACCAGCCCCGCGCCAGCGAAGAACGCAATCAGTGTCCACATCGTGTTGGTATCGGTGGGCGGAATGATCCAGCCAAAGTCCACACGCTCGTAGAAGCTGATATTGTCATCTTGAACAAGCTTGGGTTCACGAAATGGCCACAGCCCCACCAGCGACCCGAGCATCAAGCCGGTGAGAAAGGCGATTGTTGCATCATGAAATGTTGCCAGCACCCACTTTAGTAGTCGTGTAAAAAGGAGTAACCCCACGACACAACCGGTTGAAAACAGCCCGACGATCAGCAGGTCGCGATCGTTCACGGCCTGCAACACGTGGAAGTAAGCGCCCATCAGGATCAGGATGAACGATCCGCTGACTCCCGGCAGTACCATCGCGGAGATGGCGATCGCGCCGCACAAAACGAGAAACGCCATTTGGCCCGCGTCCGCTTGGCCAAGCGGCGATCGTACCTGGCCAATTTGAGGCGCAGCGGCCTGTTCGATATTGGCCCGTTCCATCTGAAGTTTGCGCTTGGCGTCCTTCAGTTGCTGCTCAGGATCTGCCGAGAAGGTCAGCGCCAAGATAAGGCCAAGCGCGGCCAATGCGCTCAGCCCCTCGAGAGCTCCAAACCGGCGGATCATCCTCAACGGCATACAGATCGACACGAGAATGAGCCCGCTGAAAAACCCGTAGGTCGGGTCGTGCCACTGCTCAAGCAGCCACACCATCACGCGGGAAAACACAATCACCGCCACCGCGCCACCGGAGGCAATCCCGATCAGGAACGCCCCGTCGATTCGGCGCCACTCAGCCAGGAATCGTGTCTTCGCTCCGTCCCGGAAGGCCACGACCCCCAACACCACGGTAAGCGTGCCGAGGCCAAGGTTGCCCACGGCGGCGATGAGGCGCTCGTAGATGCCGAGCGCAAGCGCCATGCTCCCGCCACTCACGCCGGGGATGATGTTTGCCACCCCGATCAGGAACCCGTGCAGAATCGTTTTGAACGCAGCCGCCATCGCTCGGGGGGATTCCAACCCAGCTTGGCACAAATGGCCAAACAAAAACGGCAGCCGGTCTTGCCGACTGCCACTTGCTAAAGGGATTTTGCTGCCTATTGCAGCTTAGCCAGGGTCTCCTTGATCGCGTCGAAGTTTGGCAGATCCTTCGGAGTCGGCGTTTGCTCGCTATACTGCACAACACCGTCCTTGTCGATGACGAACGCCGCACGCGCGGAAACTGAGCCGAAGCCCATCAGGTCGTCGAGCAACACGCCATAGTCGGCTGCGACCGACTTGTTCAGATCGCTTGCCAGCGTGATGCCTATGCCCTCCTTCTGCGCCCAGGCCTCCTGCGAGAACGGGCTGTCCACGCTGATGCCAATAATGTCCGCATTCAGCTCGTTGTACGCACCGAGCCCGGCGGTGATGTCGCACAACTCGCCGGTGCACACACCGGTGAACGCCAGTGGCACGAACAACAACACCGTGTTCCTGCTGCCAAAGTTGCTGCTTAGGGTGACATCGGTCACGTCGCCGGTGCTTTTCGATTTCAGAGTGAAATCCGGCGCCTTGGTTCCTGTATCTATTGCCATGATATAAAATAAATAATAGTAATCGACCTTATGGCCCTGCCCCTTGTATGGCAAATTTGGCCAATGTCAATCACGCTTGGCCAAGCGGCTTGTTTACGCGGGGACGAAACGGTAGCTTGGACGGGTTCTTCGATCCCGGGAGGGCGGAGGGTCGCCTCCGGCTTGCCGGGGGAGGAAAGTCCGAACTCCGTAGGGCGCGATGCCGCGTAACCCGCTCCTTGAGGGCGGGATACACGCGGGAGACGGCGCTTCAAGGCGTCGCCGACGGCCAGTGCCGCAGAAAATAAACCGCCCGGTTCGCCGGGTAAGGGTGAAAAGGTGGGGTAAGAGCCCACCGCCCCGAGAGTGATTAAGGGGGCACGGTAAACCCCATCGGGAGCAAGACCAAATAGGGAGCCCGGGACGGCCCGTCCCAAGGCGCAAGCCATGGCTCCGGGTTGGGTCGCATAAGATAAATGGCCCTCTCCGCGTCCGGCTCGTCCGGTTCGCGCAGACAGAATTCGGCTTACAGCCTGACCGGGATCGGAGACACCTTAGGCAAGCGCTTGGCCTTTTTTAAGCATTTGACACGATTAGAGCGCATCCATAGAATTTGTGGCCTTTTGAATTTCTGAACGATGCCTGAAGAAACCACCCAACCCCCGGCCACTGGCGGTTCGCAAGAATCCAAGAAACAAACGGTGCGCATCAGCCTGCCTCCCAAACCGGCCGCCTCGCCGACGATAAAGATTGCCGTGCCGCCCGCCAGAGCAGCCGAGAGCAGCAAGGCAGCCTCCACCATCAAGATCCCTGTTCCGCCCAAGACCGCAGCGACGGGCGTGGGAATTGCCAAACCGGCTGCGCCCGCAGAAAAGGAGACCCCGGCGGCAATGGTAGAGGAGCCGGTCGCTGCCGCCGTTGAAGAGGAAGCTGTCGCAACGGTAGCGCCCAAGCGGAAAAAAGCCCGCGTCAAGAAGGCCGCTCCCGCAGACAACCCGCTCGACACCGCCGTGGCTGCCGTTGCCGCACTCGGCGCGATTGGTTTGGCGGCTTTCCTGGCCAGCCTTGGTGGGTTGTTTTAATCCACGAAGCATTTGATTACAAAGCGATGGCCTCCGATAAAGTCGTTACCCTGACCGCGGACAACTTCGACACCCTGGTCCTACAGTCCTCTACTCCCGTGCTGGTTGATTTCTGGGCTGAATGGTGTGGTCCCTGCAAAATGATTGGGCCGATGGTTGATCAACTCGCCGATGAGAACGACGGCAAGGCGACCATAGGAAAGGTCGACATCGACGAGCACCAGCAACTGGCCGTCCAGTACAACGTGCAGTCCATCCCCACCCTGCTCGTTTTCAAGGACGGCGAGGTCGTGGAGCAGGCCGTGGGCGCCCGGAGCAAGGCCGACCTGCAGGGCATGCTCGACAGTCACGCCTAATCACGCTCTGCTCCCCGGGAGGATATGGCCTCCCTGATCGAGACCCCCCGCAGTTTCCGGCGCCGCTCTGAGTTTTATCATCAGCTAAGCGTGTTGCAGCAGGCCGGCATCGGTGTGACCCAGTCACTGGAGCAGACCCCTCCACCAAGCCAGCGCGACTGCCAGCACGTTCGCGAAACCATCGATCGGCTCAACGCCGGCGAGACGTTTTCCGAGTCGCTCAAGGGCCGCGAGAGCTGGCTTCCATCATTCGACCGGATGATGATTGAAGCTGGAGAAGCCGGCGGGCGGCTCGATGACACCCTGCGCACCCTCTCCGACCATTACGCCCAGCGCTCGACGCTCATCCGCGACGTGCTGCTGAGGCTGGCCTACCCGGTGTTCATCGTTCATTTCATCATTCTGATGCCCGGCATCATCTCGTACGGGGCCAGCCTGCTTGGCAGCGGCAGCGGCAGTTTCCTCGGCGCATTTTCCGCATCGCTGCTCACAGTGGGCGCGCTGTATGCCGCCGTGTTTTTTGTTCTCTACCTTGGCCAAGCCAATCGCGGGTTTGCCCTCCGCTATTGGCTCGAGAAAATCTGGCACCGCGTGCCGATGTTCGGCCCGGCGCTGAAGGAACTCAAACTCTCCCGGCTGTCGTTCTCGTTGCATGCCCTGCTCAACGCCGGGGTCAACGTCCGCGAGGCTTGGGAGAGTGCCGCCAGCGCCTCTGGTTCGCCCTGGCTGGCGAGCAGTGTCTACGCCTGGCTGCCGGAGCTCGATCGCGGCCTGCTGCCGTCCGAGGTACTTAGAGGGCGTAAGGATTTTCCCAGAACCTTCCGCGACCTCTACGCCACCGGCGAGGTCTCAGGCAAACTGGACGACTCACTGCAGCGCCTGGCCAAACTGTACCACGAGGATGGCACGCGACACCTCAAGAGCGCGGCCGGGGTCGCCACAGGGCTGGTTTACGGTGGAGTGGGGATCACGGTAGCCATCATCGTCATCCGGTTTTGGACGGACCACTACAACTCCATTCTTAACGCTAACTGATATTCGCGCTTGGCCAAGCGCTTGGCCAAGCGGTATCTTCACGGCCATGGATGCGCTGCTAAAGTTGCTTCGGGAGAACGCCGCCCTGTCCACCGTGGATTTGGCCGGCATGTTGGAACTGTCCGAGGAGGAGATTCGTGACAAAATCCGCCAAGCCCAGACTGACGGAGACATCCTCGGCTATCAGGCAATCCTCAGCGACGAAGCCTCCGGAAAGGATGGCGTGCAGGCAGTGATCGAGGTCAATCTCACACCGGAGCGAGGCGGGGGATTCGACCGCCTGGCTGAGCGCATCTCTAAGTACAACGAGGTCAACTCCTGCTACCTCATGTCCGGCAGTTATGACGTGCTGGTGATCGTCGACGGCAACAGCCTGCACGAGGTTGCCTCGTTCGTGGCAGAAAAACTCGCCACCATCGAGGGTGTCACCTCCACCGCCACACATTTCCTGCTCAAGCGCTACAAGGAAAAAGGCGTGATGATCGGCAGCGTCGAGGAGGTCGAGCGACTGGCCGTCAGCCCGTGAGATTGTAAAAAGTCAGGCACAATTCCGTCAACTTGGTACGCGGTTTCTCTAAACTGATCCAAGCAGCACTTAGCAAGCCTCCTGAATTGGGCCTCGTTGCCGGAGTGTATACTACTCGGATCATTCAACCCAAATTCGTGAAAGTAACTCTTAACAAACGATCCATTGGTATATGCTCAATAGCATAACCGATAATTAGTCGTGACCTCTTGATATTTCGTTCCCCTTCCGGCCACCGTTACTAACCAGTAATTCCGCCACCGCCTTCTTGCCATTAATGTTTGTGAATGTAATTCCCTTGCCCCCCAAAAGAGCACAATCCAGCGGGGTCCAATTCTCATGATCAATAGAATTAACAGAAGCACCATTATCGACCAACAATTCGGCAATTAAGGCGTTACCATTTAAGGCGGCAAAATGTAGTGCAGTCTGTTTCCCGTAACTCACCTCATCTAGTTTGGCACCATGTTTCAGCAACATACTGACTATCTCAGATTTACCCTTAATCGTGGCAGTATGGAGCGGTGTAATTCCAAACTGGTTTTTTGAGTCGATCGCCACGCCTGCAGCCAAATATTTCGTAATGGCAATCTTGTCTCCTTTGTCTACAGCAGCATGAAGCGGCAATTCCAGAACTACCTGAGCTGCAAAACCAGCCTGACTTTTAGCCTCTTGGTAAAGAGGTGACGGTATTTGCTTCAATCGACTGGCAGATTGATCCGATGTCCGACAGCCTGCGAGGCTAACAAAACAAATTACATAAATGTATTTCATGATAAGCAAACAGATTTCACGAAAACAATCGTTGGGCAGAATTACCATAAGCCATAATTCAAAGAAAGGTTTCACACATGTGCATCCCTTTGAATATGAATAACAATGCAAAAAGGACCGCCCCTAACAGGGCGATCCTCTGTTTAATATTAGATAGAAACTAGGAGTCCGTGCATAAACCGCTAGTTATCAGGTGGAACTAACATCAAAACTGTGTTTCAACACCAAACAGCAACTGCTGAGGCATCCCGGGGCGTGGCCCCTGTGGCAACCGGCCTACAACATACTCTTCGTCGAATATATTGCGCGCCGTTGCAAACAGATTGGTATTATCAGTAACCGCGTAATGAACGGAAAAATCAGCAACGAAATAACTGGGCACTTCACCATAACGGGAATCATATTTTCCCGCGTAGTTGAACGGGCCAACTTCGTTAAACCCTGATGCATAAGAATCATCGACGTAGGTGCCATCCAAGGCCAATCGGAATTTGCCAACTCCCAAACCAATTCCAGCGTGGAGTTGAAATTCTGGAATGTAGGGAACAGAATTTCCATCCTTTGCGCCACTGAAAATGCTTTCACCATCAGCAGAACTTGCACCACTTTTAAACTCAGCCTCGGTCCATGTGATACCAACTGTAACCGGCAGACTATAGTCTGCACCGCTGGCCCCACCGAAGTCATACCCAGCCTGCAATTCAAAACCAACCGCAGTAATCTCGCCGTCGTTCTGGCCACTGTCGACAATCACTGTTTCGCCAGATTCAAACTCCTCAAATCCGGTACCTAGATTATCCGGCACAATAAAGTCTTCTAGATCCGAGTAGAACAAGGCACCTGTTGCAACGAGAGCCTCATTTTGGTAACGAAAACCCAATTCATAGCTGTTGGAGCTTTCTTCATCGAGCGTCTCCCCGCTACGAATATAGGATCGGGGGCCTGGTAATGATGCCCCGTGATATACTCCTCCGAAAAAATTCAAACCTTCTTGAAAATCGTATGATAGGCCCACGCCCCCTGTGACGACATTCATGTCCCCAGAACCATCTGCAGGAGATTTATCCGATGTGCGAGTGTTCTGCTCATATGAGTAATCCAAAGACTCATAACGAATACCGGGAATTACAGATAGTTTATCATTAATGGCAACACGATCCTCCAGGTAAAAGGACCAGGCGTCTGTGTCTTGATGACGATCACCCGCAGCACCACTGGGTGCATCCGGCCCAGCCGATGACCAGCCACCCAAAGCATCCTGATCATATTTATGATACCATTGGTGACGATCAATATCATCGTTATGGTAGCGAACGCCTAACTGGATTTGGTTTTCCAAAGAGCCAAGTGACAAATCATAGTTAAGGATAGATTCAATACCTTGGGCTGAATAATCTCGGTTATTGGCTTTTAGTCTTATAAATCCAGCACTTTGACCCTTGATTACGCTTAGATAATCAGTGTTATTCCAAACCTTATAGGCACTTTGACCGGCTTTACCATCTGCAGCAGTACCTACCTTATCCAACTTGAACCAGTTACGGTGGAACTTTGTGAAGTATGCAGTGGTTTTCAATGAAGCGCTGCTTCCTAACTCAACAAAATGACGCAGATACCCGCGCGAAGCGTAGGTGTTAATCATATCGTTACGTGTGGCAGCATAGCGAGCATATGGATTCAACTTGAAATCCTCGTCAGTGATCCCAAGATAGGTTTCGTTTGCATCGAAATCAGTGCTGCCCAGCTTCAACTCCAACGATTGGTAGTTAGAAGTGTTAGGCTCCCATGATAATTTCAGCATAGGCTCGCTGCGTGTAAAGCCTGTTTCACCATTTGCTCTCTGCAATTCTTTAAAGCCGTCCGTGTTACGGTAATAACCCTCAACAAGGTAACCGATCCGACCAGAATCGGTGTCTTTTTTACCACCATGATAAATATGGCCTACCATTTCATCAAACTCACCGAAATAAATCTTTGAGTAAGTAGTAACCTCTTCTGGAATCGCAGTAGAAAGGTAATTAATCGCACCACCGGTAGTGTGTGGACCGTGCTTAACCTGGCTCGACCCCTTGATAACTTCCAGTCCACTCATCCGCTCCAAGTTCGGGCTGTAGTATGCCGAAGGGGCGGAATAGGGAGCAGGAGCCGCAAGGACCCCATCCTCCATGATCGTGACCTTTGAACTTCGGCCCATGTCGATACCACGCAAACTAATGTTCGGAAAATTCCCGTAACCATCCTCAGGTCGAACATAGACACCAGGCACGCGACGCAACGCAGAGTTAATATCACTGATCGAGTGAACTCGTAGATCATCTATATCCAGATAGGTTGCTGAACCGGTAATTTTGTTGACGCCTTCTTTGGACCCAACAATGGCACCACTAACCAAAACTGGATCCAATTGGTCGGCCTCATCCTGCGCGGAACCAATAGTTACTCCCAACGAACAAATACCAACAACAACAGGCGGTACCGACCTTTTGATTTTGAGACTCTTTCTCATTATATGATTAAATAAATAGAACGGATTCAGGTGCCGCTCGGAGATATTGGGATTCATTCTCATATAATGTCAAGTTGTTTTCATCGAAAATTAAATGATTAGTTAACGGACTATGAAGATTTAAAGGATGAACTTAAAATATTTCAGTTGTTTGTTTGTAAAAATTTAATCAAATCTGCAATCATTTGGTGAGTTAAACCGGTCTCCAATCCATTGGGCATTAGCGACTGATCTAGACTAGTTAAGGACTTGAGTTGGTTACGGTTGATTGACTGATCCCCAGCACCCGGTACTGTTATTTGCAGGCTTTTTCCCGATTCAGAGGCGATAATGCCCACCATCGCCCGGCCGTCGTTGAATACTGCTGTGTAGGCGATGTACTTCGGATCAACCTGCCGCGACGGGTCAATGATGGAGGCGAGCAAGCCCTCCCCCGAGCGATCGGTGATGGATCGCAGATCCGGGCCAAGCTGCTTGTCTGGCGCGTGGCACTCGGCACAAAGCATTGTATAAACTAAACGACCCTCCTCAGCGTCGCCCTTCAACTTGAGCGCTGGCAAAAACTTAGCCAAGGCCTCAGCACGATCCGAAGAAACAACGGTATCGAAAATGCGCTTGGCCCGTTCTGCCGTTGGCTTGTTTCTACTCTTGAACAAGCGATCCCTATGCACCGCTGAAAATCCATTTACAGAAATGCGCCTGGTTTCGAGCGCCCCAAGCAACTCCCCCTGCCAAGCCGAGCGACTCAGCAACACATCCAACGCCTTAGCCCGCTCTTTTGCCTGCAAGCTTGGCCAAGCGCCAAGTAACACCCTGGCTGAATCAAGCTGCGACATGTTTCCTACTGCTTTGATGGCATCATAACGCACGGCAGGATTTTCAGTCGGTTGAATCAGTTTGGCCAAGGTAGACAACACCCCGTCGTGCAACGCGCTCCCACGACTTAGCGCTGAGATCGCCGCAGTTCTAAGCCGAAGACTTGCACCCGAATCAAGTGACACTCGCTCGGCTTCATTTAAAATATTTTTAAGCTTAGCTGTTTGTTCAGGAAATCCACCCTCCTCCAGGCTGGCCAAGCCCACGCCACCTTGGACAAGCAAACTCATCCAAAGCTTAGCCACACGAAATGCATCCTCCGACTTGGCCTGCTGCCAGATAGAATCAAGCTTTTTGCTTAGAACAGCTTGTTTTTTTTTAATGCCCATCCGCATCAATTGTTCAAAGACTGTTCCACCCGAAGACGACGCATGGAGCACCTGCTCGTAATGTGCATCAGCCGAACTCAAAAGAGCCGCCTCAAAATATGGAAAATGAATTTTCGAGAACCCTTCTGAAATAAATCTTCCAAGCGCCTTGCCTATAGTTTGATTTGAAAATAATCCCGCGCTAAACAGTTGCTGGAGCACCACTTTGAGTTCGCGTTCGTTCAATTGACGAGCCGATCCAAAATCAAAGAAGGGAGCAAAAAATTCCCCTTCGTCGGGAAATTTCTCGGCCAAGCGAAACGCCAACCGTCGCACGTAAGGATGCTTGTCAGGCAACGCTTGGCCAAGCGTATCGACGTCCAATTTCCCCAAGCCGTCCAATGCAGCCAAGGCGTGCAATCGGGCCTGCGGCAACTCCGCTTGCCCTAGCACCTGATTGAGTTGATCGGCAACCGAACCATCACTTGATTCTACAATCAATCGATGCGCCATGTCGCGCACAGTCCCATTAGGCGATGAAAGAAACCCGACCAACTCCGGTGGTTTTCGCCCACTCAACTTGGGCAACATTCGAAGCGGCTTGGCCTTGGGCACGATACGGTAAATTCTTCCAAACGATTCTCCACTGCGGAAGTGCGGACGCAACTCATCCTGACCGTTCTTCGGCAACCACTCCGGATGCTCGATCATATAGCGGTACATGTCGGCAATCCACAGCGCACCATCCGGGCCGGTGCGGGTGAACACCGGGCGACTCCATCTATCCGCCGAGGCAAAGAAATCCTTCTCACCGTCGTTGGCGCGTTCACCCTCGAAGGAGGCAATGCTATCTCGAAGCACGGAATGCTGAACGACGTTGTGAAACGGTTCGCAAGTGAAGGCATGCGTCATGTCGCCATCTCCGAACAACAATGTATCTCGGTAAATCGATGGACCGCAGGCGGAAGTGTAACGTCCACTTTGCTCGTAGCTGTGGAAGCGCTTTTGCGGCGGTTTATTTGGATACACTTTTGGGTTGCGCGGCGTGCGAACCTGACGCCTCGAGTCAGGATAGATCACATCACTGTTCCGACGAAGATAGCGCACCGGCAAAACGTAGTGCCAAAGCGGATGACTGTTTTGCACACCGAACCAATTGCCCCAGTCGTCCCGAACGCGACCAAACTGCGACGGTCCTGAGGTAGCCTCTATCCACCCAGTGTCGGGATCGAATCTAAAGTCACCACTATGGATCGCCACCGATTTACCACTAACCAACGACTTGATGCTGTTGGCTCCACCATAGCCCATCACATGGGCACCGGCGGCGCAGTGCACCGTGTTGTCCAATCCCCAGTATAGCCCGTTGATGCGTAGCTGCTGATTGCCTTCGTGGAATCCTTCAAACAGCGTCTGGTGAATGTCTGCCCTGCCGTCGCTGTCCGTGTCCTCGGCATAGAGCAATATCGGTGCAGCAGCCACGAGCACTCCCTTGCGCCACGGCATCACCCCGGCAGGAAATGACAGTCCGTCGAGGAACACAGTCGATTTGTCATAACGGCCGTCACCGTCACTGTCGCTCACCAACCGCACGCGGCCGCCATATTTTCCTTTATTGTCCATCCCCATCGGGTAGTCGGCCATCTCTGCCACCCAGAGTTCGCCGCTCGGCCCCCAATCGAACGCCACCGGATCGCGCACCAGTGGCTCGCCTACGACCAACTGCAATTCGAAACCCTCAGCCACATGCGTCATCGCCATCGACTCCGCCGGCGATAGCGGCTTCACCTCGACGCTGCCACTGGCCTGCTTTTGGTTGGAGGGATTGGCAGCTCCAAAATGTTTTTGAATTTCCGTCTTCGCTAATGCCCGATTGAAAAAGGCGATTTCGTCCAACTTGCCGCTAAAACCTATAGAAGTATCATCCCACCCTCCGAAAATTAATTTTAAGTTAGGCTGTTGTTTATTGTCGCGCGACGGTGCCCGTTTCTCATCGAATTGAAGAATCCCATCGAGCCAAAGCTGATAGTTGTTCTTCCGGCAAACCACCGTAACGAGATGCCACTCTCTCGGAGGCAACGAAGCCCCTCCCACTCGTCCCGGAACGATCGTCAAATTGGG
>Ga0066372_10000029_pt1 | contig 41115 bp, 40 predicted proteins | sample Knorr_S15_td_250_FD_77011 | JGI IMG/M metagenome (GOLD analysis project Ga0066372, IMG submission 77011) | Marine microbial communities from Southern Atlantic Ocean transect - Knorr_S15_td_250_ad_251m_LV_A | ecosystem: Environmental > Aquatic > Marine > Oceanic | place: Southern Atlantic ocean... | reverse complement strand
CAAACCCATAATGTCACTGTACTTGGTTACTTCAGAAATCCCTTGTACATGCCTTAGACCCATCCCTCCGCATCCAATGATTCCCAATTTTAAAGTCATAGGATCCTCTCTACTTGACTATCCTCGTTTAATATTTGCTTTATTGAAAGCTTTGTCCAAAACCTTATATGATTTGGTAGCTACTTTTATGGGGTCATAACTTGGTTTATTTTGTACCATAAAACTTATCTCTATAGTTATAAATCCTTCATATCCATTTTCATCGATTATCTTCAGATAATCTACATAGTCAAAATTGCCATCACCTGGAGCTACATACTTCCAATTTGGCACTACTCCTCTTTCATCCTTGACGTCGCATAGAACCGAAACAGGAAGAAGTAATTCGACAGACTCTTTAACTTTAATTCCTTGTACATTAAAGTGGCTGATATCGAAATTTGCCTTAATATTCTCTGACCTCGCTTCCTTAATGACATTTAGTAACTGTGCCGGACGTTCGACAGCTTGATCTACATGTGCCTCTAGTGCAATAGTGATCCCGTAGCGCTCAGCAGGTATTGCAAGTTCTTGCAGTACATCTCTGAGGGATTTGGCCTTTTCTTGGTCTTCTAAGTCCCCAGGCAAACCTCCGATCCCTGTGATCACATAGGGAGTTTCCCAATGGGCAGCCAATTCTATAGATTGTTTAATTAAAGTTATATTATCTTTCAATTTTTTAGCGTCAGCTTCCAATAAACTTGTGAAACTCATGACCGATATAATTGGTAGTGAATGATCTTTTGATAGGCTTAGAATTCTTTTTCGTTCAGAATGACTGAGAGTTTCAATTGAAGTTGAAAACCTTGGTAGGACTGCAATAGTGATACCGTCATAGCCTATTTTGGACAAATGTTTGATTGTTGCATCAATTGGCAAATCTGGCATTGCCCAAGTGCTAAATCCTAGTTTCATTTTCTGATCTGATTTATATTATGTAGTTTATTTTGAAAGTCGGTTGTTATTTTACAAACTCTTTGACAGCCTCTTCATCTATTTCTACTCCTAAGCCCGGGCTGTTAGGAACTTCTAAGTATCCTTCTATAAAATTGAAAGAGTTACTTTTTTCTATAGCGTACCTAATCGGATTTTCAGATTGATCAAATTCCATAATTGGTTCTTGAACAAATTGTTTAGGTGAAGAAGAGTTCGGTAAATTTGTAAATGTTGAAGCTAAATGGAGAGAAGCTGCAATCATGACTGAAGTTCCCCAGACGTGCGGGTATACGTGAATTCCATTAGCGTAAGCTAGCGACTGAACTTGCTTAAATTCAGTTATTCCACCTACATTTCCTACGTCAGGTTGAATTATGTCAAAACCGTGAGAATTAATAAAATCTAGAAATTGATATCTGGTCCTTAAACTTTCTCCACCGCTGATTCTTATCTTTGAATACCTCACTAATTCTTTATAGCCATGAACATCAAGGCCCATGAGAGGCTCCTCGAAGAAAAAAATATCCATTTCACTCAATCGATCTGAAACATATTTTGCAGTTCTTAAGTCGTAGGCTTGATTTGCATCAACCATCAATCTAGTTTTATTACTTAGTGAATTTTTAACTTGACGTACCCTTTCCAAGTCCTCTTCTAAATCAAGAGCACCTACTTTTATTTTCATTGCATTGAAGCCTTTTTTTTCATATCTTGAAGCTTCTTTTATCCTTTCCGAAACTTCTTCTTTAAAATCTTTTTTTGTGTAATAAAGACCAGTTGCATATGTTTGAACTTTATCTTTTACTTTTCCACCCAATAAATCTGAAATAGGAACACCTAATTTTTTCCCAACAATGTCCCAAAGTGCTATATCAACAGCACTAACTGCGCTACCTCCAAGCCCAAGGTAAAGAAGGGCATTATTTAATGAATTGAACATTTCACTCCACAATTTCTCTCTCTGAAATGGATTTTTACCCATAATGACAGGTTTTAGCGTGCTTTCGACTATGTGTTCTCCGCCCCATCCTTCGCCCCATCCTGATATACCTTCATCAGTTTCTATTTTGACTAACGCTGCAGTTCTTTTATCATTTCCGCCATTTCCCCACCAAAAAGGTTCTTTCAGCTTTCCCTCTATTGCGTAGGTTTTAATATCTGTAATTTTCATGTTTTAATCTTTCCACCTGTTTGAAAAGAAAATTGGCTGCTTTGTGTTCTGTATAGAAAATTCTAAAGACTGTTTTAGCAAATTGATATCTAGATTATTTTGTTTATATCCTTTAAGAATCGAATTATAGTAGTTGTCGGTTGGTTTTCCTATTCCTGATACGTTCATTTTATAGTACAAGACGCTTGCCTCAATCTTGTCTAATTTTAATGTAAAGTACTTTTTACTGTATAGTTTTGGAACACCTTCATAGATATCTAGACTTTCTTCGTCTTCCTTTGAAATTTTAAAAATAACTCCTTGAACGCGAGAGCCTGAATGCTCTTCTATGTCAGCTACACTACGAAATAATAACCTGAAGTTTTTTAGTGTGTGATGTATCAAAACTTCATGGTCTGGGCAACGGGATTTCATTTGGTCTAAATTTAAATTGCTACCATATGCAAAGTACAATTTCTTATCCATAAAAATAGGCTATCTTATATGGCTCTTGAGGGCTAACTGTTTATGAATTAACTAAAATGTTACAAAAATAGGTGTTTTTATTTTAGGAGATATGTATAATCCCTAATAGTTTAAATATCAAATTTTACATTTCTGTAACCACATTCATCATTAAGAGGGATCTTGTTTATGGTAAATGTGTTAGTTTTATAAGGAGAAAAGCGTGAGTTCAGGAAAGATTAAATGGTTTAATGCAACCAAAGGTTATGGTTTCATTGTTGATGACGACGGAGGCAAAGATGTGTTCGTACATATCTCAGCCCTAAAGAACGCCGGCATTGAGAATTTAGATGATGGGGATGCTGTTGAATTTGAAAAAGAAGAGAACAATGGCAAGATAAATGCCACAAAGCTTGAGAAGAAATAATTAAAGTCTAGTCTGGTTTAAAAATCAGGTTTCATATCAACGTTTAAGGTACCTATAGGCCTTCGGTCATCACAGTACCAAAGAATATTATCTTTGATTGTCATGCCGTGTACTTCAACGGATCCCGGAACTCTAAATGCGTCATAAACTCTTGAATCTGACAATCTTATCCTGCTGACAACGCCCATTGCTGTGTCTGCAACCCACATAGTTCCTTTTTCTTCAGCCCAAGCTATCCCATGGACCCTGAATCCAGGAACTTTTGTCCTGCTAATTTCAGACCATTTTATTGGGTTCATCACATGTATGAATTGAGAAGGTGGTGACGCTACGTAAAGTTTACCATCCAGCCACTCAAGACCATGATCTCCTGTTTTATTGGAATCATTATAATGTTCACGTGTTGCATTAATGCCAGAACCTGGCGATTCAAAAATATCAAGAGTTTTACCAGAGTTTCTGTCGACTTTATAAATTTTACAGTTGTAGGTTGAGGCTATCCATATATTTCCCTCATCATCAATAGTTATACCTGAGGATCTGTCCGTTTCAGTTTGTAATTCAGTTATAACATCGCCTGATATCCAGTTAAGCAAATAAACTCTAGAGTTACCTTGATCAATTACCCAAAGGCCTTCTTTTGTTGCTTGTAGACCGTTTGGCTTTGGACCAGGTGATATCATAGTTTGAATTGGGCAAGCTATTTTATTAGTCATCTATTTTCCTTTAATTTTTAGTTTCCAATAATCAATCAAAAAAAACAATGAGGGTGATGTTGTTTTTAATTTGGTGATAATATTTCTTTTTTGAGACGTACGACAGGTTTAATAACTATTGGATAATGTACTATTGCAGCTGCAAACCCTAAAGCTACGCAAATCCACCAAACAGGATCATAGGATCCATAATAATCAAAAAACCTACCTCCAAGCCAAGATCCTAAAAAAGACCCAATATGATGTGATAAGAGAGTAATTCCAAATAGCATAGACGTGTAAGACTGGCCAAAAATATCTGCTATTATTCCATTCGTCAAAGGTACAGTAGAGAGCCACAATATTCCTAAGACAGATGCAAAGATTAGTACTGAAAGATTAGTTTTTGGAGATAGGATAAATAATAAAAATAAAACTGATCGGAGAGTGTACAAAATCGACAGTAAGTTCTTTTTTGAAAGCCTTGAACCTAAATAGCCATAAGTAATCGTTCCAACAATGTTAAATAAGCCAATTAATGCTAATGCCCACCCAGCTACTTCATTTGGAATACTTTTGTCTTCTAAAAAAGCAGGAAGATGAGTTGCAACAAATGTGACATGAAATCCACAAACAAAAAAACCGAGAGTTAATAAATTGTAGCTTCTATTTTTGAAAGCTTCTGTCAATGCCTCTTTTACAGTTTGCTTTTGAGTAGAATTATTTTCTAAAGCAGAAGGAGTCAGGCTTAAAAAGTATGCCATGAGAATAATAGGTATAACGAGTATGCTTGCTACAAAGGATGCATTTACCCATCCATAAGTTGTAAGAATGAGATTGATCATTGGAACCATAATGAATTGACCGAATGATCCAGAAGCCATAATTAGACCTACAAATAAAGATCGATTTCCAGTTGATACAGATCTGCCGGTTGCAGCTAAGGCAATTCCTACAACACCCGATGAACCGAAACCCATTAATATTCTCGAACCAAAAAGATCTAGTGAAGAGTTTGCATTTCCAAGCCAAGCCCAACTTATTATTTGAAGAATAGCCATAACAAATACAGTTTTACCGACACCATATTTATCTGCAAATCCACCAAAAACTGGTGCCCCTATGCCTGAAAACAAGATCCCAAAAGCTCCAGCTAGGCCATACAATTCTCGCCCAATATTTAGATGATTTGTAATAGGAAGTAGATATAGCCCATTAGAGTGATTTAAACCAAGCGTTATTAGTACAGTAATCCCACCAGCACATATAACTAATATTGAGTTAATTTTTTTATTTTTAATCTTTGTTATCAAAGGGGACAAATGAAATTTACAACTTCAGGGAGCACTGCAATATTAAAGTGGATAAAAACTGAAGTCCCAGTAAATATAACTATTAAAGTAGATCTCAAACTCCACACAAAATTATTATGAGACATTTGTCCAGCAACTTGAGGTCTTGCAAGATTATTTGCAATATACAGGGTTGATTCAATCAATACCCATCCAATAATAAAGGCTGTAATAGCATAGAGAAATTCCATAGTTATAGATATTCCTCACTCTCTTTAGGGTTAAAAGTAATTCTAGATAGCATACTTTCTCCAGTGTTTTTAAAATGGTGAGTACTATCCGGTGGAACCAAGATGAAGTCACCTTGTTTTATAGAAAATTCTTCTCCGTCAACCCAAACTATTCCAGACCCTGATGTAATATAGACTTGATGTTCCCAAGGGTGAGAGTGGTGCTTGCTCGATTCACCTGGAGCATGGTCATGATATAGAGACACTACTGTAGGTACCCCATCTTTTGTGCCCAAAATTGGATTTTCGAAGGAATCAATATTTTTAATAACAGGTTTCAAGTATCACCTCGCGAGAGAATTTCTATTAGCAGACCGCTTCCGGATCTTTATTTTCATTCTCATGTAAGGCTTTACATAGTAATGCTTAATAAATGCATTAATTTGAGGGTATCCAACCTTTTTTCTTAAATTATTTTCTAGAGCAGTCCAAGGACAAACCCAACCGTCACCAAATGCAGCATTCAGATACCAACTGAAAAGTGGAATGCTGATATACCAAGGTGCTTTTATAAACAAAAAGGGTAAAGAAAGAGTGAATAGAAAAATATAAGAGTGGTGTGAAATTACCACAATATATAGAAGAATTAAGTTTGATAAATTATTTTCCCTAGGTTCCAAGATCTCGATATATTGTATATAAGCAGTATAATACATGTATTTTATTATCCAGCAAGAAATTTATGAAAAAAATAGTTGTAATAGGTTCAGCAAATTTTGACTTTACTCAAACTGGAACCACATTTCCTGAACAGGGACAAACTGCTTTGGCCTCTAATTCTTATACAAGTATCGGTGGCAAAGGAGCCAACCAAGCAGTGTCTGCTTCAAGGTTAACTCCGAAATCTCATGTCCATTTTATAGGAGTCATTGGAAATGACTTTATGGGAAATGCGATTATTGATGTACTCAAAACTGAAAATCTAGATATCTCAAGTTTGCGAAGGGTAAATGGGATTTCTACTGGAAATGCACTTATCTATATTGACTCAGACAATCAGAATCATATAAGTGTCGATCTTGGTGCCAACTCACTATGTAGTACCGAAGAAATATTTTGTTTTTCAGAGATGTCTTCAGAAGTATCAGTTGTTGTACTGCAACAAGAAATCCCTATTGAAACAAATTATAAAATTCTTAAAGAAGCAAAAGCAAAAAATGTGGTAACAATTCTTGATCCTGGCCCTCCAAGTGATGATGTAAATCAATATCCTGATTACTTTCAATTAGTGGATTTCTTAACTCCAAATTTACATGAGGCAGAAGCAATTCTCAAACGTACAATTAAGAAAGGTTCTGAAATTGCTGCTGCTAAAGAGATTAGCAAGCTGGGCCCTAAGAATGTTATTGTTACTTTAGGAGATAAAGGAATTGCAGTAGCAGGTGAAATTTCAGGACTATTTCCATCTCCTGAAGTAAAATCAATAGACCCAGTTGGTAGCGGTGACTGTTTCACAGGTTCGTTAGCGGTGAAGATATCCGAGAAATGTAAGCTACTTGATGCTCTTCATATTTCTCAATTAACAGCTGCCATAAGTACAACAAAATTTGGAGCAATAAAATCATTCCCAAGTATCTCTGATTTAAAAAATTACGAATTTAACCAATAATTAACATAAATTTAATAGTATTTTCGAGAAATTGTTACGTTTTCCTTTATTATATTGATTCAAATGAGTTAAATAATTGCTAATTAAGGAGTTAATCGTGAGTAATTTACTAAGATGGATTGATGGTGGGAATAAATTTTTTGAGATAGATCGTGCACTTCATGTTGAAGACGATTTTTATCCAAGGCTAAAAACGTTAAATAAAGAACAAAGGAACATATCATACCTATTTTATTTTAGCTAATTTGAAATATGTGATTCGGTTCAACTATCCTCTTTTCCTTGAGGCTGCATAATTAAGCCTCAAGGATAATTTTAAGATGTACGAATTTCGTGTTTCTTTTCAGCATCTAACCTCTCCCTTAAATCTTTTCTAGTAAGTTTATTATTTGGCCAATCATCAGGATTTGTCATGCTTAACCTAAAAAGAATTCTGGCAAATGATGATACATAATATTTGAGATCTTTGATGTTTAGCTTGTCAAATGTGTCTGGTGTCTCATGATGATATTCACAAGAATCATATCTTCCATGAAAACGCCACCTCCATGGGTGACATGCATCAATTCCTGCTTCCAAGAAAGGGAAATGGTCTGAATTACCGTCAAGTTGAGACATTACATGAACTTTAAAATCTTCATTTAAATCATTTAATATATATTGCATAAAATTTCTTAAGTGAGGAAACCCCAGTACAATCCCTTTCATAGATCCAGTTGAAAGTTCATCACAATTAATAACAAGTCTTGGTTTGATCTCTGAATTCGAGAAATTATTTTTAACGTGAAAAAAAGATCCCTGCAATCTCTGTTCTTCAGCAGTCAAAGTTATAAATTTTAATCCGATTTTGGGCGTAATATTAAATTCTTTGAAAATATTATTTACGAGTCTAGCTGTTTCAATAACGCCTATAGCACCAGAAGTATTGTCATTCCCGCCAGGTGTGTCGAAAACAGTATCATGGTGGCCACACATAATGATTTGCTCATCCTTATATTCTCCAGGTATTTCTGCAATAACATTAGAAGTCTTTCCTTTAAAAAACCTAGTTTTTACTTTTACGTGTGCTTCAATATTCTTCGAAGAAATTTTTTTTAGTAGGAGTAAGTGTTCATATGATGTATTTACTACTGGAAGAGGAGGGCTTATAGATTTAGGGTTTCGGGTATCCCACACAGATGAATACTCCATTCTCCTACCTTGTTTGGGTTCTCCGATTATTGTGACAACTGCACCGGCTTTAGCTATATTATTTATCTTTTCAGAGAGAGGTTCATTTTGTGTAAAAGGTTCATGTTTTCGAAACATCAGAACAATCTTTCCTTTAATTTGATCTAAATTTTCATTTACTTCTCGCTTGGTGCCGTGACCTATATCTATTAATTTAGCTTTGAGATCTACTGAAGGGCATCTATGATAAGGCTTTATATCTAAAGACCTGCCATCTAGATTTAGTTGAGATTCTTCAAACTCCCACGAATCTATTACAAAATTCTCATGGGACACAGAGAGTCCATTGTCTTCCCAAAAAGAGAAGATTGCATTTGCAGCCTTGCGTTCATTTTTTGATGAAGCCCAACGAGATCCTATCTCTATACATAACTTTTCAAGAAGATTTTCTACTTTAGAACTAATCCAAGATTCTCCTATAATCCATTTATCAATTACTTTTAAAGGAGTACCATTCATATATAAGATTTTATTATTTTTATATTTAAGGTCAATTATTACATTATGGGGAAGCTAAGATTAGAAAATAAAGTTGCAATTATTACGGGAGGAAGTTCAGGTCTCGGACTAGCGACTGCAAAACTCTTTTTAGATGAAGGTGCTTTTGTTTACATATGTGACGTAGATACTAAGAATGGAGTAGATATTTCACGATCAATCAATGATAAGAAATTTCAATTTTTGGAGTTAGACGTATCCGTCGAGCAGCAATGGAGTGATGTAGTTACTCGTATACGTGATACTAGAAAAAAAATCGATGTACTCGTTAATAATGCTGCTATATCGAATTCAGATACAAGATGGGATGTAGTGAATACGACCTTAGAAACTTGGAATAAGGCGATGGCAGTTAATTCTTCAGGTGTATTTTTAGGCATGAAAGAGGTAATCAAAGTGATGATAGAAATGGATGGCGGGTCTATTATTAACGTATCTTCGATTTACGGTAAAGTAGGGAGTTTAATGGGAGCTGTATATCACTCTGCCAAAGGATCAGTGACTACTCTAACTAAAGCTGCTGCTATACAATATGCATCTAAGAACATACGTGTCAATTCCGTTCATCCCGGATTCCTTGAGACTAAAATGACTGAAAAATTTCATAATCAGCCCGGAGTCAGAGAGGAGAGAAACAAGTTAACGCCGCTCGGGAGAATTGGAGTCCCAGAAGATGTGGCTTATGGAATATTGTATCTGGCTTCGGACGAATCAAGCTGGGTGACTGGATCTGAACTTGTTATTGACGGAGGATTTCTTGCTAGATAGATTGCTGATTAATAGAACAACACCCGGATATTTTTTTGTAGGTATATTTCTCTTTGCAGCCTTAGGACTTCTATTAACTGCCATTTTGTTGTTTTGGGTATACGCTGACTCCTCGCCTCGAAACTATAGAGTGGAATATAAGGGAAATATAGAATTTAATCAAAATGTCACCGACAATTTTCGCTTTAGAAAAGAAACTCATAATTACCGCTTTCAAGGGATTTCGGGGCAAATTATCGATGTAAGTCTTACTACCGGGACCCAAATACGTTATGGGACTAAATTTTATTTAAATAATCCTCCCCAACTTTTTGAAATCCTAAGCGACCCTTTAGATAGTGGCAATGACGGGGATATTGCCTTTACTACAAAAAGAATCAAGCTAAAAAATTCAGGTACCTTTACTCTCTCAGTGGACTACGATTTTGCTCGCCACTCGAATTACTATGATTTTGATTATTTTTTTGAGTTTTGGGATAAAGATTCTGGAGATTGGGTTGAAGAACCACCCGAGTATAAAGTTCAAGTTTCCATTCTAGGGCTTTGAATCGTGTAGTCCCTAATTTGAAACCTAAATAAATTCAGGTTTTCCAAAGATTATATTTTGACTACATTTTCTGAGTAAGGGAAAATACCTTCTAATCCATCATTTTTAAAAACTTCAAGAGCGCGACTGTAATGATTTTCTGAAATCTTTATTTCTTTGTCCCAACAATGTAGCGACTGGTATTCTTTGATTGTATTAATAAGCGCTTCTAATTCGATTCCTTGAGGGAAAAATTCCATTATGATTTCCGCAATAATTTCTGGTTTTTCATTTTGTGCATAGATTTTTCCAGCGGTGAATTTCATTAAGAATGTTTCAAATCGATCGGTTTCCAAGAATGATTTTGTACAAATTAAACTACTAAACGCTACTGGACCTATTGCTCGGCCTGTAGATGCAACAATAACTCCGGTGCCATCAAAAGCAAGTTGCTGTGCTGCTGGACCTTGTAAATGAATGAAATCACCTGTTCCGTCTCTAAAAGCATCTATCATTTCTTCAGGATTACCTGCATCTTTTAGCTTTATTTTATTCGAATCGATATCTTTCTTATAGCACGCATATTTAAACATTGCTAAAGGTTGCTTCGAATGATCAGCTAATACTTCAGAATCTATAAGGTCTGACCAATGAAAATCTTTCATTGTTTTAGATTTTTCTCTCTTTAAAATAAAGAATCCATCCATTTTATTGATTTCTGCAAAATGGACAATGTCTTTTGCGAATTCGTTATTCCAGCTTCCTGAAACAGCAGACTGAGCTATGTCAATTTCTCCCTTGGATATCATTTCAAACACATTTTGGGAGTTTTCGGCGACCTGGTAACTACACTCCAATGGAATTTCTTTCATAAAATTAGGTTCAGTGGAGAGAAGCAGAGGTGTGTAAAAAGCAGAATGCCTAGATGCCATAACTCTGACTATATTATTAGGATATTCGTTCATGATAATTTAACGATATTAACGTATGTAAGAGGAAAATAAAAGTAAAAATTCAGTCTAAATTATATATTCAACATTTGAGGTAGTCTATAAATTGGTCACGACGTTACCTCAATTATTCAGAGGCTAATATCTCCAATCCCATTTTCCATATCCAGGATTACCAGGATCTTTTCCCAAGAGCTGCCTAACTGCAGCTATTTCACCCATGTGATTCCACGCATGAAAAGTTAAGCGACTAATGTCTGTACCTAAGTTAAAATTCATTTTGGAATCAGATATTTTGTTTTTTAAATCCTCTTCTTCCATTTGATCTAAAAATGCAAAACATTCTCGTACAGAAGTTTCCCAAAGTGATATTACGTCAAGTATTTCTGGCTGAAAATGTGGGGAGCCGTTTCCAAATTTGTCATTGATGTCTGGTATGCTTCCATTCTTTGAGTTTCGTGCAACAATATTGTAATTGATACATGCCAAGTGACCTATCATCCAAGATATACAGTTCATTGGCTTGAAAATTTTTTTTCCTTCTTGATTGGAAAGATCATTAAAATAATCTCTTAAGACGTTATTAGTAATTTTGTATATTTCGACTGTATTGGTACTCATTTAGCTCACTTCATTAGATTTGTTGAGAGTATTATAATCTATCTAAGAAGAATCACTCCTAATATAATATTTATTTGATACTTATTTCTTTATTTAGTCCTTATATTTCTGAAAATCTTAATAATTGCTATCATCATAATCGTAACTGTTGCAAAAAGGATTAAGTTTTTACTATATTGAAGTTCAATCGTTATTAATTAGGCTAAATCATGAATAAGTTTTCGGTAGTGACTTTCTATCAATTTAAAAAGCAAAATAATGTACCTTGTTTGAAAGAACAATTTAATAAATTTTGTTTCTTGAATAAAATTCGAGGGACAATATTAATTTCTCCGGAAGGTGTAAACGGCACTATTGCAGGTTCGTCTGATGCTATCAAATTGTTTGAAAAACATTTGCAAAAATTGGGCTTTGATGATTATCAGCCAAAATTTTCTACTGCCAAATTTATGCCATTTCCTAGATTGAAGATTAAGTCAAAAGAAGAGATTGTTACATTTCAGGAGGAGAATCTTAATATCGAAGTTAATAAAGGGAAATATGTTGATCCTTCAGATTGGAATAAATTACTCGAAGATGACGACACTATCTTAATTGATGTAAGGAATAATTTTGAGGTCGAGATAGGAGCATTTGAGAATGCTGAAGATTTAAAGTTAGTAAGTTTTACTGATTTTAAAGAGTATGCAAAAAAAAACCTTCTTGAAATCAAAGATAAGAAAATAGCAATGTATTGTACAGGAGGTATTAGATGCGAAAAGGCGAGTGCATATTTAGTAAAAAACGGGATTAAAGACGTCTACCAGTTAAGAGGAGGCATACTGAAGTACCTCGAAGAAATAGATGACAAAAATAGTAAATGGAAAGGTGAGTGCTTTGTTTTTGATAGTCGAGTTTCGGTCAAACATGGACTCGATGAAGGGGAGTATATTATATGCGGAGGATGCAGGAATCCAGTACCAGAAATAAAGCAATATTCTGAAGAATTTGAATTTGGGGTATCTTGTGAAAATTGTTTTAGTAAAACAACTGAAGAAAAAAAAGAAAATCTTAGAGAAAGAGTTAGACAAACAAAAATAGCAGAAAAGAAAAACCTTAAGAATCCATTTTTAAAAATTTCAGCAGATGATTATTTCAAGTCAGGCATTTGAGATTTTCCTTTAGAAGTGATTTTATATCCGTGATAATAGGCAACCAACTTTTCGTCGGTTAAATTTTTGAGTTGGTTTTTTATAGTTAACCTTGGGTTATCAGATCTTATTTTATTTCCGAATCTTTCAATACATATATCGATGATCTCGTCAGGATACATAAATTGCTTGTTAATTAAAGTCATTATGTAGATTTGTATTTCTTCTAAAACTTTTTTAGTTGCCATAGTTTACAAATTAGGCTAGAAATGTAACGCTGCCGGACTCTTCTCTTCCTTGCCAAATTGAGCCAGTTGGATAAATGTGTGAAGTAAAAAATTCATTTTGCATCTCGAGTCCCCATCCAGGGGCAGATGGAGCAACATATCTACCATCACTTATTTTAATAGGGTTTATGAAAACTTCATCTTGTAAAAAATTTAAATATTCCACAACTTGAGTATCTGAGTGACTCGCTACTTTAATTTGATCCCACATAGCGTAGTGAACTATCATGTTGCATAATCCTATACCGCCACCGTGAGGACAGACAGGCACATTGTATTTCTTAGCAAGTAAAATTACTGCGATGACGTCATTTACTCCACCCAATCTGCTGGCATCTATTTGGCAGTATCCGATTGCGCCAGATTGCAATAATTGCTTGAATATCACAGGTGAAGGAACTTGTTCTCCCGTAGCAACCTTTATTCCGTATTTTTTAAGTGCTTTTGAAATTTTTAAATGGCCTTGTACATCGTCTCTTGCAGTAGGTTCTTCAATCCAAGTAGGATTAAATTCAGATAAATTGACCATATAATCAATTGCTTCATCAACACCCCATATTTGATTGCAGTCAAGCATAAGCTTAGCATCATCACCAATTTGACTTCTAATAAATGATAATCTTTCTTTATCGTGTCTAAGGTCTTGGCCTACTTTCATTTTGAAGCAATCAAAACCATTATTTTTCATTTCATTAATTGTTTTTGCTATGTATTCATCTGTTAGTCCAAGCCAGCCTGCAGTTGAATATGCCTTAGGTCCACTTTCTAATAACGCTTCTTCTAAACTTTTATGTGCGTAATTTTTTTCTAGTAAAATTTCTATAGCTTCTTCTTGTGATATTGCATCGTGCATGTATCGCCAGTCTATCGCTTGTACTACTTGTTCAGGATTTAGATCAACAAGAAGTTTCCACAAAGGCTTGTTTTCCAATTTAGCCCATGCATCCCATAATGCGTTGATGATACAACCAAGCGCCATTCTATTCACACCATCAGCAAGCCATCTGAGTTGATGATGGTCGTTGATTAATTTATAAGTTGTACCGGGGTTGTCTATAAATTCTTGCACGTCATATCCGATCATCAGTTTAGAGATGTCTTTAACTCCGTATGCGATCCAGTCATTACCTGCGCCTGAAGTAAAGCATACTGAATTTCCCTTGATACCGTTGTTCAACTCAATCTCAGTATAAACACAAGAATAATTGGGCTTTTTATGAAAAGGGTCGGACCCAAGGAGAGTATCTGATGTTGGAACTCTGATATCAAATGCCTCGATTTTCATTACGACAAGAGACATTAGTACTATTCAGGTACTGTTTCTAGCTTACTTAATAACAATCGGCAGTTGGCTGTAGAAGACTCTATATCTTTTCCTTGGCAAAGTAGAATTGTGTTTCCATAGATGAAATAATCAAAATATTTAGCTAAGTTACAAGTAGAAGAGGCTACAACAAGTGAGTAACCTTTTCCATGACCTGAGTCACCACCACAGGTACGAGCTTCTTTTACACCTTCTTTCCACCTCGCATCTCCCTTTGTAAGCACAGCACCTTTTCCAATTCTATCTTGTACCCATTCAACTCCGGGGTTTAAAGCTTCAACTTGAGAATCATAAAACCGAAGTTCATAATCGACTGTTATCTTGGTCCCTTTAACTTTCAAAAAGCCATAATAAGCAGAAGTTGCTTTGGGTAAATCAGCTACTTTGTAGGTTTTATTTTTTTTAAGGCCTAGTGCCTCAAAGTCTTCTATAGAAAACGTTTTATCAGGATTCGAGATTTTTTCTATAGAAGCACCGGGTGCCTCTTGCTGATTTCCACAACTAATAAATAGTAAGGACAAGGCAATTATTATTGATAAAGATAAATTGAGTTTTTTCATGTTCGATATACTTATTTTTAATGGTAGTATACTACAATGACCTTACACAATTTATTTTTACCATAAACCCATGGAAGAAGAACCTTCAAACGACAAAATAAAAGAGCCTTCTCGAGATAAACGCTTGTTAAACTGGTTTAGGTCTAGATTTGTTACAGGTGTTTTTGTCTTTTTTCCGTTAGCGGTTACATATTTTATCCTATCATTTGTTTTTAATTTGATAGATGGGATATTCAGACCCTTCTTTGAAACCCTCTTTGATAGATCTCTTCCAGGGCTGAGCTTTATATTAATTCTGCTTATAGTCCTATTACTCGGAGCTTTGGGTAACTGGGGCTGGGCAAGAAGAAGATTCACTTGGATAGAGTCCATTCTGAAAAGAATACCTGTAATAGGAGCCACATATACAACTTCTAAAGAAATCGCTGGTGCATTCAGAGGTGCGCGAGGAACTGACTTTGGAACAGTAGTTGCAATTCAATATCCTCGAGATGGAGCTTGGACAATTGGATTTTTAACGAAAATTGTAGACTTTGAAGAAGGAGTCAAGCATGGAATTGTTTATATGCCTTCAACGCCGGTTCCAAATACTGGCTGGATGGTAATGATTCCTACTGATGAAATAAGATACTTAGATTTACCTGCTGATAAAGCCATGAGATTTATAATAGGTGGCGGTATCGGAAGTCCTGGTTACATTGATTGGGTCGGAAGAGAAAAGACAATAAGTGAATCCGATTAAAATTCGAACTTAGTCTCGTATTCGAGTTTTCCAACACTAGAACTTTCTATTTTGAACAATGAACCTCCCAGATAACTTCCTTCGGGCAGTGCATTCAGATTGTCCGGAGTTGCAGCAGTAGTTACATAAAGATCTGTTAATTTTTCTCCACCAAACATGCAACTTGAAGTTTGTATAGCCGGTACTGATATTTTATCAACTATATTTCCATCTGGATCAATTTTAATGACACCAGAGCCTCCCCAAAGTGCTGCCCATACAAAACCATTTGAGTCTACAGTTATTCCATCAGGTGCACCGTCGCCTGAGTGTTGAAACCAAACTTCTGATTCACCTATTTCATGGGTAGAAGAGTCATATGGGTGTCTAACTATAGATCCTTTAGAGGGGTCACAATGATAGAAATATTTAAGGTCAGGAGAAAAGCCCATACCATTAGAACATCCATGGCCATCTGAAACAATAGTGACATCACCGTTGGGGAAAAATCTATATAATTTTCCATTTTTTTCATAGCCGTGTATCGCATATGGATAGAAAGTCCCAGCCAGAAAAGAACCATCGGGAGCAGCAATACAATCATTAAATTGTAATTTTTCGCCTTGGAATGTTCCTTGGTGGATCCATCTTTTCTTTTTATCTGATTCCCATAACATGACTCCATTCCAAGTTCCAAGAGTCAGTCCACCGAAAGCATTCTTTGCAAAGCCACCAACAAATATTCCATTATAAATATTTTTATTGGTTCCTGTTTTAGGGTTGTATTCGAATAGTCTGCCAGATCTAATATCAGCCCAGTAGAGTACTTGAGCTTCATCGTCCCACAGTGGTCCCTCACCTACGTTTGCTTGTTCGTCTGCAACTTTTATTACTGAGAGCATAAAAAAAAGAATAACAAGCACTGCAAGGTAAGACAAGTTGTTTTAATATTAATATATAAGTTAGAATGACATACTTGAAAGCAAGGGGGAGTATTTAATGGCTGAGCGAAGGAAAGTAACTTTACCGGTACTAAGAAATCGGAAAAGAAATAATAAAAAAATTTCATGGTTAACTGCTTATGATTTTGCTACTGCAAGGTTTGCTGATGAATCAGACATAGATATGATACTTGTAGGTGATTCTGGAGGAATGACCATGATGGGAAAGCCTTCAACAATATCTGTAACAATGGAGGATATGATAATGTTCACTACATCCGTTGTTAAGGGGTCTGACCATTGTTTCATAGTTGGAGACTTACCTTTTATGTCTTACCAAATCAGTAATGAAGAAGCTGTTAGAAATGCTGGAACATTAATGGCGCTGGGATGTGATGCTGTGAAACTGGAAGGTGGCAAAGAAATGGCAAGCAGAATTACTGCAATAACTAATGCTGGCATTCCGGTAGTATCGCATTTGGGATTGACTCCACAAAGCCTTTCTCAATTAGGTGGATATCGAATTCAAGGCAAAAGCTTAACTTCATTCAAAAAGCTACTTACAGATATATTAGCTGTCGAAAAAGCTGGTGCTGTGTTTCATCTCCTAGAATGTGTTCCTGAGGAAGTTACTCAAGAGATATATAGGCATGTTAAAAACCCTCTTTACGGAATAGGATCTGGCAGACATGTTGATGGACAGTTAGTGATATCTCATGACATGCTTGGATTGTTCGTGGGAGACGTGGATCCAAAATTCGTAAAGAAATATGCTGACCTTTCTTCTATTATAAAAGAAGCTTTCGGAAAATATAAATCTGACATTGAGAATAATAAGTTTCCTGAAAAAAAACATTTATATTCAATAGATGGAGAAGACTTAGCAAAAATCAAAGAGTATAGTGATAAGTTTTCTGCAGATTAATCTTGAACTATCATTTTTCCAATCCTATAAAGGTAAATGAACTATTCAGGCCTGTTTTAAAAATCCTTCTGAACGAACTTAGTCAATCTGAAGAAATTTTAACTAAACTCAAGCAAATTATTACTTCTTCTCATAGAAATAAGCTAAGCCCAGAGAGCTCAGTAAGTATTGATATAGAAAAACAAATAGAAGCTGTTTATGATGAATCAATTGAATTTTTACTAAGAAATGAAATAATCTCAAAAACTTATCCAGACATAGATATATCTTTAGATCAAAATTATATTGATTTAGGAATTAATGAAAGTTATTCATTAACTAACAAGGCAAAACGGCATATTCAATCAGAAGAACCTATACGATTTATTAACAGTGAAGGTGTAGTCACTTTTATACTTGATTTTTTACCTTAATGAAATATTTCAAATTTCACGATGCTACTATTAAGATTCTTGTGTAAAATATTTGTTGTTTAGATAAAAAGTTAAGAAGAAGGGGGAGTGGTGAAATGGCAGACACGCATGCCTTAGGAGCATGTGCCGCAAGGCGTGAAGGTTCGACTCCTTTCTCCCCCACCAAATATGGACAAGTCTAGAATAAGAAATTTCTCAATTATTGCGCATATAGATCATGGTAAATCAACTTTAGCTGACCGCTTGATTGATATATCTCTCGGTACTAATGCAAGAGGTTCCTCAGACCAGTTACTTGATACTATGGATCTTGAGAGAGAACGAGGAATAACTATAAAAGCTCAAGCAATTAGACTCAATTACAAAACTGCCAACAAAGACTACCAACTTAACTTAATTGATACACCTGGTCATGTTGATTTCAACTATGAAGTTTCTAGATCTTTAGCGGCTTGTGAAGGAGCTTTATTATTGATAGACGGAACTCAAGGAATACAAGCTCAAACACTTGCAAACGTTTATTTGGCTATAGGGGAAGATGTAGTTATCATCCCCGTAATCAACAAGATTGACTCTCCTAATGCTAGAACTGACCAAGTTGCCAGTGAAATTAATTCAGCGTTAGGATTTAATCTGGATGAAATAATTAAGGTATCTGCAAAAACTGGAGAAGGAGTAGATACTCTAGTAAATAAAATTATAGAAACTATACCACCTCCAAGTGGAAATATTGAAAAACCTCTTCAAGCTTTGGTGTTCGACTCAAAGTATGACCAATTTAAAGGGGTGATAGCTTACGTAAGAATCAAAAGTGGAGCAGTACGTAAAGGAGATAATCTTGTACTCATGTCCTCGAATAAATATTTGGAAGTACAAGAAACCGGATTTTTTTCACCTACACTTAAAGAAACCGATAAATTAGTTTTGGGAGAGGTTGGGTATATAGCTACGGGTTTAAAAAATGTATCTGACTGTCGAGTAGGTGAAACACTTACAAAAAAAGAAAACCCTGCTCATTACCCACTTAAGGGATACGAGGCATCTAAACCTATGGTTTTTAGTGGTTTATACCCTATAGAAAGTGACGATTATTCGAACTTAAGAGATGCCTTGGGCAAATTACAATTGAACGATGCTTCGTTAACTTTCGAACCAGAAAATTCAGGAGCCCTAGGTTTTGGTTTCAGGTGTGGATTTCTAGGATTGCTACACATGGACATCATCCAAGAAAGACTTGAACGTGAGTATGACTTAGGTTTAATAGTAACAGCACCCACTGTGAAATATTCGGTTCAAACAACTTCTGGCAAGAAAATAGAAGTAGATGATCCTTCTAAGTGGCCTGAGACAGAAAAGATAAAAGAAGTGCTTGAACCATTTGTCAACTTATCTATTGTAAGCCCGTCTCTTTATATAGGAGCAGTAATAGACTTAATTATTTCTAAAAGAGGGGAGTATAAGAAAATGGATTGGTTGCAATCACAAAAACTTGATCAAGATGAATTACACAGTCGAGTTTTATTAGAATTTGAAATGCCTCTTTCAGAAATTTTGACAGATTTACATAGTCAGCTTAAATCTGCAACAAAAGGATATGCCTCTATGGATTATCAACTCAGCAAACCCAGACAACAAAAATTAGTAAAATTGCAAATACTCGTAAATGAAGAAAAGGTAGATTCTCTCTCGATTATCGTCCATTCGATAAATGCACAAACAGTAGGTAAGCATCTTGTATCAAAGCTCAAAAAACTTATTCCAAGGCAGTTATTTGATATACCAATACAGGCAGCAATAGGAGGGAAAATAATTTCACGCGAAACTGTTAAAGCATTGAGAAAGAATGTTACTGCAAAATGCTACGGCGGAGATGTTTCTAGGAAAAGAAAGCTGTTACAAAAGCAGGCTGAAGGTAAAAAAAGAATGAAAAAACTTGGAAACGTAGAAGTGCCGCAAGAAGCCTTTATGGCAGTTTTACGAAATGAGACGAAGTAGATGAAGAAGCCTAAATTAGGTCAACATTTTTTAGAAGATAAGTTTTATTTAAATAAAATACTAGATGAAGTATCAAAATTAAATCCAAGTCATATTGTTGAAATTGGCCCTGGAAAAGGTGCCATGACCGACAAACTTATTAGTATAGGGCAAAATTATATTGGGATTGAAGTAGATTCAATTTTGATAAAATCATTAATAGATAAATATGATAAGTATAAAAAAGTTCACTTTCGGCAAGTCGATGCTGGGCATTATGATCCTTCCAATGAATCTAGCCTTAAATCATTTAATTATATTGTAGTTGGTAACCTTCCATATTATGCAGGAAACTTGATTGTTAGAAATTTCTTAACTAACGCTACTAAACCTTCCCACATGATTGTTATGTTGCAAAAAGAAGTAGCAGCATCATATTTAGCGACCGAACCGAAGATGAAATTTTTATCGCATTCAATTCAAATATATTCTTCATCAGATAAAATAACTGATGTACCAAAGCATGCTTTTAACCCTCCACCCAAAGTCGAGTCGTCAGTTATAAGATTAACCTTAAAAAAGACTATTGATTATGGGATCAATAATCCTGAAATATTAATTAACTTTATTAAGAAAGGATTCAGTAGTCCTAGAAAAACACTTATTAATTCTTTATCTTCAAATACAGGAATTGATAAACAATTTATTAAAAATTTTATTATGCAAAATCAATTAAATGAAAAAGTTCGTCCTGGGGAATTAAATTTACTAAATTGGGCAAATTTGTTTCATTATTTAGAAAGTTTTGAATAATGAAAATTAGAGCATTTGCAAAAGTTAATATGGTTCTTGAGATATTAGGAATGTTGCAAAATAATGATTCATTAAATAAACCCTACCATAATACAAGCGGTATATATCAAAACATTGACTTGTTTGATTTGATAGAAATCAAGGAATCAAAATTTGATGTGATAAAGACAATAAATTTAGAAATACCTGAATCACAAAATTTAGTCACCATTGCATTAAATAAATTTAAAAGAACATTTAATATTACGAATAGCTTTGAAATACAAATAACAAAGAACATACCAATATCATCAGGCTTGGGAGGTGGTTCTACTAATGCAGCTGCTGTAATTTATTCCTTGAATAAAGAATTAAATTTAGGTCTTTCAATTGATGAGTTATGTGAATTTTCATATAATCTTGGATCAGATATCCCATTTTTCTTCTTAGGAGGAACTTGCAAGGTATTTGACGGTGGTAAAAAAGTAGAAAAAATTGAATGTAACCAATTAAAACAGATATCAATTTATTCCCCTGATATAAATGTTGAATGCAAGACTGAGAGAATGTTCAAACAAATTATTTCTACTGATTACGGTTCTCCTAAACGAACCATTTCATTAGCAAAAAAACTAGAAAGAGGTGAGGAAATTTTACCAGACGATATATTTAATGTTTTTTCCAAAAAAGTTATTAATTTATATCCAGAATTAATTAGGCCGTACAGAAATATGATTAAGCATTATGGGAATTGTTCAGTCTCTGGCGCAGGCATGACTTTATTTTCCTTAATTCAAGGTGATGCGAAAGGAGATTTAGCAATATTGGACGGGACCTATCACCATAAATTTATAGATAAAGGCATGGAATTTGTTACTTAGTGTCATTGTCCTATCAACATTCTATAGTTCGCTGGTCGTTATTTATTTGTCTATATTGTTTACACGATCAAGTTCTACTATATTAAGCTATATCCAACCACGAGATTTAAGTCCAGTACGAATATTCATTGGAATAATATTACTAGTTAATTTATTAACGTTATTTATATTTACTCTCTGGTCATTTTTGTTTAAATATTTAATAAGCTTTCAAGGCATTCTTAGTTCTTCTATTACCTACTTCTTGTTTGTGGCCTCCCTTCCATCAGTTTTAATCATTACTTTGGCTATTAGAAGAGTTAACATTAACAAACATTTCTTAATAAACTCTGGGATATATTTAATATTTTCAGGAATCTTACTCCCTGTATTCTTGTATCAGATTATTTAAGAAACTTTCAATGCTATTTTGACTATGCCTTCAGAGTGAGCGGAGTAGAGTTCAAATGCTTTTTGTACTTCAGACCAATGCATATTATGAGTTTTTAATTTTCCTGGATCCATAATTCCCCGTTTCTTTAAATCAACCATTTCTTTTATCTCCTTAAGCGGAGTAAAGGTGCCAGCAATTAGAGTTGATTGTATCCTGCAATTTTTTGATAAAAAAGCATTTTGATCAAAAGGTATATATTCTTCTGAAGTTAGGCCAAAACAAATTATCAAGCCATCCTTCTTTACTAATGATGTGCAGGTGTTTAATCCATCAGGCCTTCCAGAGGCTTCTATCACTACATCCGCTAATTCTCCTTCATTGATTTCAAGAATGCGATCTACTGCGTTATCTTTATAGACGTTTATACAATCAGAAGCTCCAAGCTGCTTAGCTATATCCAACCTAGATTCATTTATATCTATCCCTATAATTGATTTTGCTCCTTGAATTGCAGCGATCATAGAGAAAGAGATTCCTATACCTCCTTGTCCAACAACAGCAATACTTTTACCTACAGTACTTCCCCAATACTTGCTAGCATAAAGTGCTGTTCCACTGTGTTGACACATAACCCACTCATCTAATGATCCTTCGTCTGGTAATTTTATAATTCTTGATTCATTGAGTGTAAGATATTCTTGTAAGCCATCATCGGATGGAGGTACAACTAAAACTCTATCACCTCGTTCAAAAAGTTCAGATTTAGATTCATCTATCTCTCCTGCAACTTCATGACAAGGGGTACCTACTGGCAAAGGGTATGAATCTTCTGGTAGAAGTTTATCAAACTCTCTCCTGGTGTCAGTGCCGCACACTGAAACCTCCTTGACTTTAATCAAGCATTCTTTTTCTTTAGGATTTATGACATCAGTCTCTGTAAATTCAATTTTTCTATGACCTGTTAATCTTGCTGCTTTCATTTTTATTTAATCATTGTAATATCAAGTAAAATAAGATACCGAAAGGTTCTTTCTGAGTCAAATGTTAAATTATGAAGTTGTAGAAATCTTAAAAGACCTGTCTCCTTCAAATTCTATAGTAGCTCTAGATTTAGAAACAACAGGTCTCGATATTAATAAAGACCGTATTATTGAAATTGGTGCTACTAAACTAAACCTAGATACAGGAGAATTTGAAAGCTATTCTCAACTCATAGACCCCATCACAGAAATTAGTGAATTTATTACTGACTTGACAGGGATAAGGCCAGAAGACTTAAAAGGAAAACCGATAATCGATGAAATTACTGACGATTTTCAAGAATTTTTAAAAGACAAAGATGGTAAGCAAAGTTTAATAATAGCCCACAACACAGACTTTGATATAGGGTTTTTAAAATCTGCCCAAATAAATTTTTCTGCTCCAATTTTTGATACATATGATCTTGCTTACGTATTATTAGATAAAGGTGATTATAATTTAGAAAATTTAGTTAATATCCTTGGTGTTAAGCCTAGAAATTTTCACAGGGCTTATGAAGATGCATCAGCTACGTTTGAGATTTTTATAGAACTAATAAAACTTCAAATGAGCTTAGATCAAAAGTTAAATATTTCTATGTCTAATATAAATTTTGAGTCTAATGAATTATCTATGCTAGCCCCCCAAAAAATTGCTAAAGCAATCTTGAATCAACATAAAAAATTAGATTCTTCACATAACCTAGAACAAGTTGTGAAAGATGAATATCAAGATACTATTACTCTGGAAAATATGGAACCAGTGAATAATGTAGCAGAATTTTTTTCAGTAGATAAAGGATTAGGCAAAATAATTCGCGATTATGAAAAAAGAGATAATCAAATTGACATGGCTAAAGTAGTAGAGAAAAATATATCGTTAAATAAAATTACCCTTATTGAAGCCTCTCCAGGAACTGGCAAAACACTTGCATATCTAATGCCGAGTGTCTTATGGATATTGCAAGAAATGAAAAGATCAAACCCAATGAAAGTTGTTATATCGACAAATTCTATAGCACTGCAAGAACAAATTTTGAGGAAAGAATGGGAAGTAATAATGAGGTATTTGGAGGCTACGGGTCAAAAAGATGGCATTAAACTTTCAGTCCTAAAAGGAAGGAATAATTACGCATGTGACAAATTAATTGAAAGTTATGTACCAACTACAAGGCGAGAGGCTAGGGTAATTTGTAAAGTAGCTAAATGGGCAAACTATACTTCCACTGGCGATGTAAGTGAAATTGATTTAAAAAATGATTTATTTATATTCAAAAATATATCTTCATTAAATGAAAGTTGTATTAAATCTTGTATTGAATGTTTTGTAAATAAAGCTAGAAAAAATGCAGAAGATGCAAACATTGTTTTGATAAACCATTCACTTGCATTTGCTACATCTCAAACAGAAAGAAATCTATTAGAAGACATAGATTTTTTGATCATTGATGAAGCTCACGAAATACAAAATGTTGCAACTATTACTTTCAGCAAGTCTGTACACTATGAATCTTTATCAAATCAAAGTCTGAATATTCTTAGAAATTTAACTAAATCTGCCATATTTTTAAAAGAGAACAATGACTTAATCATAAAGTTAGAAAAAGCTCGTGATGAGTTTGTCGAAAATCTCAAATTTTGCAAGATTTTTCTTTCTAATTTTAAATTTAATGGATCTAATTTCAGAAACACTAAGATCAATTTAACAGATGGAACTTTAAATGAAATGGAAGGTTATAGAAAATTTATTGAAACATCTGAAGCTTTCAAAGAGGAATTATTTAATTTCATCAGCTTTATCGATGAAATTAAGAAGGATCATAAAAAAGAAATCAAAAATTCGTTGTTTGCTTGGATAAATCAAGCAAATCAACTTGCTAATCAAATAAATGATTTTTTAGATGTTGTGTTTAATGAGAATAATAATATCGTATCTTGGGTTCAGTCTTATGGATTAGATGATATAGAATTTTGTTCAGCTCCAATTTCTGTGAGAAATGAAATTAGTGAAAGTATATTTAAGGGACAAAATAATATTCTATTAACTGGTGCAACATTGACATCATTCGGTAGTCCAGAAGAATTTTGTAGAGAAATAGGACTTGATTTTATCGATGAATATTCTTTAATTGACTCAGAATTTGATTATGAAAGAAATGTTTTATTTTGTGTACCTACGGATATTTCTGATCCTAATTCGGATAATTATGCAGAAACACTCGCTGCGTCTATCTATGAACTCACCAAATCGATTGATGAGAAAGCATTGATCTTGTTCACTTCATATACTATGTTGAATAAAGTTCGAAATAGACTTAAAAATAAGTTAAAAAATATTGGCAAAAAATTAATTTCTCAAGGAGTCGACGGAAATGCCAACAGAGTACTAAAAAAGTTTGAAGATAAAAATTCAATCTTGCTAGGCACAGGACCTTTATGGCAGGGTATAGATTTCAACGATAATATTGACATCAAAATTTTAATTATTACAAGACTTCCTTTCGGAGTTCCCAGTGATCCATTATTTGCAGCCAGATCTTCTCAACATTCTAACGCTTTCTTTGACTATGCATTACCACATGGAATAAGAAGGTTTAAACAAGGCGTTGGTAGGTTAATTAGATCTAAAGATGATTTTGGAGCAATAATTTGCACTGATAATAGAATTATCTCAAAAAATTATGGAGAGGAATTTTTAAACTGCCTTCCAGGATATACATATAAACAATCAAGTAGTTCAGATTTAACGAAATACATAAATGATTGGTTATCTAACCATGCTTGAAAATGAATTTAATTTTACTGAACAAATAAATTTAAAAGCTACATTAGATGGTGGACAAGCCTTTAGGTGGCATTACGATGGAGGTGGATATAGAGGAACAGTAGGAAGTCAAGTTTTGCGGGTTTATGAGGATGAAAAAAACACTACTGTCTCATATATAAAAAATTCTAAATCTCAAATAGACAGAAGGTTAGTTTCGAAATATCTTGACCTAGAGTTTGATTTAGAAATATTTAGCAATAAATACTCTAAAGATAAATACATAAATTCAAAAATTAAGCAGTGTTCAGGTTTGCGGATATTGAAGCAAGATCCTTGGGAGACAACTGTTAGCTTCATAACATCAAGTGCATCAAACGTAGAGAAGATTAAGAAAAATATCAATGATCTATGCATTTTTGCCGGAGAAAGACTAGGAGATGGTAGGTATGATTTTCAATTTCCTTCAGCAGAACAAATTTTAGATTTGGGAGAAGAAGAACTAAGAAAGATGGGTTTTGGATTTCGTTCTCCCTATATAATTGATGCTGCTAGAAGGATGTCAATCGGAAAATTAAATTTCAGATTTATCGAAGATGCAGACTACAAAGATAGTATTAATCACCTTATGGAAATCAAGGGTGTCGGAAAAAAAGTCGCTGATTGTATTTTAACTTATGGTTTTGGTAGGAGAGACTCTTTCCCAGTTGATAGGTGGGTTCGAAGAGGATTGGTTGGTCCGATGGGGTTTAACTCAAAAAAGACTAATGAACAATTATCTGATATGGCTAGAACAAAGTATGGATTAGATTCAGCCTATGTACAACATTACATATTTTATGGTGAAAAAACTAAAAAAAAGAATCTCGAATATATTTAATTTCTTCTTCTTTTGTTTTTAAGGTTAATTGAAACTTTTTATATTTCAGTTCTTTAAAAGCTTTTCCGATATTCTTGCCTTTTTGTATTCCAAGATTAATTAAATCTTGAGTATTAATTAAAACTTTTGTATGAGATAACCTTAATATCAAGTCACAAATTATTTCTTCTTCATCAGGTGATGATAAACATAATTCAGCATCAAATGATGGTTGAATAATGGCTTCTAAAGAAATAAATTTTTCTATACTCAACCTATCAACGCTTGAATTTTTAATTTCTTTAATAATTCGTCGTAAATTGTAAGCATTATTTATAAAAGTACGCGTCTTCTTAGAGATAGGGTATCTATTCATTGATTCATTAAAGGTTAATTCATCTATATGCTTTGATAGATAAAGAATGAAGTAATCCCAATTGCTTATAGTACTTATATTATTTTCGAAAAGAACATTAATTTCTTTTTCTAAAGGTAAGAAATGAGAGAAAATATTATACTTTTGTAGTTTAAGTAATATTGGCAATGGATAAATTTCATCAATTATTTTAACTACTTCGTTAAGAATTCTAGGCGGAGTTAATGCAGCAATTCGATTTTTATCTTGATCTAACAATTTTAAAGTTTCATCGTCTAAAGCAAAGCTTAAGCGTTCTGAGAAACGTATTGCCCTAAAGATTCTTGTTGGATCATCTTTGAAACTATCTGCATGGATAACTTTAATTTTTTTATCATTAATATCTTTAATAGCATTAAAAGGGTCTATCATGTAATTACTTGATGTTGGGTATATCTCAAGCGCGAGAGCATTGATTGTAAAGTCCCTTCTCGATAAATCTTCTTGTAAACTGGCTATCGTTATACTTGGAAGAGATCCTTTGGGTATATAGGATTCTTTTCTGGCAAGCGCAATATCAACGAAGATGTCCATATATTTTAGTTTAAAAGTTTTAAATTCTGTTTCTTGTATGATCGAACAATTGTCAGATAATAGCTTAATCAAAAGATCTATATCTCCTTCTACAGCGATATCTAATTCATTCGGTTTAAGTCCAAGAACAATATCCCTTAACAATCCACCAACTAAATACACCTTAAATTCTTTACCTTTAGTGATATTTTCAAGGATTCGAATAAATTGTAGTTCAGTATCGCCTAAGTATTCATTTATGAGATTCTTAATATTCATTCGTGTATTATTGTATTTAATTATTGACAGTTTTTAAATTAATTAGACTTAAAATATTATTAATGGAATTAGATACATTTGAACTTTCTATTGGAATTAACTTTAATGACAAGGAATTGTTACAAAGCGCCTTGACCCATAAATCCTTTGTAGGTAAGTCTCAAAATAATTTATCTGCCTATAATCAACGCTTGGAATTTTTAGGAGATTCCGTGTTAAATCTTATCATTTCACAACATTTATTTTCGCTTAATGAGGGAGAAAATGAAGGAATATTGACATCGAGGAGGTCTAATATAGTTAATGAAGAGACTTTATCTCAAGTAGCTCAAGATATAAGACTCTATGATTATTTAAGAATGAGTCCAGCAGAATTATCTAGAAAAGGGAATAAGAGAAATGCAGCATTAGGAGATGCACTTGAGGCATTGTTTGGCGCCTATTTTATTGATCAAGGTTACAAAAAAACTAAATTCTTGATCTTAAAACTTATGGACATACCTATTGATAACTCTCTGCAACAAGAAAATCATAAAGATTCTAAATCTTCCTTACAAGAAATCCTTCAAGCTAAAGGATTTAGTCCTCCAAAATATAAATTGAAGAAAGTAATTGGACCGTCTCATGATCCTATTTTTAAAACTGAAGTTTATATCAATCAAGTCAAAATATCTCAAGGAGAGGGAAAGAAAAAGATAGCATCTGAACAAGAGGCTGCCTCATTAGCAATAGACCATATTAATAAATTCGGCATAAAACCGATGTTAGAAAAAAAATCCTTACTTAAGACATTCCTAGCAAAATTTAGCAGAAGATAGTTCTTGTGTTATTTCAAATATTCATCTGGCTCTGTACCATGATTGCAATAGGAGTTTTAGTTCTTCCTATAAGTACATTTTTTTATAAAAAAGATTCATTATTTGTAAGGTTATTTTTAGCTGTACCTATAGGGCTATTTTCAATAGGTTTGATTTCGTGGGTTATGTTTCTCATGATAGGCAATAGTAATATTAGCTTTCTAGTTTCACTAATATTTCATGCTTTTTTATTTAGTTATTCAGTTGGAATAAATCGACAAATATATTTAAGTAATTTCGAACAATCTATAAAAGTACTAAGAAAACAGCCATATCACGTGAAAACATTTTTAATTCGTGTAAAGAAATTAGAACATACAAATGATTTTATAAAATTTAGCTTAATAATAATTTTTCTGAATTTATTTTTCATTTTTTTAAGAGGATTAAATGGTGACTTAGTAGGTACTGAAAAACTTATGGACCACATGATGTTGTCTTCGGTCTATTGGGCCGATCAGGGCATTGTGCCTGACTTATGGTTTTCCGGACACGAGAATCCTTACTATATATTCGGGTATTGGATATATGGCGGCTTATTTAACCTACTTAATATCAATGTATCAGCTGGTTATAATTTTGCGATAGCTACGACTTTTACTTTGTCAGCAACATCTATATCGTGTATGGCCTTCAAGGTCTTTGGTACAGAAGTTATGAGTTCGGCTAGAAAAATAGCGATCTCTTTTACTTCAATAATTTCTCTATTATTCGTTACTAACTATTCAATATTTTGGGAAATAATATCAAAATTTACTCCCTGGAAAATCTTTATATTTAATTTAGCTAATATAAAAGGAATTGGAGAATCGACAGTAATCAATATTTTTGGAGGAAGCGGGTGGAGATCAACACGTGTTATTGACTTTGTAAGAGATAGTAAAAGCCTAGACTATACAATACAAGAATATCCTGCATTCTCCTTTCTTTTAGGAGACCTGCACCCCCACGTTTTGAGTATCCCTTTCTTAATCCTGTTATCAGTTCTTATTATTCAAGGGACATTAAACATTCGAAATAAAATTTATTCAACCTCGAATATCTTTAAATCTATCCTTATCGGCACATTAATACCCGTAGCTGGATTCCTGAATATTTGGGATCTTCCATTTTTATTATTCCTTTTAACAGTTTCTACAGTAGTCGGGTATCTCCAATTAGAGACCTCTAGAAAAGATTACGTGAAGATAGCATTGTACAACGTATTCGGAATTGCTTTAGGATTTCTTGTGTTGAGTAAATACTATTTCAGTACTCTAGGAGGACAAGCAAACTCTCCATTTATTAGTTTCAATAACTTCTCGACTAACCCGATCCACATGTTAACTGTTTTTGGCTTGTTTATATTCATTGTATATATACAGTTATTTCGAGAGATATCTAGTAAAAAAAGATTAATAATATCGCCACTTATTATTTCCATTACTGTCGTTGCAGTAATTTTTATTTTCAGAGGTACGCTTAATTATATATATGGAAACGATCTTTATATATCGAATTATGTCTATGGAGCTCTTACTTCAATTATCCTCCTTCTACCAATCATGCTAATTATAAAAAATAAAATATATAAAGATTATTCAAGTAGATTTTTCACTATTTTGATTCTTATAAGCTTTTCTATGCTCTTCATAGTAGAGCATTTGCATCTTGTTGATCTATTTGGAAATAGGATGAATACGGTATTTAAATCTTATTACCAAGTATGGATACTATTTTCTTTACTAACACCTTTAGTTTTAGTCAAAATTTGGATAAATGGTAATAAAACTCAACATTGGATCATGTTGATTTTGCTACCTACAACTTTGATCTTAAGTGGAGTACAAAATTATTCGACACTAGTAGATACTACTAATAACTTCGGAAAAAAGTTTGAATTGAATTCAAATGCATATTTAGATCAGATTTACCCAGGTTCATCTGATGTGATAATTTGGGTAAATGAAAATACTCATCTTTCGGATATTATCTTTACTGGAATCGGCCGAGATTATGAGAATACATCATTCCTTTCCGTACTTACTGGGAGGCAAACACCTTTAGGATGGCTTGGCCATGAACGTCAATGGCGAGCAGGATCTAAAGAAATAGAAATACGCAGAAAAGATCTTGAAAAAATACAAATATCTCAAGCATTAGAAGATATACAATTAATAATAGAAAAATATGATATAGCTTATATCATAGATTACCGAGGCCATGAACTAAAAAATTCTAGATTGCAAGAAATATATTTACCTGTATATTCTTCAGGAGTCTATAGTATCTATAAAACAAGAATTGAATAAAGAAAATGCTAGGATACTTCGTAAACAAATTTAACTTAAACATCAAAGATTTATCTATAATTTTTTGTATATTTTTATTTTCTTTGTTAGCAAGACTAATTTTAGTTGATGTCAGAGCAATACATCATGATGAAGCTTTGCACGCCTATTACTCTTGGAGTTTAGCAACTGGATACGGCTTTGAGCATAATCCATTAATGCATGGACCCCTTTGGTTTCATTTAAATGGCCTCTTATTTTTCATGCTTGGAGACTCTAATTTTATTCTTCGCTTGCTTCCAGTTATAGTAGGATCGTTTTTAGTCATCACGCCATTTTTATTCACAAGAATGACAGGAAAGATAGTAGCTTATTCTACATCTGCTTTGCTGATTACATCACCTATTTTACTTTATTACAGTAGGTTTGCTAGAAACGATATCCTCATTGTGTTCATTACCATACTTATCATCTACAGTATTTTCTCATATATAAGAAGCAAAACCTTTAATAATAAAACCTTGATATATCTTGCTTGCTTGGTATCTATTGGATTTTGCATAAAAGAAACTCAGTATATATCTATTTTTTTACTTGGATTATTTTCTTTATTTTTTTCAAGATTTAACCCTCTTTTGTACTTTAAAAAAATTAAAATTAGTCTCCAAGAAAGTAAAAAATGGACAGACATATTTTTATTACTTTTTACTCTCAGTTTACCTCTAGCTACGCCACTAATAGGTTTCATTGTTCAATATTTCACTAAAATTACCATGATTGCTGACGCTAAATCTGGGTTAGATATCGGTATGCCAGATGGATTTGGCATAATCGTAGCTACAATCAGTACAATTATCATGCTGCTAATTTCAGCTACTATTGGTTATTTATGGAAAGGTAAAACATGGTTTTTAATCGCACTTTTTTTCTGGTTAATATATCTTATTTTTTACACTACATTAGGATCTAATCCACATGGTGCAGCAACTGGGATTTGGCAATCGCTCGGATATTGGCTAGCACAACAAGAAGTTGCCCGAGGATCTCAACCTTGGTACTACTTCTTTGTAGTGATATTTTCTTATGAATTTGTTTCTATGTCTCTTTTATTTGTTTCAATATTGGTAATTAAAAGAAAATACATAATGTATGAAAAATTCTTAATTTATTGGATTGTAGCTAACGGTCTTATTTATTGTATAGCAAGCGAAAAGATGCCTTGGCTAACTGTTCACTTGATTGTGCCAATAATCCTTTATGTTGGATGTATATTAGGTGAAATCATAAGAAAGATATTTAATAAGAATTTAGGCAACATATTGAAACAAGTCTTAATTATTTCTATTATTACAATTTTAGGCATTACGCTTGTGAATTTTGTTTTAGATATTAAATCAATTTTGATTTCATTTATCTTTGTTTGGATTCTTATCTTAATTCTTTTCTTACTAGTGAAGTCTTCTATGCTTAACAAATCCTATTTTCTTGACTTTCGATATTCATTCTTCTCTGTGTTAATCCTTATAACTGGTGTATTAACTTTTAGAGGTGCGATTGATACCTCATTTTATGAATCAGATACCCCAGACGAAATAATGGTATATACGCAAACTTCTCCGCATGTACACAATTTGGTGAAACAAATAGAATTATACGCACTTGAAAATGGGCAAGTAAGAATTGCCGTTGATACTTCAGACGGGTATACATGGCCTTGGGCATGGTATCTAAGACGATATGATGTGAAATATTTCGACTTGGCTGCATCTACTAATCTGAATCATGAAAATTACCGAGAATTTGATTTTATAATAATCAATAGTCGTTATTTTAATAAATTTCAGACTGTTGCTAACTTATATGACAAAAAAAGAGAATTGCCCTTTCGAATGTGGTATCCAGAATCTTATCGGATATCAAAAGCAGAAGATTTTTTTAAATATATTTCTAGTTTAGAAAGATTAAAATCCACTGTTAGATACATTATTTTTAAAGAATTGCATTCTGAAATAGGACAAGTAAATATTACAGTTCTTGAGAATCTTAACAATTAATAAATGATTTTAGAGGCTTTAAAAAATAATGTCAGTAAAATATCTCTAGGCCTTCTAGTATCAGGTTGTTGTATTTTCTTACTGTTTAAAATTACGAACGATTATTCTGAAATACTAGAAATAATTACTTCTATACAATTTGAGTATGCTTTTTATGGTTTAGCATTATATTTACTCTCACTAGTTGTTAGAACAATAAGGTGGAATACAATAATCAAGAAAGAAATCAGCGTGAGATTTTTTTTGCTGTTCAGGGTTGTCACATCTGGATATATGTTCAATAATCTTTTACCAGTTAGATTAGGAGAGGTAGCCCGAGTATTTCACTTAAATTTAGTAAAAAAAACTAATAAGTTTTTTATACTGGGGACTATATTTACTGAAAGAATTAGTGACGTTGTTGCCCTCATAATATTTCTTGCTTGCTCTCTGTTTATACTTCCTGACAATTATTTTTATAGTTTTGCTACAAAATCTGGAGTCCCGGAAATTGCTTTAGTATCTTTATTGATTTTGCTAATTTTAGCCTCATTTATATTTATCAGCTTAACAATATCTGGTTATTGGAAAATTTTACTAAATAAGGTCATGTCTACACGTTTTTTAGGTCATCATTTTAAAAAAATGAACTTTTATACGTATCTAGATGATTTTTTATCAGGGACTTTTGTGCTGAAAAAAAGAGTTGAATTAAGTAAGGTTCTTTTTCTTGCAATTTTAGTTTGGGCGTTAGAATTTGCAATGTTCTTTGTTGTAGCTAGTCAATTTGAATTTCAAATTAATAATACATTTGTAGCAGTTCTTTTATTTGGAGTTTTTGCAAACTTAGGAGGAATTCTGCCTTCTACTGCAGGAGGTTGGGGACCATTTGAACTTATTGGTTCTGTTGTATTGATTTCTTTTGGAGTTCCTGAAAACATCGCAGTAGGCTACACCATATTTGTACATTTGATTTTGTGGCTTCCAGTATCAATTATTGGAATTTTTCTATTCCTCTGGGATTTTATGATAAAAGGAAATAGATGAGTATATCAGTGATAGGAGGTGGTATAACAGGTTTAGTTGCTGCCTATTTGTTGTCTAGTCAAGGTAAAAAAATTAATTTATATGAATCTGCACATTTTCTTGGTGGCCAAGCATCGACAGTTAAATTAGGTGGCTTTCGCATAGAACGTGGTTACCATCATCTTTTTAAAAATGATCATTCTATACAAAAATTATTATCAGATTTAGGATTAAATAAGTCATTAAGCTGGAATAAATCAAGCGTAGGAACATTTACCCAAGGAAAACTTTTTCCATTCTCTTCACCTTCAGACCTCCTGAAATTTTATCCCCTTTCTTTACCAAATAGGATCAAACTTGGTTTGATAAGTATATTTCTACAAAACAAGAAACGGTGGCAAGATTATGAAAATATTAGTGCGAATGAATGGATTAAACAATACGCAGGATTAGAAATTTATGAAACCGTATGGAAACCGCTACTTGAAATGAAGTTTGGTAAATTTTATGAGCAAGTTGGTATGCCTTGGTTTTGGTCAAAAATGAAAACTCGCTTTGCATCACGAGATAGGTTTGGTAATGAAATATTGGGCTATCTGGACAATTCATTTGAAGAGATGATTACAACTTTAAGAGATCAAATAGAAAAGATGGGGGGCAAGATACATCTAAATTCAAAAGTTATCAAAATTAATCAAGCAAATGGCTCGGTCACTTCGATAATTGTTGAGCATCTCAACAAAAAAAATAAAATCAAAACAGACTTAATAATCAGTACAGCCCCATCTTATGAATTACTAAAGATGGTTTCTTTTGATAAAAATTATACTGCGAAGCTAAAGGCAGCTCAGTATCTTGGGGCAAGTGTTTTCATATTATTACTCAAGAATAAGCTTTCTCCATACTATTGGATAAATGTAACAGATAAAGAAATTCCGTTCCTAGGCTTAATAGAGCATACTAACTTGGTAGATAAAAAATTATACGAAGATAACCACATTGTTTATATTACAAACTATGCTTCATATAAAGATTCAATCTTTAAAGAGAAAGAAGAAGTTTTATTAAATCGTTATCTGCTACATATGAAAAAAATTAATCCGAATTTTAAACCAGAATGGGTAAAGGATTATGTCTATAACGCTGTAAGTGCTGCTCAGCCTATCATGCCAATAAATTACTCAGAAAAAATACCTAGTATTGTCAGCCCTATTAAGAATTTATATATTGGGAATACAACTCAAATATATCCAGAAGACAGAGGCACAAATTATAGTGTAAAAATTGCTGGTGAAATAGTATCTTTAATAACTGAAAAAGGAGAACACAATGAAAAATGATTCTTTATGCTTGATTACAGGAGGCGGAAGTGGCATTGGAAGAGCAACAGCAATAAAATTTGCACAGAATGACTATAAGACAATAATCATAGGGAGAAGAGAGAAAGCACTCTTTGAAACTATAAAAATGGCTGGAAGACATGGATCAAATTTATCTCACATAAAGTGTGATATTTCTTCTAATGATGAAATAAGCAGCTTACACAAGAAAGTAGTTAGTAAGTTTGGTGATGTTAATATATTAGTCAATAATGCTGGTTCAAGTAGCTCGGTACGTAGCATTGCACATATTCCAGTAGATCAATGGGATGACGTTTTAAATATAAACTTAAGAGCAGTTTATAGGCTATGTCAAGAATTTCTTCCTTCAATGATAAAAAAACAAGACGGCACAATAATAACCGTCTCTTCAATGGCAGCATTAAATCCAGGATTGCTTGGCGGAGCTGCGTATAGCGCCGCAAAGTCTGGAGTGACAAATTTAATGGGAGACATAAATGCAGAATTCTCAAACCAAGGAATCAGAGCAACAGCAATAATGCCTGCAGAAGTCGATACTGATATTCTTACTAATAGACCATTGATTCCAGACAAAGCAGCTCGCTCTACTATGATGCAACCCGAGGATCTTGCTGAAGTAATTTATACGTGCGCTGCACTTGCTAAAAGGACCACTGTAGAAACTATAATAATGAAACCTACTATCAAAAGAGACTTAAGTGCAGATCTACAAATGGCTAAAGAAAAAATAACCTAATAACTCACTGAATTACTTGAGAAAAGAAGTATAATCAAATTATGGTTGAACTAAAAATGCCTCAGAAAGAAGTTATAATCAAGGTGATAAAAAATCAGCCTTCTAAAACACATACTGTTCTTTCAAGCCTTTTGGCTGTTAGCAATGAGTTTCACTATATTCCTAAGAACTCTATACAACTGATCGCAGAATATACTAAAAAAACTGTTAATGATGTTTGGGGAGTAGCTTCTTTTTATACAAATTTTCGCTTCACGCCACCTGGTAAGTCTACACTTGATGTCTGCTGGGGACCTTCGTGCCATTTGATGGGAGCACAAAAGCTTCTTAAAGATGTACATAAACTACTTGGCATAAACAAGGAAGGAGAAACGGATGATGGCAAGATCACATTACGGTACAGTACGTGCCTAGGCGCTTGTGCACATGCACCAGTCTGTGCCATTGATCATAAATTGTTCGGTAAAACTTCAATAAATGAAATAAAAGACAGAATCAACGATATTTAATGGATTTCAAGACAATTAAAAAGAAAGCTCAAACAGATTGGATCAATCTGACAACTGCCGATAATTTTTGGGTGCGGGTTGGATATGGAACATCAGGTTATGCTGCAGGTGCAAAAGAAATATTTGAATATTTCACTGAAAAAACTAAAGCAATGGATAATGTAAAAGTTGATCTTGTAGGCTCATTAGGGTTGTCTTTTGCAGAACCTCTAGTAGATATAACAAAAGAAGATGGAGTGAGAGTATTCTATAATAATGTCGATATAGACATTGCAACAAAAATTTTCAATGATCACATTAAAAATAATGATATTGCAAAAGAGTTTGTTTTTGGACAAATTTGTAACGATAGTGAAAAAGCTATTATAGGATTTGCAGAATTAGATAAAATAGAACCATTAGTTCACACTAAAAGAATTGCCACGAAAAACTGTGGCAATATTTCACCAACTAACATAATGCAATATATTGCTAATGGAGGATATGAAGCCTTATTTAAAGCACTGAACCAATTGACTCCAGAGAAGACCCTTGAAGAAGTTAAGTCTTCTGGATTACGGGGGCGAGGTGGTGCAGCATTCCCTACCGGAGTTAAATGGAGTTTTCTTGCAGGGTCTGATAGTAAAACTAAATACATTTTATGTAACTGTGAAGAAGGAGACCCTGGAGCTTTTAATGACAAAGGGATCTTAGAAAATGATCCGCATATGTTGATCGAGGGATTAATTTTATCGGGTTACGCTACAGGAGCAAGTAATGGACATGTATTTATTAGAGAAGGACACGAAATACCTATAGAGTCGGCAAGAAAAGCTATTAAAGATGCATATGAAATTGGCTTTCTTGGTGAAAACATAATGGATACAGGATTTAACTTTGATGTCGAAGTTTCATTAACTGGAGATTCTTATGTTGCTGGTGAAGAAACCGCTCTTATGGAAGCAATAGAAGGAAAACGCGCAATGCCTAGGTTTAAACCACCATTTCCTGCAGCTTTCGGTTTATGGGGTAAACCTAGCAACATTAACAATGTCAAAACTCTTGCTTACATACCATCAATTATCAACAACGGATCAAGTGAATTTAAAAAACTAGGATCAGGCAACAGTACAGGGACTGCAATAATTTGTTTGTCAGGGCATATAAAAAGACCCGGAATGTACGAAATAGAAATGGGAATGACCATTTCAGAATTATTAAAAAATGTTGGAGGAGGGTCTTCTTCAATAAATGATATAAAACTCCTTCAAACAGGAGGCCCACTAGGTGGAATACTTGGTGCTTCAGACTTCAACATTAAGATAGATTTTGACGAGATGGCTAAAGCTGGAGCAATTCTAGGATCAGGTGGGATTATAGTTGGTGATACATCGACTGATGTCGTAGATTTAGTTAGAAATTTAATTGCTTTTAATCAATTTGAAAGTTGCGGTAAATGTTTCCCCTGCAGATTAGGTAACACACATATGCTGGACATATTAGAGAGAATTTGCATGTCTATACCGAATGATAAAGACCTTGACGTAATGGCTAGGATAGGAAACAGCATGAAAACAGGATCCTTGTGTGGACATGGACAATTAGGTTATAACCCTATATCTTCGGCATTAAAATATTTCAAAGATGAGTTTGATGAAGCCGTAAAAGTTAGCAGCCAACCTTCTCCAAGAGTTTCAGGTAAAATGATATTACCAACAAGAACCAGGCCATAATGACGACTCTAGGTAATGATAAAAAAACTATTACTTTCAACTTCAATGGAAAGTTCTTAAGTGCAAAACCTGGTCAAACTATTATTCAAGCAGTAATGGATCATGGTGGATACATACCTTATTTGTGTTATCACCCAACCCTTGAACCTTACGGTGCGTGTAGAATGTGTGTCGTAGAAACAGAGGTTAATGGTAGAAAATCAATTCAAGCTTCTTGTACAACACCAGCTTCAGAAAACATGATTGTTACTTCATCAAATGAGAACATTAAAGATTTGAGGCAAGGCATTATGGACTTATTAATTAGTGAACATCCTCATGGTTGCCTTACTTGCCATAGAATAGAACTTTGCGGCCCTCAAGATGTCTGCCAAAGGCACGTCTCAGTTACAGATAGATGTACAACTTGTCCAAAAAATGAACGCTGTGAATTGAAGGACACAATTAGGAGTACGGAGTTAGACACTACGACTCCTTTGACTTATAACAATCGAAATCTACCAATACATTCAGATGACCCTTTTTATGACAGAGATTATAATCTTTGCATTGTTTGTGTACGATGTGTTCGAGTTTGTGATGAAACTAGGGTAGATAATGCATTAGCTTTAAAACAAAGATCGGGAATAGCAATAGTAGGTACCGCTGCAGGCAACTCTCTTCTTGAATCTGGATGCGAATTCTGTGGAGCTTGCATTGACGTATGCCCTACAGGGGCATTAGTCGAAAGAGATTATAAATGGGAAAAACAAGAAAAGAAATCAACCACAATTTGCTCAAATTGTCCTGTAGGCTGCCAATTTATATCAGAAACAAATAAATTCGATAAAATGATCAGAGTAGTTGGTGATCTAGCCGGTGAATCTAACGAAGGGCAAGCCTGCATGAGAGGCAAGTTTGGGTATAGTTATGTCAATGAAAAAGTAATCAAGAATGTTTACTCTAAAAAAAGAAATAGTCAAATTTCTTACGATTCGGGTCTTAAAGAGCTCTTTAAGGTAATTCAGAAATCCAATAAGCAAAATTCAATGGTTCTACACAGTCCTAGATCTACTAACGAAGATTACTATGCATCAAACATCGTTCTAAAAAAAACATTTGGCATGCAAGATATAGATCTAACTACAAACTCAACGCAAGAAATATTTGAAAATTTATATCAAGCTACAGGACGTGCGTCTGGAAAAGGAAAACTAAGTTCTTTAAGAGATAGTGACAATATTTTCGTTCTGTTAGGAAATCCATCAGAAAAACAAAATATTCTGGCAATGTATGTAAAGCAAGCTGCACGAAATAACAAGAATATAATAGTCATTGATCCACGAGAAACTGAAATGACTAGATACGCTAACAAATGGCTTAGAATGCATCCTGACAATATTGGCACGCTCCTGAATTCTCTTAGCAAAGTAATTACTGATAAAGCGGAAGAGGTAAGAAAAAATAATGTTGCCAACTTAGATGTAACAATAGAAAACTTAATTGATTTTGACAGGGCAAAAATAATAAACCAAGAAATTATTTCTAAAGATCCTGAAAAAGCAGAAGAAGATTTGAATTATCTCTCATCAATACTAACAAAGGGCACCACGTCATTTATATTTGGTACTGATCTTTTGGATACAACAGAGAAAAAAAATAGTTATTTAGCAGCTTTACTTAATTTAGTTAATTTTACGGGCAATCTTACAAATAAAAAGGCTGGATTATTTCCTTTATTTGACGGAGCAAATCAAATCGGAGCACTCCATAACGGAATAAATAAAACTTTTGATTCTGTGTCGGAAAGAAATAGCAAGCCACAATCAAAAATAAAAGATTTAGATCTGGCGATAGTTTTTAATGACGGAGCTTCAGAAGAAAATTTGAAAAAAAATACAAAAATTAATAGCGCCAAATATAAAGTTCTTTTTACTAGTGCAAATACACCATTATCGAAAAATTATGATCTTGTATTTCCAGTAACAAATTATTCCAATCGTGAAGGCACTTACATAAATATTGAAGGTCGTATGCAGTTTACAAATAGTTCAATAAATACTAAAGGAGATACGAAAGAAGTATGGCAAATAATGAGAGATCTGGGAAAACTGAAGAGCAGTACTTCTTCGAACTTTGATACGTTTGAAGATTTATTTACAAATATGACTAAAGACGTACCGAGCTTTTCAAAGATTAAAATTAATGAAATCAAAAAAGAAAGCAAACTGATATCACAAGAAATTACGCCTGCTTTCATTGCTAATAATAAAACTTACAGCTTGCCTGAATTAAACGGAACTGCTGATTTATATGAAGGAAGAGTACTAATTAAAGAAGGTCAAGAAATTAAAATAAAAGCAACTGAAGGCATGAATAAAATTACAGATAATATACAAATAGAGGTGAGTAGCGATTTATTTGAACAAAATAATCTTGCAGAAGGAGAAAAAATAACTTTAAAGAATCTAGAAAATAAAGTTCTTTATACTGGAATAGTTAAAAAAGGCATTAACTTGTCAAACTCCGTTTCAGTAACAACCCTTTTTGGAAAAATGGCATACGACATGCAAAACTCTGGAATAAAAGACTGGTCAATGCTTGTACCAAATTTGAAAAATGATAAAGTTACAATCTTGAAACAAGAAAGGTAGTAGGTGAGCACTTTGTTAGAGTTAAATGATAATAATTTTAATGATGAAGTTATTAAATCCGAAACGGTAGTACTGGTAGATTTTTGGGCTGAATGGTGTGGTCCCTGCAAAATGATTGCTCCTGCAGTAGAAAATATCAGTAATAATTTCAAAGGAAAGCTAAAAGTGGGTAAATTAGACGTAGATTCAAACCCAGTTACATCGTCAACTTTTGGAATAAGGTCTATCCCAACCCTATTGATTTTTAAAAACGGTAGTCCTGTAGAACAAATAGTTGGCGCAGTATCTGAGAGTATTATATCCGCAAAAGTT
>Ga0066372_10000028_pt1 | contig 41290 bp, 39 predicted proteins | sample Knorr_S15_td_250_FD_77011 | JGI IMG/M metagenome (GOLD analysis project Ga0066372, IMG submission 77011) | Marine microbial communities from Southern Atlantic Ocean transect - Knorr_S15_td_250_ad_251m_LV_A | ecosystem: Environmental > Aquatic > Marine > Oceanic | place: Southern Atlantic ocean... | reverse complement strand
GCCCGCGGCCATATAATAAATGGATACGGTGATTCACTATTAAAGTTATTTGAAGGGCAAGAGATAGGCACTCAAATATTTAGTTAAGGAAGAAATATGACCAAAACTGATTGGATAAAACTTGAGTCTACTTACTATATGCAAGTTGTTAATAGAATACCTTTAGTGCTCGTTAAAGGAAAAGGAACGATAGTTTGGGATGAAAATGGAAAAAGATACCTTGATTTTACCTCTGGATGGGCAGTATTAAACTTAGGCCATTCTCATCAAGCTGTATCAAACGCAATTAAATATCAAGTCGACAATATCATGCAAATGACGAACTTATATTATACAATTCCTCAACTTAAATTAGCTAAATTATTAGTAGACAATTCATGTTTCGATAGAATTTTCTTTTCAAATAGTGGTGCAGAAGCAAACGAAGGTGCGTGTAAATTAGCAAGAAAATGGGGGAAAGAAAAATTAAATGGTGCTTTCGAAATCATTACCATGGAGAATTCTTTTCATGGAAGAACTCTTGCTATGATGGCTGCTACAGGACAGAAAGAATACCAGGAAAAATGGCAACCTTTGCCCGACGGATTCGTTAATGTTGAGTACAATAATTTTGATGCTGTAAAAAAGGCTACCAAAAAGAATACTTGTGCTGTTCTTTTAGAGGTTGTTCAAGGTGAAGGCGGTGTAAATATACCAGACCAGAGATACTTACTTGATATACAACAATGGTGCCATGAAAAAAACATTTTATTCATGATAGATGAAGTACAAACTGGCATGGGACGCCTTGGAACTCTTTTTGGCTATCAAAAATTTGGGCTAGATCCCGATGTGATGATTTTAGGAAAAGCTTTAGGCGCAGGAACGCCATTAGGTGCTTTTTTATGTAAAGAAAGATTTTCCGCCCTCGAACCAGGTGACCACGGAAGTACTTTTGGTGGAAATGCATTAACAACTGCTGCTGGATGGGCTTCATTGAAGTATATCTTGGATACTGATATACCGTCCGAATGTTCTCATGCAGGTAAATACCTTAAATCATTGTTAGATGAAATGACAACGAGACACAGTAACATTGTAGATATAAGAGGATATGGATTATTAATTGGAGTCGAGATAGCAAAAAATAAAGCTGTCGATGCAATGAAGCTATGTTTAGAGAGAGGACTTCTAATCAATGCAGTCAGACCCAATACAATTCGCCTTTTCCCTCCACTCACAGTTTCAGAAGGAGAGATGAATAAAGCTATCTCTATTCTAGAAGAAGTTTTTGATGAACTAAAGATTTAAGGGAATGGATCTGATATGACAAAAAAGATAGCAATTCTTGCTTACAGCGGAGGCTTAGATTCTACTATATCCATAGACTGGATAATACAGAATTATAATTATGATGTTATAACTCTGACAGTTGATTTGGGAGGTGGTCAATTTTCGAATGACCTAGAATCAAGAGCTAAAAAAGCAGGGGCTCTAGACTGCTTGGTTTGGGATGTACAAGATGAATTCGCAAATGATTTTATCCTACCCAGTCTTTTAGCAGGCGCAATATATGAAGACGAATATCTATTAGCTACCTCTATAGGTAGGCCTCTGATGGCTAAAAAACTTGTTGAGGCAGCCGAAAAATATGAAGCAACGGCAGTTGCACATGGATGTACAGGCAAGGGTAATGACCAAGTTAGATTTGATACTGCAATAAAAACTCTATCAGTAGAATCACCTCTTCAGATAATCGCTCCTGCAAGAGAAGCATCTTTTTCAAGAGATGAAGAAAAAGAATACGCAAAAAAGTTAGACATTCATCTCCCTGCAGTTGGAGAAAGAGTTTATTCAATAGACAGAAATCTTTGGGGCCTTGCGATCGAAGGTGAAGATCTAGAAGATCCTTGGTTAGAGCCACCTGAAGATGCTTATTTGATCACATCTAACGTGAAGGATGCACCACCTGATCCTAAATACATTGAAATTTCTTTTGATAAAGGAATTCCGACGAAGATGAATGGCAAGAGTCAAAAAATAGTAAAGATGATCGAGGATCTAAATGAGGTTGCGGGTTTATGTGGCATCGGGAGGACCGTCCACGTAGAAAATAGGTTAGTTGGTATTAAATCTAGAGAAGTATATGAAGCCCCTGCTGCTACAGTTCTACATACTGCGCTTAGGTCATTGGAAAAATTGAACTTAAGTCGTGATCAAATTAGGATGAAAAGTTATATATCTACCACGTATTCTGATCTAGTTTATGATGGAAGATGGTTTTCGGGGCTCAGAGAAAATATGGACGCTTACTTTAAAAGTTCTGCCAGATATTTGACTGGAGATGTACGCTTTAAGTTATTTAAAGGGAAGTGCGAAGTTGTGGGTGTTCGTTCACCTTACTCTCTGTATTCGTTTGATCTAGCGACTTACTCTTCTGAAGACAAATTTGACCACAATTCAGCAACAGGGTTTATAGATATTTATAGTTTGCCCTCTAGGATGCAGAGAAAACAACAACTCCATGACGAATTAGGAGAATAATAAGGTGAGTGAGAATAATACAGACAAAGTGTTCGTAAGAAATCTCTTTTCTAATTTTTCATCATCAATTTCTTTTGATACTAGATTGTATTTTGAAGATATAGAATTGTCTATTTCATATAGTAAAGCTTTACAAAAGGCTGGTGTACTGACAGAAGCGGAATTAAATCAAATTCAAAATGGTTTAAATAACATTAAAAATGATATTGAAAAAGGAAACTTTGATTGGAAAGATGACCTTGAAGATGTTCATATGAATATCGAAAGTAAACTTCATGATTTAATTGGAGACGTTGCTGGAAAAGTTCATTCTGGCAAATCAAGGAATGACCAAGTCACAACTTCTACAAGGATGCATTTAAAAAAAACGTCTGACCACATATGTTCTTTGATTCACAATCTTCAAATTGAAATAGTAAAAAAGGCTGAGGAGAATATCCTTATACGCATGCCTTCGTATACTCATTTGCAAAGAGCGCAACCTATACTGTTATCTCATCACCTAATGGCCTACTTTGAGATGCTTGAGAGAGATTTATCAAGAATTCTTGATTGTAAAGAAAGAATGGATGAATTGATACTAGGTAGCGGTGCTGTTGCTGGCACATCTTTCAATATTGACAGAGATTTTTTAGCAAAAGAATTGGGATTTTCTAGGATCAATAGAAATAGTATAGATGGAGTCAGTGATCGTGACTTCGTCTTAGAATTTATTGCATGTCTATCTACCTCAATGATTCACCTATCTCGTTTGTCTGAAGATATGATTTTATGGTCATCTGATGAGTTCCAGTTTGTAGAATTATCCGATAATGTCGTTACTACCTCAAGCATGATGCCTCAAAAGCGAAACCCTGATTTTGCAGAATTAATTAGAGGCAAATTTGGGAGAGTAATTGGAAGCTTAGTATCAGTTTATACAATTATGAAAGCCCTTCCTCTTTCATATAATAGAGATATGCAAGAGGATAAGGAACCACTATTTGATTGTATAGATACATTTACTTCATCTTGTGAAGCTATGACAGAGATAATTAAAGGTGCAAAGTTTAATAAATCTTCACTAGAATCTGCTCTGAAAGGAAATTTATTAGCTACTGATTTAGCAGACTGCCTTGCTATCAACGGAGTGCCTTTTAGGGAAGCACATATTATAGTCTCAAACCTTACCAAAACTTTATCATCAGAGGGTAAAACTCTTTCAGAATTATCTACAGATGAACTTAACTCTCTTCTGGATTCGGATGTTGATGTCGAGTTAGACATTGATATAAGCATAAATAACAGAGATAAGATTGGTGGCACTTCTTCAAGAATGGTTAGAGAAGAAATAAAAAGAGCGAAGAATAAACTGAAAATTTGAATTGAAGGTTATTTCTAAAAATCTAAAAATTTCAGCTTCGATATTAGCAGCAGATTTTAATAAATTGGGCGACCAGATATTGCAAGCTCAAGATGCCGGCTGTGATGAATTCCACTTTGATGTAATGGATGGACATTTCGTACCAGGTATTTCTATGGGACCTGTAGTTTTGAATCCTTTGATGAAATTTATAAAAATCCCTGTAGAAGTCCACTTGATGGTGAAAAATCCTCGACAATTTATTGCTCCATTCTCTGAAATTGGAGTCAATTTAATAACTTTTCATATAGAAACTGTGAATGACCCCATGTCTTTGATAAAGGAATTAAAAAATAGTGGAATGAAAGTAGGGGTAGCAAAAAACCCTAAAACTCCAAGTGATGCAATTATTGATTTTATTGAAGAAGTTGACAGAGTATTAGTTATGTGTGTCGAACCGGGCTCTTCAGGTCAGAAATTTGATGAAAAAAAACTAGATGATATCAGTAGAATCAATGATTCCTTGATAAGAAAAAATTTGAAAGGCATAGTTGATTTATCTGTTGATGGAGGGATAAACTCTGAGACAATAATAAATTGCAGAGAAACTGGAGCGGATACATTCGTCTCAGGTTCGAGTATTTTTTGGTCAGGAGATGTACATAGTAATGTTTCCTTACTAAAAAAGAGTTTAGGAATTTAAGACTGAATATGACAACCACCTTAAATGAAAATGGGTTAAGCTCTAATGATTATATTCGAATGATCAAGGTGTTTGCTATTACATTAAATGAACACCGTGACGTTATGAATGCTCTTAATGTCTTTCCTGTCCCTGATGCTGACACAGGCACCAATATGTATATTTCGATTAAGGGAATTCAAGATAATATTAATCCTGATCAATTTGAAGATTTCAATTTGTTATCAAAACATATAGCTGACTTAGCCTTACTTTCTGCTCAAGGTAATAGCGGATTGCTTATAGCACAACTTTTTAGAGGAATTCACAAAAGTATGACTAAATCTAAGACATTAGGCTTAAATGAATTTGTCGACGCCTTAGAGAGTAGTTATGAATTTGCTCAATCTTCTGTATACAAACCTGAAGAAGGTACGATAATCACTGTAATGAGAGAGTGTGCACAGGTAGCAAAAGAATATTCAAAATATGCAGATGCTAATTTAGAAACGGTCTTTGAAGCAGTTATTGAAAGAGCAAAATTAGCTGTTGGAGAAACTAAGGAGCAAATGGAGCTTCTGAAACGTGCTGATGTTGTAGATTCTGGAGCATATGGTTTTTCAGTCATGTTGGAAGCTGCATTTAATTGTTTAGAGCGAGACGATTCAGGAAATCTTAGTATTAGAATAGACGGCACCCATTCTTTTGTGCCAGATATCCTCGAACATAATGCTTTGGATAAATCCTTTTTTGAGGAGAGCTCTCACGATGGAGATTGGGGGTATTGCACTGTTTTTGCATTAACAGGTGATAGTCTAAATGTAGAAGTTATAAAAGAAGAATTATCTAACCTCGGAAGATCAGTAGTAGTTTCAGGTAGCGACACAGTATGTAAAATACATGTGCATGTAGAAGATCCAGAAGAAGTCCTCAGAACCGCAAGCAAATTCGGTGATATTTCAAATAAAAATATAACCAATATGGATGAGCAGTATAAAGAAATGAGGGAGCAAATATTAAGTCAACATTCTGATGAAATTTCTTTGATTGTAATCACTGAGGGTAAAGGTATAGAAGGCTTTTTGAAGGACAATACCTACGGTTCTCTGAAGATTGTAAAGACTTCTGATTTTTTAAAAATGCCACTAGAAGATTTTGCAGATAAAGTATCTGATATTTCGTCTAAGTCAAAAATAATTGTGTCTAATAATGAGGAAGATTACCAAAAAATCCTAAACTTTTACGGACAGTCTAATAAAGATGTAATAATTATAGGTACCAAGAATGATGCTGAACTAGTATCAGCTATACTGTCCTTTAGTCCGGAACAAGATGTTGAAGGTAATATTTTTGGTATGAAGGATGCTGTTTCCAGTACTACCAGCATCGTAATCCATCCATCTCAATTGCAAGACAAAAATGCATTGATCAATTTTTTAGTTGAGGAATCTGGGTTAGAAATGTCTAATACCTTTATTTCTTTATTTTTGTCAGAAAGCTTAGATGTCGACCAGATTGCACATTTGAATGAATTACTTTTAGAAGATCTTGGGGTTGCAGAGGTAGAAACTATTACATGCGACTCAAAAAAATGGGACATTCTCATATCAGTGGAATAATACTTCCTATTTACAGTTAACTGTCTATCTAGTAAATTATTCCTAAAGCTTATTTACTTGTTTAGGAGTAATTTAATGTCTATAGCGATTGTGTGTGATAGTGCGAGTGATATACCGTCAAACTTTATAAAAAGTTTAGATTTAAATGAAGTAGCCATAAATATCAATTTTGGCGATAAAGTGTTCAAAGAGAATATTAATATAACTGGTGACGAATTCTATAAGAAACTGACTGATACAAAAGATCTGCCTACTACTTCGCAACCATCCTCTGGTGATTTTGAAAAGGTTTATTCATCTCTGCTCAAGAAACACTCTGAGATACTCTCTATTCATATTTCTTCAAAGGTAAGTGGCACTTATAATTCAGCAATACAAGCAGCGGAGAAAATCGGAAAAAGCAAGATCACGGTTGTTGATAGTAAAAATGTTTCTATGGGAACTGGTCTAGTTATTCTTGCGGTTGCTCAGTCTTTGAAGTCAAAACCATCAAGTAAGATGGCTGACCTCGTGAAATTGGCTAATGACTTATCTGCTAAATCAAAGATACTTGTTGCGTGTGAAACCATAGATTTCTTAAAAAGAGGTGGAAGAATAAGTGCTGGAGCAGCTTTTTTTGCCGGTCTTTTGACTGTTAAACCTGTTATTGGAAATAAGGACGGTGAAGTGATATCAATCTCTAGGCCTAGGTCTATGGTCAAAGCCTTATCTTTTCTTAGGAGAGAGGCTGAAAGACACGTGAATCACCAAGGGATGGCTGTAGTTCAAACAACTGATTCTTTCGATGGTAGGGCTTTGTACAACTCTTTGGCTGGTAATGCTTCTGTTGGTTCTGCTAAGAAAGGAAGCAAGAAAAAGAAGAATGCTTCCGAAGAAAATATGTATATAGGTGAAGTAATAAAAGCCCAATTTGGACCAGCTGTTGGTACCCATGCAGGACCTGGTGCCGTAGGTGTTGCATTCATAGGAGATCCTCCTAAATAGTCACTAAGCCCCCAAAACGAAGCTTAGCAAAATACCTAAACGTTCGTGCTACAACTGAATTAAAACTCAATCGACTAGGCATACATTCACCTTTAAGTATGCTCCGTTACTTTCCTATTAGACACATTGATTATTCTGCCGTGAAGTCAATCGCTGACTGTATGAAGAATGAAAATGTAACTATAATAGGCCGAGTCGTTAAGGCATCAAACCGGAGATTTGCCCGAGTAAGTGCTTGCGTGGTTACATTAAGAGACCGTACTGGATCTATAGAAATAGCTTGGTACGGACAACCATATCTCATTAAAACTTATACAGAAGGGACTTGGCTATCCGTAAGTGGTAAGGTCGGCAGTTATCAGTCTAGGCTTCAAATCTCTTCTCCCGATACTGAAATAGTCGACGCTCCTAAAGATGGAGAAAATATTGATGGAAAAATAATTCCCATTTATTCAATTTCGAGAGAAGGGGAAAATATAATTCCACAACGTACATTAAGATCTGCTATGGAGAAATGCGTCAGACGATCTTTTAATAAGATTGAAGAATATTTGCCGGAGGATATTTTAACTGAAACACATATATTAGGAATAAACGACGCTATACAGAACTTACATTTTCCTCAGAATCAAGATCATTTACGATTAGCCAAACAAAGATTCCTTTTCGAATCCATGCTTTTTAATCAACTTTTTATGCAATCAAGGAGGAGGCGCAGAGAAAGGGATAGTAATCAGATCGAGATAGACGTAGACAATGTATTTATTGAAGATATGAAAAGCCATTTCCCTTTTTCCTTAACTAATGACCAAGAAAATGCAATAAAAGAGATCATTGAAGATTTGCAAAGGAAGGTACCAATGAGGAGGATGCTTCAAGGAGAAGTAGGGAGCGGCAAGACGTTGGTCGCTCTTGTAAGTCTATTCTCGGTAATTAGATCTGGATATCAAGGCGCATTCATGTCACCTACTGAAATATTAGCTCAACAACATTATATTAATGTGAAGAATCAATTTAGAGGTACTAATTTTTTAGACTTTAGTAATAACGTTATTTCTATTGAAATGCCTGGAATAATGCTGAGAAGAATAGGGGTGGCGTTATTGTTAGGCAGTCACCCTTTATCTGAAAAAAAATTAATACAAAAACTAATTAACAATGGAGAGATCGATCTTATAATAGGAACTCATAGTTTATTCCAAGAAAATTTTAAGCCTCCAAGGATGGGATTTTCAGTAGTTGATGAACAGCATAGATTTGGAGTGGAACAAAGAGATTCTTTAGTAAATAAATCAAAGGTACCTCACCTTTTATCGATGTCAGCTACTCCTATACCGAGGAGCCTTGCACTTACGCTCTTTGGAGATTTAGATATCAGCACTTTAAAAGATATTCCGTCTGGTAGAAAAGGGATAGAGACCACATGGTGTAAAAATAAAGAAGATAAAGACACCGCTTATAGAAAGGTTATAGAAGAAATTAATGCTGGTAGACAAGCTTTTATTGTATGTCCTTTAATACATAAATCTGAAAAACTTAATCATATTTCTGTTGAAGAAAAAATGACAGAATTATTGTCAACTGAACTTAGCAAATTTAGTATCGAGATTTTACATGGAGAAATGAGTATGGAGAAAAAAAGTGACGTAATGAATAGATTTAAGAAAAATGAGTTTAATATACTATTAGCAACTCCAGTTATAGAAGTTGGAGTAGACATCCCTAATGCAACTTGCATGATTATTGAATCATCGGATAGGTTCGGATTATCTGGATTACATCAGATTAGAGGAAGAGTTGGGCGAGGTTCAGAAAAAAGTTTTTGTTATCTGTTCTCCAATAATATTTCAGAAGAAGCTAGAGAAAGGCTCAATGCATTTGAAAATTCTAAAGATGGTTTTGATCTATCTGAAACAGATTTAAAGATTAGAGGGCCAGGAGACTATGTAGGGAGTAAGCAAAGTGGTGTTAGTGGAATGTCATATGAAATGATAAATGATACTGAAACTCTGGAGTTATCAAGACTGTGGGCTTTAAAAATCCTTGGTGATAATAAATATTCAAATCCTGAATACAATAAATTGAGACTTGAATTTGAGGATAGATTTGCTCCATTTGATACAGGATTATCTTGATTTATAATCCTAGAATTTTCAATGCATCTCTATTTATAATTCCTTCTATCGATTTCTCTGGAATAATAGGAAGATGGTGATTTTTCGCGAATTTGCTTAAACTTCTCAGTTCTTTGATTGTCTGATTAGGAGTTGTAACAGGCCAATCAGACCCAAAAAAAACCTTATCAATGACTCCCCACTCATTGAAAAGGTTTAACCCTCTCCAAAAAGACCAAGGTCTGTAGAATTGTGCCGATACATCAGCAAAAACGTTCTCATGTTTTCTTACTACTGACATGCAATCCTCTTGCCAAGGATGAGCCAGATGAGCCAAAATAATTTTTAGATTTGGAAAAACCATTGCAATTTTGTCTATATATTTAGGATGAGCAAATTCTAATGGTGCTGTCGAAATTGGTGAGGTTCCTTGATGAAAAATTATAGGTATTTTATCTTTTTCCAATTTTGAATATAGCTTCATTGCTTCTTCGCATTGAGGATGAAAATCTTGATAATTAGGGCCGAGTTTTATCCCTTTTAATTTTAATTTATGAACGCATCGATCATATTCTTTGTCAATATTAGGATCTAAAGGATGTAGAGACATAAAAGGAATGATTTTGTGAGGAGCATGTGAAGCAACTTTTGCAGCAATATCATTGTGACTTAAATTACCTATCCAACCAGAAGTATCGAGAAAATTTTTATCCAAATCCCAAGGTCTTGGAGCGATTCCGAACATGAAAGCCTTATCTATATTTTTAAATGCTTTCAGATAGTCCTTTATGGAATTAGAGAGTCTAGTTGATTGGCCGGAACCTGACTTCATGGCTGTATCATACTTTATGTCTGATGAAGGAACTTCAAACTCATGGCTTGGTAAATGTGTATGTACGTCTACTATCATATCTTATGGTACCCCGTACGAGATTCGAACTCGTGATCTCCACCTTGAAAGGGTGGCGTGTTAGGCCGCTACACTAACGGGGCCTTTCTCGAATCATCAAGGATACAATGCAATATTATTTAATCCAAGTGTTTCTTCTAAATCAAACATTAAATTCATGTTATGAACCGCTTGTCCGGCTGCACCTTTCACTAGGTTGTCTATAACAGATATTATTCTGTAGGTGTTGGTATCAGATTTTTTTGGAAGTTTCTGGATAAATATGTGGCAGAAATTTGAACCTCTCACATCTTTCACTTTTGGAGGTAGTGTTTTAATTGAAACAAAAGGATGGTCAGAATAATACTCATCAAATATTTTTTCATCTACCTTTTCATTAGTCTGAAAATATATTGTAGAATATATTCCTCTTATCATAGGTGCTAGGTGAGTGGTTAGATGAACATTTTTATTTAAATGATGTTCTATCTCGGGCTCATGTCTGTGCCCATTTACTGAATAGGCCACCATATTATCTGATATTTCAGAGAAAGAATGATCTATTTTTTTTGATCTTCCTGCACCTGATATACCAGTTTTTGCATCTATTATGATACTTTCTGATTTAATATCTGTTAGTGGCAAAAGAGCTAATATTACAGATGTTGGAAAGCATCCAGGGTTTGCAATAAACTTCTTATTTTTTATTGCACTTTTATCTTTTTCAGGTAATCCATAAACGAATTTATCTATTAACGTTGGATATGGATGCTTCACGTCATATGTAGTTTCATATATGTTCCTTGGTAGTCTGAAGTCTGCACTGAAATCAATGCTGGATATACCATTATTTACGTATTGGCCTAATACTGATGCGCTTATTTTATGTGGTAGGGCAGAAAAAATGAGGTCAACGCTTTCAGATAAATTCTCCTTAATCATTAAATCTCCAGAGTAATGAGTAAAAACTTCTTTTAGTGGCTTGCCAGCTTGACTTCTTCCTGTGACTTCGGAGATTACAACTTCAGGATGATTTTCTAATATTCTTAGTAATTCAATTCCTGCGTAACCAGTTATATTAATTATTCCTACTTTTAACATTTCTCTCTATCAGTATTTAAGCATCAAAGCCTAACATTTTTTTTCTTATTTGTCTTTGACGATTTATACTTACATTCTTCATTTAGAATACATGTTTCACATTTAGGATTTCTTGCATGACATTGCTTTCTTCCATGATTAATCATTAGTACATGGAATCCATATCTCTCTTCCGGTGCAATTTGATCCTCTAATAATGCATGAGCAAGGTCTGCTGAAACTTTCTCTTTAATTAACCCTATTCTTTGTGAGACTCTGTGTACATGTGTATCTACTGGAATTACAGGAAATCCAAAAGAGAAAGCAAGTACACAAGATGCTGTTTTTAAGCCTATTCCTTTAATTGACGTCAACCAGTCTCTTGCTTCCGTCATTTGCATGTCACCAAGAAAGTCAATGTTCAGACTTCCAGTTCTTTTTTTTATCTCAAACAATATTCCAACTATTCTTTCAGATTTTATATTTGCAAGGCCGCCTTGCCTGATTAGCTCGGCGATTTTATATTTTGGAGTTATCAATACAGTCTCGAAATCTTTTAAATTTTTCATCAAGTTTTTAAAAGCTTTCTCAGCATTAATATCTGAAGTATGTTGGGTTAAAACTGTAAATATTAATTCTTCAATTGGAGGCAATCTTTTTGACCATCTTGGATTACAATATTCAGATTTCAGTTTTGGAATTATCTTATCAAAGGTTATATTTCTTACCATATTGTGAGTTACTATATTCTTTGTTTAGTAATATTAATAATGTCGATTAGTAATGCTTTATGGTTATTATCAGGGATTTCGTTTAACGTGTTAATTGCCTTATCAAAATGTTCGTTTGCAACTTTCAATGATTCATCTATAGCACCTGAATTAAGAATTTCTAGCTGAAATTTTTCTATTTCTTGCTTAGATATGTCTTGTTGATTAGAGAATTCTGCTAGTTTCTCATCATTTTTTGATATTTTTTTTAAATAAGTTATTGCAGGAAGAGTTATGACACCTTCAAGTACATCATTAGATATTGTCTTCCCTTCTTTGCTTTCAGTTGAGACTATATCTATGACGTCATCTTGTATTTGATATCCCATTCCAAAATAGTAACCGAAGTCAGTTAATTTACTAACTTGTTCTTCATTAGCTTTGCCTATCAACGAGCCGCTAAAGGAGGCAGTTTTAAATAATGAAGCAGTTTTTAAATACGTCTTACTTAAATATTCTTCTTCAGTAATTTTTAAATTATATGAACCTAAGTTTTCAATTAATTCCCCTTTTGAAAGTTCTACTATTGTTTCTGCAAATCTCTTTACTAAAACAATATTTCCAGTTTCACATACGAATATCGCAGAAGAAGCAAAAATGTAATCACCAAGAAGTACAGCGATATCATTTCCCCAAAGATTACTTGCTGTTGCATTACCTCTTCTTATCTTTGCTTGATCTACTGTATCATCGTGTATCAGAGTCGCTATATGGAGTAACTCTACACCTGTTGCCATCTTTGAAGAGTTAGCTTTATCTTCATTCCCAAATAATCCAGCACAAGCTAGTGTAATTGCTGGTCTTAATTGTTTTCCTGGTGTAGATAAAACATGTCTTAATCTTTTTTCAATTGAGTGAAAATTATCAGATTCTTTATCTGCTACCGCTAAAATGTTCTCTTTCACAACCTGCAGATCATCAGCGATGATAGCAAATATTTCTGAATTATTATTCATATATTTTTTTGCTTTTCGGCCAGATCTATTTTTTTGAAAAGAGGTCCTTGAGTATTTAACATTGTTTCTGGCATTATTTCTCTGAATTGCCACAGCAAATCATCTTTTTGAGAAAGGAGTTGTGAAATTTTGATTGATGTTTTAGGAAGAAAAGGTGATATAAGTACTCCAAGATTTGAAACTACATTTATAGCTACCCACAAAGTCGTTGCTGCGCGTTGTTTATCTGTTTTAATTTCTTTCCAAGGAGCATTATAGTCTACATATTTGTTACCATCTTGAGCTAAGGCCATTATAGACTTCAGTGCATTCCTAAATTGCCTTGCATATATATATTTATGTGTAACTTTGAATGTCCCTTTTATTGATTCAATCATTCTCTTATCATTTTCATTGAGATCAATTGGTTTAGGGACCTTGTTATCAAAATTATTTCTCAATAGTGACTCTATTCTATTGACGAAATTTCCAAATGTTGCTACTAATTCATTGTTATTACTTTTATAGAATGAATCCCAAGTGAAGTCAGAGTCAGACGTCTCTGGCATTATGGATGTGAGGTGATATCTGAGAGCTTCAGAATCAAATTCTTCTAGAAAATCTGGAACCCATACTGCCCAGTTATTACTTTTTGAAAACTGCTTGCCGGAGAAATTAAGATATTCATTTGCGACTACATCATAAGGGAGATTTAAGTCTCCTACTCCTAGTAAAATCGACGGCAAAATAATCGCATGGAATGGTATATTATCTTTTCCTTGGAAATAGAAATGTTTGGCATCTTTATTGCTCCACCATTCCTTCCATTTTTCTGTATTCCCAGATTTATTATGAGAGCTTTTTGCCCATTCTATTGATGCTGAGAGATAACCAAGTACTGCTTCAAACCAAACATATATTTTTTTGTCTGTATAGCCTTCAAGTGGAACATCCACTCCCCAATCAATATCTCTCGTGATAGCTCTGTCGATCAAACCTTTCTGAAGAAATCCAATAGTTTGATTTTTAACAGAGGGCTTCCAAAATGTTTTTTCACTTATCCAATTTTCAAGGTCATTTTGAAAGTCGGATAATTTTAAGTACATGTGTTTTGTTTCTCGTAGGATTAATTTTGATCCATCTACAGCTGATTCTAGATTAGTCAGTTCTCCTGGATCTAAGTTTTTCCCGCATCCTTCGCATTGATCTCCTCTGGTCTTTTTTTGACACCAAGGACAATCTCCAAGAATATATCTATCTGATAAGAACATATCAGCTTCTTCTGAATACGGTTGTTTAGAGATTTTTTCAGTTAAATATTTTTTTTTAAATAAAGTGGTGAATATATTTTGTACAACTTTAGAATGATTCTCAGTTCCAGTTTTTGTGTACAAGTCAAAAGAAAAATCTAAGTCCTCAAATGTTTGCTTCCATATATCGTGGAATTTCTCTGCAATCTCTGAAGGAGAAACGTTTTCTTCTTTCGCACGAAGTGTTACGGGAGTCCCATGCTGGTCACTTCCAGACACCATTAATACATTATTACCTAGCATTCTATGGAATCTGGCAAATATATCTGCAGGTAAATTATTTCCAGCTATGTGACCTAGGTGAGGCGGCCCATTAACATATGGCCAAGCAACGCAGACAAGAATATTTTCAGGTTTCTCTTTCAAGTTTAAATTTCGATTTTTTCTTTAATACTTTTTCAACGTAGATATTGTATATTTTTTTATGACCTAAGCCTAAATATTGAGATGTATTTTCTATTGCATCTCTTCCACTAAAACCTAAATCTATAAATTCTTGGAGCTTACTCACTACATCTTCATCATTGAAATGTTGCGTTTTGTTATGAGGGGCAGATAATTCTCTTTCTATAATAATAACGAATTCTCCTTTTACTTTTTTCAGAACAGGAGGCTCTAACTTAGGTTTCCATAATAATATTTCTTCGTGAATCTTAGTGAGTTCTCTAAAAATTACTATATTAGAATTTTTGAAAATATTGGATGCTTCATTAAGGAAATTTTCTACCCTATTCGGGGATTCAAAGAAGATAAGATCTTTTCTGATCTTCTTTAGATTGTGTAATTCTAATTGAAGATCTTTTTTCTTTCTTGGTGGAAATCCATAGAATAAAAAGTCGTGATGTTTCATTCCAGAGGCAGAATAAGCTGCAGTTACAGCTGAAGGTCCAGGTATGGGAATTACTTTTTGATTATTTTCTAATATTTCTTTTATTAATTTGTTGCCTGGATCAGATACTCCTGGAGTTCCAGAATCGGATACTATAGCATAATCCTTCGATTCTATCGACTTAAGAATCGAAGGTATTTTATTTACTTCATTATCTTTGTTGAGTGAAATTAAATTGTTCTTTATACCTATACTATTTAAAAGTTTTAGAGTTCTTCTAGTATCTTCGCAGAGTATTGCATCAACTTTTTTTAGAGTTGACTTAGCTCTTGTTGAGATGTCGTCTAAATTCCCTATAGGCGTGGCAACTACATATAAAGATCCCATTTGTTACTAAGTTTCCACGGTTTTGTGTTGTTCATCGGCGTGATATGAACTTCTTACAAGCGGCCCAGATGCAACATGCTTAAATCCTAATTCTAATCCTATCTCTTCGAATTTCTGAAATTCTTTTGGACTGTAGAATCTATCTATCTCATGGTGTTTTTTTGATGGTCTTAAATATTGACCAATTGTAAGAAGGTCGCATCTTACAGTCCTCAAATTTTTCATAGTTTCTATAATTTCTTCTTCTGTTTCTCCCAGCCCAACCATAATGCCAGACTTAGTTGGAATAAGGGGAGCCATTTGCTTTGAACGATCAATCAATTCTAAAGATTGATCGTAATCCCCTCTTGGTCGAACTATCTTAAAAACCCTTCTTGTTGTTTCTATATTATGATTTAAAACTTGAGGCTGGGCACTTAATACAGTCTCTAAAGCACTTCTATTACCATTAAAATCAGGAATTAGTACCTCAACTTTACAATCTGGACTTAATTTTTTTATTTGTTTTATTGTCATCGCAAAAGCTCCAGATCCACCATCAATCAGATCGTCTCTGTCTACAGATGTTATTACTGCATACGACAAGTTCATATCTTTAACAGTTTTAGCAACTCTAGTAGGTTCTAATAGATCGAATTCAACAGGTCTCCCTGTCTTTACGTTGCAGTATCGGCACGCTCTTGTGCACACGTCTCCTAATATCATAAATGTTGCAGTGCCACTGTCCCAACATTCTCCGATATTTGGACACGCTGCTTCTTCACAAACGGTATTAAGCTTTGCTCCGTTAATTTTGTTTCTTAGAGAATGAAATTTATCACTAGTTGGAGCTTGTACTTTGAACCATTCAGGAAGTCGTTTTTTAGCTTGGACCATTATTAAGGTTATAGTTATTCGTGTGTGTATAATATTTTAACATCAATCAACTTAATAAATTAAATGAGTTCTACAAAGCAAAAAATAATTAATAATGTTTCTTTGAAAAACTTTCAGGATGATGGTTCTTGTAATGCAGAGTACCAAGGTAATGAATTGAAAGTTTTTGGGGGACTACCGAGTGAGATTGTCAATGTAGAAGTGCTGAGAGAATATGATAATAAACTGGTTTGTTTTGTGATAAAAGTTATTAAAGCGCATTCAAGTCGAGTAGAACCTCAATGCAAATATTTCTTATCTTGTACAGGTTGTCAATTGCAACACATTAGCTATGAAAAGCAGCTGGCTTTAAAAAAAGAAATTGCATTAAAGACGTTAAAAGGAGTGCCAGGATTTTCAGATCAATTAATGGAGGAAGTCCAATCAAGTCCACAAACTTATAACTACAGAAACCACGGGAGATTTACTGTAGCTAAAAGTCATAAATTTCGAGGTAATTTTGGCTTCATTAACAGATGGACTAAGAAACTAATTGAAATAGAGGAATGTAAGATAATGAACAATAAAATCAATAGAATTTTATTATCTTTGAAAGGTTTTATGAGTGGACATTCTCAATTTTCAGTAAGAGTTGGCATTAATTCTGATGACTATTTAATACAACCTAAAATTAATTCAGATTCGGAAAAATTTGAGTCTGGGCAACAACACTATTTTGAACTCATTAATGGTGTTGAACATAGAATATCCTCTCCTTCATTCTTTCAAGTTAATACATATCAAGCGGAAAGACTTGGCCAAATTATAAAAAACAATCTTAATTTAGATGGCAGTGAAGTTTTAATAGATGCTTTTTCAGGTGTAGGAACTTTTTCGATATTGTTATCTAAACATGTGAAAAAAATATACGGAATCGAATCTTCCTATTCTTCAATTCAAGATGCACAACATAACTCTAGATCTTTTAATAACATTGAATTTGTGCAATCTGAAGTGGAGTTTCTACCGAAAGAAATGTTCGATAAAGTCGACGTAGTAATATTAGATCCATCTCGAAAAGGAGTCGACTCCAAAGTCATAGATTGGATACTTGGCTTGAAGCCTCGAGATTTGGTTTATGTTTCATGTGAAATAAAGTCACTTAGAAGAGATTTGGATAAATTGACTAATGAATATGAGATTCGTAAAGTCATACCTGTGGATATGTTTCCTCATACAAAGCACCTTGAATGTTTAGTTATTCTAAAAGCAAAATGAGATTTAGGACTGTAGTTATATAAAATGAATATCATAGGTATCGGATTTCCTGAACTCCTACTAATTTTTTTAATTGCGTTCTTGGTACTAGGCCCCAAAAGAATGTTTAGATTTTCGAAGGATTTAGGGAGTTATGTTAGAAAATTTAATTCTAAAAAAGACGAATTCCAGGATCTTATTGATAAAGAGATCAAGGATGTTCAAATAGACAAAGAAGAACAATATGGAAAACAAGATAGAGATCAACCAGAAGAATAGGTCTCAGAATAGGTCACTTTCCGTTCATTTTTCTGAATTAAGAAAAAGAATCATTTTTAGCCTTATAATATATCTCATTGCCACAGTGGCTGGTTTTGCCCTTCATAGAGAAATCCTAGAAATAATTGTACGACCTGTTGCAGGAATAAATGAACTTACTCAAGGGTTGCCAGTGTTCACAAATATTACAGAATTTTGGGGAGTCGTGATGCGCGTATCATTATTAACAGGCCTTTTGATATCTTTTCCCTTCATAATCTATCAGATTATTGCATTTATTTTGCCTGGCTTAAAGAATAATGAGAAGAAATTTTTTATTATATTAATGCCAGGATCTTTGATTTCATTTTACCTAGGATCAGCTTTTGGATTTTTCATTTTAGTTCCTCCTGCAATAAAATTCTTAGTTCTTTTCGGTGGAGATGTTTCAGTGCCTCTGATAAGGATAGGATCACTTGTACAACTCACAGTCAACCTAATGATATGGATGGGTATCTCTTTTCAGCTTCCAATAATAATGTATTTGACTACAGTTCTTAAATTAACTAACTTTCTTATGTTCAAAAGGTTGAGAAAGTGGTTTCTGGTACTAGCTTTTGTTTTAGGAGCCATAATCACACCTACTTTTGATCCCGTGAATCAACTTATCGTAGCTTTGCCGATTATATTACTTTATGAAGTTGGTTTAATTCTATCTAGATTAGCTAAAAAATAAATTATTTCTCTCTTTTTTTGGAAACACTTTTAGTATCTTTTTCTTCATCCTTGCCTGATAAAGAATTTTTGAATAATCTAATACCTTTTCCAAGCCCTTCGCCTACTTCAGGTAATTTTCCTACTCCAAAAATTATCATAATGACTACAAGTATTATGATAATTTCTGTTACCCCTATTCCTCTTAAATAACTCATTTCTTATTTCCCTAATTTAAAATTTTCTAATTAATGCTACGACTTTTCCTTCAATGATAACATTTTTTGCATCTTCGATTAATGCAGAATATTTTTTATTTGAAGGATGTAGTTCAATCTTATTGCCTTTTTTATAGAATCTTTTAAGAGTCGCGGTATCTTCATTCACTCGTGCTACAACCATCTCTCCTTGCTTAGGTGAGGCGTTAGAATTTTTCGAGCAATCTATAATAATTATGTCTCCATCTTCAATTGAATCTCCAGACATTGAATCTCCTTTTATCCTAACTCCAATTAGTTCTGATTTTTTTGAATACAGTGATGACGGAATTTCTATAAATTCTGAGCCAGATTTATAGTTTTGCATTATCTCTTCCGAGGTCAATAATTCTAACGGTGAACCAGCTGATATAGAAGTCACGATTGGGATGTTTAGATAATCCTCAAATCCAGAAGTTAAAGTTTTACTATTCTGAAGAGTTTGATGGCCAGCCCTAGTTATACTTCGGGCAATACCTTTTTTACGATCAATTAATCCTTTATTTTCTAATATATTGAGGTTGTAAGAAACAACAGATTTTGAACTTATTTTACATCCCTTTTTGACATCTTCTATGGTTGGAGAAATCCCATTTTCTTCAAAGTATTCAACTATATAATTAAATATATTATTTTGCTTCGGGGATAGATTTAAGTTTGATGTCATCTCGATAAAGATAGTCAAATGGGAGGCTATAGTCAATAATACGTTGACACTTTATGTAATAATATTTTGTCCTATTTAGATAATTTTTTGTTAGAAACCAATTTGAATAATCGGGATTTTTTTCTTGCTGCGTTATTTTTGTGTATGACACCCTTCTGTGCTGCCTTATCTAGAGCTTTGATTGCCTCAGAAATCTTTGTAGAATTTACATTATTATCTGAGTCGTTCTCTATGGATAGTTGCGCAGATTTAAGAAGGGTCTTTGCAGTAGATACTATTGGTCTATTGTAGGATGTATTTCTTTGATTTTTTCTTAGACTTTTTTTACTTGGCATTGACTTAATTATTCATTGTTTCGATGTTTCTAACCCCTTCGAGATTATCGATTATAGAGTAAATTCTATTCTGTTGTTGCAAACCGTTAGAGTCTACTGTAATTATTATTCTTTTTCCAGTTTCAAGTTCTATAGTTGAAATCGCAGTAATGTTTATGCCTTCATCCGATATAACCTGTGTAACATCACGTAGAAGACCCACTCTGTCTTCTGCATCTAGTTGAATAGTACTATGTGAAATATTCTGTTTCGAAAATTTCGACAGATTTTTTACAAGAGTAGGCGTATTTATTATTCCTGCTCCAACAAGAATTGCAAGTTCTTCAACTGATTCTTGTGACATATCCTCTGCAATATCTATAAGAGGGGTTGTTATTTTTAATCGAGATATAAGTCTTGAAAGCTCCATCATTCCTCTCTCTGCAGTTAGATTTCTTTCTTCTTTTCTGAACCACTGCCTTATCTTAAATCTTGACTTATTAGTTGATATAAAACCTAGGTCCGGATTGAGCCAATCAAGACGCGGAGCTTGTGATTTTCTTGACTTTATTATCTCTATAGTATCTCCATTAGAGATAATAGTGTTCAAAGGTACTACTTGCCCGTTTATAATTGCTGAAGTTGTATTATGTCCAAGCTCTGTGTGTACTTCGTAAGCAAAATCAATCGGCGTTGACCCCATTGGCAGTGATTTAATATCACCTGCTGGAGTATAACAATATATTCTCTCTTTTAAGACGTCAGATTTAACCGAATCGAGATAATCTTCATCTTCTGGTAGCTCAATTTGCCAATCTATTAAATTCCTGAACCAAGTTAATTTATCTATATATGAATTTTCAAGGTAATCTGGATCATCTTTGTATTGCCAGTGTGCTGCTATACCTCTTTCGGCAGTCTCATGCATAGACTTGGTTCTTATCTGTATTTCGACAGGATAACTATCTAGGCACATGACAGTGGAGTGCAGAGACTGATACATGCTATCCTTGGGATTAGCGATATAATCATCAAATTCTCCTGGAATTGGCTTCCAGAGTTCATGCAAAACTCCAAGTGTTAAATAGCAATCCTTTACAGAGTTAACTACAACCCTAACTGCAATTAGATCGTGTATTTCATCGAATTTTTTCCCCAAAGAAGAGTATCTTTCGATTTTTTTATAAATGCTATACAAATGCTTTGCTCTCCCTTGTACATCGCAAGATATAGAGGCCTTTAATAGTGATTCTTCTAAGAGCATAGTCGTCCTATCAGCATACTTCTCTCTTGCTTTCCTTTTACGTGATACTAAGTTCGCTATTTCTTTATATGCTTTTGGCATGAGATATTTGAATGATTCATCCTCCAGCTTCCACTTAAAATCCCAAATCCCCAATCTATGAGCCAAAGGTGCGAATATTTCCATTGTTTCTAAAGCGATGCGACTTTGATCATCTTCTTCAAGCGCAAATAATGTTTCCATGTTATGTAATCTATCTGCTAATTTGATTAGAATAACTCTTGCATCCTCTGATGTGGCTAAGAGGAGCTTTCTTATAGTTGCTGCTCTTTCAATCTCTGAATCAGATCTCTCTGAATAAGTATTTTTGATTCTAACTGAAGGGAGCTTAGTAACAGCATCAACAAGTGTAGCGATCTCTTTACCAAATTTTTTTTCTAAAACCTTGAATGATATACCACAATCTTCCATAACATCATGAAGTAATGCTGCTATTATGGTTGGGCAATCCATATTGATGTCAGCTAGGTACTGAGCTGCTTGGATAGGATGAATGATGTAAGGTTCGCCGGTTCTGCGTTTCTGACCTTCGTGGCATTTAGTGGCGAATAGCAATGCATCCTCCACTTTTTTCTGCTCAATTTTTGGAAGATATTTCTTAGTCGCGGCTACTAAATCTGTTTCAATTAAAGATACCATGCTTAAATTTTCTTCCACTTTGTCGAGGATTTCAAGGTGCTGTTTCTAATTTAGGTTTGCCAGGCATAGGTAATATAGCTGATAATTCGCCCAATTTGTTCATGAAAGAATCAGGCAAGCTGTAATATTTTTTTGGTTCTTCTAGAATCAAGGCCGAACTTTCTCCATTACTACAAACAGCCATCATTGTTGTGACTTCATCTGTCTTGATGAATAAAATTTCGTAAAGAAAAATACAATCGACTTTTTCTTGCTTTAGAATGTTTACATCTATGGTACTTATGAAAGATCCTATTTCATCTTCATTAAGGGATCGTAGTTCTTTATAGTTCCCATCATTTCGACGATTTATGATAATTTGATTGCTTTCCCAAAATTTATATTTCTCTGTTATATTCTCACTATTACTCCAATCTATAGTAGAACAGTTCACATAATAATTACCGTCTAAATCTGAATGGAATTCAAATTCTTTATTACCTGCTTCGAAAATAATTACCCATCCAGGAGTAATTACTTGGGCATACATTTCACCAGGTTTTGGACATTCCAGGCTTGAATTATTGAAATCTTTTTTTTCATAAGATACCACATTTATTTCTGCGGGAGAGAAGCCAGTTTCTGATGAGATCTCTGCCATGAAGAGCCCCCCAAAGTCAGGAATTGTAGGCGTAGGTGTCGGTTCGGGTGTTGGTGTTGGTGTTGGAGTTTTTTCTACTTTTACAATTGGTTTAGGGGTAGGTGTAGCAAACCCAGGCTTATTTACTGTAATACTTTCATCTACAGATTGAATGTATCTACTCTCAAGAATAACTGCAGCAATTATGATTACTGACAAAGCAACAAACAAAGAAGACACAAGAATTTTTGATGAGAGCCTTTCCATTGTTCAATTATAAGACTTATGGAATTATTAATCAGGCTTTTGAGTTGGAATTCTAAATCCTACATAATAGAACCCAATGATCCCAACAATTAATACTGATGCCCTTACGTATATATTAGGTATTGCCATTGGTGAGTAAGGTAATATTGCTAGGCAAACAAATATAGTCATCATAGACAATGCAATAAACTTTGCTTTTTTCGGCATACCATTCCCTTCACGATAATCTCTAATATATCTTCCGAAGGTTTTATTTTTGATGAGCCAATTGTAAAGCTTCTCTGATGACCTTACATAGCAAGCAGCTGCAAGTATTAAGAAGACAGTTGTAGGAAGTCCTGGTACAAAAATTCCAATAGTGCCAACCCCAACAAATATGCTTCCCAATAATATCCACGTTAATCTAACAAGTATAAATTTACTTTTTTTCATTTCTTGGAACGAATTATTATCTTTGGATTTCATTTACCTAGCTGATATAAATCAATCTATAAAGTTAAATAGACGTTACAATATAACATTTTTTGAATTTTTTTTTCGATATATATTACCTTGTAAGAGTATTTAACAAAGAGTTAACATTTTATTAACTAAACAAGTCAAGAATATTCTTGACTTAATAGATCAAGAATAGTTTAATAATGAACCTATTTAGTAAATTATTGATAGATGGCACAATCGAAGAGAAGAACAATTAAGACTATATTTTCAATCTTAGTTTTACTACTACTAGCTTGTGATAACCAAGCCTCGAAAGTAGAAATAGTTGAAGAGTCTGAGGTACCTAAAAATGCAAAACCTTTGGTAATCTATTCTGGAAGAAGTGAATCTTTAGTTGCCCCAATTATTCAACAATTTTCTGCAGTAACTGGGATTCTTGTAAAAGTTAAGTACGGGAAAACCGGAGCATTAGCTTCAACTCTGCTAGAAGAAGGAAATAAGACTCCTGCCGATATTTATTTTGCCCAAGACCCTGGCGGGTTAGGTTCCGTGGAATCCATGTTAGCACCTCTGACAGATGATATAATTGAATTAGTCCCCAGCTGGGCAGGCTCACCTAACGGTAAGTGGGTAGGTATTTCGGGTAGAGCAAGAGTAGTTGTATATAATACCGATGCTATTACTGACCCTACCAATCAACTTCCTGACAATATTTATGACTTTATCAATCCAAAATGGAAAGGCAAGATAGGATGGGCTCCAACGAATGGCTCATTTCAGGCAATGATTACAGGTATGAGAATCCTTTGGGGAGAAGAAAAAACAAGAACTTGGCTAGAAGGCATACTTGCAAATGAGGCCAAAGTGTATGCAAAAAATACACCTATTGTTGAAGCTACAGGATCTGGCGAGATAGAAGTTGGTTTCGTGAACCATTACTATCTCCACAGATTTATTGCAGAAAATACCGAAAGTTTTAAAGCTAGGAACTATGTGCTTCCAGATGGAGGCCCTGGCTCAATAGTTTTGGTAGCCGGAGCAGGTATATTGGACGCTTCTAATAATAAAGATTCGGCGGAATCTTTTGTGAAATTTATGTTATCTGCTCCATCTCAAGGATATTTTGCAAATCAAACTTACGAATATCCTTTGATTGAAGGTATAAACAAGTCCCATTTGTTACCAAACCTAAGTACTCTCAATACTCCTGATGTTGATATATCAGATCTGGGTGATTTGGAAGCAACACAAAAATTACTTCAGGAAACCGGAGTTCTCCCTTAGGTGTTATACAACATAAGCCCTGAAAAAAAGAAAAGAGAATTAGCTTTCCCTATCTTTTTTTGTATACTTGACTAACGTGATAAAGATTAGAAAAGCTAATTTGGATTATTATGGATTACTAACTTCTTCAGTTTTGATCGTTGCGTTGGTATCAATTCCAATAGTTTATCTAATTATTAGGGCTGTAAGTTCTGAAGATTTTTTTGAATTGTTGTTCAGACAGAGAGTCTTTTTTATCCTTCTTAGATCAATATTTCTTGTAATATCAGTGACTTTAGGATCTACTCTAATATCTTTCTTTTTGGCTCATTTTTTAGTTAGAACAAATATCCCATTTAAAAAATTTCTAACAGTTCTATGTTGCTTGCCAATTGTAATTCCAAGTTATGTATATGGAATGGTATTCGTAAATATATTAGGACCAAAAGGTAAATTTCACGACTTATTGAGCAGCCTGAGAATAACTGAAAATTTCCCTGACTTTTATGGATTTTGGGGAGCTACGATTGTTTTAACATTGCTTTCTTATCCTTATATTTTTCTACCTCTTAGATCTGCGATGTTAAGAATGGATAGCTCCTTCGAGGATGCATCAAGAAGTTTAGGGAGAGGGAGATTCAAGACATTTTTTTACGTTACATTTCCTTTACTTTCACCTGCATTAAGGTCCGGAGGACTTTTAGTAGCTCTTTATACTTTGAGTGATTTTGGAGCCGTAGCTTTGCTAAGATATGAGACGTTTACTTGGGCAATCATGACACAATTTGAAGGTGCATTTAACAGAGTTTCTGCTTCTGTCCTATCTTTGGTGTTAGTAGCTATTGCTGTACTAATTCTGTCTAGTGATAGTTTTTTTAAAGGCCCTAAAAGTTATTTTTCATCATCATCATCAAATCGTTTTTTGAAGTCTAGAAACCTTGATTATAAAAGATGGTTTATATTTTTCATTATTTGTATTCCTCCTGCAATGGGAGCCTTATTTCCTTTTGCAGGTTTGCTATATTGGCTTTTTAAGGGAATTTTATTAGGAGAGTCGATTATTATAGAATTTGGAACAATTTTTAATTCTCTCTTTGTTGCTATATTGGCAGCTGCCTTTACTCTTCTGATTTCTTGCCCTATTACATTTTTTGCTACAAGGTATAAAAACTCAATTAGCCGTTTAATAGAAAAAATTTCTTATATTGGATTCGGTCTACCCTCTATTGTCATTGCTATAAGTTTTGTGTATTTCACTATAAATTTTGTATCCCCAATTTATCAAACTTTGGTGATGCTTATCATTGGGTATGGGGTCTTATTTCTTCCTGTTGCAGTTAGCTCAATGAAGACAACATTATTACAATTAAACCCTAACTTAGAAGACGCTTCTAGAGGACTAGGACTAGGTTATTGGTCAACCATGTGGCGTGTAACTATTCCTCTTATTATGCCAAGTATATTAGCCGGTGCACTTTTAGTATTTCTTCTTACTTTGAAGGAACTTCCTCTGACAATGGTACTTGCTCCACTAAATTTCGACAGCTTGTCTCTCAAAGTATGGGGATTTGCTTCTGAGGCATTTTTTGCTAAAGCGGCCCTTCCTTCCATAATGATAATTTTATTATCTGGTCCAGCAGCAGCCTATCTAGTTTTTAAAAGAAACGAGCTTGATATCAGAGGTTAATTATGTTTTCCAAAAATTATAAAAAAATTAAAAAGAGCTCTAATTATGGAAAGATTCAAATGGAAGACGTAAGAGTTTCATTTGAAGGAGAGAACAAAGCAATATTAGATAATTTCTCAATATCCATTGAACCTGGTGAATTTATTTCAATCCTGGGGACTAGTGGTGTAGGTAAAACGACATTATTGAGAGCGATATCAGGATTCAAACGTATAGATAAAGGCTACATCCGGATAAATGGATTACTTACCTCTTCAAGTTTCGTTCATGTTCAACCTGAGAAAAGAAGATTAGGTTTTGTATTTCAAGATTATGCACTTTTTCCTCATATAAACGTTTTTGAAAATATTGGTTTTGGAATTAGTAAGCGTGATAAATCTCGAACTGACAAAATAAACAAAATAATCGATTTAATCGCCTTAAAGAGTCACGAGAGTAAATTTCCCGTCCAACTGTCCGGCGGTCAGCAGCAGAGAGTTGCGATTGGTCGAGCTTTGGCAATAAATCCTTCTGCAATATTAATGGATGAACCTTTCTCAAATCTTGATTATAAACTTAAAGAAAGCCTTTCAAGAGAGGTAAAGAAAATTATCAATCAATCTAAAACTACTGCCATTCTTGTAACTCACGATGAAGTTGAAGCAAAGAGACTTTCTGATAAGTGTTTTATATTAGAAAATGGTAAGTTAAAGTCAGTTTAAGTTCTTATTTTTATAGATAATACAATTGGTATTGCAATAAAAACAAACAATGAACCAACCATGAATGTAACTCTGTAAGTTTCAAAAAGATCATAAATTAAACCACCGATTATAGGTGCTATTGCAGAAAGAATTCCACCTATGGTGCTAAGCAGGCCTACGGCAGTTCCATAATTTTTTCTCCCAAAAAAATCAGCAGTCATAGAAAGCCTTAAAGGAATAGATACTCCAAACCCGCCACCCCAAAGAATTCCAAACATAACGATTAACAAGTATTTGTTTATTGTCACTCCAAATATTTCTACTCCTATAAAGCTTAACGATAATGAACCTAATCCTAGAAAGAAAAATGAAAACGCAAGAAGTACTTTGGGATTCATTTTATTGCTAGTAAAACCTATCAACAACCTGCCAGACATGTCAGCAGCAGCAAGTATTGCAATTGAAATACCTGCTATAGTTAGAGAAACATTTAAGCTGGTCAGTGCAGGTATATGCAAGAGGTTTAAAGCGCTTAAACCTTGAGCTAAGCTTGTCGCGATAGCAAATTTCCAAAAAGTCGCAGATCGGACTATTTCTTTAACTGTCATATCTTGAGATGTTAAATATTTATTTTGTTCTATCTTTTGTTGGTCAGTAGAATCAACTCCATCAGGTAATAATCCATATTTTTCAGGATTAGATCTCATTGCCATTGTTGCTGGAAAACCTATTATCCAGAACCCGATGCCAGCAAACATTATTACCGGCCGCCAACCAAAATTTTGAATAAGTTGAACCATAAGCGGGACTAATAATCCTCCAAGTCCAGAGGCAGCCATCATAATAGAGAGAGCTAATTTTCTTTTTTCTACAAACCAGTTACCAACTGTTGCAACAAGAACTATAAAAGTCCCAAATGACATTCCAATAGTCAAAAGGCTTATACATAGATAAAAATGCCAAATTTTCGTAACGAAACTCATAAGAACGAAACTGGCACCTGTAGTGAAAATGCCAAATGCCATAACTTTGCGTATTCCGTATCTATTTAGAATGAATCCCACGAATGGGGATATCATCCCGCCCTCTGATCTCTGCAGTGACATCCCTGCCGCGGTCAATGCTCTACTCCATCCTAGGGACTCAACAATAGGGTCGAAAAAAGCAGTAAATCCTCTCCAAAAAACTGTTGAAGCATACGCTTGAACAACTGCGCCTGCACCAACTATTTTCCATCCATAAAAGGACTTGTTGTTTCTTGAAGCCGTACTTCCCCCTCTATATTCCCATTATTCCATATCCCGAATCAACGGGTATTATACTTCCAGTTATTCCAGAAGAGAGGTGACTCAGCAAAAAGGCAGAAACGTTAGCAACTTCTTCGTGAGTTACATTTCTTTTAAGAGGAGATCTTTCAGCGTGAGCTTTTCTCATATCGTTGAAGCCGCTTATGCTTCTTGCAGATAATGTGGGTAGGGGACCAGCCGAAACGGCATTTACCCTTATATTTGATTCTCCGTACTCATTCGCTAATTGTTTTACGGAATTTTCTAAAGCTGCTTTTGCAGTACCCATTATGTTGTACCCAGGGTAAACTCTTTTAGATGCCTCGAAGGATAGTGTAACTATCGAACCTCCATCTTCGTTCATTATTTCTGAACTCATTTTAGTTATTGGTATTAAACTGAATGCACTTGTTTCAAGCGCAGTTGAGAATCCAGATCTACTAACATTTGAAAAATCTCCACCCAAGTCTTCCCTTTCAGCATAAGCTATGCTGTGTACTACAAAATCGATCTTTCCAAACTCATTTTTTGCATATGCGAAAAATTTTTTAAGACTGTCTTTGTTCAATACATCACATTCTTCTATAAAAGATGGATTTATATCTTTCACAGATTTTTTTACACTCTCAAGTACTCTCTCATTTTGATAGGAATATCCTATTGAAGCTCCTCTATCTGAAAGTACCTTTGCAATGTGATAAGCAATACTCCTATGATTTGCTACGCCAAAAATTAAACCTTTTTTTCCGATAAAATTCATTTGCCTTCCTTACCAGTTTGTTACTGAACCATCTGTACGATGTAGTTGGGGTGGATCCCACGTTTTGAATTTATTTTTTTTAAGAATATCTTCATCGACTTCAACTCCTAATCCAGGAGTATCTGATACAACGTACATTGATCTATTAAGTTTATGATCTAATGAAATTATTTTTGACTCTGGATTCACGGAACCTAAGTTTTCTGAAGGGGAATACCTGGTTTCTAACCAAGCAAAATTAGGTACAGATGCACCAAAGTGTACTGATGCAGCGGTACAAATCGGACCCAATGGGTTGTGTGGCATCATATCGATATAATGACTCTCACACCATCCAGCTACTTTCATTGACTCTGTGAGTCCTCCAACATTACACAAGTCGATTCGAGCAAATTGGGTAAGGTCATTTTCGATATAAGGGATGAACTGCCATTTAGAAGAGAACTCTTCTCCAATTGCAAAAGGAATATTCGTCATTTTTCTGAGAGCTTCATAAGCACTAGGTGTCTCGTCTCTTATCGGCTCTTCTAGAAAGTCTAGTGTGCCAGCAGGGAGTTTGTTGCAAAAGGACGCTGCTTCTGCAACAGAAAATCTATGGTGCAAATCTACTCCTAGAACAACTTCTTCGCCTACTTCTTGACGAGTTTTTATTATCCATTCTGCTGTTTTTGCCAGAGACTCTCGAGGTTCAAAAATGTTATTTTCAGGAGTATTAGACTTTCCTTTTTTTGTCAGTATAGATTCATATTCTCCATCTCCGCCATCAGCTGAAAGACTTAATCTAAACGCTTGCCAACCACTTTCGATTAACAGCTTTGCTTGTTCAATCATTTTTTTGCCAGGAGGTTCAGAAGTAGTTGCGAATGTTGGCACTGCATTTCTTTGTTTGCCTCCAATTAATTCATACACAGGTACATTTAAGGATTTGCCTTTTAAATCATGAAGAGCTATGTCAATCGCCGATATGGCAGCTGTAATAGTTCTTCCGCCTTCAAAATATTGACTTCTATAAAGCCTTTGCCAGATTTTACCTATTTCAAAAGGATCCATACCTACTATTAAATTTCTGTAATGTTCTATTATCCCTTTTACACCTAATTCTCTAGAAGATAGCCCAGATTCTCCCCACCCATACAAACCTTTGTCTGTTTCAATTTTTACTAAAAGTTGGTTTCTATTGCCTATCCAGATTGGATATGCAATAACATCATGAATTTTCATTTAGATTTTTCCTATCCTTCTAAATAAGCTTAGTACCATAATCAAAATTTTAGAAGCTTGATTTGCAATTGTAAAAAATTTGATGAGTGATGTAATATCAAAATAACTTAGGAGAGCCAGTGCTAGATTATTTTAAAATCCCTAAAAAAGATGTCGTAGTGGTACAAGCTGAGAAATTACGGAGAACCACTGAAAAGATTTTTGAAAAATGTGGAGTAAGTAAAGAAGAAGCTCAACTAGGAGCAGATGTACTGCTGTATGCCGATTTGAAAGGCATTGAGACGCACGGGGTATCGAATTTATTAAGAAGCTATGTAGATTGGTATAATTCCAGACGTTTAAACCCTAAACCAAAATGGAAAGTCGTTAGAGAATCTCCTGCTACTGCAACCATAGATGGCGATAACGGATTGGGATTAATGACTGTAGCTCATGCAATGAATATTGCAATTGCCAAGGCTGAAAAATTAGGAATGGGAGCCGTATCAATTCGTAATTCTCAACATTGTGGTGCCGTTGGATATTTTGCAATGATGGCTGTGGAGCATGACATGATAGGCTGGTGCATGACTGCGGGCGGAAACGCTATGGTTCCTACATTTGGATCTGAGCCTAAAGTAGGTACTAATCCCATATCAATTGCTGTCCCAACTAATAAAAAACCACCGTTTATTTTTGATGCTGCCATGACTACGATCGCTGGGAATAAAATGGGTTTACTGGAAAGAATCGGCGCTCCAATGCAGCCGGGATGGGTTGCTCATGATGACGGTAGTCCTGACATGGATGGAGGAGGAAAGTTTGATTTTTTCCTTGGAAACCAGAGGATGCAATTGCCTCTAGGTAGCACCAGAGATTTAGGTTCTCAAAAAGGATACGGCTTAGGAGTAGCCGTAGATGTCCTTTGTGGGATATTAAGTAATGGAAGTGGTTTTGCTAGCTTAGCAGGAGAAAGAAGGGCACACTTTGTTGCTGCCTACAAAGTAGATGCTTTCAACGATGTAGATGAATTTAAGACCTCTATGGATGAAATGTTACAAGGTTTAGAAGATACAAAACCTGCCCCTGGATATGAAAGAGTTTTGTACGCAGGTCTGGAAGAATATGAAGAAGAACAAAAAAGAAAATCAGAAGGAATTCCACTTCACAAAGAGGTAGTAGAGTGGTACAAAGGTACTTGTGAAGAAATGAAAATAGAATTTAATCTAATTTAAATTACACTGCTTTCCAAAATGGCTTCAACTTCTTCACATTATCTAGGATTTTTGGATTCCAAGGAGGAAGATCAAAGCCCTTAGGTTGAGGTGACTTGATATCCCACCCAATTCTTGATTTAATCCTCTCATCTAAATAGTAAACTGAAAATAAAGCTTGTGTTAGTTTCTTGAAATCTTCGCTCAGTTCATTTTCAATTTCTTTTATTACGTTGATTTTCTTTTCATCTTCCATTCCAAAGAAGCCGCCTGATAATCTTGTTTCAGGGTGCAAGGATAGAGCCTCGATTACTTTTTTTATAGATTTTATATAATGAGGCCTTTTTAGGAATAGATCTTTAATTTCATCTAATAACCCTAAATCTCCTGCTCCCAACAAGTCATCAATCGGAGGTATCATTATATTCATCAAATCTTTCAGCAATCGCTCCTCAGTTAATGTGAATAATTCTTTCATATTTATTTTCTGTTGCTCATATAATCTGCTGTTCTTAATGCTAGTGCTTGAATTGTTGGAGTAGGATTTACTGCAGCAGATGTCACAAATAAACTTCCATCTATAATGAATATATTTTCAAAATCATGTAGCTTACCCCATGCATTTGTTACAGAAGTTTCAGGATCTTCTCCCATTTTTGTTGTTCCCATGAGGTGCCAACCTGCTTTTTTCATTAAAGGATCATTTACTATTTTTGATGCTCCAGCAGCTTCTAACACTTGACTAGTAGTGTTAATTGCATGACTTAGAATTTTTTCACTATTTTCGCTTAACTTATAAATAATCTTAGGGCAAGGTAAATTTGAGGAATCGTGTAGTTTTTCGTCCAATACAACTTGATTTATTTCTTCTGGTAAGTCTTCAGCAATTATTGAAAATCCAAGAGTCTTGCCAAAACTTTGTTGAAACATTTTATGATGATTTGACCCCCATTCTGTATCGCTAAGGGCGGTACTTATTGGTCCTGTACTTCTAACCATCTGTAGGCTATATCCTCTTATAAATCTTCTGCTTTTATCAGTTTCGTAGAATTGCTGTGACATTAAAATGTTAGCTAAAGGCCCCTTATAAAATTTATGATCTCCTTCAAAATATCCTTTTACTAAAGCGTATGGATGAAACATGAGATTTTTGCCTACTAAACCACTGCTGTTTCCAAGTCCATTTTCATGATTTTTAGTAGCAGACATTAGTAACAATCTAGGTGTTCCAATACCATTACATGCTACGATAATATTATTGGCTCTTATAGTGTGTACTTTTCCATTTTTGATATATTCAGCACCTATGCCCCTCCTTTTCTCATCAGTCAATATTTTCTTTACTCGAGCATAGGTAATAATTTTCGCTCCGTATTTTATTGCCTCTGGCCAATATGTAAAATCAGTACTTGATTTAGATGACCTAGTACATCCAAATCCGTTGGGACCACAATAATTGCATTTTTTTCTGCCTTTATAATTTACAGAATTTACATAACTGTCTGAAGGCCACCAGTGCCATCCCAATTTGTCGAATGCCCTAGCCATCATCTCACCGTCTTCACCAAGCGGCAACGGCGGCATGGGCCTTTCGCTTCGCTCTGGGTTAGCGGGATCGCCATTTATTCCAGCGCATCCCATCATTTCATCATTTAGATCATAATATTTTTCTAAATCATAGTAAGTAATTGGCCAATCATCACCCTTCCCATCTAAGCTTTTTACTTTGAAATCAGATGGGTGAAATCTTGGGGTATGTGCAGTCCAGTGTATTGTGCTTCCACCTACAGCATTGAACATTAATGGATCTATTGGACTCTCTTGATTGTTTACGGGATAGTCAGCTTTATTGTTTCGTAAGTTTGGATCCCAGTTCCAATCCGTTAACCCAAGTACTTCCCAGTTTTTATCTGTAGTGGGATATGAAGAGGGATTAATAAACCCACCCTGATCTAGGCACGTAACATTAAAACCTCTCGAAGATAATCTCCAAGCAAATGCAGAACCCGCAGCACCTGATCCGATAACTAGATAGTCAACTTCACGGTTATTATTGGGTATATTGATTTTTTGATTTTGCATAACTAAGTGATAAACTTCCTAGGAATTTATGTTAATTGCAGTATCTGTTTCTTTCCTAATAATTATGGTATCGGCCGCGATTCCAATAGTCCATTTCTTTGCTTTTCCAATTAGTCCATTTCTTTCTGGATTTATAGGGGCTTCGATTGGTGATATCAAGGATGAGAAGATAATTTATTTTGGAATTCTCTGTGCATTAATTCTGTTCTTGCCTCTACTTCTTTTATTGGAGTTAACTGACGTATTCGGCAATCCTAGGTGGTATTATTCTCTGGCGATTTCTCTGTTGCTCAGTGGATATGTATGGTTTGGTGTGACAATAGGGGCTCTAATAAAATTCTGGAGTTCGAATAGAGACGATTAATTAGAAAGATTTTCTGCGATTATCTCAAGCACATGTTTTGGCGACTTCTCACTGAAATCTGAAATCTGATGTCTACACGATACACCCGTTATCGCAACTTCTGTATCATGAGAAGACTTTCTTAAATAAGGAATTAATCTGTCTTCAGCAATCTTCTTAGATACATCATAATGTTCTTTTTCGTATCCAAATGCGCCTGCCATTCCACAACAACCTGAAGGAATTTTCTTCACATTTGCATTAGGAATTTTTTTCAGTGTATTAACTGAAATACTTTCTCCTATCATTGTTTTTTCGTGGCAGTGAACTTGTACACAATAAGATTTCTTCTCTGAGTTTTTATTGAAATTTAATTTATCAGAATTTTTTGGAATCATTATGAGCTCTTGAATTAAGAATGTATTTTGTACTATCAGTTTTACTCTGTCGTCTTGAGGAAACATGTCAAGATATTCATCTTTTAAGACTGATATGCAACTTGGTTCTGCACCTGCAACAATTGCTCCTTCTTTTACATATTCATAAATCTTATCAATATTATATTTTGCATTTTTTCTTGCAGAATCTAATAACCCTTTTGATATCAAAGGTCTTCCGCAACATTTCTTTTCAATTAATACAACTTTGTATCCCATCGCCCTCAGAATTCTCACCGACGCTGTGCCCACACTCGGATGATTATAGTTTGTAAATGTGTCATCGAAGAATATCGCTACCCGTTTCTCTGTGCTGATTGTTTTGTCAAACGATTTCCTAAAGGTAGTCGATGCAATATCTGGTATATTTCTTCTTTTATCAATGTTGAGAAAGTATTCTGAAAAAAACTTAAATACTTTACTTTTGGCAATGAGATTAAATAATCCAGGCGCTAAAGATCCCATCCAATTTAATTTAGCTATATTTCCTGTGAGTATGGATCTTAGTGGCATTCGATTATGTTTGTAGAATTGATGCAAGAATTCATATTTAATTTTTGCCATATCAACCCCAGAGGGACATTCTGATCTACATGTCTTGCATTCTATGCAAAGATCAAGAACATTGAATAGTTTTTTTGAGTTCAATCCCGAAATCGGAAGCTTGCCCGACAATGCAGCTCTCAGTGCATTTGCCCTTCCTCTAGTAGAATCTACTTCTTCTCGAGTTGCCATAAATGAAGGACACATGTAGCCAGAATCTACTTTTCTGCAAGCTGCTTGACCATTGCACATTTCTATAGCTTGTAAGAACCCACCCTCTTTATCGAAAGATAAGAAATTATCTATTTTTTCTGTTTTATAATCTGACCCAAATCTTAAATTGGAGTCCATTTGTGGGGTATCAATTATTTTTCCAGGGTTTAATATATTCAATGGATCAAAAGATTTTTTTAATTCTTGAAACGCCCTGTAGACTTTTTCCCCGTACATCTTTTTTGTCCACGCCCCTCTAACGATACCGTCTCCATGCTCTCCGCTAAATGAACCTTTGAATTCGAAAACTAGATCTGAGATTTCATCAGAAATTTTAACCATCTTTTTTATATCTTCTTCAGATTTCAAGTTTATTAGAGGCCTAATATGTAAACATCCTACTGAAGCATGGCCGTAATATCCTGCTGTGGTACCGTTTTCTTTTACTATTTCTTCGAATCTTCTGACATATTCAGGTAACTTTTCTGGAGAAACTGCAGTATCTTCAACAAATGGAATAGCTTTTGCTTCTCCTGGCTTTTTCATTACTAGCCCCAAACCTGCCTTTCTCATACTCCAAACTTGAGATTGCTGAATGGGATCTAAAATCGATGTAGTTGACGATGCCAATTTGGATCTAACGAGTTTTCTATTGAACTTAGCCATCTTATCTTCAAGTTCTTTTTGAGTATCTCCATAAAATTCAGTGACTATAATGTCTTTAGGGTTAGATTTCAGATAATCAATTCCAGAGGCAAACTCTGGAGATTTTTTTGCTTCATTTAAAATTATTTCTCCTATGTGTTCTACAGCAGAAGGTTCGAAATCTAGCGCTATTATTGAAGCTTCAATAGAAGTGATTATGTCGTTAAATTCTGAGACTACTAATCCTTTGTGTTTAGGAAGATTTACCACACTTACATCAGCTTCGACAATAGTTGCCAAGGTTCCTTCTGAACCTACTATTATTTTTGTTAAGTCGATCGAATTATTGTCATTTATATCATCTAGATTATATCCGCCAATCCTTCGCTGAATACTCGGGAATCTTCTAGATAACTCATCAGTGTATTCCTTGAAGAGATTTAAAGACTTTGAATAAATTTCTGCTTCCAAAGAATTTCCGTAGGTCAGCTGCTCGAACCTTAGGGAATCAATTTTTTGAAATAGGTGATTATCTCCATTCGATAAAATTGTATCAAGGGCGACAACGTGATCTATGGTTTTCCCATATATTATCGAGTGAGCCCCACAAGAATTGTTGCCTATAACTCCCCCTACAGTAGCTCGGTTTGTAGTACTTGGATCAGGAGTGAATAATAGGTTTACTTTTTTCAAATGATTGTTTAAAACATCAATTGTTAAACCTGGCTGAGCTTTGACTGTTTTGCTTGAGGTATCAATATCTAATACTCTATTTAAATATTTTGAAAAATCTATCACTATTGCATGATTAACTGTTTGTCCTGATAAGCTAGATCCACCACCTCTAGGAAGTATTGGAATCTTGTTTTCGTGTGCTATCTGAATGATAGTTTTGACATCTTGTACTGTCTTTGGGATCACGACACATATGGGTAACATCCTGTATATTGATGCATCCGTTGAGTAGATTTCTCTAGTGATATCGTCAAACCGAACATCCCCTTCTATCTCTTTGCGCAAAGTTTCCTTTACTGAGGAGTCTATCTCCAAATTTGAGTTAATTTTTACGAGATTTTGAATCATTTTTTTCTGGAATTAAACTAGATATTAAAATACTTCCTGCAACTACTCCTACTATTATGCCTAATGATATGTATATGGATATATGAAATAAATGAAAATATTCTATTCCCATCTTTGCACCAATAAAGATGAGGATGAAACCAAGGCCATATTTTAGGAATCTGAATTGATTTTGTATTTCTTGTATTAAGAAATACAGAGGTCTCATTCCTACAACTGCCATCATGTTTGAACTCCATATTATGAATAAATCTTGGGTTATTCCAAAGACTGTCGGAATCGAGTCTATTGCGAACACAACATCTGTACTTGCTAATACCACGATAACTAAAAACAATGGAGTTAAAATCATCTTTCCAGACGAATCTCTAGAAATAAATTTACTGCCTTGAAATTGATCAGTCATCCTCAAGAATTTCTTTGCAATTCTGAAAAGAATGTTCCTTTCTGGATCCACATCTTCTTCACCTATTAATGCTATTTTGAAACCTGTATAAATCAGAAAAGCTCCCATTACTACCATGATCCAGGAGAATAAGCTGAGTATAGCTGACCCTATAGCTATAAAGACTGCTCTGGCAACTAACGCACCTACTATACCGTAAGTTAAAGCAAGTGGTTGTAATTTAGATGGTATTTTAAAAAATTGAAATATGACGATAAATACGAATAGGTTGTCAAAGCTGAGAGCTCTTTCTGCAATATATGCAGTTAGGAAAGTGATCCCCGTTTCATGACCTTGAAGTAAAGATCCATCTTGGACAAAGAACCAAATGTTTACAATTCCTGCTAGAGCTGTCCATATTAAAGTCCATATGATAGAGGACTTGAAGTCATAAATTTTTCCTCGGGACCAATATAAATCAAAAGCAAGAACAATTATTACGAATAAATTAAATACAATCCATTCGGTATAATTTACCACAATTTACCTAGTCGAATTAGACAAAATTTTATATTCAATAAGCCCTGAAGGACTTTTTACAGAAACAATTTCGTTTTTTGACTTTCCTATTATTTCTTTCCCAACAGGAGACTCAGATGAAATTTTTCCGTTTAGTGGATCAGCTTCGTGGAAATCAACCACCTGAAAGTTGTACTTCTCTTTTGTAGCTTGATTCTCTATAGATATTTTACTTCCTATGTTTATTTTGCCTTTTAATACAGATTGTGAATTATCGTCAATTATTATAGCCCCTCTCATGAGATTCTCTAGATCTGTGATTTTACTCATCACCATTCCTTGCGCTTCCCTAGCAGCTTCTAATGGGGCATTTTCTCTTACATCTCCGTCGACTCTAGCATTCTGAATATCTGTAGCCAGACGCATTTTTTCTTTATTTAGTTTTTCTAACTGTGCATTTAATGTCTTAAATCTACTTCTGGTTATTTTTGATCCTTCCTTGAAAGTTTTTACGCTTGATCTTCCTCTTTTTGTCATTAATATCCTTTTAGACCTCAAATGAGATGGTATATTCAAATCTGCTGATATGACCTCATTATCGTGAAGATAAATCAAGAATTTTTTTACCGTAGATAATCTACTGTGGGTGTCTGCATTAGCCATTCTTGAGGTTAAAAGTTGACTATAATCTCCCACTTCAGGAGGTTTTAAGTTAGAAAGGATCTTATTTTCTCCAACACTATTAACAAAATGAGCTATTACGGATCTTTCCTTCATACGTTCAACGAGAGGGAGCGTCTTAATATAGTATTTCATAGCTTCAAGCAAATTTGATCCTGAATCAATGTCTATTTCGATTTTTTTTACTTCCTTGGTTTTTTTTACTGCTTTGGTTTTTTTTACTGCTTTGGTTTTTTTTACTGCTTTGGTTTTTTTTACTGCTTCAGCCATATTTTGATCCCTTTTTATATTGATTATTCTTGGTAGTGGTCAACTATTGAAAGTTAGATTACAATACTACAAGTTTTTACAAGAGAATATTATATTCAGATTATTTATTAAAACAACATAAGGTTGTTTATTTTTGAAATTTTAATTTAGTACGAGACTCATAATGACGAAGAGAACATATCAACCCAAGAAGCGTAAAAGAGCCAGAACTCATGGTTTTAGGTTAAGAATGCGAACTAAGAGCGGGAGAAGTGTTCTAAAAAGAAGAAGAGTCCGAGGAAGGAAACTTTTAACTGTTGTTGCAAAATGATGGTGTTTTAATGCTTTGATTTCGATCGAGGTAATAAAAAAATCACGTGATTTCTTAAAGATTATTTCAATTGGTCGTAAGTTTTCTCTGCTTGGAGTAGTTATTTACTATTCGCAAGACAGTAATTCAGAAAATTTGAAGATTGGGATTTCAATAAAGAAAAAGGTTGGGTCTGCTGTCGTAAGGAATAAATTAAAAAGACAGATTAAGGCTCTGTCAAGAAACAATGCTATCAGTTTGTCTGGAGTAGTAATGATAATGATAGTAAGAGAGAATAAGTTGAATTTAAATTATGAATCTCTGTCTAGAATATTTGATTCATTTATTAACAAAGTTAAAGACATTAGAGAAACTAACGAATGTTAAAGAATATATTTCTTAATATAATTATATTTTATAAGAAGGCACTATCACCTTACTTGGGAGGTCAATGTAAGTATTATCCTAGTTGCTCAAATTATGGATATATTGCAATCGAACGATATGGAGTGTTTAAAGGGGTATATTTAATAACATTCAGATTGATGAAATGTAATCCTTGGGCTAGAGGAGGTTATGACCCATTAGTGTAGAGATTACAAAATTCAATAAATGGCTATTTTTCATAATTACTGTTCTTACTTTTTCTGTATTCGGATGTATGAATGAAATGGAGCATAAAGGTAATTGGTCGCCCCCTGTAGCAGATGAAGGATATATTTTTGTGCCTTCCAATGAAGGATTTATTAATAAATTTTTTAAAGATGATGGGGCAAGAGTATCTGGATGGCAGTATCCTCAATCAGAAAATTCACTCGGTTCATTTTATGGACACATGGTATTAAACGATGGAGTTCTTTTTGGATCAGGATATGGAAATGGGGAAGGCAAAAGATGCCAAAATAGGAAGTGTATTTCTAATATTTTTGCTATAGACGTTGAATCTAGTCAATCAATTTGGATGGAAGGAATGTTGAAGGTTGATGGTTCGATAATTGGTGGATTAGTAAGTCACGAAAATATCATATATTTTACTGTAAATACAAATGATAGTAGCAGTGGAGTCGGGAGCCACATATATGCTGTAGATGCAACCTCTGATTATGATAAAAAATTGGGAGATTTAACAAACAGGATCTTATGGAAGCAGCCTATTGAGAGTAAGGTATTTTCTACACCAATAATTGATGGAGAAAATAACATTTTAATATTGGGATTACTTGATGGGCAAATAATGTTATTAGATATATCTACTGACTCAAAAAAAAGATCAATATCCTCGATAGATACTGGATTCCCAGTAGTCTCATCAGTAATTGATGTTGGGGAAGGCAATTATTGCTACGGAAATATAAATGGTCAAATGGGCTGTATAACCGTTAGTAGAAATTCTCAAGGAATATTTGATATTGAGCAATGGAATGAACTTCAACTTGACGGATGGATATGGTCCTCTGCAGAAAGAGATGATCGTAACTTATATCTGGTGACTTTATCGGGTTGGGTATATCGGTTAGATATAGATATACCCTCAAAGTCTATTGATATAAATTGGAAGAAAGAACTTAAATTCGATGGAAAACCTCTAGGAGGACTCACTTTGTATTCTTGGAGAAATCGAAATCTTCTCGCAGTTCCATTTGATAATGATAAAGTCATAACGCTCGATGCTATGACCGGTAGCATAGATGGAGAATTTCCATTAAAAGAAGGTGTTCAATCAAAGCCACTGATAATAGATAACTTAATGTATGTACTTGACGAAAAGAATAATTTTCAAAGCTTTTCTTTAGGAGACAGATCATTAATTAAGTGCTTTAACCTTAAAGATATGAAGGTGTGTGATTAGTTAATATGGGCATATTTTCAATTCTTTGGAACGAATTAATAATGAAGCCGATGGTAAACCTTCTAACATTTTTTTATTCACTCTTTTCTGACAATTTTGGAATTAGTATAATTGTTTTTACAGTCATTATTAGAGTCTTACTCATTCCTCTTTCATTCAGACAAGTAAAACAGATGCTAGGCATGCAATCTATACAGCCTAAATTGAAGCAGATTCAAGCAAAATATAAAGATCGAAAAGATAGGGAAAGTAAACAAAAAATGAGCCAAGAAACAATGAGTCTGTATAAGCAGTCAGGAGTTAATCCTGTAGGTTGCCTTGGACCTATGTTTATACAACTTCCAATTTGGATTGGTTTATATAGAGCAATCTTCAAAACTGTCCCCCCGACACCTGAAGGATTAGCGAATTTATCTACCTATTTATATTCTTGGAATCCTGTAGTAGATAAAATCCCCTTGAACAGTTTTTTTCTGGGGATTGACCTAGTAAACCCTGTACAGCAGGCAGGAACGTTTTTTGCGATTTTTCTGCCACTTATAGTTGCTTTTACCACATTTGCTCAACAGAAAGTTTCAATGTTTAAAAGTACTGACGCAAGACAAGAACAAACCAATAAAATGATGTTATGGATGATGCCAGTAATGTTTGGATTCTTTACTCTTTCATTTCCTGCGGGTCTGGCAACTTACATAATATTCTCGAATATAGCTGGTTTTTTTATTCAAATATATGTTCTTAAAAAATTAGGTGTAAAAAAATCATTTCGTGAAATGTTTAGTTTCAAAACCAATAATAATAAT